>ERZ1673740.104-NODE-104-length-120530-cov-12.223225_pt1 | contig 120530 bp, 100 predicted proteins | sample MGYA00580221_ERZ1673740 | MGnify/ENA primary metagenome ERZ1673740 (study PRJEB41218, sample SAMN15661786) | gut metagenome | host: Homo sapiens | place: Canada: London | collected 2015-08-20/2019-03-30 | study: EMG produced TPA metagenomics assembly of...
TAGATTTAAGGTTAACAAAGGTTGGAGTACAGCGGTACTCCTTTTTTTATGTCCGTACGTCAGCTTTGGGGGAGAAAAATCACCTGGTCTATGTTATCGTTTCTTGCTTATAGTTTCGTTCTTGCCCCCTTTTTATTACCTTTGTCCCGCTAAAAGAATAACGAATGATAGTTTGTATTGCCGAAAAGCCCTCTGTGGCGCGTGACATAGCCGATGTATTGGGAGCGAAAGAAAAGAAGGACGGATACATCGAAGGAAACGGATACCAGGTGACCTGGACATTCGGCCATCTTTGTACGCTGAAGGAGCCGCATGAATATACCCCTAACTGGAAGTCATGGAGTTTGGGAAGCCTCCCCATGATACCTCCCCGTTTCGGCATTAAGCTGATTAGCAATCCCACATACGAGCGCCAGTTCCATACGATAGAGAACCTCATGCAACATGCCGATATGATTATAAACTGCGGTGATGCCGGGCAGGAAGGAGAATTGATACAGCGCTGGGTGATGCAGAAAGCCGGGGCACGTTGCCCGGTGAAACGTCTTTGGATATCTTCATTGACAGAGGAAGCCATCCGTGAGGGCTTTGCCAAGCTGCGCGATGCGTCGGATTTCCAGCCTTTGTACGAAGCAGGCTTGTCGCGTGCCATTGGCGACTGGCTGCTCGGGATGAATGCCACCCGCCTCTACACCATGAAGTATGGGCAGAACCGGCAGGTACTTTCTATCGGCCGTGTGCAAACGCCGACACTGGCGCTGATTGTAAACCGTCAGTTGGAAATACAGAATTTTGTTCCCAAGCAATACTGGGAACTGAAGACCGTCTATCGAGATACCACTTTCTCCACCATCCTCCGGAAAAGTGAGGAGGAACTGGTATTGGAAGCCGAGAAGCAGAAAGAGGCTATAGCTGCCGGGAAGAAACCTAAAAAAGAAGAAGAGAATCGGGGTATCGACCCCATTACCGACCGCGAACGTGGGCTTGTTTTATTGGACCAGATTAAGAATTCTCTTTTTACCGTGACGGATGTCACCAAGAAAGAGGGGAGGGAGGCGCCACTCCGCTTGTTTGACTTGACTTCTTTGCAAGTGGAATGTAACAAGAAGTTTGCCTATTCCGCTGATGAGACGCTGAAAATCATCCAGTCTTTGTATGAGAAGAAAGTGGCTACCTATCCACGTGTAGACACTACCTATTTGAGTGATGACATCTATCCCAAATGCCCCGGCATCTTGAAAGGTCTGCGTGATTACGAGACATTTACAGCCCCTTTGACAGGAACTGCATTGTTGAAGTCCAAAAAGGTTTTCGATAACTCGAAGGTAACAGACCACCACGCCATTATTCCTACCGGTCAGCATCCGCAGAATCTGACGGATATGGAGCGTCGCGTATTCGATTTGATAGCACGCCGTTTCATTGCTGTATTCTATCCCGATTGTAAGTTTGCCACTACCACCGTATTGGGCGAGGTAGAGAGCATAGAGTTCAAGGCTACCGGCAAGCAGATTCTGGAACCGGGTTGGCGTATTATCTTCGGCATCCCCTCGGCACAATCGCAGGAGGAGAAAGAGGAGAAGGGAGAAGAGGAGAATGTGCTTCCGGCTTTTGTGAAAGGAGAAAGCGGACCGCACGTCCCCGATTTGTATGAGAAGTGGACGCAGCCGCCCCGGCCTTATACGGAAGCCACCCTGCTGCGTGCTATGGAAACGGCGGGCAAGCTGGTGGATAACGACGAACTGCGTGATGCGCTGAAGGAAAACGGTATCGGTCGTCCATCTACCCGTGCAGCCATCATCGAGACGCTGTTCAAGCGAAACTATATCCGCAAGGAAAAGAAGAACCTGATAGCCACCCCTACCGGTGTGGAGCTGATACAGATTATCCATGAGGAGCTGTTGAAGTCGGCGGAACTGACCGGTATCTGGGAGAAAAAGCTACGTGAGATAGAAAGGCGGACATATAATGCCGGACAATTCTTGGAAGAATTGAAGCAGATGGTATCGGAAGTCGTGATGAGTGTACTTTCTGATAACAGCAACCGCCACATCACCATCCAAGCGCCTGCTCCCGAAAAGGGCAGTAAGGTTTCTGCCAAGACAGAGGCTGCCGATAAGCCGAAAAAGGAGCCGAAGAAAAGAACACCGAGAAAGTCTGCCGCCGCAGGTAAAAAGACGGAGCAGGCTTCGGGCGCTGTGGCAGCTTCAAGTACGGAGGCTTCCGTACAAGCTGATGACTTCGTCGGCCAGCCTTGTCCGCTTTGCGGAAAAGGTACCGTTATCAAGGGGAAAACGGCTTACGGTTGTTCCGAATGGAAATCCGGATGTACATTCCGCAAGCCGTTTGAATAAGGGTAATCACATTAAATAATTCTCTCCGCCATGTATTTCCAGAGGGGAGCAGCCATCAGCGCCTGGCGGATGCTTCCTTGTTGCAGCAAGTCCTTGACCTCCTGCAAGGAAAGCAGGTGTACGGTCAGGTTCTCCGTATCTTCCAAGTGTTGCTCGGAGATTTTCTCCACGTCCGTAGCCAGGAAACAGTAGGTAATGTTGGTGTGGGTACTTGGATTGGGAGAGATTTGCATGAACTCTTTCCATACTCCGTTTCCATAGCCGGTTTCTTCCAAAAGTTCCCGTTGTGCGGAAACCATCGGAGAGCCGTCCTCTTCTTCGCATACCCCTGCACAGAGCTCATAGGACGTTTCTTGTATGCCATGCCGGTATTGGCGGATAAAGACAAATTGTCCATTACGGGTGATGGCGATGGTATTCACCCAGTTTGGATATTCCAATATATAATAGGAGGGGATGTGGTTGCCGTTGGGCAGCACTACATGGTCCTTACGCACAGTGAGCCACGGAGCCCGATGAAGGTATTCGCTGGATAAGACGGTCCAGGTGTCTTTTGATTTTTCCATAATGGTAAAATTGACTATATTTTAAACAGCATCCCTCCGATATTATCTGTCGTGGCTCCCGTCACCGAGGCGAGGCATCCGGGTGTGTCCGCCATATAGAGGGCACCCAGGAAAGCAAAGATTAGGGCTTCCTTGTATTCTATGATTTGCCGGCTGGGAATCACGATTTCACACGGACACAAGGCGTCGATACGTTCTATGAGGAACTTGTTGAATGCACCTCCGCCGGTAATCAGCAGTTTTCCGTTACCATCGGGCAAGGGGCGGGCGGTGATGATGCGTGATATTTGCCAGGCGGCATGCTCGTAAAAGGTACGTAGCATATTCTCCATACTCAAGCCATAACGCTCGAGCATGGGATATACCAGCGTTTCCACCCACTCCCGTCCCAATGACTTCGGTCCGGACTGATGGTAGAAATCCATTCCGTTCAGTTCGTCCAGCAGTTCTTGGCAGATGTTGCCTTGCCGTGCTATCTCGCCGTCACGGTCAAATTCCAATCCTATTTGCCGGCAGTAATGGTTGATGACGTAATTCACCGGACTGATGTCAAAAGCGATGCGCCGCCCGTCCTGCTCGAATGAGATGTTGGAGAAACCGCCGATATTCAAACAGAAGTCGTAGTCGGCAAAAAGCAACCGGTCGCCAATAGGTACGAGTGGAGCGCCCTGCCCACCCAGCATGATGTCCAGCCGCCGGAAATCCGAAACGGTAGGTATACGGGTTTCAGCGGCAATGGCGGCTCCGTCACCTATTTGGTACATGATTCTCTTTTGAGGCTCATGGAAGATGGTATGCCCGTGGGAGGCGATAATATCGGGGTGGACTCCAAATTCTTGCATGAACTCGTTGACACGTTCACCGAGAAACTTTCCATAGGAGCTGTGGAAAGTGATGAACTCCAAAGCACTCATTGTCTGTGCACCGGTACCCAATATCTGCTTCATGGCGTCGGGGTAGCTATAGCCTTTTGCACAGTCTATGTGGAAAGACCATTTTCCGGCTTGCTGCCGGAAAGTGCAACAACATACGTCCAGCCCGTCAAGGGAAGTGCCGGACATCAGGCCGATGGCTTGAATTTGGAAGTCTTTCATCCTGATTTTCTTGTTTTATTTATAATTGAGGTAGAATTCGACAACAGCTTCTATTCCTTTACGGAAGATGTCCAATGGTATATTCTCATTAGGTGAGTGGATGGCGTTGGATTCGAGCCCGAAGCCCATCAGAACGGTTTTGATGCCCAGTACTTGCTCGAAAGTGGAGATGATGGGGATACTTCCACCCCGACGCACTGCCAGCGGTTTCTTTCCAAAAGCTTTTTCAAAACCTTTTTCGGCGGCTTGGTAGGCGGGTAGGGTGATGGGACATACATATCCTTGGCCTCCATGCATCGGAGTGACTTTTACCTGTACTGAATCCGGCGCTATGTCCAGAATGTAGTCGGCAAAGAGCCGGGATATCTTGTGGTGGTCCTGGTGGGGAACCAACCGGCAGGATACCTTGGCGTATGCCTTGGATGGGAGCACGGTCTTGGACCCTTCACCCGTATATCCGCCCCAGATGCCGCATACGTCGAAAGACGGACGGCAACTGTTACGTTCCAGCGTACTGTAACCTTTCTCTCCGAAAAGTGCTTTTACATGGATAGCCTTTTTGTATTTCTCTTCGTCGAAAGGAATGCGGGCTATCATGTCGCGCTCGGTTTGGGGAACTTCTTCCACATCGTCATAGAAGCCCGGTACGGTGATACGTCCCTCTGCGTCCGTCACTTGGCTGATTATCTGGCAAAGTACATTGATGGGGTTGGCAACAGCACCGCCGAAGTGACCGCTGTGTAGGTCGCGGTTGGGGCCGGTCACTTCTATTTCCCAATAGGCCAGTCCGCGCAGTCCGGTGGTCAGTGAAGGCAGGTCTGCACCAAGCATGCTGGTGTCCGAAACCAGAATGACGTCTGCTTTCAGCAACTCTTTGTGCTCCTGGCAGAAGCTTTCCAGGCTGGGCGAGCCGATTTCTTCTTCTCCTTCGAAGATGAATTTTACGTTGGTTTGCAGCAGTCCGTTTCTGACGAGGTATTCAAACGCTTTCACTTGTATGAAAGATTGCCCTTTGTCATCATCAGCACCACGTGCCCAGATATGTCCGTCGCGTATTTCCGGCTCAAAGGGTTCGCTTTTCCAAAGTTCGAGAGGTTCGGCCGGCATCACGTCGTAGTGGGCATATACCAATACGGTCTTGGCGTCCGGGTCTACGATTTTCTGTCCAAAAACAATCGGGTTGCCTTTGGAGGGCATTACGAGGGCTTCATCCGCTCCGGCTTCGAGCAGCAACTGTGCCCAGCGTTCGGCGCAGGCAAGCATATCGTCGTGATACTCGGGTTTGGCACTGATGCTTGGAATACGGATGAGGCTGAACAAGTCTTCCAGCATTTTAGACTCGTTCTCTGTAATATATTTCTTTATTTCCATAGGTGAATATTATAGCTGAGTTGTTCTGTCAATCAGGTAATAATCCAGCAATGTCATTGCTGCCATTGCTTCCACGATGGGTACTGCGCGTGGCAATACGCACGGGTCATGGCGTCCTCGGGCTTTCAGGGTGGTGTCTACACCGTCAATGTTCACGGTGTGTTGTTCCATCAGTACGGTTGCCACGGGTTTGAAGGCTACACGGAAATAGATGTCTTGCCCGTTGCTGATTCCACCTTGTATGCCGCCCGAATGGTTGGTGCGGGTTTCGATACGTCCGTTGTTATTGTAGAACACATCATTCTGTTCCGAGCCTTTCTGCTTTAATCCCTTGAAGCCGTCTCCATACTCGAATGCTTTTGCTGCATTGATGCTGAGCATGGCGGCTCCGAGTGCTGCATGGAGTTTGCCGAATACGGGTTGTCCCAGTCCGATGGGGCATCCTTTGACGACACAGGTCACCACTCCTCCGATCGTATCTCCTTCTCCCTTTATCTTGAAGATGAGTTCTTCCATTTCTTTTGCCTTCGCCGGGTCGGGGCAGCGGACCGGATTGGTCTCTATCAGGTCGAGGTCGTATGCGGTATAGTTTTCTTCAAGGCGGATAGGACCTACTTGTGAAGTGTACGCCGTGATGTGTATACCCAGCTGCTTCAGCGCCAATTTGGCCAGGGCACCCGCTACTACACGCGAGATTGTTTCACGGGCTGATGAACGTCCGCCTCCGCGGTGGTCGCGGATGCCATATTTTACTTTATAAGTATAGTCGGCGTGTGACGGGCGGTAGACTTCTTTCAGATTATTGTAATCGTCAGAATGCTGGTTTTGGTTCCATACAATGAATCCTATGGGGCAGCCCGTGGATTTTCCTTCGAAGATGCCGGAGAGGAACTCCACTTTATCACCTTCTTTCCGGGCGGTAGTGATACGTGACTGTCCGGGGCGGCGTCGGTCGAGTTCTGCCTGGACGAAATCCATATCAATGACTATTCCTGCAGGGAATCCGTCTATAACTCCTCCCACACCCTTACCGTGCGATTCCCCAAAACTGGTAAGACGGAGAATATTTCCAAATGAGTTGAACATATCAAATGCTTTAAAGGTTTATATATGAGGTTAATGTGCCAATACGCTTTATAAGAAATGCTTTTGACTTTATAAAGATAACAACTTTTTTTCATAAAACGTTTAAGGAAATAAGATAAAAAGTCTTTTCCGCATAAAGTTGCCTGCCTTTGCCAGAGTTTGGCCAATGGCTTGTTCTTTATAAAAATGGCTTACTCTTTATGAAATCTGCATCCGAATTTCACTCGTAATGATGAAAAAAGGAACATTTATTTTTTAGAAAAGACCTTGTACTGTAACCTTAAAAAGTGTTACTTTGCACCTTTGATTTAAAATGGGAAATTAATAGCTCCCTTGGGAAGCTTTTTATTAACTAAACAAGTACTCAAGAAAGTATGAAAAAGAATTTATTTTATTTATTTGCATTGATCTGTTCAATGAGTTTATTCACGGCTTGTAGTGATGATGACGATGACAAGGTAGTATGTCCTGTGCCGCAAACAGAGTTACAGTTGCAACAGGTTTGAACTTGACTTATAACGGTGGAACAATGTTGGGAAAGAAAGTAACTTTTACTCCGGATGCTTCTGATGCAACCAAGGCTACTTTGGTATTGGCTGGCAATTTGGATCTTTCCGGTATTCTTACACGTGAAGCGGCTTCCGGTTCTTTTGGCGCAGGCGTATTCCCGGGTTCTCCGGTTGTAACCCTTCCGGTTACTTTGAATATACAAGGTGACGAATGTTCGTTTTCCGGCACAAGTGAGACCGATTATTGTACTTTTGACTATGCAGGAAAGGTTACTGCTTCTTCCTTGAAATTGGATTTAACTAATGTCGCATTGAAAAATTCCGCTTTATCCGGAACAACTTGGGTTCCTACACCCCTTAATTCTGATTATACGGAAGAACCGATTCATTTGATTTGGGAATCCAATAAGAATGTAGAGGTAATGCCTGGCTGGGGGCTACCGATTCAAACAATTTTGACGTTAGCTCTTCGTATGCCTTTAATTGACGCAGGTGGTGATGATAAAGTGAATGTAGAAGATATGTTGTGTAGTGTGTTGCATGATATTACTTTGGGTGCTGACGGTAATATTTCTGCTTCTTATGTTGATGCCGCTCAGGGAGGTACCTCTGTTGTTAAGACTCCTGCGAATGTTGCACAATATGTGGTTCTCAGTGATACCCAAATGAAGGTATATTTGAATCTGGATGCTATCATCGCCAATGTAAAACGTCTGGGCAGTTCTACCAAGGCTATCGATATGAGTGAAATCTTGTCTCAGGCTGTTACGTCTTTGCTTCCTTTGGTAACTGACGGTGTGCCTTTGACTTACGAAAAGAACGAAGGTAAATTAAAGGCTTATTTGAATACGGATTTGTTATTGCCTTTGATGAAAAATATAGTTGCTCCTTTATTCTCGGATGAGGAGTTTGTGAATATGCTTATCGAAGCAATGAAAGCTGATCCTGATTTTGGAAGTATGGCCGGTATGGCAGAAGGTATGTTGAAGGGTTTACCTGAAATAATTAATGAAACAACTCGTTTGGAAGTTGGTTTGAACTTGACTGCCGCTAAATAACTTTTTTTTCGATATGGAATTTTCCCTCCTTTGTCTCCTGATTTTCAGGTTATAGAGGAGGGATTTTTGTTTGTTTTTTCCTACATTTGCATGATAAATAATCAAATTGTAGAAATGATATGACAGAAACGGAAAGACGACAGATTATTGCTTTGGTTAAATCTGAAGTAATTCCTGCCATTGGTTGTACAGAACCTATAGCTGTGGCATTGTGTGTAGCAAAGGCTGCGGAAGTGCTGAATAAGCGTCCCGAAAAGATAACTGTATTGCTGAGTGCCAATATTCTGAAAAATGCAATGGGAGTGGGTATTCCAGGTACGGGGATGATTGGATTACCGATTGCTGTGGCGCTTGGCGCCTTAATAGGTAAGTCGGCATATCAATTGGAGGTTTTGAAAGAAAGTACTCCTGATGCAGTGGAGGCAGGAAAGCGTTTCATAGAAGAAAAGCGCATTCATATATCTTTAAAAAACGATATGGAAGAGAAGCTTTATATAGAAGTATGTTGTGAAGCTGATACGAACAAGGCAACAGCTATTATTGCCGGTGGGCATACTTGCTTTACTTATATAACGCGCAACGGTGACATCTTATTGGACAAACAAATTGCCTCTTGTATCGAAGAGGAGGATGTATTGGACTTGACTTTACGCAAAGTGTATGACTTCGCCATGACAACCCCATTAGACGACATCCGTTTTATCCTTGAAACGGCCCGTCTGAATAAGGCGGCTGCAGAACGTTCTTTTGAGGGTGATTACGGACATGGTCTGGGAAAAATCCTTCGCGGTACTTATGAGCACAAGGTTATGGGGGATAGTGTTTTTTCCCATATTCTTTCTTATACTTCCGGTGCCTGCGATGCCCGTATGGCAGGAGCTATGATTCCGGTCATGAGTAATTCAGGAAGCGGTAATCAAGGTATATCCGCTACGTTGCCGGTTTTGATTTATGCCGAAGAAAACGGAAAATCGGAGGAAGAATTGATACGCGCCTTGATGTTGAGCCATTTGACGGTAATTTATATCAAGCAGAGTTTGGGACGCTTATCTGCCTTATGCGGTTGTGTGGTTGCTGCTACGGGTTCCAGTTGCGGTATAACTTGGCTAATGGGAGGAACTTATGAACAGGTGGCATATGCTGTACAGAACATGATTGCCAATCTTACCGGAATGATTTGTGATGGTGCCAAGCCCAGTTGTGCATTGAAAGTAACCACCGGAGTTTCAACCGCAGTGCTTTCAGCCATCATGGCCATGGAAAACCGTTGTGTGACTTCCGTAGAAGGTATTATTGATGAGGATGTGGATCAAAGTATCCGTAATCTGACAAAAATCGGTTCTAAAGGAATGAATGAAACTGATAAATTGGTATTGGAGATAATGACAAGTAAATAATATAGAATTTGAAAATTAAAGAATTAAAAATTAAAGAATTACCATGCGGCATGCTTAATACTGTGTAGTCTGATTCTTTAATTTTTAATTCTTTAATTTTTAATTCTTTAGTGGCAGCATCCGCCTCCACATTCATGGTCGCCGCATCCGTCGCCACAGTCACCACAACCGCAGCTACCACAACCGCCACCCATCATACGGGCAACTTCAGCAAGCTCTTCGTTCGTGGCCGGGCGGCTTTCCACCACTTCTCCGGTAAAGTTCAAATCACAACCTGCGAGTGGATGATTCATGTCCATTACAACTACGTCTTCCTTTACTTCTACTACACTTCCATTGATGCGTTGACCTTCAGAAGTCATCAAGGGGATGACAGCGCCTTCCACTACACGGTCGCTGTCGAATTCTCCTTCTATCATGAAGATTTCTTTGGGGAGGTCAATAACATGGTCGTCGTCATATTCACCATAAGCTTCTGATGCCGGAATGGTAAAGTCGAATTTATCGCCTATCTGCAAGTCTTTTATCTGGGCTTCAAAGGGTTCGAGTGTCATTCCCAGACCTGAGATAAACTGAAAAGGATGCTCTACGGGTGCTTCTTCTTCGAAATCTTTTTCTCCGTTTTCGATTGAGTACAGCTTATATGCTACGGTGATGTACTTGTTTTCTACTGTTTCCATTAATTTTCTATCTTTATTTAATTAGTAAATACTGTTTTTTTGAGTATTTGAAGAGACAAAGATACGAATTATTTGTTTCGGGATGTAGAGAGCCTTTGGTAATTTTCAGATTATTAAATGGTTTCAATGATTGGCAATACATTTACATTGGCTGTCTGAATGGTTCTATTTAGAACTGTTAAGTGATAAAATAGGATTTTAGGGCGATTTTTTCTTACGATTATTCATATTTATCTTATTTTTTTCTTCAATTTGTTTGGAGATTATAAAAAAGCCCTTACCTTTGCAGCACGTTTGAAACAAAAAAGAAGAATTAAGTTATGAATTTACATACATCTATTAACCTGGCAGTCCTGCATATTATTCGCGTCGTGGTGGTGGCATCAAGAGCGTGAGAAAGGTTATGTATGTATTCGTACGTTAGAAGATAATTTATTAAGCCTTTCTCACTATAGTGGGAGAGGCTTTTTCATTAAAAGGAGATTTGAAAATGAAGCATCAGTTACGCAGCTCGTTCAGCACACAAGGTCGCCGCATGGCGGGAGCCCGTGCATTGTGGACGGCGAATGGTATGAAGAAGGAACAGATGGGTAAGCCCATTATCGCTATAGTCAATTCATTTACACAATTCGTCCCCGGACATGTACACCTGCACGAAATAGGCCAGTTTGTAAAGGAAGAGATTGAAAAGCTGGGGTGTTTTGCTGCGGAGTTCAATACGATTGCCATTGACGACGGTATCGCTATGGGACACGACGGTATGCTTTATTCCCTGCCTTCAAGAGATATCATTGCCGATAGTGTGGAGTATATGGTAAATGCCCATAAGGCGGATGCTATGGTTTGCATCAGTAACTGTGACAAGATTACTCCGGGGATGTTGATGGCGGCTATGAGGCTGAATATACCGACTGTGTTTGTTTCAGGCGGTCCGATGGAAGCCGGGGAATGGAACGGACAACATTTGGATTTGATTGATGCTATGATTAAATCTGCTGATGAAAGTGTGGGCGATAAAGAGGTGGCACAGATTGAGCAACATGCCTGCCCCACTTGCGGATGCTGCTCAGGCATGTTTACCGCTAATTCCATGAATTGCCTGAATGAAGCGATTGGATTGGCACTGCCCGGTAACGGCACGATTGTAGCCACTCACGAAAATCGCAAGAGACTGTTTGAGGATGCAGCTAAGTTGATTGTAGCGAATGCCTTTAGATATTATGAAGAAGGGGATGAGAGTGTACTCCCGCGCAGTATTGCTACTCGCGAGGCATTTTTGAATGCCATGACGCTGGATATTGCGATGGGCGGTTCCACTAATACAGTACTTCATTTGTTGGCTGTGGCTCACGAAGCCGGAGCGGATTTTAAGATGGACGACATTGACATGCTCTCTCGCAAGACCCCCTGCTTATGCAAGGTAGCTCCCAATACCCAAAAGTATCATGTACAAGACGTTAACCGTGCCGGTGGCATCATTGCCATCATGGATGAGCTTGCCAAGGGCGGATTGGTCGATACGAATGTCCGCCGTGTGGATGGAATGACGTTGGCAGAGGCAATCGACCGGTATAGTATTACCAGCTCTAATGTATGTAAAGAGGCAATCAAGAAATACTCCAGTGCGGCAGCCGGAAAGTTCAATCTGGTACTCGGCTCACAAAATGCGTCTTATAAGGAACTCGATACGGACCGTGCGACTGGTTGTATCCGTGATTTGGAACATGCATACAGCAAGGATGGCGGTCTGGCGGTTTTGAAGGGAAATATAGCTCAGGACGGTTGCGTTGTCAAGACTGCCGGTGTAGACGAGAGTATCTGGAAATTTACGGGGCCAGCGAAAGTCTTCGACTCACAAGATGCGGCTTGTGACGGTATTCTGGGTGGAAAGGTGGTCAGTGGAGACGTCGTCGTCATCACTCACGAAGGGCCGAAAGGTGGACCGGGTATGCAAGAGATGCTTTATCCTACTTCTTATATCAAATCCCGCCATCTGGGTAAGGAGTGTGCATTGATTACCGACGGGCGTTTTAGTGGCGGTACTTCCGGACTAAGTATCGGACATGTTTCTCCCGAAGCGGCTGCCGGTGGTAATATCGGCAAGATTAAGGATGGGGACATTATCGAAATTGATATACCGAACCGTTCTATCAATGTGAAGTTGACGGATGAAGAGCTTGCAGCACGCCCTATGACTCCGGTAACCCGCAACCGTGAAGTCTCCAAAGCATTGAAAGCATATGCCAGTATGGTGAGTTCCGCTGACAAAGGGGCTGTGAGGCTGATTGATTAAAAGCCCCCCTTTCCGAAAGCGAGGGGAGGAGAGAATGAAACAAATTTTTCAAGCTACTATTGAGCTTTTAAATATAATGAATAGATAAAGTATGGCTGATAATAATAAAAAGAGTAACTTTTCCTCCCTCTCCCAAGGAGAGGGTCGGGGTGAGGCTCTAATAACAGGCGCAGAAGCATTGATGCGCTCTCTGGAGCATCAGGGAGTAAAGACTATTTTCGGTTATCCGGGAGGGAGCATCATGCCGGTATTCGATGCCTTATACGACCATCGGAAGGAATTGAACCACATCTTGGTTCGTCATGAACAAGGAGCAACCCATGCGGCACAAGGCTTTGCACGTGTATCAGGCGAGGTTGGCGTTTGTCTGGTTACCAGTGGACCGGGTGCTACCAATACTATCACGGGCATTGCAGATGCCATGATTGACAGTACGCCTATCGTTGTCATTGCCGGCCAGGTAGGGACGAACTTCTTGGGTACGGATGCATTTCAGGAAGTGGACTTGGTAGGCATTACTCAGCCTATCACGAAATGGAGTTACCAGATTCGTCGTGCAGAAGATGTGGCCTGGGCAGTGGCACGTGCTTTCTATGTGGCAAAGAGCGGACGTCCGGGACCGGTCGTGCTGGATTTTGCTAAAAACGCCCAAGTGGAGAAAACAGAATATGCGCCTACTAAGGTGGACTATGTCCGTAGCTATCTTCCCGTTCCCGAAATGGAGCCGGAGGCCATACGGAAGGCTGCTGAATTAATAAATGGTGCGAAACGGCCTTTGGTGCTGGTTGGACAAGGCGTGGAGCTGGGAGAAGCCCAGCAAGAGCTTCGTGCTTTCATTGAGAAAGCCGGAATGCCTGCCGGATGCACTTTATTGGGACTTTCCGCATTACCTACGAACCATCCGTTGAACAAAGGAATGCTTGGTATGCACGGTAACCTGGGGCCCAATATCAATACCAATAAATGTGATGTCCTTATCGCCGTAGGCATGCGCTTTGATGACCGTGTGACGGGTAAATTGGAAACATATGCCAAGCAGGCGAAGATTATCCACTTTGATATTGACCCTGCCGAAATAGATAAGAATGTAAAGACTGATGTTGCTGTCCTGGGAGATTGCAAAGAGACACTGGCTGCCGTTACCCAATTGCTGGAACCCGCCAACCATCAGGAATGGATTGACAGTTTCCGGCAATACGAGGAAGTGGAAGAGGAAAAGGTAATCCGTCCGGAATTACATCCGGCAGGAAAAGCGCTAAGCATGGGTGAGGTGGTGCGTGCTGTGAGTGAGGCTACCCATAACGAGGCGATATTGGTGACTGATGTCGGCCAGAATCAGATGATGTCCGCCCGTTATTTCAAATACAGCAAGGAACGTAGCATTGTTACTTCCGGTGGCCTGGGTACTATGGGCTTCGGCCTTCCGGCAGCTATCGGTGCCACTTTTGGACGTCCGGACCGCACGGTATGCGTATTCATGGGAGACGGCGGCTTGCAGATGAACCTGCAGGAACTGGGTACCATCATGGAACAAAAGGCTCCGGTGAAGATGATTCTGTTGAACAATAACTTCTTGGGCAATGTTCGTCAATGGCAGGCGATGTTCTTCAATCGTCGTTATTCGTTTACTCCGATGATGAATCCGGATTATATGAAGATTGCTTCGGCATATGATATTCCTGCACGCAGGGTAATGACCCGCGAGGAGCTGGCAAAAGCGATTGACGAGATGATAGCGACTGACGGACCGTTCCTGCTCGAAGCTTGTGTGGAGGAAGAAGGAAATGTAATGCCGATGACACCTCCGGGCGGTTCGGTCAATCAGATGTTGTTGGAATGCTGAAGTCATGCGAAATTAAAGAATTTACTCTATCTATGGATAAAAAACTATATACAATCATTGTTCATTCGGAAAACTTTGCCGGTTTGCTGAATCAGGTGACGGCTGTGTTTACCCGCCGGCAGATAAACATCGAGAGTTTGAATGTATCGGCCTCCTCCATCAAGGGGGTACATAAATATACCATTACCGCTTGGACGGATAAGGATACCATTGAAAAGGTGACCAAGCAGATTACCAAGAAAATAGATGTGCTGCAAGCCCATTATTTCACGGATGATGAAATCTATCAGCACGAGATTGCCCTTTATAAAATAACGACCCCTACGCTGGAAGAAAAACCGGAGGTGTCCAAAGTAATCCGTAAGTACAATGCCCGTATTGTGGAGGTGAATGCTGTATTTGCCATTGTTGAGAAGAATGGCATGAGTGAGGAAATAACCAATCTTTATGAGGAGTTGCGCCAGTTGGATTGCGTACTTCAGTTCGTCCGTTCGGGTCGCGTAGCCATTACGACCAGCTGCTTTGAGCGTGTCAATGAATATCTGGCGGACCGTGAAGCAAAATATCGTCAAAGTAAACACCAGGAATCATGATGAGCGAGAACAATAAAATAGGTACCTACAAGTTTGTTGCCGAACCGTTTCATGTCGACTTTACCGGACGGCTGACAATGGGAGTATTGGGCAACCATTTGTTGAATTGTGCGGGTTTCCATGCCAGCGACCGCGGTTTTGGCATCGCGACTCTAAACGAGGACAATTATACTTGGGTATTGTCCCGTCTGGCTGTCGAACTGGATGAAATGCCTTATCAGTACGAAGATTTCTCCATTCAGACTTGGGTGGAGAATGTCTATCGCCTTTTTACAGACCGTAATTTCGCTATCATCGATAAGGAGGGTAAGAAGATTGGGTATGCACGTTCCGTTTGGGCGATGATTAGCATGAATACCCGTAAGCCGGCAGATTTGCTGGCTCTTCATAGTGGCAGCATTGTAGATTATGTTTGCGATGAGCCTTGCCCGATAGAAAAACCTTCGCGGATAAAGGTGGCCTCAAAGGAACCGGTTGCTGCTTTGGTAGCCAAATACAGTGATATTGACATTAACGGGCATGTGAACAGCATCCGTTACATCGAGCATATCCTTGATTTGTTCCCGATAGAGATGTATAAGGAGAAGCGCATCCGTCGTTTTGAGATGGCATATGTAGCCGAAAGCTATTATGGGGATGAGTTGACTTTGTTCATGGATGATGCCGGTGAGGGCGTTTACGATGTGGAGGTGAAAAAGAATGGCAGCGAAGTGGTCTGTCGCTCTAAAGTGATATTTACAGAGAAATAAATAAATTTATCAACGTTGGCGTAAGCCACAAATAAAAATTAAAACAAAAAATGGCACAATTGAATTTTGGCGGTGTTATTGAGAATGTAATGACCCGCGAAGAATTTCCTTTGGAAAAAGCACGTGAGATTTTGAAAGATGAAACAATTGCAGTAATCGGTTATGGCGTACAAGGCCCGGGCCAGGCTTGCAACTTGCGTGATAACGGTTTCAATGTGATTGTAGGACAACGTCCGGGTAAGACATACGAAAAGGCTGTGGCTGACGGATGGGTACCGGGTGAGACTTTGTTCGGCATCGAAGAGGCTTGTCAGAAAGGTACTATCATCATGTGTCTGTTGTCTGACGCAGCTGTAATGTCTGTATGGCCGACTATCAAACCTTATTTGACTCCCGGAAAGGCTCTTTACTTCTCTCATGGTTTTGCTATTACCTGGAACGACCGTACCGGCGTGGTTCCTCCTAAAGATATTGATGTTATTATGGTTGCTCCCAAAGGTTCCGGTACTTCACTTCGTACCATGTTCCTCGAGGGTCGTGGCTTGAACTCATCATATGCCGTCTATCAGGATGCTACGGGTAAGGCTTTTGACAAGACGATTGCACTGGGTATCGGCATCGGTTCGGGATATTTGTTCGAGACAACTTTCATCCGCGAAGCCACTTCCGACTTGACCGGTGAACGCGGTTCATTGATGGGTGCTATCCAGGGATTGCTGTTGGCTCAGTATGAAGTATTGCGCGAAAACGGCCATACTCCTTCTGAAGCATTCAATGAAACAGTGGAAGAGTTGACTCAATCTTTGATGCCATTGTTTGCCAAGAACGGTATGGACTGGATGTATGCCAACTGTTCTACTACGGCACAGCGTGGTGCGCTGGATTGGATGACCCCGTTCCATGATGCCATCAAGCCGGTTGTACAGAAATTGTATGCAAGTGTGAAGTCGGGCAACGAAGCTCAGATTTCTATCGACAGTAACTCCAAACCCGATTATCGTGAGAAGCTGAATGCAGAATTGAAAGCCTTGCGTGAAAGCGAAATGTGGCAGACAGCTGTTACAGTTCGTAAACTTCGTCCGGAAAACAATTAATCAGCTTTATATAAATAGGTGAAATACCCTCTTCGGTGTTACCGGAGGGGGTATTTCTTTATTATTGATTCCCTATATTTTGAATAAACTCCAATAGCTTCCGGTAAAAACCGTGATGTTTCAGCGTCTCTGCCTCTCCCAATATCACCAGCTTCATACGTGCCCGGGTGATGGCTACATTCATTCTCCTTAAATCATTCAGGAATCCTATCTGTCCTTGTCCGTTGGCACGGACAAGGCTGATGAAGATAACATCGCGCTCTTGCCCTTGGAAGCCATCCACCGTATTTACAGTGAACAAGCTGCGATAAGGCTTGAGTGAAGCGTCTGCCTTTATCTTGCTGCGGAGATATTGCACTTGTGCCTTGTAAGGGGAGATGATGCCGATGTCTATTTTTTCTTCCAGAATGCGGTTGCCACCGATACGGTTGATGTAGATTTTCAGTTCTGATAGGAGCAGGTCCGCTTCCGCCTTATTAATGCGTCCGAAAGTCTCTCCCACAAATTCTTCTTTGAAATCCATTTCGGAGGTGTCAATCCAGTGGATGGGGGTATCCCAGTCCAGGATGCCCCGGTAACGCACTTCGGGAGCGGCTTCCAACTCGCCATTATAAAACCATTGGGAAGGAAATTTCATGATTTCCTCGTGCATGCGGTATTGTACTTTCAGCAAAGAGACAACGGCAGGTTTGTTGGACACCACTTTCTCCATCAATGTTCGTTCCAGACCTCCACGGGCAGCTTCGTAGCATTTTATGGTGGGCGGAAGTTGGCAGTGGTCACCCGCCAACACCACGCGGTCTGCTTTTCGGATAGCTATCCAGCAGGCAGCTTCTAAGGCCTGGGCTGCTTCATCAATGAAAAGGGTGCCGAAACGGCGTCCGTTCAGCAGCCGGTGATTGCTGCTTACTAGCGTGGAGGCTATGACATGTGCCCCATCAAAAAGCTCTGCATTGATTTGTATTTCCAATGCGGTGGCGCGGTCGCGCAGGCGGCTCATACGGCTGCGTACTCCTTCGCGTTCGTCATAGCTGCCACGGCGGGCACGGCTGCCCAGTTCACGGAGATTTTTCCGGATGCTCCACAGCTCCGGATAAAGCGGATGGTTCTCGAAACGACGCTCGTAGGTAAAGGAAAGCATCTTGTCGTTGACACGGGTCGGATTGCCGATACGCAGGACATTGACGCCACGGTCCACAAGTTTTTCCGAAATCCAGTCGACGGCAGTATTGCTTTGGGCACATACCAGTACCTGCGGTTCCCGATGCAGGGTTTCGTAGATGGCTTCCACTAAGGTGGTCGTTTTTCCGGTTCCCGGAGGACCGTGTACAATGGCCACGTCGCGGGCACACAGCACTTTGTTTACAGCTGTCTCCTGCGTGGAGTTCAGCCAGGGAAACCGTACGGGATAGAGCTCTCGGAAACCGGCTTTCGAGGTTCCCAGCAATATGTCCCGCAATTCGGCCAGGCGGTTGCCTTTGGAGCGTAACGTATCTTCCAAGGCTTCGAACATGGTCCGATAGGATGTTTCGTCGAAATAAAGTTGCACGCCGAGGTTGTCCGTTTCCTGCACTTCCATAACGGCACCGGCTCCGGGCATTATCGCTACCATCCGTGTCTCGTCGGCATAGCTTACGGTAGCGGTGAAGTTCATATAGGTTATTTTTCCATCAGCAGACTGGCGGAAAAAACATACGGGACGGCCGAACTCAAAATTATGTTCTATATCGGTATTTTCTGTGTGTGTAATTTCTATTACTAATTGATTCAGTGAATTATAGTAACTTCGTCCCGGAGTGGCAGGATACCAGCAAAGTCCCCGTTTCACTTTCCGGGCAACTCCCATGTTTTCGGTTTGGCGTTTGAATTCCTCTTTTTCGTATTCGTATTCCATGCGCAGCAAAACTTGTTGCTGCTGGAGGTGAATAATAGGACTATTTGAATCTTGTTCCTTCATGGTTGCAAAGGTAATCATTCTTCGCTTCCGACGGAAAAAATGCTTTATTTTGTTAAACTATTCAGCCTTTTTATTTGTTTATGATATTAATTTGTAATCTTTACAATAATGAAAAACTAAAAAATAGTGGTTATGGTATATGATTTAACGATGCTCAAAACGTTTTATGCTGCTTATTCGGAGAAGATAGAACGCGTACGGAACGTACTGCGGCGTCCGATGACTTTAGCGGAGAAAATTTTGTATGCTCATTTGTATGATGGGGATAAAGTGAAGAACTACAGACGGGGAGAAGACTATGTGAATTTCCGTCCCGACCGTGTGGCCATGCAGGATGCAACGGCTCAAATGGCCTTATTGCAATTTATGAATGCAGGCCGTGAGCAGGTTGCCGTGCCTTCCACTGTGCATTGTGACCATTTGATTCAAGCATATAAAGGTGCAAAAGAAGATGTTGCGACTGCTACGAAGACCAACGAGGAGGTCTATAATTTTCTCCGTGATGTTTCTTCCCGCTATGGCATAGGTTTTTGGCAGCCGGGAGCAGGTATTATTCACCAGGTGGTATTGGAGAACTACGCATTTCCGGGTGGAATGATGGTAGGCACGGACTCTCATACGCCCAATGCCGGAGGTTTGGGCATGGTGGCCATTGGTGTGGGTGGTGCCGATGCGGTGGATGTGATGACCGGCATGGAATGGGAACTGAAAATGCCGCGTCTGATAGGCGTACACTTGAAGGGTAAATTGAGTGGCTGGGTAGCTCCCAAAGACGTTATTCTGAAGTTGGCGGGTATTCTTACTGTAAAAGGGGGAACCAATGCCATCATTGAATATTTTGGACCGGGAACCGCTTCATTGTCTGCCACTGGAAAGGCTACCATCTGCAATATGGGGGCAGAGGTGGGGGCGACTACCTCCCTTTTCCCTTACGATGAGCGTATGGGTACCTACTTGAAAGCTACCGGACGTGAAGAAGTGGCGGAAATGGCTGCTTCCGTAGCTGCCGACCTTCGCGCCGACGACGAAGTGCTGGCAAATCCGGAAAAATATTACGACCGCATCATTGAAATAGACCTCTCGTTATTGGAACCGTATATCAACGGGCCCTTTACGCCGGATGCAGCAACACCGATATCGAAATTTGCCGAGGTAGTGATAACCAATAACTATCCCCGCCGGATGGAAGTCGGTCTGATAGGGTCGTGCACCAATTCGTCCTATCAGGATTTGAGCCGCGCGGCCTCCCTTGCCCGGCAGGTAAAGGAAAAGAATTTGAAGGTTGCTTCCTCGCTGATTGTCAACCCCGGCTCGGAGCAGATACGTGCCACTGCTGAACGCGACGGCATGATTGCCGCTTTCGAAGATATTGGCGCAACGATAATGGCGAATGCCTGCGGACCTTGTATTGGCCAGTGGAAGCGCCATACTGATGACCCCGAACGCAAAAATTCCATCGTCACCTCTTTTAACCGTAATTTTGCCAAACGTGCCGATGGAAATCCCAACACTTTTGCTTACGTCGCTTCCCCGGAGATAACGATGGCGCTGACCATTGCCGGTGACCTTTGTTTCGACCCGTTGAGGGATACGCTGGTCAATGCCAAAGGAGAGGTTGTGAAACTGTCCGAACCGGTCGGTGAAGAATTGCCGGCACACGGGTTTATAGGAGGAAAGGAAGGATACATTGCTCCAGGCAAAGGACAGACGGAAATTACGGTCAATCCTCATTCACAGCGCTTGCAACTGCTGACTCCCTTCCCTGCCTGGGATGGCATGGATTTGCTGGACATGCCTTTATTGATTAAAGTACAGGGGAAATGTACCACCGACCACATTTCCATGGCGGGGCCATGGCTCCGTTTCCGGGGACATTTGGAGAATATTTCGGACAATATGCTGATGGGGGCTGTCAATGCTTTCAATGGAGAGACGAACAAGGTTTGGAACCGCTCCACCAATACCTATGGAACAGTGTCAGGCACTGCGAAGCTGTATAAGTCCGAAGGTATCCCTTCCATGGTCGTTGCCGAAGAGAATTATGGTGAAGGTTCCAGCCGTGAGCATGCTGCCATGGAACCGCGCTTCCTGAATGTACGCGTCATTTTGGCGAAGAGTTTTGCCCGTATCCATGAGACGAACTTAAAGAAACAAGGCATGTTGGCGCTGACCTTTACGGATAAGGCCGATTATGACAAGATTCGGGAACGCGACCTGATTTCTGTCATGGGGCTGAAAGATTTTGCTCCGGGACGCACGTTGAAGGTGGTTCTTCATCACGAGGATGGGAGTAAAGAAAGTTTTGAAGTACAACATACGTATAACGAACAGCAGATAGCTTGGTTCCGGGCCGGTTCTGCACTTAATGCAAGATAGAATATGGAAAAAATTACTGTACCTTTTATTACCGGCGATGGAGTGGGAGCAGAAGTGACCCCATCCATGCAGGCTGTCGTGAATGCCGCTGTCAGGAAATCCTATGGTGACCGGCGTGGCATTGAATGGAAAGAAGTGCTGGCAGGAGAACGTGCTTTCCACGAAACCGGCTCCTGGCTGCCGGATGAAACGATGGAAGCCTTCCGCACTTATAAGGTGGGCATCAAAGGTCCTTTGACAACTCCCGTCGGTGGAGGTATCCGTTCCTTGAACGTAGCCTTGCGTCAGACGCTCGATTTGTATGTCTGCCAACGTCCGGTACGTTGGTATAAGGGCATTGTTTCTCCACTCAAAGAGCCACAGAAGGTGGATATGTGCGTATTCCGTGAGAATACCGAGGATATTTATGCAGGCATCGAATGGGAAGCCGGAACTCCGGAGGCTGAAAAGTTCTATCGTTTTCTCCGTGATGACATGGGGGTGACAAAAGTCCGTTTTCCCGAAACCTCCTCGTTTGGCGTGAAGCCCGTTTCGAGAGAAGGAACAGAGCGCTTGGTGCGTGCCGCCTGCCAATACGCCCTTGAGCATCATCTGCCTTCCGTGACGTTGGTACACAAAGGAAACATCATGAAATTTACGGAAGGCGGCTTCAAGAAGTGGGGGTACGAACTGGCAGAACGTGAGTTTGGTAAAGAACTGGCAGAAGGGCGTCTGGTCATCAAGGACTGCATTGCCGATGCATTCTTGCAGAACACGTTGCTTATCCCCGAAGAATATTCCGTGATTGCCACGTTGAATCTGAACGGCGATTATGTGTCCGACCAACTGGCTGCCATGGTAGGCGGCATCGGCATTGCACCGGGTGCGAATATCAACTATAAAACGGGGCATGCCATTTTTGAGGCTACTCACGGGACGGCTCCGAACATTGCCGGGAAAGACATTGTGAATCCCTGTTCCATCATCCTTTCCGCTGTGATGATGCTTGAATATCTGGGTTGGAAGGAAGCAGCCTCTCTTATAGAGAACGCCTTGGAGGAAAGTTTCACAGAAGCCCGTGCTACTGCCGACTTGGCCCGTTTTATGCCGGGTGGCGTCTCGCTGTCCACTTCGACTTTCACCCGGGAGATTGTAAGGAGAATAGAAAATGGGAATAACGAATAAAACGAAACGATTATGAAGAAGGAGTATCTGATTTACAAGCTTTCCGAAGATTTGAAGGAAGCTACCCGGATTGAGAATGAACTGTTCAGGAAGTTTGATGTGAAGCGCGGTTTGCGTAATGAGGACGGCACGGGAGTCTTGGTGGGGTTGACCAAAATAGGCAATGTGGTTGGCTATGAACGCATCCCCGGTGGAGGGCTGAAGCCTATTCCCGGCAAATTGTTCTACCGCGGTTATGATGTGGACGACTTGGCACACGCCATCATCAAAGAGAAACGGTTCGGTTTTGAGGAAATTGCCTACTTGCTGCTTTCCGGTCGCCTGCCCGACAAGGAAGAACTCTCTTCTTTCCGTGAACTCATCAACGACAACATGCCGCTGGAGCAGAAGACCAAGATGAATATCATTGAACTTGAAGGAAACAACATTATGAACATCCTGGCGCGCAGCGTGCTCGAGATGTACCGTTTCGACCCGGATGCCGATGACACTTCCCGCGACAACCTGATGCGCCAGAGCATTGAGCTTATTTCGAAATTCCCGACCATCATCGCGTATGCCTATAACATGCTCCGCCATGCCACCCATGGCCGTTCATTGCATATCCGCCATCCGCAGGAAGACCTTTCCATTGCCGAGAACTTCCTTTATATGCTGAAGAAGGACTATACGGAGCTGGATGCCCGCACGCTCGACCTGCTGCTGGTTCTTCAGGCAGAGCATGGTGGCGGTAACAACTCCACTTTTACCGTACGCGTCACTTCTTCTACCGGGACGGATACTTACTCTTCGATAGCGGCAGGTATCGGTTCCTTGAAAGGCCCGCTTCATGGAGGCGCCAATATCCAGGTTGCCGATATGTTCCACCACTTGCAGGAAAACATTCAGGACTGGACGAATGTGGATGAGATTGATACCTACTTCACCCGCATGCTCAACAAGGAAGCCTATAACAAGACCGGTTTGATATATGGTATCGGACATGCCGTCTATACCATTTCCGATCCGCGCGCCATTCTTCTGAAAGAGCTTGCCCGCGACCTTGCCCGCGAGAAAGGGAAGGAACGAGAGTTCGCTTTCCTTGAACTGCTCGAGGAGCGCGCCATTGATGTGTTTGGCCGTGTGAAGAATAATGGGAAGACTGTTTCGAGCAATGTCGATTTCTATTCGGGCTTTGTTTACGAGATGATTGGGCTGCCGCAGGAAATCTTCACGCCTTTGTTTGCCATGGCACGTATTGTAGGCTGGTGTGCTCATCGCAATGAAGAATTGAACTTCGAAGGCAAGCGTATTATCCGTCCTGCCTATAAGAATGTTTTGGATGAGGTGACTTATGTGCCCATTAAGAAACGGTAAGGATTAGACTTGTATCTTTTAAATCGTTCCATTACGGGGGAAAAATCGTTCCACCATGGTGGAACGATTTTTTCTCCATGGTGGAATGAATTTTACTCCATGATGGAACGATTAGGCTTTCGTATCTCTGCTGCTTAATCCTCTCAGTAAAAAACGCTGGTTTTTGTATGAAAAAACAATTTTATCCGGAGAAAACGATTTGTTTGTTGTGAGTTTTCTTTATCTTTGCTTCGCATAAATAAAGAACTATGAATCAGGAAACTTTTCAGATATTTCTGTGGGTAATGAGTGCTGTGGCATTGGCTGTCTTTATTGCACTCTATTTTGTCAAGGCAGGCTATGGCATGTTCCGTACTGCTTCGTGGGGAATTTCCATCAATAATAAACTGGCATGGGTGCTTATGGAAGCGCCGGTATTCATCGTCATGTTTGGGTTGTGGGGAAAGAGCGGAGCAGGATTTTCCATACCGGTATATCTTTTCTTCCTGCTGTTTCAGTTGCACTATCTTCAGCGGGCCTTTGTTTTTCCCTTCCTGCTGAAAGGCAAGAGTCGGATGCCGGTGGCGATTATGGCGATGGGAATAGTCTTCAATCTTTTGAACGGGATGATGCAGGCGGGCGGTTTGTTCTATTTCGCTCCCGAAGGCTTGTATGCCGATGGCTGGGCCTATTTGCTGAAACCTCATGCCTTGTTGGGAATCATTCTGTTTTTTGCAGGTATGTTCGTCAATTTGCATTCCGACTATGTGATACGTCATCTGCGCAGGCCAGGTGATACGAAGCATTATCTTCCCGGAAAAGGGCTTTACCGATACGTCACTTCTGCCAATTACTTCGGTGAACTGGTGGAATGGACGGGGTTTGCCATACTCACAGCTTCTCCCGCCGCCTGGGTGTTCGTCTGGTGGACGTTTGCCAACCTTGTTCCCCGTGCCGATGCCATTCACCGCCGTTATCGGGAGGAGTTTGGTGATGAGGCGGTAGGAAAGCGCAAACGCATCATTCCATTTCTTTATTAATGGAAAATGGAGAGTTGAAAATGGAAAATGAATAATTCATAACTTATAATTCATAACTCATAACGATGGAATCCAAGTTATTCACACCCGTCACTTTCGGACCGTTGACCTTGCGTAACCGTACCATCCGTTCGGCTGCTTTCGAGAGCATGTGTCCCGGAAACGCTCCGTCGGACATGTTGCTCGACTATCATCGGTCGGTAGCGGCGGGAGGTATAGGTATGACTACTGTTGCTTATGCGGCAGTTACTCAGAGCGGCCTGTCTTTTGACCGCCAGTTGTGGATGCGTCCCGAGATTATCCCCGGACTCCGTAGGCTGACTGATGCCATACATGCGGAAGGGGCTGCGGCAGGCATCCAGTTGGGACACTGTGGCAACATGTCCCATAAAAGTATTTGCGGTTGTATGCCCGTCGGCGCATCTTCCGGATTCAATCTTTATTCTCCTACCTTTGTGCGCGGACTGCGTGCCGATGAGCTGCCGGAGATGGCGCGTGCATACGGACGCTCGGTGAATCTGGCACGGGAGGCCGGATTTGATTCTGTAGAGATTCATGCAGGGCATGGTTATTTCATCAGCCAGTTCTTGTCCCCGTCCACCAATCATCGGAAAGACGAATTCGGGGGCTCGTTGCAGAACCGTATGCGGTTTATGGATATGGTGATGGAAGAAGTGATGAAGGCTGCCGGCAGTGATATGGCTGTGCTGGTGAAGATGAACATGCGCGACGGTTTCCGTGGAGGGATGGAGCTGGACGAGACGATGCAGGTGGCGCGCAGGCTGGAGCAGTCGGGAGCACATGCGCTGGTCTTGAGCGGTGGGTTCGTCAGTAAGGCGCCGATGTATGTCATGCGGGGCGAAATGCCTATCCGCAGCATGACGCATTACATGACCTGCTGGTGGTTGAAATACGGTGTACGCATGGTAGGCAAATGGATGATACCGAGCGTACCGTTTAAGGAAGCCTATTTCCTGGAAGATGCCTTGAAATTCCGTGCCGCCTTGAAGATACCGTTGGTTTATGTGGGTGGCCTGGTTTCCAGGGACAAGATAGATGAGGTGCTGGATGACGGTTTCGAGGCTGTGCAAATGGCACGTGCTCTGCTCAATGAGCCGGGGTTCGTCAACCGCATGCGTGCCGAAGAGAATGCACGTTGCAACTGCCGGCATAGTAATTATTGCATTGCCCGGATGTATTCCATCGAGATGGCATGCCATCAGCATTTGAAGGAGGAGCTTCCACCTTGTCTGAAAAAGGAGATAGAGAAAATCGAAGCGAAAGGCTGATTTTTAGTTTTTAATTTTCAATTTTTAATTATTAAAGTGAATTTAGCTGTTATAACCGGGGCAGACGGTGGCATGGGCATGGAAATTACCCGCGCAGTGGCAACTGCCGGCTATCAGGTCATCATGGCATGCCGTGACCCCCAAGCTGCCGAACCCAAGCGGCAACTGCTGATGCGTGAAACCGGTAATCCGCGTATTGAGACTGCTCCCATTGATTTGGCATCTCTGGCTTCAGTGGCCGCATTTGCAGAGCATCTGTTGAAGCGGGGAGAGCCGTTGGCGTTGCTGATGAACAATGCCGGAACCATGGAAATGGAACGCCGCATTACCGAAGACGGACTGGAACGGACGGTGAGTGTCAATTATGTAGGGCCTTACCTGCTGACCCGCAAGCTGCTGCCATTGATGGGAGAGGGGAGCCGTATTGTGAATATGGTATCTTGTACGTATGCCATCGGTCATCTTGACTTTCCGGATTTTTTCCTCCGGGGAAAGAAGGGTGGCTTTTGGCGCATTCCTATATATAGCAACACGAAGCTGGCATTGACTCTGTTCACCATCGACTTGGCCAGTCGTGTCAAGCACAAAGGTATTGTTGTGAATGCGGCCGACCCGGGGATTGTGTCTACCAATATCATTACCATGCATATGTGGTTTGACCCGCTGACAGATATACTTTTCAGGCCTTTCATCCGTACTCCCCGTAAGGGAGCTGCAACGGCTGTCGGCTTATTGCTGGATGAGGATGCCGGTAAACGTACGGGTACATTGAATGCCAGTTGCCGTCCCAAGTCTCTTTCGGAGAAGTATACCCGGCATGTACAGATGGAAGAACTGTGGGAGAGGACGGAAAGTATAGTGAAGAAATGGTTGTAAAAAGACAGAGAAGGCGCATATGGCGCCTTCTCTGTTTATGGGGTATCTGAACTGGCTGTCATCAGATAGACAGTTCTCTCAATACATTTACAAGGTCTTTCTTGATGGGTTTGTCATTCTTGATGGCCTTCGTGAAGGGAACGTATACCACTTCATCGTGGTCAATGCCTATCATGACATTGCGCTGTCCTTCCATGATTGCGTCGATGGCGGCTGCGCCCAGACGGCTGGCAAGGATACGGTCGTGTGCCGTAGGGCTACCACCGCGTTGCAAGTGACCGAGGATGGTTACGCGTACGTCATATTGGGGGTATTCGTTCTTTACACGCTCTGCATAGTGCATTGCACCGCCGGTCAGTTCACTCTCGGCTACCAGTACGATACTGCTGTTCTTGGATTTCCGGAAACCGTTCTTGATGAATTCTTCCAGTTGGTCCACTTCCGTACTGAATTCCGGGATAATGGCTGCTTCTGCTCCGGAGGCGATGGCGCCGTTCAGAGCGAGGAAACCGGCATCGCGTCCCATGACTTCTACGAAAAACAAGCGCTCATGGGAAGTGGCTGTATCACGGATTTTGTCCACAGCATCCAGAATCGTGTTCAGCGCGGTGTCGTAGCCGATAGTGGTATCTGTTCCATAAAGGTCATTGTCGATAGTTCCCGGCAGCCCGATACAAGGCACGTCAAACTCTTGTGCAAAGATACGAGCACCGGTCAGCGAACCGTCGCCTCCGATAATCACTAAGGCGTCAATGTCTTCTTTCTTCATGTTGTCGTAAGCAATCTGGCGGCCCTCGGGAGTCGTGAACTCTTTGCAGCGGGCTGTCTTCAGGATTGTACCACCCAGCTGGATGATGTTGCTGACATTTTGGCTTTTGAATTCTTTGATTTCGCCGGTTACCAGACCTTTGTAACCTCTATATATACCTTTAACTGAAAGTCCGTTGTAAATAGCCGAACGTGTCACGGCACGTATGGCTGCGTTCATTCCCGGAGCATCACCTCCTGATGTCAAGATACCAATGCACTTAACTGTTCCCATAACAATCTTTTTGTTTAGTATTAATAATCATGATGAAAAATAGATTTGGACTATTTTTTCATGCCGCAAAGATAGTAAAAAGCTGAGGCGGTGACTAATAAATTACGTTAATTTGCTGTTCCAAAAGGATGACAAACTGTTATTTAAGTTTTGACTTTATGGCTTCTGAAATTTCTTCCATCAGCCATTTGGGGGTGGAAGTGGCTCCGCAGACACCGATGGAATTGGCACCGGCTAACAGAGAACTATCTATTTCTTCGGCACTGTCTATCAAATGTGAATTGGCATTGACTTTTTTACACTCACTGAACAGCATCTTGCCGTTAGAGCTTTTTTTGCCGCTGACAAAGAATATTAAATCATGGGAAGCTGCAAATTTCCGGATATTAGGTATCCGGTTTGCTACTTGTCGGCAGATAGTGTCATAGGACTCGAAAGTGACTTTCGGTGAGATATGTCCCTCTATGTATTTCACAATGTTTTGAAATCCGTCCAGAGACTTTGTGGTCTGGGAGTAGAGACGGATGTCTTTGCTGAAATCCAGTTTCCTTGCCTCTTCCTGCTTTTCGATGACGATGGCCTTTCCGGTGGTTTGTCCTACCAGACCCAGTACTTCGGCGTGTCCATTTTTGCCATAGATGACAATTTGCTTGTCGCGGTTGTCTTCCTGGACGTACTCTTGCTTAATCTTCTTTTGCAGGCGGAGTACGACCGGGCAGGTTGCGTCAATGATTTCTATATTGTTGCGGCGGGCAATGTCATAAGTTTCAGGGGGCTCTCCATGAGCACGCAGCAGCACTTTGGCGTTGTGGAGGTGGTTGAATTCCTCATGGTTGATGGTAATCAGCCCCATTGCCTTCAGGCGTTCCACTTCACGGCTGTTGTGCACGATGTCTCCCAGACAATAGAGGGTTCCTCCTTTCGCCAGTTCCTCTTCTGCCTTGTTTATTGCGGTGACAACTCCGAAACAGAAGCCGGAGCCTTCGTCTATTTCTACTTTTGCCATATCCGGTTCAGTTCTTCTCCTTTATAACCCGTTCGAATTGTTCCGCCAGCCATTCCTTTTGTTGGGAAATGCTCAGGTGGCTGTTGTCCAACAATAAAGCGTCAGAAGCTTTGCGCAGCGGACTTACATCCCGGTTTTGGTCAATATAGTCCCGTTGTTTCACATTTTCCAGAATTTCGTCAAAGCTGGCTTCTTCCCCTTTGGCCTTCAGTTCGTCATAGCGGCGTTGTGCCCGTATCTCGGGGGTGGCGGTTACAAAAATTTTCAGCTCGGCATCCGGAAAAACGGTAGTGCCGATGTCGCGCCCGTCCATAACGATACCCTTGGCCTTGCCCATCTCTTGTTGCTGTGCCACCATAGCTTCGCGTACGAAATCCAATGTTGCAATGGGGCTGACACGTGAAGATACTTCCATGGTACGGATTTTGTTTTCTACATTTACTCCGTTCAGGTAGGTATCCGGGCGTCCGGTTTCGGGGTTCAGGCGGAAAGAAATATGTATATCCTTTATTAGACTTTTCAGTTTTTCGGCATCTATGCGGTCACCCTGGAAAATACCATTCTCTATACTATATAATGTTACTGCCCGATACATGGCACCACTATCTATATATATGTAACCGATTTCGCGGGCGAGGTCTTTGGCCATAGTGCTTTTCCCGCAAGAGGAAAAACCGTCGATTGCTATTGTTATCTTTTTCATGACTTTTATGCTATAGTTATACAGGTATAACACCTGCAAAATAGAAAATTTCAATATTTCATTTAAAATTCTTGCCAAAGATACGGTATTTTTAAAATATCTCGTTACATTTGTGGCACAAAAGCATGTGGAGGCTTTTGAAGGATTAAAAAAATGAAAAAGGAACGTCTGTTGTGTAAAAAAAAACAGCAGAGCGTGAACATTCTTGGGAAAAGTACTATATTTGCCCCAAATGAGAAACACTAAAATTATATTATAAATTATGGAAATTAAGAAATCACCTAAGGCAGACCTGGAGAGTAAGAAGTCGACTTGGCTGCTTGTCGGTTATGTAATCGTGCTCGCTTTCATGTTTGTTGCGTTCGAGTGGACAAAGCGTGACATCAAGATTGATACGAGTCAGGCTATTACCGACTTAGTATTTGAAGAGGAAATCATCCCTATTACAGAACAGCCGGAGCAGGTTACTCCTCCGCCCCCCGAAGCTCCTGCGATTGCAGAAACGCTGACTATCGTTGAGGACGATGCCGACGTGGAAGAAACTGCCATCGTATCTTCTGAGGAATTGAATCAGGCTGTGGAAATCAAATATGTTCCCGTAGCAGTGGAAGAGGAAGAACCGGAAGAACAGACTATTTTCGAGGTGGTGGAGCAGATGCCCGAATTCCCGAACGGTGGTATGGCCGGTTTGATGCAGTATCTGAGCAAGAACATTAAATATCCTACTATTGCACAGGAAAACGGAACTCAAGGCCGTGTAACTGTACAGTTTGTGGTCAATAAGGACGGTAGTATCGTAGATGCTAAGGTGCTGAGAGGTGTTGACCCGTACTTGGACAAAGAAGCTGTCCGCGTGATTATGGGCATGCCGAAGTGGAAACCCGGTATGCAGCGTGGTAAACCCGTTCGCGTTAAGTATACCGTGCCTGTAATGTTTAGATTGCAGTAATAAAATATCTATAAGTGGGAGAGGCTGCCGGAATGCAGCCTCTTTTCATTATCCGCTATTTCCTAAATTCTGAAAATGCCATGTTTACAGCCTCCGAGCTTTTAGAAAGAATAAATTCTCATATTGCAGAATTGCAGTTTGTCCGTACTCCTCAAGGTTTATATGCTCCCGTTACCTATGTGTTGTCCATGGGCGGAAAAAGAATCCGTCCGGTATTGATGTTGATGGCCTACAATCTGTATCGGGAGGATATTACCCGTATTTTTAACCCTGCAACGGGGATTGAAGTGTATCATAATTATACTCTTTTGCACGACGACTTGATGGACCATGCAGACCGTCGCCGTGGCAAGGAGACAGTACATAAAGTCTGGGATGACAATGCCGCCATTCTTTCGGGGGATGCAATGCTTGTATTGGCTTATCAGTTTATGGCTCAATGTCCGGTTGAATGCCTGAAAGAGGTAATGGATATATTTAGTCTGACTGCACTGGAAATCTGTGAAGGACAGCAGCTGGATATGGAGTTTGAACATCGGAAGGATGTGAAGGCAGAGGAGTATCTGGAAATGATTCGTCTGAAAACTTCGGTATTGTTGGCTGCAAGCTTGAAGATTGGCGCTCTTTTGGGAGGGGCTTCTTCTGAAGATGCGGAGCAGTTGTATGATTTTGGCATGAACTTGGGTGTCGCTTTTCAGTTGAAAGATGATTTCCTGGATGTTTATGGCGATGCTGCCGTCTTTGGAAAGAATATTGGAGGTGATATTCTGTGCAATAAAAAGACCTACATGCTGATAAAGGCTTTTGAACATGCGGATGAGGAGCAGTTGACCCGCTTGAATGCTTGGGTGGATGCTGTTGCATTCAACCCGGAGGAGAAAGTTGCTGCGGTGACGGAACTGTATAACCGGATTGGCGTCAAGGAACTGTGTGAGAAAAAGATGGAAGAGTATTGTGAACGCGCAATGGAAAGTCTGTTGGCGGTGAAGGTGGCAGATGAAAAGAAAGAGGAATTGAAGAACCTGATGGCTAACCTGATGCATCGGGAAGTATAACTTTAAATCCGGGAGAAAATGCCTTATAGAAGATTGCCTAATACAGATCAAGCGAGAATACGGGCGCTGAAAGCAGTGGTCGTCAAGGGTGATATATGTAATGTGTATGATTTGGCCGTATCTTTGAAGGCGTTGACTGATGCGCGGAATTTTCTTACAAAGTTTGAAGCTGCGCAAGCTTATTATGCCGACTGTTTTGAGCGGCAGGCTCGGGCGGGACGTAAGCATCAGGCTAATGTAAAGACTGCCCGTCTGTATATTTCTCATTTTATCCAGGTGTTGAATTTAGCTGTCATCCGTTCTGAAGTGCGTATTGCTCATAAGGAATATTACGGTTTGGACACAAGCAACAATAATGTGCCTGATTTATCGACAGAGCCTGCCTTGGCAGAGTGGGGGCGTAAAATCGTGGATGGGGAAAACAAACGTATATCCCAGGGAGGAATTCCCATTTATAACCCTACGATTGCAAAAGTGAGGGTGCATTATGATATTTTCATGGATAGTTATGAGAAGCAAAAGAATCTTCAATCTTTGACAGCCCGCAGTTTGGACACCTTGGCTTCGATGCGTGCAGAGGCGGATGGTTTGATTTTGGATATATGGAACCAGGTTGAAAAGAAATTCGAGGAGGTCACTCCCAATGAGAAACGTTTGGATTTATGCCGTGATTATGGAATAATCTATTATTACCGTACCGGTGAGAAACGCAAAGAGTAAGTTGAAGAATGAGATTGATTGATTCACATTCCCATCTTTTTTTAGAAGAGTTTGCAGAGGATTTGCCTCAAGTGATGGCTCGTGCCCGTGAGGCAGGAGTCACGCATATTTTTATGCCCAATATCGATAGTACCACCATAGGACCTATGCTTCGGGTGTGCCGTGAATATAAAGGGTATTGCTATCCGATGATTGGATTGCACCCTACCTCTGTGGGTGCGGATTATGAAAAGGAGTTGGAAATAGTGGCCCGGGAGCTGGCTTCACCGAATGAATTTGTTGCGGTTGGTGAGATTGGTATGGACTTGTATTGGGATAAAACTTTTCTCAGAGAACAGCAAAGGGGGTTGGACAGGCAGATTGAGTGGGCTTTGGAATACGGTTTGCCGGTAGTGCTACATTGTAGGGAAGCGTTCGACCATATATATAATGTGTTGAAACCCTATCAGCAGACTCCTTTGAAAGGAATTTTCCATAGTTTTACGGGGACCTCGGAAGAGGCCTGCAGGATTATGGAATTTGCGGATTTCATGATAGGAATAAATGGTGTGGTGACTTTCAAAAAATCAACTTTGCCGGAAGTCTTGAAGAATATTCCTTTGGAACGCATCGTGCTGGAAACCGATTCCCCTTATCTGACTCCGGTTCCCAATCGAGGCAAGAGGAACGAAAGCACATATGTTAAGGATACTTTGGTAAAGGTGGCCGGAATTTATGGGAACTCTCCTGAAAAGGTGGCCCAGGTTACTTCTGATAACACTTTAAAAGTGTTCGGAATGCTCAAATAAGCTCTTTGAGATTTTAAAGTTTATTAATTTTGAGATTTTATTTAATATAAAACGGGTCGAATGAAGCAGAACAACAAAAAAAAGAATACATTTGTAGCTGAAAACGCTTGTGGTTCGCATTTTTTTTGTAATTTGCACCCGATTTCAGAAAAGGCGTCTATTGGAGAGATGCTCGAGTGGTTGAAGAGGCACGCCTGGAAAGCGTGTATACCCCTAAAGGGTATCCGGGGTTCGAATCCCCGTCTCTCCGCAGTGTGATGAAATGAAGATAAAACAACAAATTATAATAAATAAATTAATTAATTAATCTTAAAAATTAGACACACAATGAAAAAGTTATTTGCAATTGTTGCTGTGATGGGAGTCTTAACATTTGGCTCAACTCAACTTGCTCAGGCTCAAGATGCTCCTGCAGCTGAACAAACTGAACAAGCAGCTGTAGCACCTGCTGCTGATGCTGCTGCCCCTGCTGCTATGGAAGCTGCCGAGGGTGGTATCCACAAAGAGCTTAAGACTAAGTTTATTGAAGGTACTGCATCTTTCATGAGTTTGGTAGCTATCGCATTGGTTATCGGTCTTGCATTCTGTATTGAACGTATCATTTATCTGAGCTTGGCTGAAATTAATACAAAGAAGTTCTTGGCTGCTATCGAAGCTGCTTTGGAAAAAGGTGACGTTGAGGCTGCTAAAGATATCGCACGTAACACAAGAGGTCCTATCGCTTCTATCTACTATCAAGGTCTGATGAGAATCGATCAAGGTATCGACGTAGTAGAAAAGTCTGTAGTATCTTACGGTGGTGTACAAGCCGGTTATCTGGAAAAAGGTTGCTCTTGGATTACATTGTTCATCGCAATGGCTCCGTCTTTAGGATTCTTGGGTACTGTAATCGGTATGGTTCAGGCTTTTGATAAAATCCAGCAGGTAGGTGATATCTCTCCGACGGTTGTAGCAGGTGGTATGAAGGTTGCCTTGATTACTACTATCTTCGGTTTGATTGTTGCTTTGATTCTGCAGGTATTCTACAACTATATCTTGTCTAAGATTGAAGCTTTGACAAGTGAAATGGAAGATTCTTCTATCTCACTGTTGGATATGGTTATCAAATATGACTTGAAATACAAAAAATAATTAAGATGGCTAAGTTATCATATAAAGTATCATACTACGTACTGTATGCCATGTTCGCTATCATCTTGGTAGTGCTGGGCTTGTTCTACTTCGGTGGAGATGCTCAAGGTGATGCAGTATTGATGAGCGTTGACTCAGAAATGTGGCAACCGGCTCAGACAGATGCATTGATTTACTTGACGTATGCTCTGTTGGCTGTAGCTGTAATTGCTACGTTGGTTGGTGTATTGTTCCAATTCGGATCTGCCTTGAAGGATAATCCGGGGGCAGCCTTGAAATCTTTAATCGGCTTGATTGTATTGATTGTTGTAGTGGTTATAGCTTGGACTATGGGTAGCGATGAGCCGCTTACTATTCCGGGATATAGCGGTACTGACAATGTTCCTTTCTGGTTGAAGATTACCGATATGTTCCTCTATTCTATTTATATTTTGTTTGCCGGTACAGTGTTGGCAATCATTTTTAGTAGTATTAAGAAGAAATTATCATAACTGATTGAGGTAACTCAATTTAAAGAGTAATTACAATGGCAAAAGGAAAAAGAAAAGTTCCTGATATTAACTCAAGTTCTACAGCGGATATTGCATTCTTGTTGCTGATTTTCTTCTTGATCACGACATCTATGGATACTGACCGTGGTTTGGCAAGACGTTTGCCGCCTCCACCCGAAAAAGACCAGAAGATTGAGGACCAGAAGAAGAAAGAACGTAACGTTTTGCAAGTCTTCTTGAATATGAATGACCAGTTAATGTGCGGTAACGATTATATTAACGTAGAACAATTGCGTGCAAAGGCAAAGGAATTCATTGCCAATCCGTATAATGATGAAACGAAGCCAGAAAAGATTTCTAAGAATGTTCCTTTCTTTGGTACGGTTCAAGTAACGGAAAATCATGTGGTTTCTTTGCGTTGTGACCGTGGTTCTTCCTATAAGGCATATATGGCTGTACAGAATGAGTTGGTAGCGGCTTACAATGAGTTACGCGATGAACTGGCTCAGGAGAAGTGGCAGAAGAATTATGTCGAGTTGGATCAAGAACAACAAGATGCAATTCGTGATATTTATCCTCAGAGAATTTCTGAGGCAGAACCTAAAAAGTACGGAGAAAAGAAGTAATGGGAAAATTTAATAAGACTGGTAAACGTGAAATGCCGGCGTTGAACACTTCTTCTCTGCCTGACCTTATTTTCACCTTGTTGTTCTTCTTCATGATTGTAACAACTATGCGTGAGGTAACATTAAAGGTTGAGTTTAAGGTTCCGCAAGCTACAGAATTGGAGAAACTTGAAAAGAAGTCTTTGGTTACGTTTATCTATGTAGGAAAACCTACTGCCGAATTTCGTAAGAAGTTAGGTAATGAGAGCCGTATCCAGTTGAACGACAGCTATGCTGAAGTTGCTGAAATTCAAGATTACATTATTGGTGAACGTGCCAGTATGAAAGAAGAAGATCAGCCGCAGATGACAGTGTCTTTGAAAGTTGACCAAGATACGAAAATGGGTATCGTAACAGATATCAAGGAAGCTCTTCGTCAAGCTTATGCTTTGAAGATTAACTATTCTGCGCAACCGCGTCAGTAAGAGTTGATTTAATGATATAATAAAGGTCGTTTCATTTGTTGAAACGACCTTTATTGTTTTAAGTATATTGGATTTTTAAGATTTCACATTATATACTTCGCAGTAGATGTGTTCCTTTACAAGGTCAAAATCCTTTCCACATTCTATATCTCCATAGGCCATGATGAGCATAGGCAGGTAGTTGTCTCCTGCTTTATAGGGAGGCTGTTGGTAGGGCTTTTCCCATAAGGAGAATCCTTGCCGTTGATAGAAGTTAATGCGGCGTTTAGCCATTTCTTCTTCGGGTATTTCCACTTCCAAGACAATGGGATGTTTTAAGAGTTGGCACAAATGGTTCAGTACACTCTTTCCATATCCGCCGTTACGCTGTGTGGGGTCAATGGCAAAATGCTCTATATAGTAAAAATGTCCGAAATCCCAGTAAGTGATGAGACCTACCGGGGTGTTGTTATGGAAGATGATATTGTTATAGAAGTGCGTTTTGGTATCTGTATACTTGCGCAATTCCTCCAGTTCCCGGTACTCCTCTGAAGGGAACGATTGAGTCATTAATTTCTCCATGTAGCTGTACAAGTCTGTGTCAGCTGTTGTAATACGTTGAAGTCTGATCATAAGTTCTTTTAGTTTAGTTTGTTTTTATTCAGTATAAAATTCAATGACGCGGCAGATGGCCCGTTGGCAGACCGGGCAGAAAGTAGGGTATTCATTGGTGCGCATGCGGCAATTGTCTGCCGGACGGTAGATGCCTTTGGCAGAATAGCCAGCTCCTTCATATACGCCTACGGGATATGTTCCACTTTCAGAAGAGGGAGTAGGAACGGGAGTTCCTTGAGCAAGCATATCTTTCCATTTGGAAGTGAAATCGATTCTTGTGCTGATGTTCTGTTCCCAGGGTTCCACATCTAGTGGATAGGTATCTGTCATCACGTCATTGTCGTAGAAGTATTCATCGGCCAGTCCGCCAAAGCTATGCCCGAACTCATGTACCACAACGGGGCGGAACATGGGATGGTGGGCGGTAGTAAGGGTATAGGAATTATAGATTCCACCGCCTCCGTATTCTTCCGTATTGGCAAGGATGATGATGTGTTCATACGGTATTCCCGCCAGCGCATCGTGTATGGATTTGACACGGGAGGTTGTCAGATACCGGTCTGAATAGAATGTGCTGAAATGAGAGCTGAATGCTGTCCGTTTCCATTCTCCGAGGCGTGGTACGCTTACTCCGCTGTCTTCGGAGGGGCTGGCCACTGCTACAATGTTGAAGTGCTTTTTCATGGACCGGAAGGGTTCGTGGGCAAACAGACTTTCGCAGGCAATGGCTGCGTCTTCGTAGAATACCGGCATCTCTTCGGGAGTATATCCTTCTGCAAGGATGGCTACGTCGATGCATTTGGCCGTATTGCCGCTTTGCAGCAGATATTTATGTGGTGTGATGTGGGCAGTACCTTTCTGATGTATCAGGATGTCGTCGGGACTGACCGTATGTTTCATGCTTGCCCGTACATTTCTACGCGGGTCGAGAAGTGTTATTTCTATTTCTGCAGGACGGAGGGGATAGGGAAGGAGAAAGGTGTTTTCGAATCCTTTGGTCACCGCTTTGGCTTCATCCGTTTCCAGCCACTCCTGGAAGAGCGAAGAAAAGGATGTTTTGTAGATTACGCTGCCATTGGCTGCATCTCGCATAATGATTTGTCCGTTTCCTTGCAGGGGCAACTCAGATAAATGATGCTTCCTTCCTGCCCAAGAGGGGAGACAAGACAATCCGTCCAGGCATATCTCTTGTTTGGCTGCATTTCCGGTAAAGATATAGTCGACACGCAGGGTTTTATCTGCAAAATAATCTGCAAAACTTTGGGCATGCAAGGATATTGCTGCCATCAGGCATAATAGGAATAAGGAATACTTTTTCATAACGGTTCATTATTATTGCTACTACAAAGATAATATCTTTAAAGCTCATCTGCAATTTTCCGGTCGTGCGAGATGGAATTTTGCATATGCACTTTGAAATGCCTGATATGCGGTATTATTCTTTTTTTTGTAAGAAAAGTTATAAACCGTATTTTTATTGGCGAAAAAATAGCTAACTTTGCATGTTGCCGTATAGATATGCGGGAGATATAGTAATTTATTAATCATTAGAATTTGAAATGGGACATCATCAGTTGGATACTTTAGACGAACAGATTTTAAAACTTATAGCCGATAATGCACGCATTCCTTTCCTTGAAGTGGCTAGAGCTTGTAATGTATCGGGAGCAGCCATTCATCAGCGCATTCAAAAGCTGACAAACTTAGGTATATTGAAAGGTTCTGAATATGTGATTGATCCGGAGAAGATAGGATATGAAACATGCGCCTATATCGGTATCTATCTAAAGGATCCTGCTTCTTTTGATGCTGTAACGAGAGCATTGGAAGCTATTCCCGAGATTGTGGAATGCCATTTTACAACGGGCAAGTATGATATGTTCATAAAGCTTTATGCCCGCAACAACCATCATTTGCTGAGCATCATACATGATAAGTTGCAGCCGCTGGGACTGGCGCGTACGGAAACCTTGATTTCTTTCCACGAAGCCATCAAGCGGCAGATGCCTATAACGGTAGAAGAAGAGGAAGATTAATTTTACCGGTGGATATAATCGACGAATGCATAAGGGCAGGGATGCTTCTCATCTGCGGGATGGGACTCCCTGCTTTTTTCTTGCCATACAGTCGGAGCGACTTCGGGAAAGTAGGCGTCCACCTGAGGGGCTTCTGCATCCACTTCGGTCAGGCAGAGGGTATCTGCAAAGGGGAGTGCCTGGCGATAAACGCTTGCACCGCCGATGATGTAGACGTGTTCGTCGGGCTGGCAACTGCTTAGTGCTTCTTCCAATGAGGGAAAAACTTCTGTACCGGGACAGATCAAATCTTTTTGAGTGGACAGAACAACGTTGCGGCGGTTGGGAAGCGCACCTTTGGGGAGAGATTCAAAAGTCTTTCGGCCCATGATGATGGTATTTCCCGTGGTGAGGGCTTTGAAACGCTTCAAATCATTGGGAAGCCAGAATAACAACCGGTTCTGATAGCCGATACCTCTCTTTCTGTCTACTGCAGCAATAATACTAATCATATGTGTGTAAAATTCTTTTCTCTTTCTATCTTTTTATTGTAGGATTTATACTGACACTTTTCCTGCAATATGCGGATGCGGGTTATAGTTGACCAACTCAAAATCCTCGAACTTGAAGTCGAAGATGTTTTTCACATCCGGATTGATTCTCATCTGCGGCAAATCCCGCGGTTCACGAGATAGTTGGAGTTTTACCTGCTCCAAATGGTTCAGATAGATGTGAGCATCTCCTAAGGTATGGATGAAATCTCCGGCTTTCAGTCCGGTGACTTGCGCCATCATCTGCAGGAGCAGGGCATAGGAAGCAATGTTGAAGGGCACTCCTAAAAAAATGTCCGCACTACGCTGGTACAGTTGCAGGCTCAGCCGTCCGTTGGCGACATAGAACTGGAAGAAAGCGTGGCAGGGAGGGAGGTTCATGTTGTCCAAATCGCCTACATTCCATGCGCTGACTATAATCCGGCGTGAGTCGGGATTGTGCTTGATGGTTTCTACAGCTTCGCTGATTTGGTCGATGAATCCACCTTTATAGTTCGGCCAGGAGCGCCATTGATACCCGTAGATATGTCCCAGGTCACCGTTTTCGTCCGCCCATTCGTTCCAGATGCGTACACCGTTGTCCTGAAGATATTTCACATTGGTGTCTCCTTGGAGGAACCATAGCAGTTCGTATATGATTGATTTCAGATGCAGCTTCTTGGTAGTAAGGCAGGGGAAGCCTTCATCCATGTTGAAACGCATCTGGTGGCCGAATACGCTGATGGTGCCGGTACCCGTACGGTCGCTTTTCTCTACGCCTTCGGTCAGTACGCGGTTCAGCAGGTCTAAATATTGTTTCATGATGTAATGCTCTGTTTTTATCCGAACGCAAAGGTAGGAGAATTAATTATTAATTAATAATTAATAATTAAAAATTAGAGGAAGGGGGTCATCAAGTTTCCCACCCAGCCTACGAATTTCTTCCATCCGGAACGCTTTTTCCAGACTTCGGGAGTGAGTAGCGTACTGTTTTGCACGTCCCGTTCGAACATGGCATTCAGCTCATTGGTGGTCTTGGGGTCGAAGATGAAAGCGTTTGTCTCGTAGTCATAGCGCAGGCTGCGGCTGTTGAGATTGGCAGTACCCACCGTGCAGAAAGTGCTGTCTACCATCATTATCTTGGAATGGTGGAAGCCGCCGTTGAAGAGATATATCTTGGCTCCTTTCTTCATCAGCTTGTGTGCTATGTAGAATGAGGCATCCGGAGTAAAGGCTATGTCCGACACGGCAGGTATCATGATTTCCACTTCAGTACCTTTTTTCAGTGCGTTCTTGATTGCCTTGCGGATTGATTTGGTCGGAACGAAATAAGGATTCACGATTCGGATGCTCTTCTGTGCGGCTTGTATGGAAGCTGCATAGGCATGGCTGATGGAGCGTGGTGTTTCGCGTGGCGTGCGGTCCACGATGGCTATTTCTTCGGCAATACTGTCGGGCAGTTGCTGAGTATCCGGGAAGTAGGCAGGTCCACCTACGTGTTGTCCCGTTTCCCGGTTCCACATGGTCAGGAAGATGCCCTGCAGATAGCGCACGGCATCTCCTTCAAGATGTATGTGCATATCGTGCCATTTACCGATTTTAGGTAATCCGTTGATGTAGTAGTCGGCAATGTTCATGCCGCCGGTATAACCTATCTTTCCGTCAATCACTACTATTTTCCGATGGTCGCGGTGTATGGCATGATTCACCCAGGGAAAAGTGATAGGATCGAACTTAACGATTTCGATGCCTTGGGCGCGGATGGATTTCAGATGGCGTTCTTTCAATGGTTGGTTGTTGGACCAGTTGCCGAAGGCATCGAACATGGCGCGGACTTCAACTCCCTCCTTGACTTTCTCTGCCAGAAGGCTGAACAAGGCATTGGCTATGGAGTCGTTGCGGAAGTTGAAGTATTCCAAATGGATATGATGCCGGGCATGGCGGATATTCTCGAAGAGATCGACGAACTTGTCATGGCCGGTCATCAGCAATTTCACTTCATTGTTATAAGTGACGGGGGCGCCCATTTCCTTCAAGTAATTCATGACAATGGAATCGCTTGTTGCTTGCGCCCCGGCATTCCCAATAGAAAAAACGAATAATATGATGAATAGAATCTTTCTCAAAACTTTCTCCTCTTAGTTAGTTTTATGAGGGGACAAAGATACGATTTATCATTGAAAAACAACTATGCCATAGATGAAATCTTGCGGTAACCGAAATAGAGCAATACCACTCCGGCAATGATTAACGACTTGGGGTCAAGCTCCGAAGTTCCGCTCCGGATGGCAGTATCGAAGGTTTCGCGCAAGGTGTCCAGTATCAGCTGCACTCCGTCGAGGGAGACGAACAGTACGAGGGCCAGAGTAAAGCAGAATGCTGTCCATATCTGCGCCAAGTGGCGGCTACGGTCGGGCAGATGTCGCAGTACGCGGCGGCTGAACCCGTTATCGGCTATTTCCTGCCGGTGTTCGGCAAAGAATGAAGTCAGGAGTTTATCATCATTTTCCATCATAACCATTTTGTTTTAAGTAGGAAGCCATTTTGTCTTTCGCCCGCGAGAGGTGGCTTTTTACCGTTCCCGCCGGACATCCGGTGATACCTGCAATCTTTTCGATGCTTTGGTCTTCCATGTAGAAGAGCGTGATGCAGGTGCGTTCCATTTCCTTCAGTGTGGCCAGGGCACGGTAAATGTCCATGTGCTGTCCCACGTCCTGCTGCAGTGTGCTGCATTGAGCGTCCACTCGGTACGTATCCAAATCGTCCGTTTCTTTCCGGCTGCGAATATAATCATAAAAAACGTTATAGGCAATACGGTAGAGCCAGGTTGAGAAGCTGGACAGATTCTTGAACGAAGCGATGTTTGTATAGGCCTTGATAAACGTATCTTGTGCCAGGTCGTCACTCAACTCGCTGTCGCCGCAGGTCTGGTGCAGGAAGAACCGCCGCACGGGCGACTGGTACTTCTTTACCAACTGGTCGAAGGCCCTGGTGTTGTGAAACACCACGACCTGTGCGACTAACGATATGTCACCCATCTGACTCATTTTTCTTCGTTCTTCTTCTGTTGGCTGTAGAAAATCACCAATTGTCCGAAGCCGGTGAACATGACGAGTAAGCCGATACATCCGAGACCGAATTCTCCGGTAATGGCCCAAAGGAAGATGAACAGGCCGATGCCGACGAATATGTTGTTGATGCCTTTGCTGCGGATATCCGTTGCTGCGGCTTCTTTGAAGAAGTTTTCAGGCAGTTGCTGTCCGCTGGCCAGGGCCTGTTCCGCCAGGCGGTACTTGGCTTTCCGGTTTTTATAGCGGAAGAAGAATACTACGAATATGATGAGTAGCGGCAGTCCGAATACAAAGACGATGGCTGTTACGGCAATCACGGTCTCCGAGGTCTTGCTCCCGAGGTCGAACCCGTTCCAGTCCATACTGCTGTGGTGGGTTCTCCATTTTTCCGGAGCATCGCTACTGCCGGTACCGTTTTCATAAGTCATGATGCTGAGTGTGTCTGTTACGGTTTCTCCATTGATGACAGTGTCTCTCAATTCGATGACTCTTTTCTTGTTCCCCTGACCGTCGTTCTCTGTTACGGTTCTGTTTGCGCCTTGCACCAGTGTGCAGAACATCATGGCGAGCATTAATCCAAAAATGATACGTTTCATAATCTATGGTCTTTTAATTTGTTTCTTTGTCGGTTAGACGTGTCGTCACCTTTATAAAGTTGCAAAGAGAAGATATTTTTTTTAGAAAACCGGAAATAAGGCGATATTTTTCCGTGAAAATGTCTTATTGTCTTTTTTCCGGAATAACAAGAAGTAGGTATTTGCGACTGTAAATAGAGGTAAATATACAAACCGGGTTGTTTCTTATTGTAAATACTGTTATCTTTGCGCATCTGTTTTTATTGGGAAGTCTTGATGAAGTTGAGGAATATAATGAAGTGTTTCCTCCCTCTGCTGTTCATTGCCTATCTGGGAGGAATTACGCTGTTTACCCACTCGCATGTGGTGAATGGTGTTATCATTGTGCATTCCCATCCATTCAAGGGCCAGCATGAGCATACAGAGGTGCAGTTGGAAACCATTTTCTATCTAGCCTCTTTCGTCTCTTCTTCCCTTCCGTTGCTTCCGGTTGCCGCGACGGTTTTCCTTGTTTTGTTGTGTGTACTGAGCATTCTTACCACGGAATGCATCAAGTGTGTAAAGCTTCGTGGCGGTATTTGCCTGCGTGCTCCCCCTTCTTTTTTTCAAATCCGATAGATTAAGGCAATTCCGTTGTGGGATTGCGTCAACCTCATTGATTAACATATTATTTTAGAAGTACATGAAAAAATATATATTTTTTGTGGTGGGAGCAGTATGTCTGTTACTCTCATCAACCGTTTATGCCGAAGATTTGAAGAGTACCGATGCCAATATTGTCGGTCATGTAATAGAAAAAAGTACAAGGGAACATTTGCCTTATATGACAGTTTCGCTGAAAGGCACCACCATCGGGACCATGACCGATGCCACCGGTCACTATTTCCTAAAGAATCTGCCTGAAGGTGAGTTCACGTTGTCCGTCAGTGCCGTAGGTTATAAGTCGCAGGAGCGCAAAGTCGTTCTGAAACGTGGTAAGACCTTGGAAGAGAACTTTGAGTTGGAAGAAGACATGGTGGCACTGGACGGGGTGGTAGTCACAGCCAACCGCAATGAGACTGCCCGGCGCTTGGCACCCACTTTGGTCAAAGTGGTCACTCCTAAACTGTTTGAGCAGACAAACTCGCATACTTTGTCGCAAGGACTGGCCTTTCAGCCAGGTGTGCGGGTGGAGACCGATTGCCAGAATTGCGGTTATTCACAAGTGCGCATCAACGGGCTGGATGGGAAATATACCCAAATATTGATAGACTCACGTCCCATCTTTTCCTCTCTGGCCGGTGTGTATGGGTTGGAACAGATTCCCGCCAACATGATAGAGCGTGTGGAAGTGGTGCGTGGAGGTGGTTCAGCCTTGTTCGGTTCTTCGGCCATTGCCGGGACGGTGAATATCATTACGAAGGAACCGATTCGCAATTCCGGTTCTTTCTCGCATACCATTTCCAATTTCGACGGTTCCGGCTCGTTCGACAACAACACGACCCTGAATCTTTCCTTGGTTTCTTCGGACAGTAAGATGGGGGCTTATGTGTACGGCCAGAGCAGGCATCGTTCGGCATGGGACTCCAACGGAGACGGTTTTTCCGAATTACCGAAGCTGAAGAACCAGACTGTCGGTCTGAATGCTTACTACCGGACAAGTGCCTATTCCAAGCTGAGCCTTGAATACCATCATATGGAGGAATTCCGCCGTGGTGGAAGTGGCTTCAGCCTTCCCCCTCATATAGCCGAGGATGCCGGATTGAACGGTACCGGGGCGCCCGGACTGGTGGAACAGCTGAAACATTCCATCAACACGGGTGGGCTCAAGTTCACGGCTTTCTCCAAAAACCAGAAACATACGTTCAGTACCTATGCTTCGGCTCAGCACATCGTGCGCAATAGTTATTACAGCGCTTATGGAATGACTACGGACTTTACCGGTGTGCTGGGTGCCCAGTATATTTATCATTTTGACAAGTGTCTGTTTATGCCTGCCGATTTGACCGGAGGCATTGAGTTCAATCACGACAATCTGCATGACAAGGCAACGGACGTACAGAAGTATCGTGATGCTGCTTTGGCCGAAGATCCTACGGCAACGGGTGACCGCTTGCAACAACTGATTGAGAAATATACCCCCGCCCCGTTGAACCAAGTGGTGAATATAGCAAGCGTCTATGCCCAGAATGAGTGGAAGAACGAACAGTGGAGTTTCCTGATTGGCGGGCGCGTAGATAAAAACAGCATCATGGACAAGGCTGTTTTCAGTCCCCGTGCCAATATCCGTTACAATCCTACTCAGGATGTGAATATCCGTTTCAGTTATGCTGAGGGATTCCGTGCTCCACAAGCGTTTGATGAAGATCTGCATATCAGTAATGTGGGTGGAGAGTTGGTTTCCATTGTCCGCGCCAAAGGATTGAAGGAAGAGCGTTCGCGCAGCTTCAATGCTTCGGTAGATTGGTACCACTATTTCGGAGATTTCCAGGCAAACCTACTGGTGGAAGGCTTCTACACGAAACTTTCCGACCCGTTTGTCCTGACGCCTCCGGTGAAAGACCCGGATGGTAGCGCTTATCTGATACAGACCCGTATCAATGGTTCGGGAGCTAAAGTGTATGGCGGCACATTGGAAGGAAAGGTTGCCTATAAGGATAAGGTTCAGTTGCAGGCAGGGCTGACGCTTCAACGAAGTATCTATGACTCTCCCGAAGAATGGAGTGCGGATGAGGAGCACTTGTCGGAGAAAGAACGTTACAGCGACAAGATACTGCGTACTCCCGACGTCTACGGCTACTTTACAGCTACCTATATGCCGGTTAAAGCCTTCTCAATAGCTTTGAACGGCAATTATACCGGGCGGATGTACGTTCCCCATTTGCTTTCGGAGGTGAACGGTGAGGCGGATGTATTGGTAAAGAGTCCGGACTTCTTTGAGCTTGGAACAAAGATAGCTTACGACTTTGATTTTCAAGGGTTCTGTTTGCAGCTCAATGCCGGTGTACAGAATATATTCAATTCTTATCAGAAAGATTTTGATAAAGGAGCGAGCCGCGATTCCGGTTATATCTACGGACCGGGTGCACCGCGTTCCTATTTTGCAGGGGTGAAACTCAGTTTTTAAAAAGAGTATTGAACCGTGCTTTTTGTTTAGCCCCGTAGATTGGTGAAACGTATTTTGCACTATCTTTGCTGCCATAAAACAGTTCAAAGCATGAAGCTACCCTCATCTTTCACCGATTATACACGCGCCCTCTTGGGTGTGGAAGAATATGAAAAGCTGGCTGCCGCCCTGGAAGGGGAGCAGCCGGTCAGTATCCGACTGAATGAAGATAAATTACCGGAATCTTCATTCAGTCTTTTTCGTTCCTCTTTTAGGCATGTCCCTTGGTCTACTGCCGGATACTATCTGGACAAGCGGCTGACATTCACTTTTGACCCGCTGTTTCATGCAGGCTGCTACTATGTGCAGGAGGCTTCGTCTATGTTTGTGGAGCAGGCTTTGAGGCGGTATGTGGGCGAAGGACCGGTGGTGATGCTTGACCTCTGTGCGGCTCCCGGCGGGAAATCCACGCATGCCCGTAGCGTGTTGCCCGCAGGCAGTCTGCTGGTGGCCAATGAGGTAATCCGCAACCGCTCGCAGGTATTGGCGGAGAATCTTACGAAGTGGGGGCATTCCGGTGTGGTGGTCACTAATAATGACCCGGCAGATTTTTCTTCCTTGACGGACTTCTTCGACGTCATATTGACGGATGTCCCCTGCTCTGGCGAGGGGATGTTCCGTAAAGACCCCGTTGCGGTAAGTGAGTGGAGTGGGGAGAATGTGGAAATCTGCTGGCAGCGCCAGCGTCGCATCGTTACGGATATCTGGCCTTGCTTGAAGTCCGGAGGCATTCTCATCTACAGTACTTGTACCTATAATACAAAGGAAAACGAAGAGAACATCCGTTGGATACGGGATGAATTCGGGGCGGAGGTATTGCCGTTGGAAATTTCTACTGACTGGAATATTACGGGTAATCTATTGTCGGGAGAGGACTTTCCCGCCTATCGTTTCCTGCCCCATCGGACGAAGGGGGAAGGATTCTTTTTGGCAGTTCTCCGCAAACCGGGCGTGAGCGATGGGAATACCTGGGCCGGGCAGGTGAAATCCTGGGAAAAAGGAAGAAAACCTCAAGGAAAAGGAGCGAAAACTCCGGGTGTTTCCAAAGAACAGCTTTCGGCACTGCATGAGTGGTTTGCGGTTCCGGATAATTACGAATTTATCGTCAATGGCAACAACGTCAGCGCTTTCCCTAAAGCGTATCTCTCCGAACTGTCGGCTTTGCGTTCGTCACTCCGTATCGTGCAGGCTGGGGTAGATGTTGCCGAGTTGAAAGGAAAAGACTGGATGCCTGCTCATGGGCTCGCCATGAGTATAGCACTGAATCCGGATGCCTTTGCCCATGAAGAGATAGGCCGCGAGCAGGCCATCAGCTATCTGCGCAAGGAGGCTGTTGTCCTTTCGGAGACTGCTCCGCGCGGCATTGTCTTGCTCACCTACAAACAGATACCTCTAGGATTTGTCAAGAATATAGGTAACCGTGCCAATAATCTTTATCCCCAGGAATGGCGCATACGCAGCGGATATTTGCCGGAAGGGGTGCTGGAATTGGCAACAATAACCGGGTGAAATCAATCACGTTACTGCAAAGCTGCTGTATATATTTTGCAGTAGCACTGCAGAGCTGTTGCAGTGACACTGCAAATATATATGCAGCGCGACTGCAACACATATGCAGTGGTGCTGCAACACATATGCAGTGCGACTGCAAAAAATATGCAGAACTTTGCAGTATGATAATAGAGTAGGAATGTACTATTTTTTATTGTTTCTTCAATGCAGTATTTTGTTTGTTCAAGCATTTTCTATATATAGATAACTGTTTTAAAACTAATACTATTTGCTTATGCTTAAAAAAACGATTACTGCCTTAAGCCTACTTTGTATCCTTGCAGCCTGCCAGAGTGACGACAACTCTTCACCACAACCCAAGCCTCGCAAAGACATTGCCTTGACCCGTGCCGAGCAGGAGATGATGGATTTAGGAACGGATTTCGCTTTCCGTTTCTTTAATCAGGTTTGTAAAACTGAGGTGGAAAAGCCCAATCTGTTCATCTCTCCTTTGAGCGCTTCGCTCTGTCTGTCTATGATTGCCAATGGAGCGTTGGGAAACACACTATCTGAGATGACAGATGTCCTGGGCTTTTCGGGCTATTCGTTGGAAGAAATGAACAACTATAATAAGAAGCTGGTGGAGGCGTTGCTCGATTTGGACAATACCACACAGTTGGGAATTGCCAATTCCATCTGGATAAAGAAAGGGTTCGGTGTTCATGACGACTTTGTAAGCGTAAACAAAAAGATGTATGACGCGCAAGTGCAGGAGCTGGATTTTGCCTCTCCCAAGGCTCCGGACATTATAAACGGCTGGTGTGCCGGGAAAACGAATAATTGCATCCCCAAAGTCTTGAATGAGATTCCGGAGACGGCGCGTCTTTATCTGTTGAATGCGCTTTATTTCAAGGGGATTTGGAAGAATCAATTCAAAAAATCGGATACGGCAGAAGAGGCTTTTACGAATGCTGACGGAAGCAAATCGACTGTACACATGATGAATCTTCGTGACGAGAGATTCAACTATGCCGAGAATGAGTATTTCTCAATGGCAGAGTTGCCTTACGGCAATGAGGCTTTCAGTATGGTGGTGCTCTTGCCGGCAGAGGGAAAATCGTTGGATGAGTGCCTGCCGCAGCTGAATGACGAGCGCTGGGGGGAATGGAACAGTAGTTTATCAAGCTCTGCCTTGAACCTTAAGTTACCCCGGTTTGAAATGGAATATGATAAAGAACTCATTGACGATATGATGGCAATGGGAATGCAGGAGGCTTTTACTCCATCGGCCGATTTTTCCGGAATGGCGGATGAGGATTTGTTTATCAGTTTGCTGCAACAGTTCACTTATGTGAAAGTGAATGAAGAGGGGACGGAAGCTGCGGCTGTAACTGTCGGAGGAATGGACGTGGCCGCTCCCGGACCAAGTACGGTAATTCCGTTCTATGTGGACCGTCCTTTCATCTTTCTGATAAAGGAGAAGAGTACGGGAGTTATTCTGTTTATGGGTAAAGTCACAAAACTATAACTACAATATATTGAAATAGAAAGAGCTGTCTGTCAACCGCAGACAGCTCTTTCTATTTATAACCGGCTCTTGTATATCTGTGCCATTGCCTTCTGATACTGGTTTTCCAGTTGCAGGAGGTTTGTCTTGCTTTGATAGACAACCGATATTTCAACGAAGTATTCAATCATACTGATTTGTCCTCCCATAAGTGCTTGTTTCAGTAAAGAAAGGTCTTGCTGTTGATGGAAGGTGCGCTCGTATTCCTCCATGGAAGCGTGCAGGTTCTTGGCCTCTTCATAGAGTTGCCACAAGGCAGAGCTGGCTTGCAGTGCGGCGTTCTCCTTTTGGTAGTCAATGTTGAGCGCTTGTGTCTTGGCTATCTTGACCTTATTGCGGTTTTCGAAAAGCGGGAAAGAGAAGCCTACTACTACACCGTTTAGCGGATGCCCCGATTCGGTATTTCTACGGTAACCCAGTTCCAGTTTGGGCAGCCAGCCTTGCTTGCTTGCCGAAATCTGTTTCCGGGCGGCAGAACTTTCACCCTGCAAGGATTGCAGGGTGGGGTCTGAAGCCAGCAGTTCGTCGGCCAGCGGGTGGAAGTCGGCCGGCAACGGCACTGCCGGGTATTCTGTCAATCCGAGTGTTTGGGCGTCGGGTGTGGTATCGGGTCTGGGACGTCCCGGTGTGAGCGGCTGGTTTCCGTTGAGGACAAGCAGCTCTTTCAGTTTATTGTTAAGTGCCGTCTGGTTCATGCGGGCTTCCGTGCGTACATTCAGCAACTCCAGATTAATCTTGTTGGTTTCCAGTGCATTGGCATCTCCCGTTTCCAAACGCCGGGTGTACATGGCCGACAGTTCCTCCGCATTCTTCAACCGTTCGTCGAGCAGGGCTTGCTGGCGTTGCAGCATGATGATGTCCAAGCATACTTCCTTCGCTTGCAACAATATCTGCTGGCGGAAGGCGGTGGCTTGTGCATCCAGTGCATTTGTCTTGAGTCGGTTCATCTTCCCTCGGGTGGCGTAAAGCGTGGGGAAGTCGAAGCTTTGCGAGATGACCATTTCGCCGACTGTCTCGTCACTGTTCTTGGAGTCCCAAAGGTGGGCGTATGACAGTGTAGGGTCGGGGAGGTTGTTGTTTGTCTTGTTCTCCAGTTTTTGTGAGGAAATGAGGTGGGAGTTAGCCTGCAATTCCTTGTTGTTGGCCTCTATCTGCTGGAGCACGGCATCAATGCCGGACGTTTGTGCGCTCATCCCCGCAAAAGCGAGGATGGCGGCGCTGAATATGAAAAATCTTTTATTCATTGTCTGACGTTTTAGGTTGTTGGTTATGGTGCATCATCAGGTAAACAATCGGAATGATGAAACCGTTCAGGAACGTGGATGTTAAAAGGCCGCCCAAGATAACCTTTGCCATCGGGCTTTGTATCTCGTTGCCCGGCAGGTCGCCACTGAGAGCCAGCGGGATAAGTGCCAGTGCACTGGATAGGGCGGTCATCAGGATTGGATTCAGACGGTCGAGCGAACCGCGGATAACGCTGTCGTAGACGCCATAGCCTTCTTCCTGCTGCAAGTGGTTGTAATGGCTGATGAGCAGCATTCCGTTTCGGGTGGCGATACCGAACAGTGAGATGAAACCGATGATGGCGGGGATACTCACTTCTCCCGTTGTGATGAGCAGGGCGAATACACCGCCTATCAATGCCAGCGGCAGATTGATAAGGATGATGGCACTCTCCTTCATACTGCGGAATTCATGGTAGAGGAGCAGGAATATCACCACGATGGACATGAACGAAGTAAGTGCCAGCGTGCGGCTTGCTGCCTGCTCGCTTTCGAATTGTCCGCCGTATTCGATGTGGTATCCTTCCGGCAGTTTGATTTGTGCGTCTACCTGGGCTTGTATATCATTGACTACACTTCGCAGGTCGCGGTCGGCCACGTTGGCGGAGATGACGATTTTACGCTTTACATTCTCGCGGCTGATGGTGTTCGGACCCATGGCCGAGCGGATTTCCGCTACATAGTTCAGTGGAATTTTCTGTCCGTCGCCCGTATCAATCATCAAGTTGCGTATTTTTTCCATTTCGTCGCGTAGGTTGTCTTTCACGCGTACGGTCAGGTCGAAGCTCTTTCCCTTTTCGTAAACTTGGGAAACGGCTTCACCGGCCAGGCAGACATTGACAAACTCCGAAAATTCGGGCAGTGAAATGCCGTATTTGGCAAGCATTTCCCGTTTGGGTGAAATGACAAGTTGCGGACGCTCAATCTGCTGTTCCACGTTCAGGTCGGCAATACCGGGAATCCCCTGGATGGCACTCTTGATTTCATTGCCCAGAGTGAACATGCGGTTCAGGTCGTCGCCGAACAGTTTGATGGCGATGTTCGCCTTTGTACCGGATAGCATGGCGTCTATACGGTGGCTGATAGGCTGGCCTATTTCCACGTTTGCCCCTACAATGGTACCCAGTTTTTCGCGGACTTCTGCCACGAGCTCGCTGCGCGAGCGGTCTTTCAACTCAAACGGTGCCTCGATCTCAGAGACGTTTACTCCCAGAGCGTGTTCGTCCAGCTCTGCACGTCCCGTTTTACGGGCCACGGTCTGTATTTCGGGGATGGAAAGCAGCAGCTCCTCGGCACGGTGCCCCATCTTGTCGCTTTCTTCCAGGGAAATGCCTGGAAGCGAGGAGATATTGATGGTGAACGAACCTTCATTGAAAGGCGGCAGGAACGAGCGGCCCAGGGTGAAGAAACAGCCGAGCGCTACTACAAATAGTCCGATAGTACCTCCCAGTACCCCTTTCTTATGCCCCAATACGAAAGTCAGTGCAGAACCATACCATTGCTTCATCTTGCGTGCTACGGCAGAATCGCTGTTTTCGTTGTTTTGTTTTTTCGTTTTCTCTTTTCCCAATAGATAGGAGCAAAGTACCGGCGTTACGGTCAGTGCCACAACAGTTGAAGCCGCCAATGCCACAATGAACGCAATACCCAGTGGTACCAACATCCTACCTTCCATACCACTAAGGAAGAACAGTGGTACGAAGCTGACAATGATAATCAGCGTTGAATTGAGGATAGGCATACGCACTTCTTTCGAAGCATTGAACACCACTTCCAGAATAGGAAGTTGCTCGCCGGCAGGTTTCAGTCGGTTTTCGTGCAAACGCTTGTAGACATTCTCCACGTCCACGATGGCATCATCCACCAGCGAACCGATGGCGATAGCCATACCTCCCAGGCTCATGGTATTTATCGTAAAGCCCATATAGTGCAGGGCAAGGATGGAGGCAATCAGTGACAACGGCAGTGTCACCAGCGAGATGACTGTGGTACGTATGTTGGCAAGGAACAGGAAAAGCACGATGACAACGAAAATACCTCCCTCCAACAACGACTTCTGAACGTTTCCGATGGAACTTTCGATGAAACGGCTTTGACGGAAGATGTCTGTGGAAACCTTTACGTCCGCCGGTAGATTCTTCTGCAGGTCTTGCAGGGAAGCTTCCAGTTTGTCTGTAAGCTCCAGCGTGCTTGTGGCGGGTTGCTTGGTGACTGTCAGCAGTACGGCATGCTTACCGCGTTCCGAGGCGGTACCCAGTTTAGGAAGTTTGGCTCCGACTTGAACGTCGGCAATATCTTCCAGCAGGATAGGGGCGCCGGAGACTCCGTTGCTCCGCACCACGGCCTTGGCTATCTGGTCTACCTTGTCGGTAGAAAGTACGCCGCGTACGATATATTCATTGCCATATTCATAGAGCACTCCACCATTGGCATTCAGGTTCATTTCGCGGGTGATGTTCATCACTTCGCTCAATGTTACGCCGTAATGGCGCATCCGTTCCGGGTCCAGCTGCACTTGATATTCCTTGATGTCGCCACCCAGTACGGCAACTTGTGCCACACCGCCCGTAGAGAGCAGGCGGGGACGTATGGTCCAGTCGGCAATGGTACGCAAATCCAGCATAGAGGTCGAATCTGCTGTCAGACCTACAATCAACATCTCGCCCAAAATGGACGATTGTGGGCCTAGTGTCGGCTTGCCTACGTTGGCCGGTAAGGATTCGCTGACGACTGCCAGCTTCTCACTGACAATCTGCCGGGCAAGATAGATATCTGTATCCCAGTCGAATTCTACCCAGACTACAGAAAAACCGTTCGTTGAGGAAGAGCGTACACGGCGCACACCCGTTGCACCGTTTACAGCCGTTTCTACGGGAAAAGTGACCAGCTGTTCCACTTCCTCTGCTGCCATACCATTTGCTTCGGTCATGATGACCACGGTCGGCGCATTGAGGTCAGGGAACACATCCACTTCCGTATGCATGGCGGTATAAGTACCGCCAATCAGCAACAGCACCGATGCTACCAGCACCAGGATGCGGTTCTGAAGAGAAAAACCAATTATTTTGTTTAACATCTTTTTATTTACTATTTACAATGTACAATTGGGCTGCGCAATGTCAGCCGCACTTGCTGTTTTATCTAATATTTCTTGTTTATCTGACTTTACACTCCCCATTCGTCACGTAACCCTTATACTGCATAGCGAAATGGTACTTTGTAAATTGTCAAATTGTACATGAGATTAGTGTTCATGGCTATGTGCCGGAATAGCATTCGTTGCCGATGCCAGCTTCACTTGATAGGCTCCTTGGGTTACGACGCGATCGCCTGCTTTTATGCCGGAAAGGATTTGTACACTTTCGCCATTGTCGGCACCCAGGGTGACAAGCTGTTTTTTGTAGCCCTCTTCATCCAGTTGCAGGTAGACAAAGAAGCTGCCTTGTTCCTCGGTCAGCGCACTGTGAGGAAGAGACAACACGTTCTCCATTGGTGAGGATAATAGGAATACTTCTACAAACGAGCCGGGAATAACGTCTCCCTTATTGTCGAATTCAAAAGTTACGGGTACATAATATCCGTTCTCACCCGAAGCCTTTCCATAAGAAAGCATGCGCCCGCCCAGTTCTTTCAATGTATATACCTTATTATTATAAGGAGTACAGAAGTTGGCAGAACCGATGCTGTTTAGGTAAGGATAGTACTTTTCGGATACATCCGCACGCAGGAAAAGCTTGCGGTTCTGGGTGACGCTTACCAACGGCTGGCCGACGCTGACGTAGTCCCCTTCTTTCACCAACAGATTCTTCACATAACCGCTGATGGGAGAAACAACAGCCTGGCCGCTTGCCGAATGGTTCTTTGCGACTGCCTCGTAACTGATACGGGCATTTTCGTAAATCTGTTCGGCTTGCGCGAATTCCTTTTCAGATACGATTTTGTTGCCTACAAGCGCTTTCATACGCTCGTATTCTTTTTTGGAAACCTCGTAGGCTATCCGGGCTTTCTGCACCGGGTCTCCGTCGGCCATGTTTTTGGATGACAATACCACCAAAGGAGTACCTTTGCTGACACTCATTCCTTCGATAACTTTTCCCTTGAAGGAAACCACGCCTGCTACTGTAGCTACGGCTACGCTCTCGTCTCCCTGGGCTGCCATCACCTGGCCGCTGGTCTTGATGACTTGATGGAAACTACCCGGTTCAACAGTGCTGACTGCTACGCCGGCAGCTTGCGCCTTTGCTGGTGGCAGGATGATTTCATCGCTTCCTCCGGCATGGTTTTCCTGCTCTTCGTGCTCATGGTTGTGTCCCTCATGTTCGTGGTCATGTCCCTCGTGGTCATGTCCGTCATGATTGTGCTCTTCTGTTTCGTGATTATGTCCTTCGTGGCTGTCTCCGGACTTACTGTTACAGGAGCCTAAAAGGAATAATCCCAAGACTCCCATGAAAATAACTTTTTTCATGATGATATTTGTTCTTACTTTTTGATTTTGAATACAAAGTTAGGGCATAGGGCGTGCAACCAAATTGCATTGTTCCTTATGCCGGATAGAAATCTGTCCCGGTGATGTTCCGGTAACAGTTAAGCAAGAAGAGACGGAGGGGCACGAAGTCCCGTAGCACATATGATAAATGTGCTATGAAGAGATTCCAGATAGATACACTCCTGCCTGCTTATGTCAAACTCGGGTAGGATGAGTAACTTGGAAAAAGGTTCAATGAGTAGGGTAACTGCCCACAAGGCATCCGGATGTGAACACACATCATTGGAAGAGCTGGGCGTCTGTTGTACAAAGTGGGTTGTCATGCATCCCGTGTCGCAACAGCAGTGCTCGTTGCCCGGGCTATGACGGTGTCCGCAGCAATCGGCGGTGATATCATTCTTCATGCATATCATTCCGTCGGCATGATGATGGTGGGGAATGACGGGTATCACCAGCATTATCAAGCTGATGAAAAAAAGAATATAGGTTATGTACTGTTTCTTTTTCATTCCTCTATCTTTGGACGGATGCAAAGATAGAGGTTAAGGACTTAATTACCAAATAGAAAATGCTAAAAAGGTTTGAATAACATATTCAATCCCTCATTCATGCTGGGGTGGGTGAAAATGAAGTCCCGCAGGAAATGGTAACGCTGTCCCGTTTTCATGATTGATGCTACGGTATTGATTACTTCTGGTGCATCGGCACAAAGTAGGGTACAACCCAGAATCCGTCCGGTATGGATGTCTACAATAGCTTTGAGCATACCGTCTATGCTGTGTAGCGTACGGGCACGTGGAATCATGGCAGCAGGGATACGTGCCACATGTATGGAATAACCGTTCTTCATCGCTTCCTCTTCCGTCAGTCCTATATGTGCCAGCGGTGGGTCGGTGAAAATGGCAAAGGGGAGTGGATACCGGTCTTTTGTACTCCTTTTTTTGTTTTCAAAGAGTTGATTACGGATGATACGGAAATCATCGATGGACAAGTAGTCGAACTGTTCGTCTCCTTTTACGTCCCCCAGGGCCCATACGTGTGGGGCTGTAGTCCGTAATTGGTTGTCGACAACGATGGCTCCCCGCTTGTCTGTTTGTATACCCGCTTTTTCCAGATTCAGCTCTGCAGTCATAGGCTTGCGACCGATGGCTACCAGCAAGGCATCTCCTTTCAGGTAGTAGGGAGTGCCGTTTGCACTGTCCGTATAGGTCAGAGTTATTCCTTCGGCTGTGTCGTACACGGATTGGACACGGGCGTTCAACCGGACATTGATACGTTTTCGGTTCAATGCTTCCAGCATGGAGGCGGCAATGTCGCGGTCCACTTTAGGCAGAAAGCGGTTTCCCGCTTCCAGCAGTGTGACATGGCTTCCAAAGCCTGCATACATAGTGGCAAACTCCAATCCGACAGCACCGCCGCCGATGACGAGCAGGTGTGCGGGCAGTTTGTTCGATTGCAGCAAGGTCTCACTGGTATATACGTACTTGCTCTCCTTGAGTCCGTCGATGGCAGGCAGGATAGGGGTGGACCCGGTGTTGATGAATATCTCTTTTCCCTCAAGAATCGTTTCGTCCTTGCCGGAGACTATACGGATTGTATTTTCGGACAAGAAAGAAGCAGTTCCGTCATAGAGGGTTATATTAGGCTTGTTTTTTACATTTTCATAATTTTTCTCACGCAGGAAGGATACAAGCTTGTCTTTCCGCGCCACGGCAAGTGCATACAGTTTGGACTGGTTCTTATAATCGTCATAGTATCTTTTTTCCGCATATTCCGATTCGTGAATCAGAGCTTTGGTAGGGATACATCCTACGTTTACACATGTTCCTCCGTACATCTGAGGGGAACGTTCCACGATGGCTACTTTCCAATTCCGTTCGGCCAGTTCGGCGGCCAATAACTTGCCGCCCTTGCCGAATCCTATTATGATGGCATCATATTGTTTCATTTTAATATCTCTTAGTTAAGTGTTTAGTAAAATGAAAACAATATGTATCGGCCATTTGTTCGGACGCCGGGTTTAGCAGATGCTTATCGTTCCAGTTCGCGGAGGGAGTCCATTTTCTTCTTTTCAAGGAATTCGTAGATGCCGCTCAAGTGCTCTTTCACTTGTTTGTTGCCGAATTCATATACCTTGCTTACCAGTCCGTCCAGGAAGTCACGGTCGTGGCTGACGAGGATAAGGGTACCGTCAAAATCCAGTAACGCTTGCTTCAGGATATCTTTGGTTTTCATGTCCAGATGGTTGGTCGGTTCGTCCAGTATCAGCAGATTCACCGGTTCGAGCAAAAGCTTTATCATGGCGAGGCGCGTGCGCTCTCCACCGGAAAGCACCTTGACCTTCTTCATGGACTCTTCGGGGCCACCGAACATGAAGGCACCCAGCAGGTCGCGTATCTTGTTGCGGATTTCCCCTTTTGCCACATCGTCGATGGTCTGGAATACGGTCAGGTTCTCATCCAACAATGAGGCCTGGTTTTGTGCGAAATATCCAATCTGCACGTTGTGTCCTATCGTGAGGGTGCCTTCATGTTCTATTTCCTTCATGATGCACTTCACTAACGTTGACTTTCCTTCACCGTTCTTACCAACGAAAGCAACCTTGTCTCCCCGTTCTATGGTGAGGTTGGCATTCTTGAAGACCACATGGTCACCGTAACTTTTCCCTACTCCCTCCATGATGACGGGATAATTGCCTGAGCGGGGAGAAGGAGGGAATTTGAGGCGTAACGCTGAAGTGTCTTCTTCATCCACTTCCAGCAGTTCCAGCTTCTCCAGCATTTTTACGCGGCTTTGCACTTGCAGGGTTTTGGAGTAGGTGCCTTTGAACCGTTCGATGAATTCCTTGGTTTCGGCAATGAACTTCTGCTGGTCGTCGTAGGCTTTCTGTTGCTGTTCGCGGCGTTCCTTGCGGAGTTCCAGGTATTTGGAGTAGTTTACTTTGTAATCGTATATCCGTCCCATGGTCACTTCAATGGTACGGGTGGTGATGTTGTCTACGAATTTACGGTCGTGGCTGATGACGATGACAGCCTTTCCATTGCTGATAAGGAAATCTTCCAGCCATTGTATGGATTCTATGTCCAGATGGTTGGTAGGCTCGTCTAGCAACAGCACGTCAGGCTTTTGCAGCAACAGCTTGGCAAGCTCGATGCGCATGCGCCATCCGCCGCTGAAGTCACTGGTCTGGCGGTTGAAGTCTTCGCGTACAAAGCCCAGTCCGAGCAGTGCTTTTTCCACATCCTCCTCGTAATTGGTGGAGTCGATGGCATAGAACTTTTCGCTTAAGGCGGAGACATTCTCGATAAGTTCCATGTAGCTGTCGCTTTCGTAGTCGGTACGCGTTTCCAGTTCCTTGTTGAGGCGCTCTATTTCAGCTTCCATTTCATGCAGGTGGGCAAAGGCTTGCGCCGCTTCCTGGAATACGGTACGTCCGTCTTCCGTCATAAGGTGCTGTGGAAGGTAAGCTATGACACTGTCCTTGGGGGCTGAGATTTTTCCACGGGTAGGTTGTCTTACACCTGCCAGGATTTTCAACAATGTACTTTTCCCCGCTCCATTTTTACCCATCAGGGCGATACGGTCTTTTTCGTTGATAACGAAAGATATGTCACTGAATAAAGTAGTTCCGCCGAATTCTACGGCCAGTCCGTCTATAGAAATCATTATATATTTTTTTAATGAGCTGCAAAGATAGTGCAAATCTATTATTTTTTATATCTTTGCCCCTATATAAACAAAACGCATAGGTCATGGAAATAGAAAAAGTGTCAGGAGATTACCGTCCGCTTATTCTGGTTGCGGAAGATGATGATAGTAACTTTAAACTGATAAAGGCTATTATCGGCAAGAAATGCGAGATACTATGGGCAAAGAATGGTGAGGATATTGTAAATTTGTTCGAAGAGAATCGCGACAAGGCGGAAGCTATTCTGATGGATATAAAAATGCCTATTATGAACGGGCTGGATGCTACGGTGATTATTCGCAAGAAGGATAAGGAACTTCCCATCATCATGCAGACCGCTTACGCCTTTACTGCCGACCGCGAAAAAGCCTTGGAGTGCGGAGCCTCGGAAGTGTTGGTAAAACCCATCACTCTGTCTGCTTTGCGTACATGTCTGAGCCGTTATTTACCTAAATTAGTTTGGTAAGGCTTTACTGATAATAAAAAGGGAACCGGATGACTAAGTAATGAATATATCATCCGGTTTCCTTCTTTTTATTCTTGTGCATTGTCTTTTCTCTCTTCCATCTTCTTTTTTACAAATTCGATTTTGAGATTGGCTTCTTCCATATTCTTCTTTATTTCCGTCATGGATGACAGCAGTTGTGCCAGTTCGTAGACGCTGGCAAGGGCCTGGCGGTCGGCGGCAGTCATGGTGATGGAATAGGGACGTTCCCCTTGATAGTTGACTTTGATATTCTTGTCCTTGTTCAGATAAAGGAACCCCATGACGTTTCCGTCTTCTCCCAGTTTGAAGTCTGCCTTTTCAATCTTTTCACCGAGGTCAGTGGTTTCGTAGCTGTCTTTGGCGGCGGGTGTTTCGGCAAAGCTACCATCGGGAGCAGTGACTTTGACGGCCACATGGTGGATATTATGGGCTCCGCAATAAATGGAAGTCATGCTCATGACTCCGTTTTCGTCTACCTGGAAGCGAAGGAAAGAGCGATGCAGATTTTTTTCTATCACTTGGGAAGGATGAAGGTAATTGCCGATATTCTGGTATTCGGCATCTTTTTCAAAGGTGTATTTCCCTTTGATTGCATCGAAATCCTTTTGCTTGGCTTGAAGCATACTGTCCAGATAGACCAGGCTCTTTTCCTGCTCTTTCAGTTCCACTTCCTGCATCAGGCCGATGCCTGCACGGCGAGTTTCAAACGCTTTGGGATAGAGCATCTTGATGCTGTCAATCAGAATCTTCGCTTCATTGTAGTTGCCGAGTTCAAACGCTTCGCGGGCAGCTTGTAGTTTTTCACCGGCCTTCTTCTCCACATCTTCGCAAGAGAAGAGTGTACAGCATAGGCATGCAAGGAGTATTACTTTTTTCATATTTGTTGTTCTTGGAGTTAGAGTCCACAAAAATAGAAATAATATCTTTATCTTTGCAGCATTTTAATGTGCAAATGTGCTAATAGACCATTAACACATTTGCGTATTCATTACATTAGCGCATTATTTATGATAGATTTGACGGCAGAAGAACTGAAGCAATATTTTAGTGATGATATATTCAAGCGGATATCCGAAACGGCTGATGAATTGGGATTGGAATGTTACGTAGTCGGTGGATATGTACGTGATATTTTCCTGCAACGTCCTTCCAAGGATATTGATGTGGTGGTGGTAGGCAGTGGCATTGCCATGGCCGAGGCGCTGGGTAAGCGTCTGGGGCGTGGGGCGCATGTTTCCGTCTTCAAGAATTTCGGTACGGCACAATTGAAGTACTATGGTACGGAAGTTGAGTTTGTGGGTGCAAGAAAAGAATCGTATACACACGATTCCCGCAAGCCTATTGTAGAGGACGGTACATTGGAGGATGACCAGAACCGCCGTGATTTTACCATCAATGCACTGGCTGTTTGCCTGAACCGGGTGCGTTATGGCGAGTTGGTCGACCCCTTTGGCGGTATTGGAGACTTGAAGGAAAAGACCATCCGGACTCCCCTCGACCCTGATATAACTTTCAGTGATGACCCTTTGCGCATGATGCGCTGTGTCCGTTTTGCCACCCAGCTGGGATTCTATATTGACGATGAGACATTCGATTCTCTGGAGCGTAATCGCGAACGCATCTCCATCATCTCCAAAGAACGCATTGCAGACGAACTGAACAAAATCATCTTGTCACCTATTCCGTCTAAGGGATTCATTGAGCTGGACCGCTGTGGTCTGCTGGAACTGATATTCCCGGAACTTGTTAGGCTGCAAGGCGTGGAGACGCGCAATGGACGCGCCCATAAGGACAATTTCTACCATACGCTCGAAGTACTCGACAACATCAGCAAGAAGACCGACAACCTTTGGCTACGCTGGGCAGCTCTTCTGCATGATATAGCCAAGCCTGCCACCAAGCGTTGGGAACCCCGTGCGGGCTGGACGTTCCATAACCATAATTTCATTGGCGAGAAGATGATACCCGATATTTTCCGCAAGATGAAGCTCCCTATGAATGAGAAGATGAAATATGTGCAGAAAATGGTGAGCCTGCACATGCGTCCCATTGTGATAGCGGATGATGTAGTGACCGACTCGGCAGTGCGTCGTCTCTTGTTTGAGGCAGGTGATGATATAGACGACCTGATGACACTGTGCGAAGCCGACATTACTTCCAAGAATATGGAGCGTAAGAAACGCTTCCTTAATAATTTTCAGTTGGTACGCCAGAAGCTGAAGGATTTGGAGGAACGCGACCGTATCCGTAATTTCCAGCCTCCGGTCAGTGGTGAAGAAATCATGAAGACTTTCGGCCTTTCTCCTTGCCAGCAGGTAGGTGCCTTGAAGAGTGCCATTAAGGATGCCATTTTGGACGGCATCATTCCCAATGAATACGAAGCCGCCCGTGCATTTATGTTGCAACGGGCGGAGAAGATGGGGCTTAAGGAGTTATGAGTTATAAGTTGCATGTTATGTACCATGCGTTATAACTCATAACTTATAACTCTTCTTTTTCTACTTGGAACTTGCGGCTTACTTTCATCAGGTTGATGGTGTAGGTCACTACGTTCTGGGCTTCTTGTATCATAGTCAGGTATACCATGCTGACTTTGATGCTGCCGCTCTGGCTTTGGATGCGTTGCAGCTCTTCGCGTTTCAGGTGAGACAACTGTCCGTTGAGGTCGTTGGCTTTGCGAATCTCTGTTTCCAGTTCATCATAATTGTTCGTTTCCAGCTTGTGGCGGCATACTTGTAACAGATAGCAGATGTCTTCGGCTACGTCTGTAAATTCTCCTTTCTGAATGGCATCCAGCGGATTGAAGTTATTGTCTATGTGCTCTAAGCAAGGTTCGCAAAGACGGCCTACGCTGTACACCAGTTCGCTGGCAAAGTCGTTGCCTTGATAGTAATAGAGTCCTTTTTCCAGTACGGTATTGTTGTCGAGACGGCACATGGCAAGTGTTCCGGTACGCTTCATCTGCTTGATGAGTTGTTTTTCGAATTTTACTGAGCCCATGGCACGACGCAGTCCGCGTAGATTCTCGTGTAGGAAGGAAGTGACGGTACGTTCAAAATTCTCTTCTGTGAATTCCATAATCTTCACCAGTTCTTCACGGGTATGCTTGCGGAGCAATTCGATGACTTCATTGTTGTCCGTACTCTTCATCAACTGTTTCAGGGTCTCGTTGCCTTTTTCTTTCTCCTTGCGCTTTTTGTACATCACTTGGCTACGAATCAGCATGAAGACTGCCAGACCAATCAGTGCCAGGATGGCAACCGTACCGCCGAAATGGATAATCAGTGCTACGAAGAAACAGATGGTGAACGCTGCTCCGGCAGTGATGAACCAACCGCCGATAACGCTGAGCACACCCGTAATGCGGAATACCGCCGAATCACGTCCCCAGGCACGGTCGGCAAGCGATGTACCCATGGCTACCATAAAGGTGACGTAAGTGGTGGAAAGGGGAAGTTTCAAGGAAGTTCCCAAGGCGATGAGCAGACCAGCCAATACGAGATTGACGGAGGCGCGAACCAAGTCAAAAGCGGCGCCGTCGGCTATGATGGCTTCATCCTTCTGGAAGCGTGTGTTCATCCACCGCTTGCTGCTTTCGGGCATCGTTTTGGATATTCCGTTAGCCAGAGTCATGCTGAAGCGTACCAGCGTACGGGCTATCGGGGTACTTCCGAAGTTCTCTTCACCGTCATCCTGGCGGGCAAGGTCCACGGAAGTCTTGATAACGTTGTGGGCTTTCTTGGATGTGCAGAGTGCATAAACCATAATGGCGCCTGCACCGATAAGGAAATACCACGGGGTTTTGGCTGCACCGAGGAGTGAGGACATCAGGAATCCGTCGGGGCCGGCGGCCGTACCATTGGCTGTATAGTCAATAAATGAGGAATATCCTGCGAGGGGGACACCGATAAAGTTCACCAAGTCATTGCCGGCAAAGGCAAGAGCGAGGGCGAAAGTACCCATCAGAACCACTACTTTGAAGACATTTATCTTGCACCAATGCAGTATCTGCATCAGTATGGTGAAGAATACAAAGAAACCGGTTATCAGCAATGCGGTATTGTCGTGTATCCATTGCTTGTTTTCAGGGGTCATGAATGAGCTGTCTTTCAGCCCCTTTATCAGCATGAAGTAGATGATGCTGGTGGCAGCTATACCACCGAACAGCGCGATGCTGTATTTCATGTTCTTCTTGTAGTTGAAGGTGAACACGATACGTGCCAGCCACTGTACCAGCATACCGAAGAAGAAGGCAATGGCTACGGATACAAAAATGGCCATGATGACAGACAGTGCCTTGTCTGTATTGATGAGGTCGCCCAGTCCCAATGTATCGCTGTTATAGACCTTGATGAGCGCCAGTGCGAACGTACCTCCCAACAGTTCGAACACCATGGATACAGTGGTGGAGGTAGGCATTCCCATAGTGTTGAAGACATCTAATAGCACGACGTCCGTCAACATGACGGCAAGCAGAATGCACATGATTTCGGCAAAGTAGAAGTGCTCCGGTTGATAGATGCCGTGTCGTGCAATGTCCATCATGCCATTGCTGAGTGCCGCACCGATGAAGACGCCAATGCCTGCAATGAACAGTATGGTTTTGAAAGATGCTGCCTTTGCTCCGACAGCCGACTGAAGAAAATTGACCGCATCATTACTGACACCTACCACGAGGTCGAAAATCGCGAGTACGAACAGAAAGATGACGATACCCAGATAAATTGTTTCCATAGACATGTATTTTATTTCCGGCTGCAAAGGAAAGAGTTTGGTGTTGCAGAGAAATGTCATACATGTTACAGAAATGTTACAAAGCGATTGACGATTGATAATTGACGATTGATAATTATCGTTAATCGCTAATCCTTAATCCCTTGTTTCAAGTATTCGTAAAAGCTATATTGCGACCGTACCTTCTCCTTTTGCGGTCGTGACGACTTCCAGCGGTTTCGCAACCGGTCGTCCACGAAGCAGGCTTTCCGTTTGTCCGACAGTTGTATGGATAGCATATCGATGAGCTCTTGCTTCAAGTCCGGGTCCAGAATGGGGGTGACGGCTTCGATACGGCGGTACAAGTTACGCCGCATCCAGTCCGGCGAGCCGAGGAAGAGCTTGGGTGCGCCGCCGTTGCCGAAGTACCACACACGGGCATGTTCCAGAAAGGTATCCACGATGCGTGTCACGCGGATGTTGTGGCTGTACTCCTGCCCGGGGATGAGGCAGCAGATGCCGCGGACAATGAGGTCTATCTCTACACCGGCTTGCGAGGCTTCGTAGAGGCGGTCTATCATGGCGGGGTCTTGCAGGGCATTCATTTTTAGGATAATCCGTCCTTGCTTGCCTTGCCGGGTCAGTTCTATTTCGTGATTGATGAGGCGGTTCAGTTCAGGAATCAGGTTGAAGCGGGCCACAAGCAGGCGGTGGAACACCGGATTTTCCTTTCCCTGCAGAGTACGGAACAAGTTGTGCAGGTCGTTTACAATCACCGGGTTGCAGGTGAATAGTCCGCTGTCTGCATAGAGGGTGGCGGTCTTTTCGTTGAAGTTGCCGGTGCTGATGTAGGCGTAGCTTGTCAGTTTGCGCCCTTCCTTGTCGCGGCGTAGCACGAGGGCTACTTTGGCATGTACCTTTAGTCCTGGTATGCTGAAAATGATGTTGATGCCGGCGGCTTTCATCATCTCGGCGGTGGCGAGGTTGTTTTCTTCGTCGAAGCGGGCTTTCAGTTCCACAAAGACGGTGACTTTCTTTCCGTTCTGTGCGGCGGCTATTAGGGTGTTGATGACGGTGGAGTTCTCTGCCACGCGATACTGGGTCACCATGATTTCACGCACGGTGGGCTCGTGGACGGCTTCATATAGAAAATGGATGAAGTGGTCGAAGGAGTGGTAGGGATAATGCAGCAGCAGGTCCTTCTTCTCCACATAGCGGAAGATGGATTCGCGTTCGTCCAGGCAGGTCAGCTTCATGGGCTGGGGTTTCTTGATGGGACGTACGCTTTGGTTGGGATTGGGCAGATGCCGCAAATCCTCCATGTTGAGGTGCTTGTCTCCCGGCACCAGCTCCCGGCGGTCTATGCGGTAGGCATCTACCAGAAAGTCGAGGAAGTCCTGGGGCATGGCGCGGTCGTATACAAAACGGCACACGGCGCCTATCTTGCGTTTCTTTACCTTCTTCTTCACCTGCTCGATGATTTCGGAGGTATTGGCGGCATCGTCTATCAGAATATCCGCATCGCGTGAAATCTTGATGCAATAACTGCTGTCCACTTCATAACCGGGGAAGATGGTATCCAGATTGGCCTTGATGATGTCTTCAATGAACATCAGATAATAGTCTTTCCCCACCTTGGGCAGCTGGATGAAGCGCGGCACTTTGCTGTACGGCAGTTTCATCACGAAATACTGGATGCGGTTTGGAGAACTGGCGGGAGCTCCTTTCAGATGAAGCCGTACGGCTAGATAGAGACGGTTGTCGCGCAGGAATGAAATCACCTTGTCCTTGCTTACGGGCACCGGGGCCAGATAGGGGAATATCTCTTCGCGGAAGAAGCTGCGCACAAAGTCGCGGTGAAACGGTTCTACGTTGCGGCTTTGATAGAATATGATGTGATGTTTCCGCAGGGCGGGCAGTATCTTCTGTTCGTAGATGCGGATACGGTCTTCCAGTTGGCGGTTGACTTCCCGGTTGATTTCATCTACCAGCTCGGCGGCGGACTGCACAGTCTCTTCATCGCTTTGCGAGGCTCCGGTGGCTATGGCTTTATGGTCGGCCACGCGTATCTTGTAGAATTCTTCCAGATTGGAGGAGTATATGGAAATGAAGTTGATGCGTTCGTATAGCGGCAGTGTATCGTCTTCGGCTTCCAGCAGCACGCGGTAGTTGAAAGACAGCCAGCTGATATCACGTTTGAAATATCTGTTTTCCATAGTTTAATGTGCTAAAGTGATTAATGTGCCAATGTGCTAATGAAGAGAAGTTCGCGGATGGTGCGCAGCCAATTAGCATATTGGCACATTATCACATTAGCATATTGATTTCTTTCCCAAATATAATTATCTTTGTCTTAATAAACAAAGGAAAGATGACAAAAGTTGGTTTATTATCGGATACGCATGGCTACTGGGATGAAAAGTACCTGCAATATTTTGAGGGCTGTGACGAAATATGGCATGCCGGTGACATCGGTTCGCTGGAAGTGGCACAGAAGCTGGCGGCTTTCCGTCCCTTCCGTGCCGTGTATGGCAATATTGACGGGCAGGAGATACGGCAGCTCTATCCGCAGATTCTCCGTTTCACGGTGGATGGGGCGGAGGTGCTGATGAAGCATATCGGCGGTTATCCCGGCAACTACGACCCTTCCATCAAGGGCAGCATTCTGGTGCGTCCCCCAAAGCTGTTCATCAGCGGGCACTCGCATATACTGAAGGTGAAGTATGACAAGACGTTGGATGTACTCCACATCAATCCGGGCGCTGCGGGCATTCAAGGTTTCCATAAGGTGCGTACGATGGTACGCTTTGCGGTTGATGGGGGAACGTTTAAAGATTTGGAGGTGATAGAACTTGCTGACCGATGATGTAGTTTGTTTATTTTCAATGGATTGTATTTACCGATTGCTTGCGCTATAGTGTAAAAGCCGTTACATGCTAATGTAAAGGTTGTTACGCTATTGGGTAAAGGCCGTTACACTATTTGGTAAAGGTCGTTACACGCTGAGGTAAAGACCGTTTCATCAAGGGGTGACGGCCGTTACGCACTGAAGTAAGCAAAACAATGTACCGGAGTAAGCAAAGCAATGAAGTAAAAAGATGAAACCAAGCCTTCACTTAATCGAATTTTTCCATTATCTTTGTACCCGAATAGCAAGTAGAGCCGTGGGGCATCGTCCTCCTTCTTATTTTATTCTCCATTTTGAAGTATCACCGAAAAAGAACTGAAATATGAAAGGAATTATTCTTGCAGGTGGCAGTGCCACTCGTCTCTATCCGTTGTCCAAGGCTATCTCCAAGCAGATAATGCCCGTCTACGACAAGCCGATGATATACTACCCGCTCTCTACACTGATGTTGGCGGGAATTCGCGAAGTGCTTATTATCTCTACTCCACGTGACTTACCCATGTTCCGCGAGCTGCTGGGAACCGGTGAAGAACTCGGTATGTCCTTTTCCTATAAGATACAAGAGAATCCCAACGGACTGGCACAAGCCTTTGTGCTGGGTGCAGAGTTCTTGGACGGCGGACCGGGCTGCCTTATTCTGGGCGACAACATGTTCTACGGTCAAGGCTTCTCCGCCATGCTGAAGCGTGCCGCTTCCATAGACAAGGGTGCCTGCATCTTTGGTTATTACGTCAAGGACCCCCGTGCCTACGGTGTAGTGGAGTTTGATGCCAACGGCAAAGCCGTCTCGCTGGAAGAAAAGCCTGCCAATCCTAAAAGCAACTATGCCGTCCCCGGACTGTACTTCTACGACTCCACCGTGACAGAGAAAGCCGCCTCCTTGAAGCCCTCTGCTCGCGGCGAATACGAAATTACCGACCTCAACCGTCTCTATCTGGACGAGGGCACGCTGAAAGTGGAGCTCTTCGGCCGTGGCTTTGCCTGGCTCGACACCGGCAATTGCGACAGCCTGCTGGAAGCCAGCAATTTTGTCGCCACCATCCAGAACCGTCAAGGCTTCCGCGTGAGCTGTATCGAAGAGATTGCCTGGCGCAAGGGCTGGATAGATGTAGACCAGCTGTATCGCTTGGGTGAACAGCTTGGCAAGACCGAATATGGCAAATACCTGATGGAACTGGCTGAATCGAAGCGATGAACTCTTTGTTCCCCAAAAAGAGAAGAAGAATAGTTCTCCTATAAAGGCCCGCTGACTTTAATTTTTAATTTATAATTTTTAATTCTCATGAAGACTTATCTCGTAACCGGTGCCGCCGGTTTTATCGGCGCCAACTATATTAAATATATCCTGGCAAAACATAATGATATTAAAGTGGTGATACTGGATGCCTTGACCTACGCAGGCAATCTGGGCACCATTGCCAATGACATTGACGATGAACGTTGCTTTTTTGTAAAAGGTGACATCTGCGACCGCGTGCTTGCCGACGAACTGTTTGCCAAGTATAAGTTCGATTACGTAGTGAATTTTGCTGCCGAGAGCCACGTAGACCGTAGCATAGAGAATCCCCAGCTTTTCCTGATGACCAACATCCTGGGTACACAAAACTTGCTCGATGCCGCCCGCCGTGCCTGGGTCACGGGTAAGGACGAGTCCGGTTATCCCACTTGGCGCAAAGGCGTTCGTTACCATCAAGTGTCTACCGACGAAGTTTACGGCTCACTTGGTGCCGAAGGCTACTTCACAGAGCAAACCCCGCTCTGCCCGCACAGCCCTTACAGCGCCAGCAAGACGAGTGCCGATATGGTAGTGATGGCCTATCACGATACCTATAAGATGCCCGTCACTATCACCCGCTGTTCCAACAACTACGGTCCTTATCACTTCCCCGAAAAGCTGATTCCGCTTATCATCAAGAATATTCTCGAAGGCAAGAACCTCCCCGTCTATGGCGACGGCAGTAACGTGCGTGACTGGCTCTACGTGGAAGACCACTGCAAAGCTATCGACCTGGTTGTCCGCGAGGGTGTGGAAGGCGAAGTCTACAACGTAGGCGGTCACAACGAAAAGACCAATCTTGAAATCGTGAAGCTGACTATTGCCACCGTCCGCCGCTTGATGGAGGAAGAACCCCGTTACCGTGCAGTGCTGAAGAAACAAGTAAAAGCCGCCGACGGCACGATTGACATCAGCTGGATAAACGAAGACCTTATCACCTTCGTCAAAGACCGCCTAGGTCACGACCAGCGTTATGCCATCGACCCCACAAAGATTACCAATGCCCTGGGCTGGTATCCGGAGACGAAGTTCGAGGTCGGCATCGTCAAGACCATTGAATGGTACCTGAACAACCAGCCGTGGGTGGAAGAAGTGACCAGCGGTGATTATCAGAAGTATTACGAACAGATGTATGGAGGTAGAGGTTAAGGTTTAGGGATTAGGGTCTAACCGCTAATCCTTAACCTCTAACCTCTCAATTCAGCGCCACCGCTAACAGTAATCCTAAGAACAGCATATTGCGCGACGTCTCGCCCAGTATGCTGTTCAGCTTTTTACCGCTACCTATCTGTATCATTTTGCGCCACGTCAGTGCGTGCATATAGAGATAGACGCAGGGAGCCCAGATAAATTCCAGCGGAGTCAGCTTGCCCGTGTAGACAAACCAGAAGCAGAGCAGCACGGCGGCGATGCCCAGTGCCAGATACATATTCTCACCGAACTTCTTGCCGTAGCGTACCACCAGCGTACACTTGCCGCTCACGGCATCCTGCTCGCGGTCGCGATAGTTGTTCACCATCAGCAAGGTGTCTATGGCGAGGCCACTGACGAGCGACAGCACCACCACATCCATATTCAGCGTATAGGCCTGCACGTAGTAGGTGCCGCATACGGGCACGAAGCCGAAGAACACCAGCACCAGTACGTCGCCCCAGCCCCGATAGGAGAGCAGCGTGGTATAGAGGAAAGCAAACAGTATGCACACCACGCCCAGCACCACCAGTTCCCAGCCTCCGTGGGGCAGCTGCCCCCAGACGGTGAACAGCACTGCCAGCCCTGCCAGGCACGACAGTGTCAGTGCGATGCCGATGCCGGTTTTCATGGCTGCCGGCGTAATCCAACCTTCGGCGCAGGCGCGCTGTGGCCCCAGCCGGTCTTCCCGACGGTCGGTCCCTTTCTGGAAGTCGAAGAGGTCGTTGATAAAGTTGGCGGCAATCTGCATGCCGCAGGCAAAGAGGGCGCACAGCAGGGCGGGTGCGGTCTTGAACTGTCCGTCGCTGAAGGCAAGGGCACTGCCCAGCAATACCGGGATGATGGCTCCCGTCAACGTCTTGGGGCGGGCGGCGAGAAACCATGCGTAGGGTGAATTCTGTTTAATCTCGTTCATCGTAGTTCCAATTTAGTTCGGCATCTGCCAGCAAAAATACTGAAAATCCCTATATTTGTACCCACTTATGATGAAGAAGTTAGTCTACATATCCATTCTTTCTCTGCTGCTCTTGTCTTCCTGCCGTTCCAAGCGGATGATTACCGTGTCGTTGCCGCAGCCAGTCATGCAGGCAGACAGCACGCAGCTTGGCGATACTATCGGGTTGCCTGCCCGCCTTTCGCCGATGTTCACCTTTGACCAGTCTGATTTGCGTAATGTCCGCCGCCAGCCGGCGAAGGGCGAGGTAAAGAAACAGCAGATAAAGAAAACGGCACCGGTACAAAAGGTAATTGTGCAGCGAGGTACAAGAATCACATCGAAAACCACCCACGTAGGCTCGGCCTATAAGGGCGTCAGCCGCATTAAGACGTACGACTTCACGCATCGCGACGTGCCTGCCGCCTTCGAGGGCTTCCGCATCGCCTTTGTCTCCGACCTGCACTACAAAAGCCTGCTGAAGGAGGAGGGATTGAAGGACCTGGTCCGCCTGCTCATAGACCAGAAGGCCGACGTGCTGCTGATTGGCGGTGACTTTCACGAAGGCTGCCAGTACGTGCCGCCCGTCATGGCTGCCCTGGCGCAAGTGAAGACGCCGTTGGGCACCTATGCCGTGCTTGGCAACAATGACTACGAGGCTTGCTATGACGACATCGTGCGCGAAATGAGGCATTATGGCATGCATCTGCTGGAGCATAAGGTGGACACCCTGCGGCGTGGCGGTGAGCGGATTCTTGTGGCGGGCGTGCGCAATCCTTTCGACTTGGGCAAGAACGGCACATCGCCCACACTCGGCCTTTCGCCCGACGATTTCGTAATCCTGCTGACGCATACGCCAGACTATGCCGAGGACGTCCCGGTGACAAACTCCGATCTCATCCTGGCCGGACACACGCATGGCGGGCAGGTGACGCTGTTCGGGCTTTATGCACCGATAGTCCCCTCGCACTACGGGCAGCGGTTCCTCTCCGGGCTGAAGTACAACTCAAAGAACATCCCGATGATTGTCACCAACGGCATCGGCACTTCGCAGAAAGCCATCCGCATGTTTGCTCCCGCAGAGGTGGTGATGATTGTGCTGCACCGGCTGACGGACTGATTTATTCTTCGGGCATCAGCACCACTCCCAGTTTCTTCTTGCCATCCATCTTTACCACCATCGGCTGGTGGAAATGTACATGCCGCAGGTACTTCGTCTCGTGTACGGCAGGCTGTGCATTCAGGAATTCCTGGTTGTATACGCCGTCATTCATAAAGGCGTTGATGGTAAAGTATCCCACTCCAAAGGAGGTCAGGTTCTGGAAGAAGTGGGTTCCCTGGCTGGGGTCTACCCGGTAGTTGGTCAGTCCGGCTTCCACTATCACGCGGGCAGCGCTGATGTGCGGCCACTTCACGGGGATGCCGAGCCAGGTGTCACTGCTACCCCAGCGTCCGGGACCTACAAGGACATAGTTGCGGCCTTCGTCCAGGAACTGCTGGTTCAGCTTCTCTATCTCCCAGGCAATCTCCTGGTTGTGGGAGGCACTATAGTCGTCTGTCTTCACATAGATAATGTCATGTATCTCGTTCATGATGCCATGTCCCAATGAGTTGTTGGAACGGAGCAGTACCTGGTCGTCCGGAATGGCGGTAAGGTCTTCATCCAGCATCTCCTTGGTGTCGACTATCGGGCGGATTTGCAGCAGGTAGAAGGTGCCGGTTTTGTCCTTCTCGCGGCTCATGGTGGCGGCAAACTCTATCTCTACGGGACGGCGCATCTCCTGCTCTCCGTATTTCAAAGCCAGTTGCAGGATGCGTGGCAGGGGGAATACGTCGTGTTGCAGGATGTTGGCAAAGGTGATGACTTTGCGTCCGCCGGGATAAAGCCCGTCGCGGATAATCTGGTCGTAAGGGTCGTAGGTGGAGGCTATGTAGTTCAGTGCTCCGTCCTTTTCCGCTTCTTTGACGTGCAGTTTCAGCAGGTTGAAGCCGTCGTCGATGGAGAAGTCGTGACCGGCATTGCGCAGGTCGAGGGCATAGAAGCGGGTCTGAGTCTCTTTGAGGGCAATCTCCATTTCGCTGGTTTGCAGCACCTGGTTGGGGTGATAGGGCGAGAAGCGGAGCGTCATGCCACCGTCCACGATGTATTTACCTAAACCGAGCGCCAGATTGACGATACCTTCTTCTGCCTTCTCGTCGCCGATGGGGTAGTAGTTGAGCGAACGTGCCACACCGGACATGCTGGGGTAGTAGCGGTCACCATACTGGTTGCCCACTACCTCTTGCAGGATGACAGCCATCTTTTCCTGGTCGATAACGTTGCTCGTTGCCTGCATGTATGCCTTCGAGTCGCGGAAGTAGACCGAAGCATATACTCCCTTGATGGCATCGCTCAGCATGCGCAGCATCTCGTACTTGTCGTCCAGATAGGGAATCATATAGGTGTTGTAGATACCGGCGAAGGGTTGGTAGTGCGAGTCTTCCAACAACGAGGACGAACGGATGGCAAGGGGCGACTTCACCACGTCGAAGAAGGTGAAGAAGTCCTCCACCAGGCGGTCGGGCAGCTTTGCTTTGAGGAAGTAGCGCAGGATGACGTCATCGTCGGCATCGGACAAGGCTATCTGATACAGATTGTTGGTATCCATAAACTCGTCGAACACATCGGTACAGAGCACGATGGTCTTGGGGATGGCGACACGGGCATTCTCAAACTCTTCGAACTCGGGGTGATGCTTCACCAGGTTGTCGATGAAAGCCAGTCCGCGCCCCTTGCCTCCCAGCGAACCGTCGCCAATACGGGCAAAGTTGGAGTATCGGTCAAAGCGGTCGCGCCTGAAGACTGCCACTACTCCCTGGTTTTTCATCTTGCGGTATTTCACGATAGCCTCGAAGATAATTTTACGGTGGGCATCCACGTCTTGCAAGCTATTCCAGGTGATGGGCCGCAGGAACTCTGCCACGGGAAACATGGCACGTGAGTAGAGCCAGCGGCTGACGTGGTTGCGGCTGATGTGGTAAAGGAATGATTCTGCCGGAACAGCAAAAAGAATGTTCTGCAGCTCTTTGAGATTCTTTACGCGGGCAATCTCTTCCAGCGTGTCCGGGTTGCGGAAGATAAAGTCGCCGAAGCCGAAATTGTCTGATACAATACGGCGCAGGTCCACATCCATCTTTTTGGAATTCTTGTCGATGAAGGCGGCATCGTATTTGGCTGCATACGCTGCGTTGTCCGATTCGCTGGACTGTATGATAAGGGGTACAAACGGGTCTTCCTTGCGGATGGCGGCACAGAGCTTGATACCGGCCAGTCCGTCCTTCTCGCCCCGTTCTACGCGGGGGAAGCGTACGTCGGTGATGACACCTAATATATTATTCTTATATTTTTGGTAGATGCCAAAGGCTTCTTCATAGGTACGTGCCAGTACAATTTTGGGACGTCCCCTCATGCGCAGTGTGCGCTGGTGGGCATTCAGTGCTTCAGTAGAGAATTCCTGGCTCTGCTTCAATACGAATTTATACAGATTGGGCAGGATGGAGGAGTAAAAGCGGATGCCGTCTTCCACCAGCAGGATGAGCTGCACACCCACTTCGTTGACGTCGTGCTCCAGGTTCATCTTGTCCTCTATCAGCTTGATGATGGAAACCAGCAAGTCGGTGTTTCCCAGCCAGCAGAACACATACTCAAAGGGACTGAGGTCTTCATTGGCAATACGCTTGGTGATGCCGTGGCTGAAAGGGGTAAGTATCACCATCGGAATCTGTTCATACAGGTTTTTGATGTATCGTGCCACGTCGAAGCTGTCGTTGTCTCCCGTGCCCGGCATGCAGATGATGAGGTCGAAAGAGATGGAGGACAGCTGTGTCAGCGCCTCCTCGCAAGTGGAAACCTGCGTGAAACGGGGAGGGTAGCGCAAGGAGAGCGAAGTGTATTCATTGAATATCTTTTCGTCGATGCGGCCGTCATCTTCCAGCATGAAAGCATCGTAAGGATTGGCTATCAGAAGGACGTTGAAAATGCGCCGTGTCATGAGGTTGGCAAACTGTGTGTCCTTGAAATAGAGCTGGTTTAATTTGAACTTACTGAGCATGGCTTCTCATGATTTGTTGGTTTCGGAAGGCAAAAGTAATAGAAATCGAACCTATTCGGATAGTTTTTCGACCGTTTTTTTTATATTTATGCGTAATATTGCATCCGAAAAACAATATATGACCTATGTCTGCTCCATATCCGTTTCCATATAAATCCGTTGCATGTACATTTTTGCTGTTATGGGTGTTCGTTTTTTTGTTCGCTGACTTGTTTGCCGGTTCATTCCGCACCTTGGGTATCAAGGAGGGATTGGGCAGTCGGCAAGTATTCCAGATAAACAAGGATTCGGCCGGATTTGTCTGGGTGTATACTCATGTCGGGATAGATCGTTATGACGGGAATGAAATCAAGCATTACAAGTTGGACGGAATGGTTGATTCCAGGGGCAATATCCAGTCTTCCACTACCATGATGTGTGATAAGGAGGGTATTGTCTGGGTTGCATTGAAGAATGGAAAAATCTATGCATACAACAAACTGACGGACTCTTTCCAATTGCGTGTGGACTTGGCCGATTACCTGCCTTCTCCGGTATTGTATAATATGCTGTTTGATGACGAAAACCGTTTGTGGTTGTGTATGTCGAAGGGGCTTTATTCTTGGGAAGAAAGTGCAGGACTGTCTTTTGCCGGATTGAAGGGGCAATCTGTCCGTTGCATGGTCCAAATGGAAGATGAAGTGTTTTTTGCAGGCACCGACAAGGGTGTCTTCCGGCTGACGAAGGCAGGAGCGGCAGGTTCTTCGTCTTTTGAGACGAGGCCGGTTGACCTGCATACAGAGATGCATGTGGAATCGCTCTATGTCTTCGGAGCGAAGCTGTTCATCGGTACCTTTTCAAACGGCGTATTTGTGCTTGACGGTCCCGAAGGGCAAATACATTCCTTGAATGACCGGATTCCTCATGTGCCTATCCGTTCGTTTGCAAGGACAAAGGATAATTTGCTGCTGGTGGGAGCCGACGGTGCAGGTGTTTTTTGCATGGATGTCGCTACCGGAGAACTTTTGAACCATTATATGAATAACGGGGATGATGACAAAAGCTTGAGTGGTAATACGGTATCCGATATTTGTGTGGATGAATCCGGAGTTGTATGGATTGGCACTTCTACGAATGGCATCAGCTATCTGGATTCGGAGATGCCGGATGTCTATAGAATCAGGCACGAACGCAATAATGATAATTCCCTGAAGTCGGACCATGTAAATGTGATGTTTCAGGACTCGGAGGGAGATTATTGGTATGGTACAAACAACGGCGTCAGCCTCTATCAACCTCGGTCACGCAAATGGACCCACTATCTGGACGGTACGGAATATAGTGGCAAAGTGGTATTGGCGCTTGCCGAAGACTCCGGGGGAAACATCTGGGTAGGTGGCTATGGTATCGGTGTCTATTGTATTCATAAACAGACCGGACGGGTACAGAAGAAAGAGAAAAGAAATGCACATCCGGAGAAGGGAATGGCCACCGACTATGTTTATGCCATTTATGCGGAAGGGGATTATGTCTGGTTCGGTGGTATTGAAGGAGAGTTTACCCGTTACGATATACGGACGGATACTTATACATATTACCCGATTGATTGCATAGGTGACATAAAGCCGGGTAAGGGGGGCTCATTACTGATTGCCGGTTGCAGCGGGTTGGCCGTCTTTGATAAGAAGTCGGGAGACACGCAGTGGCATCAGACGTTTGGAGACATCTCTCTGCATTATCCTGTCCGTTGCCTGATGCAGTCCTCATCCGGTGATATTTGGCTGGCGACAGACGGGGAAGGCCTTATACGTGTTGGTCCGGATGGGAAAGAGGCGCATGCATATACCGTAGATGACAATCTGGTTTCCAATTCCATCAACAGCCTGCTGGAGGATAACGAAGGGCGTATCTGGTTCAGTACGGAGAAGGAATTGTATTGCTTGGACTGCTCCCGGGATATTATCATCAGTGCCAATGATTTTTTGGATGTCAGCTGGGGATATTACAACCCGAATGCTGCCCTTAAGTTGAAGAATGGATGTCTTGCTTTCGGTACTGCAGAAGGGGTTCTTTCCTTTCTCCCGTCTTTGGACTTGGGGACTCATGCACCCGTTGAGCTGATTCTGACAGACTTTAAACTGCTTTATGAATCGGTCAAAGCGGGAATGAAAGGCTCTCTTTTGCAAACGAATATCAATGATACCCGGAAAATAGATTTGAAGTATAATCAAAACTCCTTCTCAATTTCCTTCTCTGCCATCAACTTTGCAGTCCCGCATCGTATTAGGTATGAGTATAGGCTCGAAAATCACAATGAAGAGTGGGAACACTCCAATTCAGTGCGGAACGTGAGCTATATGAATCTCTCGTCCGGTAAGTATGTATTCCGCTTGCGGGCATTTGATAAGTACACCGGGCAGCAGGTGGGAGAAAGAAGTCTGGACATTGTCATTCATAACCCTTACTGGGTTTCGTGGTGGGCGCTGCTCCTCTATTTCATCTTGTTGTCTGTCTTTGTCTGCATGTTTGTGCAGTATAGGAGGCATAAGGTGAACGAAGGGCGTATAAGGGACAAGATACGTTCCTTTATCAGTATAGCCCATGATATCCGTACACCGGTTACTTTAATAAAGGCTCCGCTGAGCGAGCTCGAAGCGCAGGAGGGACTTCCGGAGCAGGGTAAGAAAACCGTTGCGGTGGCAATGAAGAATGTGGAAAAACTGATGGGAATGATTACTCAACTGCTTGAGTTGCAGAAAACGGAACTGCATGCCGAGGAGTGTCTGAAGGTTTCTCCATACGACATTAAGGCTTATCTGGAGGAAAAAATGGCGGAGTTTCACTTAGCCGCCATGCAGAAGAGCGTCGGGATAGAGTTGGAGGTGGAGCCGGATATGCCCAAGGTTTGGATTGACCGGGAGAAGATGGATCATATCATAGACAATCTGCTCTCCAATGCCTTGAAGTATACAGAGAAGGGAGTCATTCACATACTGGTGAAGACTGCAAGAAAGAAGTGGACTATTGAAGTGAAGGATACGGGTATCGGCATTCCGAAAGAGGAGCAGGGCAATATTTTTCACGAATATTATAGAGCCCAGAATGCCATGAACTTTGAGGAAACCGGTTCGGGTATCGGTCTGATGATTACGCGCCGCATTGTGAAACAGCATCACGGCACTATCTCTTTCAGTAGCGTGGAAGGGCAGGGAACTACGTTTACGGTAACTTTCCCGCAGAGGATAAAGGCGAGCGTGGCGGTGGAAGCGAAGGCTGACGGCCGGGAAGAAGCTCAGGCCGCTACCGGGGCTGTGCATGAAGAAACGGAACGTGCCGGGAAGAATGTCCTTCTTCTGGCGGAGGACGATGCGGATATGAGGGAGTATCTGGTGGACAGCTTGTCTTCCGAATATAAGGTAGTTGCCGTGCCCGACGGCGGAAAGGCATTGGAGACGGCAAGGGAAATCAATCCTGATATCATTATCTCGGACATTGTGATGCCGGTACTGGAAGGTGATGAATTGTGTCGGATTCTGAAGTCATCGGTAGATACAAGCCATATACCTATTATATTACTGACCGCACTGAGTGAGAGGGAAAATATCATCTTCGGACTGGAGGCCGGTGCCAATGACTACATCATCAAGCCTTTCGACTTGTCTGTGCTGAAAGTGCGTATCAGGAATATTCTTCAGAATAGGCAGCATTTGCGCGAAACCGTGTTGGCGATGGATGCGCAGCCCGAAGAGACAGACTATACCAGCCAGTTGGACAAGGAGTTCCTGGACAAGGTTATGAAAGTGATTGAGGAGGAGTTGTCCGATTCGGAATTCTCCATCAATGACTTCTGCCGGATGCTGGGCATGAGCCGCACTTCTGTCTACAATAAGATAAAGACGCTGACCGGGCAGGGACCGAATGACTTCATCCGCATTGTCCGTTTGAACAAGGCAAAAGAGCTGCTGGTTTCCCGGAAATATTCGATAGGGGAAGTGGCGAATATGGTCGGATTTTCTGACCCGAAATATTTCAGTACATGCTTCAAAAAGCAGTTTGGTACCAGTCCCAGCAAAATTTAGAGCCATGAAGACTGCTTTTGAACCACTGCTGACAAGTATTAAACCTTTTTTGTCAGAGAATAAACCCTTGTCTCCCTGATAGTGCGTAATATTGTGGACAGTAAACAATATTAAAAAACGCATATAAAAAATGGAAACGTATTTAGGTCTTGATTTAGGAGGCACGAAGTTGCTGATTGGCGAAATGGATAGCCGTGGCAACATTTTGAGGTATAAGAAATATGACTCCGGTTACTTTAATCAGCAGGCTGCGCTGGAAATCATCAAGTCGTCGCTCGATGATTATATCCGTACCGTGGGCTGGTATGACCAGAAACCGGTAGCGATGGGTGTTGGCCTGATAGGGCGTGTAGATCCCAACGAAGGTGTCTGGCTGCAGATTGACCCGAGCAGGACACAGCGGATTGAGTTGGCAAAGGAACTGTCGGACATATATGGCATGCCTTGCCATATAGACAATGATGTGAAGAGCGCTACAAGAGCCGAACGCGTCTGGGGATTCGGACAAATTTCCAAAAACTTCATATACGTAAATGTAGGTACAGGCATTGCCGTGGGTACGGTGATAAATGGGAGACAAATCCGTGGCAGCCATTTCAATGCCGGCGAAGTGGGACACGTGCGTGTAGGTGTGAACATAGGCATTAAATGCGGTTGTGGACGGATGGACTGTGTGGAGGCGATTGCTGCCGGCATAGGTTTTGACAATTGTGCCCGTCTGCTCCGCAATCAGTATGAAACCAGCCTGCATATTCCGGCAGAAAAAGGAGAACGGGTGATTGTGAGTGAGGTGTTTGCACTCAGTCAGAAAGGTGACCCTCTTTGTACGGTGCTGGTGGAGAATGCAGCTGAGGCGCTTGCCAATCTTATCATGAATCTGGTACGTGTGATTGACCCGGACACGGTGGTGTTGGGTGGAGGCATTGTGGCCGACGGGTATATGCACGAGAAGATTCTGGAGAAACTTCATCCTACGACCATGCGTTTTGTCAGCAACGGGGTTGTCATTACGAAACTGAATCCCGGATTTATCGGGCTTCTGGGGGCCGGCGCGGTGGCGATGAATATGTGATTAGGAATTAATGATTAAGAATATGAAAATAACAATAACAAAGAATGAAAAGGAGTTTGACTGCACGGCTGCATGGCGCATCATCGGGCAGATGTTGAATGAACCGGAGAGTGTGATAGGACTTTCGACGGGACGTACTACCGGCAATCTTCATCGGTTGGTGGGAGAAATCTATACTAAATATCCGTTTAAGGTGGATACCGTTACTTTCTTCGGATTGGATGAGGTAACGAATGTGCCGCGCGAATATGCCGGAGCATGTTACACGATGCTGAAAACGGAGTTGATGGATACATTGGGCATCAAGGAAGAGAATTTTTTGATGCTGCCTACCATTTCTGGTGATTTTGAACAGTCATGCAGGGATTTCCAGCAGGAAATTGCGAACCGTGGCGGTATTGATTTGCTGATTTTAGGGTTGGGTGAGAATGGACACCTGGGGTTCAACCAGCCGGAATCTCCCTTTGGCGGTGAAGCATGGGTGACCCGGATGAATGTGGAACTGGAAGAACGCATCCGTAGAGAAACGGGTACTCCTCCCGATAAAGAGTTGGGAGGGGCTACTTTGGGAATAAAGAACATTATGCAGGCACGCCGGATTGTACTGGTTGCCAAAGGGACTAATAAAGCGGATATTGTCAAGCGGATGCTTGAAGGGCCTGTGACAACAGATGTTCCTGCTTCCATCCTTCAGCTTCATCCCAACTGTGAATTTCTGCTGGATGAGGCGGCGGCAAGCATGCTTAACTGCTAAGTCGCCTTGCAGGCGGCTGATAACTAATTATTTGAATTAATAATCAAAATACTATGACACAACAAGAAAAACAAATAAACTATATGGGGCCCTTCATCACGATGGTGTTCTTGTTCTTTATTGTAGGTTTCCTTACGACTGCCAATACTCAGTTTCAGGGTCCTCTGAAAGAAACTTTTCTTTCGGAAGTGGGCGGGTTGAAAAATACTTTTGCTACTTTGATTACTTTCTCCTGGTTCCTTGCTTATCCGGTTTGTGGAGGGGTAGGCTCGTCGTGGATTAGCAAATACGGATATAAAGGAACATTGATGCGTGGATTGCTGGTGATGATTGTGGGGCTTGGTTTGTTCTTTGCCTCTTCCTATTTCACAGTACACTTTCCTGAAGCGAATTGGCATGCAGGAAATAATGTTATCCCTGGAGGGTTCTTGATTTTCTTACTGGGTTCTTTCGTGGTAGGGGCTTCGGCTACCATTCTGCAAGTGGTTATAAATCCTTATCTGACGGCTTGCCATGTCAAGGGTACCCAGTCCATTCAGCGTTTGGCTATAGGCGGTTCCGCCAATTCTGTGGGAACTACGCTTGCTCCTTATTTCGTGACCGGTGTCGTGTTCGGTGGTCTGTCTATGGAGGACATTCAGATTGACCAGCTGATGGTTCCGTTCCTGGCATTGATGGCTGTTATTTCTTTGATTGTATTGTTGTTGATGAAATTGTCTTTGCCCGATATCCAAGGAACCAGGGTAGAGAAGGGAGAAAAGCTGGAAAAAAGTGTATGGTCCTTCCGTCATCTGACATTGGGCGTGGTGGCTATCTTCTTTTATGTAGGAGTGGAAGTCTGTATCGGGGCCAATATCAATCTGTACGCCATCGAGATGGATTATGCTTCTCCGGCACTGATGGCTACGCTCTATTGGGGTGGTATGCTTGTGGGTCGCCTGGTGGGGAGCAGTCTGAGCAGGATTTCTCCCCGCGTGCAGTTGACGGTTACTACGGTATCGGCAGGACTACTCGCCCTACTGGCCATTCTTCTGAATAATCCGTGGCTGCTCACGGCAGTAGGTCTGTTCCATTCCATCATGTGGGGAGCTATCTTTACTTTGTCCGTTGCCCATTTGGGAAAATACACTTCGGTGGCTTCGGGTGTGTTCATGATCGGAGTGGTGGGCGGTGCCATATTGCCCTTGGTGCAAGGAGTGCTTGCCGATGTTCTTGGAGGCTGGAGATGGTCATGGTTCATCGTTCTTTTTGGAGAAACGTTTATGCTGTATTATGCATTGATAGGTTCACGGGTCCGTCAGACCTGCGATAATTTGTAATTAAAGATAGTACTTATGAAAAAAATTAAAATGATGATGGCTGCTGCTTTGGGCGTATTGGTTTCATGCGGTAGCGTTAAGTCGGGAGAAGAGGTCGTTGCGGCTTCCCGCGAATCAAAGGTTGTGGTTGCTTATGTCACTTCGTGGAGTGAGGTGATGCCCGACCCGCAGTACATGACGCATATCAACTATGCGTTCGGTCATGTAAACGAGAGCTTTAACGGTGTCAAGATTGATAATGAGGAACGTTTGAGACAGATTGTTGATTTGAGGAAACAGAAGCCGGAGCTGAAAGTGCTGCTTTCCATCGGCGGCTGGGGAAGCGGACGTTTCAGTGAGATGGCTGCCAATGATGAATATCGCCGTGCTTTTGCCGCGGACTGTGACCGTGTGGTGAAGGAGTTCGCTTTGGATGGCATTGACATCGATTGGGAATATCCCACCAGCTCTATGGCAAATATATCCTCGTCACCGGACGATACGGAGAATTTTACACTTCTGATGCAGGATATCAGAGCTGCCATCGGCAATGAAAAGGAACTGACACTTGCCACCGTAGCTTCTGCCCGTTACATTGACTTCAAGGCTATCTTGCCTTCCGTCGATTTTGTGAATATCATGGCTTATGACATGGCTTCTGCTCCCAAGCACCATTCGGCGCTTTATCCGTCAGGACATAGCGGTGACATTACTTCGGACGGTGCCGTTACTGCACACTTGAAAGCGGGCGTACCGCCTTCCAAGCTGGTGATGGGTATGCCCTTCTATGGTCGTGGAGGTGACGGTTATCCCAGCTTCCAAGACTATAATAAGGTAGGGAATACGGATACCCAATATACTGAAAAGTGGGATGAGGTGGCTCAAGTGCCTTATCTGGCCGATAAGAATGATACGTTGGTATTTGGTTTTGAGAATCCCCGTTCACTTGCCATCAAGTGTCAGTATATTCTGGATAAAGATTTGCTGGGAGGCATGTATTGGGATTATAGCGGAGACAATGAGCAGGGTGATTTGCGCCGTACGGTAGCAGAAAACCTATTGGGCAAGCCGCACAAGGCGAAGGTACTGGTGTTGACGGAACGTGGCGGACAGCACGGAGGATTTACGGATGCCGGTTTGAGGTGGTTAGCGGCCGAAGGTGCAAAGGGGAATTTCAGTATTACCGAGATAAACAATGCCAGGAACATAACGGAGGCTTACTTGTCGCAGTTCAGCCTGGTTATTCAATTGGATTTCCCGCCTTATACTTGGCCGAAGGAAGCGGAAGATGCGTTCGTCAAGTATATAGAAGAAGGCCGTGGCGGCTGGATCGGTTTCCATCATGCTACTTTGCTGGGCGAGTTTGACGGTTATCCCATGTGGCAATGGTTCTCTGATTTCATGGGTGGTGTACGTTTCAAGAACTACATAGCTCCGCTGGCCAACGGTACGCTGATTGTGGAAGATAAACAGCATCCGGTAATGAAGGATGTTCCGGCCTCTTTCGTGGTGCCCGATGACGAGTGGTATACTTATGACAAGAGCCCGCGCCCCAATGTACATGTACTGGCCAATGTAGACGAATCGAGCTACACGCCTGCATCGGACATCAAGATGGGCGATCATCCGGTGGTTTGGGTCAATGAAAGCAAAAAGGCACGCAATGTTTATTTCCAGATAGGGCATAGCAGCAAATTGTACGAAACGGAAGGGTTTACGACCATGTTCAGAAATGCCATTAACTGGACTTTAGAAAGGTAATCTTCTTTATAATCAATGGATTTGGAAGAAAACGGGTACGTACAGAAACGTATCCGTTTTTTTATGGGTTTAAACTTTATCACTTTAAGTTTAAAATAAAACGTTTTTTATGGATGTGTTAGTAAATGAACTCCTTATGAGAAATATTCAACTTCCATTTCTTGTTTAGTACGTAATTTCGCTTATCGAAGTATTGGAATTTGTATCAATACAATATGAATAACTTCCTATTTTATAAACTAATACTATTATCATGAAAAGAAAAAGAGTCCTTTTGCTGCTTTGCATTCTCAATTGCACTTTGCAGCTCTTCGCACAACAAATTAATGTGCAGGGTGTCGTTTATGACCCTTCCGGAGAAACGGTTCCGGGTGCTAATGTCAGTATGAAAAGTAATCCGGCTGTGGGTACTGTGACGGACATTGATGGGAATTTCAGCCTGAAAGCTTCTGTGGGTGATGTGTTGGTCTTCACTTTTATCGGTTATGAGCCTATTGAGTATAAACTGACTGCTGCAGATACAAATCTGAAAGTCCGTTTTACTGATTCTTCTGAGTTGCTGGACGAGGTAGTTGTAGTAGGCTATGGTGTACAAAAGAAGAGTGTACTTTCGTCTGCTGTGAGCCGTGTTACCAGTGAAGAGTTGGATAAAGGTAATCCTACAAATATTCAGAATGCCTTGAAAGGTAAAGTTTCCGGTGTACAGATTATCTCTAATTCAGGTCAGCCCGGTGCGGAATCAAAGATTCGTATTCGGGGTACCGGTACGGTCAACAACTCCGATCCGCTTTATATAGTAGACGGCATGCCGTCTGAAAGTGGTATCAGTCATTTGAATCCTTCTGATATTGAGTCTATTGAAGTGCTGAAAGACGCAGCTTCTGCCGCTATTTACGGAGCCCGTGGTGCTAACGGTGTTGTGCTGATAACTACGAAGAAGGGTACTAAAGGAAAGGCTACTTTGAACTATGAATTTACGTATGGTATTCAGAATCCTTCCAAGAAGGTGGATTTGCTGGGTAGTGCGGATTATCAGATGTTGATGAATGAAATGGCTGCCAATGCAGGTAAGGACCCTTATTTCCCGACTGTTTCCAGCGTCAATACCGACTGGCAAAAGGAACTGCAGAACAAGAATGCTCCTATTATGAACCACAAGGTTTCGTTGAGTGGCGGTACGGACAACTCTACCTATTATGCTTCTTTCGGTTATGTAAAGCAAGAAGGTATTTATGCTAAAGGACATGCTGATTATGAACGCTACAATGTACGCTTGAATTACAATAATGTATTACTGGACACGAAATCACGAAATTGGTTGAATAAGATTAGTTTTGGTGCAATTGCAAGCTATTCCAAGTCAATCCAGACTGGTAATACTATTGGCAATAGTGAAGCAGCAGGCTTGATTACTTCCATGAATATGTTGCCTCCTACCGAGCCGGTTTATCAGACTGACCCTGCTATACTGGAGCAATATGCCGTAACTTATCCAAATCATGTCATTGCTCCCAACGGCCTGGCATACAATATCATCGAGATGCGTGAAATAACCAATCCGCTGGCAGCCATGCAGGTCAGTCATAACCAGAGGACTATGCCTCAGAATTTCGGTGCGAACTTTAACCTTGATGTCGACTTGTTGCCAGGCTTGAAGTTCAAGACTACCTATGGTGCGGAATGGGTGTTCAATTCCATTAAGAATGTAACTCCGGTCTACGAGCTAAATGCTACCAGTAAGAATGCCACTTCCAAGGTAGAGGATAAGAAAAGGGAGTCTTCCTATTGGCAGTGGGAAAATGTACTGTCGTATACAAAGTCTTTCGGCCGTCATAATATAGGTGCACTGTTCGGTACAAGTATGTCTTCCTACCATTACTCCAATTTGGAAGCGGAAGATTATAATCTGCTGGTGGTGGATATAGACAAGGGATATATAGACACGGCCACAGCGCCCGAAGAACAGTCCAAAGTATGGGGTGGGGCGGAAGATCACCGCATTGCATCCATATTCGGACGTATCAATTATAATTATGATGAAAAGTATTTGTTCGAAGCGGTAGTGAGACGGGACGGTTCGTCAAACTTCAGTCGCGAGCACCAATATGCTACATTCCCTTCGGTTTCTTTGGGTTGGGTGTTGACTCGTGAGAAGTTCATGGAGAACAGACCTTCCTGGTTGGATTTTGCCAAGATACGTCTAAGCTGGGGACAGAATGGTAACGAACGTATTGGCTCCTTTGCCTATACAAGTATGATGAGTCAGGGTAAGAATGCAGTCATAAATGGAAAGGTATATACGGGCATGCTGCCCAGTGGCTATGCCAATGCCGATTTGAAATGGGAGACCTCCGAACAGACCGACTTGGGTATTGACTTGCGTTTCTTCAACAGTGCATTGACATTCTCTGCCGACTATTTCGTGAAGAAGACGAAGGACATGCTGCTTTCCATGCCGATTCCTCTTTATACCAGTTATGGCAGTATGACGGTCAATTCGGGTACAGTGAAGAACGAAGGTATCGAGTTCGAAGCGTCCTATCGCTTTAAGGTGGGTGAAGTGAATCTGGGTATCAATGGAAATGCTTCTTATGTGAAGAATACCGTAACAGACCAGGGCCCCGACCGTGTCGGTCTCAATAATATCGGCGGTGGTATGGGCGGCCAGGTCAGTTGGAGAGAGAACGGGCGTCCGTACGGCTTCTTCTACGGTTACTTGCATGATGGTATTTTCCAGAATCAGCAGGAGATAGATAGCTATACCTACGTAGATTCTAACGGAAAGACTCAGTTGATACAACCGAATGCCAAGCCCGGAGATATCCGTTTTAAAGATTTGGACGGTAAAAATGGTCTTAATGGCGATGACCGTACTATGATAGGTAAGCCGAATCCCGACTGGACATATGGATTTACGCTCTCTGCCGATTGGAAGGGGCTGGATTTCAGTGCATTCTTTCAAGGAAGTATCGGAAACGATATTTATAAACTGTACAGACGTTCCAACGTGACTTTTGGTAACTACGACAAATCCTGGTTGAACCGTTGGCACGGTGAAGGAACTTCCAATTGGGTACCACGTGTGATAGATGGTGACAACAATAACTATCAGGTTTCAAACTTTTTTGTGGAAGATGGTTCGTATATGCGTTTGAAAGTGTTGCAGATTGGCTATAGTCTGCCCGGACAGATGTTGCAGCGTGTCGGCGTCAAGGGGCTGCGTTTCTTTGTGCAGGGCGAAAATCTGTTTACAATTACCAACTACAGCGGTTATGATCCTGAAGTGGGAACACGTGATGGATTTGACGGGGGAACATATCCGCAAGCACGTACTTATACTATCGGTGCGAATATTACATTTTGATTAACCTAAAAATTAGATACAATGAATAAGATATTAAAGGTATTGGCTTTGGGTGCGATGGCTTTGTCGACCACAGCTTGTTCAGATTTTCTGGAAGTGAATCCGAGAACTCAGGTGTCGGAAACCGAATTCTATAAGACGGAAGACGATATGATGAAGGGCTTGTATGCCGTGATGAATGAAATGCAGACCCGTATGCCGGAGGTTTGGTCTTACTCTTCTTTGCTGGGTGATGAGTCCGAAACCGGCGGTGGTATCGGTGAGGGGTCTTACAAGACGAAATGGGATACTTTTACCTATGACGCGACTTCTTGTTTCGGTGCATGGGGATATGGTTCTTGGTGGAATGAGTGGGATTTTGGCTTGTTCAATGGAGTCATTGCTGCCAATCTGTTGATTGACAAATTGGCCGGATGCAACCTCAGTGCAGACTTTGTCAATTCCATTTCTGCCGAAGCGCGCTTTTACCGTGCCATTTTCTATTACCATCTGTTTATGGGGTATGAGCAATTCCCGCTTATCAAACATTATCTGGCAGCCAGTGAAATGTATAGCGTTGCCAAAGGAACCCGTGAAGAAATTTATGAGTTTATGATGGGTGACTTGGATGACGAAGTGACTAAGTATCTGCCCCAGCGCAGTGCTACACAGCAGGGACGCGTTTGCCGGGATGCTGCCAAGCTGCTTCGTGCCAAAATTATTTTGTTCCATCGTGATGAGACTAAATATCAGGTGGCATTGAATGACATGAAAGAAATAATCACCAGTGGAAGATACCGGTTGAACCCTGATTATCAAAACTTATGGGTGAAAGACGGAGAATGGTGTGCGGAATCTATCTTTGAGGTATGTTATGCCGGCAATAACTCCGGTGAAGGGTTTGGGCTTGCACGTTCTTTGGGCGGTCGTAACATTGTTGACCCGAGAAGTGCCGAGCAGGGCGGCTTGGGCGAAGGTTATGGGCAGAATACCATGCCGAGTACTGTTTACAACATGTTTAAGGAAGGTGATACGCGCCGTGAGGGAACAGTCATTGTCTATGCGGACGAGGCTAAAAAAGTGGCAGAAATGGTGGCCAAAGGTGAACTACCGGCAGGAAGTGCTTTCCAAGTCAGTGACCAGCAGGAAAATTACGAGGGTCTGGGGCACTATAAGATTCATCCGAGAAAGGAGACGACGTCTACGGTGAATCCTACGGATAACTATTATAACTCTTGGCGTATTTACCGTTATGCCGATGTTTTGCTGCTGGCTGTGGAGCTTGATGTACGTATCAACGGAACAGCCAGTGCTGATGCGCAAGGTTGGTTCGACCAGGTCAGAGACCGCGCTTTCAAAGACAAAGAGCATCGTATCAACTTGGCGGGAAAGAGCAAGCAGGAGTTGTTGGATATTCTTTTTGAAGAGCGTGGGTATGAGTTTATGGATGAAATGCAGCGTTGGTTTGACATTCTGCGTTTCGATAAAGGAACAGAGATTTTAGGTAATAAAGGTTGGACGGAGAAGTTCAGGTACTTCCCGATTGACCAGTCGGAAATGGATAGAGCTAAAGGTGGCTTGACACAGAACCCTGGCTGGTTATAAGTTTTGATCGGTTTTCTTTCTGAAGAGTCCCCGGTATTTCCTTTTGGAATACTGGGGATTTTTATGTGTAGGCAGTGGCGGTATCTCTCACTAAAGTTTATTTCGGCAAAACATCTGTCATGCTGTCACGCGAAGAGATTATTCTTTTGATTATAAGTTAATTAAAGTGTGATGGATACCTGTGATAGATAAAAAACATTACAACCATCCATCACGCTTTCCAATTTTTGTAAAAGATGGTATGCATACTTGTTTCGTGGGTCGTTGAAATAGTTATAATCTTAGTTCTCAGCATGAAACTTTTAGTTTCAAGACTAAATACGAAAAGTTTTGACAAGTAAGACTATTGGTTTCAACAAGAAAAACCAAAAGTTTCTTTCGATAAAACCATTCGTTTCAAGTATTAAAACTCTTGGTTTCGACTATAGGAAACTATCATTCCAACTTGTCGGGACCAGCAAGGGTATCTATATGAAACAACCGAAACAGATACCTTTTCCTTCGAAAAGTATCTGTTTCGGCATAAAAGTGTTGTATTTTGGAGAAGATTTGAAGAATACTATCCTATTTTATTCTTTTGATTACTGTTATGGGAGTTGTTTCATTTGAGGAACGGGTCACCGTTCTTGTCTTTGCTCACTACCCAGCGGAAAGCATTAACCAATAGCAGGTTCTGTGTACCGTCGATAAACTCTTCGTCACCATGCCCCATATTCAGGTAAATCATTCTGTAATTCTTGTTGGACCATACGATGGGGAAGTCGCCAAAATTCACTACATCCTTGATACCCAGTGGATAGTTCTTGGGAGATAGGGACAAGAGTACTTCTACGTCCTTGTTCTGGCGGGGGCTGGGAGTCCATTGGTACCATTCGCTGGCGGGAGCCACGAATGATGCAGGCAGATTCTTGGTAACGGGATGTTCTTCGTTGTCGATTTCGACCAATACCGGCTGGGGAGGCCAGTTGTTGCAATAGAACACCCCACCACCAAGAAACTTAACGAACCAGGGCCAATGCGTGTTTTTGTCGTTGTAGGCAGCTGCGTGGAAACCTACCCAACCGCCTCCGTTTTCCATGTATTGCTCAAAAGCATCGCGTTCGGCCTTGGTGTTGGGGGATGTGTTAAGCATGATAATGACATTGTATTCTTTCAGTTTCTCGTATGGGTATTTTGAAAAATCGGTAGTAATATCCAGAACAAAGCCGTCACCGTAATTGAGCTTCTTGAAGAAAGTGGTTGCTTGTTCTGCAAATTGTACGTGTGCTTCTTCCGCATGTTGCGTGTAATAAATCAAGGCCTTGAAGCGAGGAGCTTTGGCATAGTTTGCCGGATAACCTTCGGGGACTTGTGCGTACGTCAGCAGGGTGCAAGCCGTAAACAATAAAATAAGCAGATGTTTCATAATTTGTAATTTATAAGTTATTAATTCTTCATTATCTAATATTCCGCAATCAGAGACAGCCATTTGCCTGCCGAGGTAACCCATACCTCTTTATAACAGGCATTGTTGGTTTGCGGCCAATAGGGGACATCGTCGTTGCCCAGGGTACGGATACCGACGGGCATCTCTCCTGTCATTTCTCCCGAAGAGAAGGTGTTCAGTTGCGGATAGTTGTGTCCTTCTCCATAAATCAAGGATTGTCCGAAAGGATTCTTGCCTACGGTCCAGTACAACTGTTCCAGACCGATGTTGAGCAGTTCCTTGTCCTTCAGGAAGTTTCCGCAGATGGCGGCGGACTTTCCGTTGGAAAGATGGATGGCGGTATTGCCGTTGAAAATGTTGAACCACACGGGGAAACGTTTCATGTAGTGCTCTTTGTCCAGTTGTACTCCTCGTTTAATCTGTTCCGTGTACAGTTCCTTGGCATTGGCAGGGGGAAACAGATGGAGGGCGTAGAAGTTGGTGGTATCCTTATATTCCTCTGCATGGTAAACACCGCTTGGAATCATACCGTAGGGATGGGTATACTTCATCATTCCTTTCAGATACTCTCCATATAGTTGTATGGAATTCACCCATTTAGGATAATCGGGGTGCTCCTTCTGGGTTTCGCAAAGCATCACCATGGCCTGCATATAGACCTGCTCGCGCGACTGGTGTATGTAATGTACGATGGATTTGCGGGATTTGTCCCGGTAGAAGAATCCGCGTGTCCCGTCTTTGTCTTTCAGCGGTTCCGTGCGCTGGCAGTCGAGGGTGTAGCGGATGTATTCGGCGGCGATGTCCGCATAAGAAGGTTTTCCGGTCAGCTTGTATAATTGGCTTGCCGACCAGGAGATGGTAGCCATATACTGACTTTTCGAAGTGTTGTAACTGTGTTCGTAAGGCTGGACGAACTGGTCGAAGCCATCTTTTTTGAACTTCTCCATAGCAAAAGCGAAATCTTCTTCGGCCACGCGCAATAGGTATTCCTGCAGCATCGGGTCGTTGTCCAGCGTCATGGAGGCGTAAGCTTCGTATCCGGCATAGAGAAAGTTGTCAAATGCCATGTTCTGTACACGTACGGAAGATATGTCGTCCAATGTATTGAACACACCGTCTTGCCAGATAAGCAATCCCATGCTGCTGGCGCGGTAACCATCGCCGTAGCGGTTCTTTAGGATGAACTCTACTCCCCATTCCGCCTCTTCACGCAGGCGGGCGGCGAGGGCTGGGTTGATATTTCTTTGTTTATTATAGGCTTCGAGCAGAGCAAAGGTCACGTCTCCCGTCTGCAAGGTTTGCTGGGACAAGTCTCCTGCATCGTGCCATCCGCCGGAGTAGGAGATGCTGCGTCCGTCATGTCGGGACATGAGGTCTGCATGGCAGGAGGCATGCTTGCCGGGAACTGGATGCCCGCAGCGTTGGCAAAAGATGAAATTCAGCACTTTCCATTGTGAATCTTCCCAAAGCCGTTCTCCAATCCGAAAGGTGGGAGTTAGCGATGTTCCGACCTTCAGCTGATACTCTCCGGGATTATTGAAGGAGGTGAAATCAATAAGGCCAAATTCTCCGAGAGTGGTTTTCTCTTTTCGGATGTCTCCTTCGTAAGCCACTTTTCCGTCCGTGGTAAGCAGTTGGAAGCGCTTTCCGGCGTCTATGGTGAGGTTTGTGTTGATGAGGGCGGTTTTGGGGTGGTTGACGGCATAGCCGGTTGTCGAGTAGGAGATTTTTCCATCGGCAGGTATCCATCCGCTGACTTTCTCAGGGGCTTTCACCGTTTGCAGTTGTAGATTGTCCAGGTAGTAGATAGCTGAATCTCCTGTTGTCCGGTCTTTGCCTTTGAGGGCTGTGCTGAAGGTGATGGACATCACCTTGTCGCGCTGATACTCGTCTATTTCGAGGAAGCATTGGTTCCACTCCTTATTAATAAGGTTAATGAGGTGTGAACCCGAAGGCTGATTATATCCTTTCTTGGCAGGAGTATCTGCATTGCGAAACGTGAGGTTCATGTTGACGATGCGCGCGCCGTCGCAATCGGGATAGATGGAGAATACGATGCGGTTGTACTTCTCCAGATTGGCGCCGTCTAGATGATAGGTAACACTGCTGTTTCCGTAGGTGGCATAGTCTGGGTCGGAAGGAGAGCCGGTCGCCCTTTTCCCGGTGAATGTGGAGAATTGCAGTTTGATGCTGCCTTTGCCGGAAACGGTCTTTTCCGTACTGAAGGACATGCTTCCTGCGCCGGAATGACTCCATCCCTCTGTACCTGCCGAGCGGGTGAGAGGAGCGCTTTGCAAGACCTCCTTTTTCCATCCGTTGGTTTCGAAAGAGTTTTCAATATCCAGGGGGAGGGGTTGATGTATCAGTCCGCTTTCGTGGAGTTGTCGTTCCAGTTTGGGGTCTTGGGTCAGACGTGTCTGACCGTATGCGGCAATACTGCCGAGAGATAAAAGGTATAAAAATAATAATGTCTTTCTCATGTTGATGTCAACCTTTGGTTTCGGTTGCAATGTTAGCCATTATTAGGCAGAAGGAGGTTTGAAAACTGCCATAAAAGCTTTAAAAGCTATCCGAAGTAGAGGAAATATGAATTTCGGTAGATGTATAATCCCTATGATGTACGACTTATAATGCCAAAGAAAATACTAAAATCGTATTTTCATAACAGAAGAAAATTGTAACTTTGCGAAGTTATGTCACAATGTTAACCTATGATGCGTATCTTGATTTTAATAATAATGCTGTTGCCATGTTCGCTTGGTATGTATGCATCTGCAATAGATAGCCTTTTGTCTGTTCTGGATAAGACTATCGTGATGCGTAGACAATACGAGGAAGAAAAAGAACGGTATATTTCTTTGATAAAGGATGAGTTGAAGCAAGGGAGGCTTACTGACATGGAGCGTTATCTGATACAAAATCGTCTTTTTGCCGAATATAATTCTTATATTAGTGATTCTGCATTACATTATATAAATGAAAATATTCTTATTGCCACACGGCTAAATAATAGGCAATGGATAAATAGTTCTATATTAAATAAAGTACATATTCTAAATACTTCGGGCCTTTTTGTTGAAGCAATGGAATTGCTGAAATCGCTTCCTCGTAACACGTTGGAGGGTGAAAATATAGTGGACTATTATGTATGTTTTGAAAACCTATATCTCTATCAGGCAGAGTACGCCACTGATCGGAACTACGTGAACAATTATCTTCGGATAGCAAATTTGTATAGGGATTCTATAATCAGCCTAGTACCGGAAGATACTTATAGATATGTAGTCGTGCATGCACCTCAGCTCATTGACCAGGGAAAAAGTCAGGAGGCTATATGTTTATTGAAGAATTTTTTACCTCGGTTGAAATCCAATACGCGTGAGTATGCAGTAGCTACTTCAATTCTGGCTTTTGCTTATCATGTCGTGGGGAACAAGCAGAAAGAAATGGAAGCACGTATTAGCAGTGCCATTGCTGACATTAGGGCAGTGGTGAAAGAAAATTATTCTTTGTGCGCATTAGCGGAATTACTTTATGGAATGGGCGATTTGGAACGTGCTAATCACTATATCAAGATTAGTATGGAAGATGCTAATTATTATACTACTCGGTTGCGTAGTTCGCAGAATTCCAAGATGCTTCCGCTCATAGATCGTGCTTATCAGCAAGAAAAGGAAATACAGCAACAGCGGCAGAGAATGTTTATTACAGGCATATGTATCCTTTCTGTTTTCCTTCTATTGACAGTACTGTGTGTGCTATGGCAAATGAAAAAATTGTCTTATGCCCGTAAAAAAGTTGTTGCTGCCAATTCCCAATTGAGTATATTGAATAGTGAATTGAAGAAGCTGAACAAGTCTCAACATGAGGCTAATGAACGATTATTGCATACTAATCAGACTCTTACGGAAGCCAATCATATTAAGGAAGAGTATTTGGGACGTTTCCTCAGTTTAAGTTCCTCTTATATAAGTAAGATGGAAGAATATCGCCGCATATTGAACAAGCAGGCTGCTGCCGGTAAACTTGAGGAGTTATATCGTACATTGAAGTCCGACCGTTTCATAAATCAAGAGTTGAAAGAGTTCTATCACAATTTCGATGTATCTTTTCTTAAGATATTCCCTAACTTTGTAGAAGAATTTAATCGTTTGTTGCCAGTTGAAGAACAATTGCATCCTAAAAATGAAGAATTGCTTGTTACCGAACTGCGCATATTTGCACTGATTCGTTTAGGTATTACAGACAGTGCGCGTATTGCAGAATTTTTGCGTTATTCCATAACTACCATCTATACTTATCGTTCCAAGCTAAAAAACAAGTCTCTTTGTAAAGAGGACTTTGAAGAACGAGTGATGAAAATAACTTCTTTTTGATTTTATCCTCCTTTTGAGGCTTTCTTCTGCCTTAAAAAGTTTAGAAATGATTTAGAAATTAGTAGCAATAGCATTTTTGTAATGCGTTGTATTATAGTTGATTGCCTGTTGCAGGACTTTAGATTTTTATCTCAGCCCAAATCGTGCGTTTGTTTTGATAATACATTTGCATCAATCTATTTATTGTTTAACTAATTTCTAATAAGATGAAAAAGAAAAGTCTAAAGAGATGCCTTAAAAAGCGCATGATCCTTTTACTGGGTTTTCTTATGATGACTGGTGTTGCTGTTGCGCAACAACTTCAGGTACAAGGAAAGGTGACCGATGCAACGGGTGAAGGTCTTATCGGTGCAAGTGTATTGGTAAAGGGTACAACTTCGGGGGTGATAACTGACATTGACGGTAACTATGTGTTATTGAATGTCAATCCTGATGCAATACTTATTTTTTCTTATGTAGGTTACCAAACGCAGGAACTGAACGTATCCGGTAGAAACAAGATTGATGTTGTCTTGCATGATGACCAGCAGGTGTTGGAAGAAGTTGTAGTAGTGGGTTACGGTTCATTGAGTAAAAAAGAAGTTTCCAGTTCCATTGTACAAGTGGATAAGAAAAATTTTAATTTGGGGGCTATGAATAACCCGATGGAAATGGTATCGGGAAAAGTCGCGGGCTTGAATGTCAATACGCAGGCAGCTGCCAATCCTAACTCCAGTTCTTCATTACAAGTACGTGGTGCAACATCTGTTTCTGCAAGTAATAGTCCTTTGATTGTCATAGATGGTGTGGCAGGTGGCGATATCCGTAACATCGCTGCACAGGATATTGAATCTATTACGGTATTGAAAGATGCGGGTTCAGCTGCTATTTACGGAACGCGAGGTGCTAATGGTGTGATTTTAGTTACAACGAAACGTGGCTCGGGTGAAGCTGGAAAAACGGTAGTCACATATGACAGTTACATCGCTTTTAATGTAGCCAAGCCCTCTCCGGATATTCTGTCGGCTGATGAATTCCGTCGTTCGAGACGAGGTACAGACTATGGAGCCGACACTGACTGGTATGGACTGATTACTCGTGATGTAGCATACGACACAAACCAATATATATCTATTGATGGTAGCACAAAGAATGGTTTCTATGGTGCTTCCTTCAATTACAAAAGTGCCAATGGACTTGACATCGTGAGTGGTCGTGAAGAATTTGGAGGTCGTTTTTCTATGGAACAGCGTGTACTGGAGAATCGCTTACAATTCAACGGTTCGTTGAGTGCACGTCGTGTAAATGAAACCTGGGGAAATGATGGTTTCTTCGATAGGGCACTCACAATGAATCCTACAATGCCGGTATATAATGCAGACGGTTCGTATTATCAGCCTACTTCTCCTACGGGTGCAACCAATCCGGTTGCGGAGCTTGCTTTGAGAGATAACAACGGCCAGCGTATGTATTTGTTGGGTACGGCTGAGGCTAAACTGAATATTTTGCAGACAGAAAAGCATTTGTTGAATACAACATTAAGTTACTCATTGCATTACAATGACATGAAGCAACAATATTATGCTTCGTCTGCCGGTTCGGAGTCCTATTGGAATGGTTATAAAGGACGTGCGGAAATGAAGTATCAGAAATGGTACACCAATCGATTGGAGTGGTTGGGAAATTATGTACTGAACTTGGGCGACCACAATATTAAGGCTGTAGTGGGCTATACTTATGAGAAGTCTATCTGGGAACAGATTGGTGGTAGTAACAACGACTTCTCTTTTGATAATACGAAATATTGGGATTTGGGCAGTGGCTCTTATCTGAAGGATGGTTTGGCAAGTTTATATAGCGGTCGCTCTGAATCGACACTTATTGGCTTCTTTGGTCGGTTGAACTATAATTGGAAGGATATGCTTTTTGCATCGGCTTCGTTGCGCTATGAAGGCTCTTCCAAATTTGGTGCTAACCAAAAGTGGGGGTACTTCCCAGCAGCTTCTTTGGCTTGGGAAATGATGGAGATGGGCTTTATGAAGAATACCCGGAAAGTGTTGACCAGTTTGAAACCGCGTGTTTCTTTCGGAATTACCGGTCGTTCGGATTTTGATGCTTATAAATCACTTTCTACTTACAATACCAATGGTAGTTATCTCTTTGACGGGCGTTGGGTAACGGGCTATGCTCCCTCTAGTAATGCTAATCCGGATTTGGCTTGGGAAAAGAGCGTTGCGATTAATCTGGGTGTTGATTTTGTTCTATGGAATCGTTTACGTGGTTCAGTGGAGTATTTTGACCGTAGTTCTAAAGACTTGCTTTATACGTACACGGCACCTCAACCGCCTTTTGTCTATTCCACTATTTTGGTTAACGTTGGAACAACGAAAAATACCGGTATAGAAGTATCTTTGGATGGTGACATCCTTACTAAAACAGCAGTGAAGTGGACGAGCGGAATCAATTATTCTTATGGGAAGACTAAGTTGACCAAACTTTCTAACGATATTTACAAGGCATCTTATCTCGACCTTTACTTAAAACCGGGTACTGGCTCCAGCGAATATTTCTTCCGTGTGCAGGAAGGGGGAGAGATAGGGCAGTTCTACGGTTATGAATATGCAGGTGTTGACGAAAATGGCAATATGCTTATTTTGAATGATAAAGATGAGCAAATACCGATTTCTCAGGCTGATGCCAAGTATAAACGTTATATTGGCAATGGTGCTCCCAAGCACTTCTTGTCTTGGAGTAACAACCTGACTTGGAGAAATTTTGATTTGAGTGTATTCTTCCGCGGTACATTCGGTTTTGATGTATTCAATATGCGTAAATATGGTATGGGGCTTCAGGGATGTGGTACAGATAATGTTCTTCGCTCTGCGTATCTGGAAGATAAGAATATCCGTACCGGTGGTGGAGTAATATCTTCCTATTTCCTGGAGGATGGTAGCTTCATAAAACTGGAAAATGTAACCTTGGGATATAATTTTACTCCTAAGAACCGTAAGTTACTGGATAATATGCGCATATATCTGTCTGCCAAGAATCTGTTTACCTTGACCGGATATTCTGGTAATGACCCTTCAATTATAGACGTGAATGGTATCCAGCCGGGAGTAGATAGTAATAGTGCTTATCCTACAGCAACTCAATTGAGTTTAGGTGTGACTCTTCGCTTCAAATAAATGAGAAACAAATTATTAAAAATATGAAAGATATGAAATATATAAAATGTCGTTGGTTATTGGCGATGATTATGTCATGTTCACTTTTCTCTTGTACTAATTTGGACGAGGAAGTGTTCGATCGTGTGGATGCCGGAATTTATTATCAAGATGAGACGAGTGTTCAGGGGGCAGTGGCAGCCATCTATTCGAAAGCTGCATATAGTTATTTGGAATACTTCTGGTATTTGCAGGAGTTTTCTGCCGACCAGGTGGCATGGCGCAGTTGGAACGGTGGACTTTGGGGATGGGATGAGGCATTGAAGTTTGCTTTGTCTTCACATACCTGGACGTCAGAATCAACCATTATTCGCCAAACTTGGGAGAATGCGTGGACCACTATTGGGCTTTGCAATACGCTTATTACAGATTTGCAGGCAATCAGCCCCGCATCTATACGCATGACTGAGGATGCTTTGAATAGTTATATTGCCGAAGTACGTACCCTGCGTGCTTGGGCATACTACAATATCTTTGAGATTTGGGGTGGAGCACTTCCCTTGAACATTTCTTCGGGTGCGGAAATCCCTGGTTCTGCAGATACTGATTTTGATAAGGGGTGCAAGATTATCTACGATTTTATCAGTCAGGAATTAGATGAGTCAGTTACAGATCTTATGAAAGAAGATGGTTCTGGAAAGACTCGCAACCGCATGAACCAAGCTGCCAATCGTATGATTAAGATGCGCTTGTTGCTGAATTCTGAGGTGTTTATCAAACAAAACAGTTATAATGAGTGTGCCACTCTTTGCCAAAAAATTCTGAATGGCGATTATGGTACTTACAGCATTACCGATGACTATCGTGATATTTATTCGATAAACAATGTAGAATGTCCGGAAGTTGTAATGGCATTGGCGATGGAAGTCGGTCAGGTCAATACCGGTTGGATGCGTAACATGCCTTTCATGCCTTACAATTGTTGGGATTACTTTGGAGGTACATACAGCCAGAGCGGATGGAATTGTGTATGCTTGGCACCTTCATGGGATAATTCTGGAAATGTACAGCCGTATGGTGGTACTGACAATCCTAAGAGCTTTCTTACCGACTACGGTGATAAGTTAGGAGCAGTTTATGAACGTTTCCACGATAAAGATATCCGTAAGCAGAACTATGTGTATAATGAAACAACAGGAAACTATCAAGGCATTTTTTTGAAAGGGGCTATTAAAGCCAACTATGGTAAGGGTGCGGCTTTGAAAGCAGATGCCGACCGTGACGGTCAGGATTTGGTTTATGTGGATCAAGTGGGTACATTCCTTAATTTAGGACGTAATCTGGAGACTGTCATGTCACCTCGCTGGGGTGAAACGAATTCAGGTGTCCGTTTGGTAAGATATCCGGTTTATCCGGAGAGTGCAGGCATTGATTTCCAAAACATCGATGAGGTGGAATTCCGTTTGAGTGAAGTGGTCTATACTCTTGCTGAATGTAAAATGCGTGCAGGTGATACAGAAGGTGCTAAAGAGCTGGTATATAGAGTTAAAACACGCTATTTTACAGATAAATCAGCTCTCGAACAGCCCGGTCCTGGTTTTACATCCTTTGATATGGATTGGATGTTGAGTGAATGGGGACTTGAATTCTTGGGAGAGGGGCGTCGTCGTCGTACAGACTTGCGTCGTTTCGATAAGTTTACGCAAGGGCAATGGTGGTTCTTTGGCCGTGCCACGGACGACGGTTTAAGCTATCCGGCTAAACGTGACCGCAAATACGAGTGGTATCCCTTGCCCCAGTCTGCCCTTATGGTAAATCCGGGACTGGTACAGAATCCTAATTATTAATCATCCTATAATAATAGTAACAATGAAAAAATATATATGTAATCCGCTATGGCTTTTGTTGCTTTTTGTAGCTTTCATCAGTAGTTGTGACAAGGAGGAAATTGTGTTTGACCATGAGTTGCCGCAATTTGAACTTCGTAGCGATGCTATCTTGCTGGAGGTGATTATGCCCCAAGGAACTGGTGCCGATGAAATAATTTATATTGCAGGCGATTTCAATGGAGGTCAGGATGCTGCTTCCGGAGACCTTAAGTGGCAGATGGAGAAAGCTGCAAACAATGATGTTAAATGGGGCATATACCTCTATCCGGAAGATTTTGTTAATGGAAAGACACTTGCCGATGGCTTTTATTTCGTTTCTAAGACACAAGGTATAGAGCGTACTTTGCAGAATGGGGATGCTTTACATCAAATTTCGGCTAAGGTAGGTACTCGCACTGATATAACGGTAACCCGCTGGAATGCTTATTTTGAGGAGCCGGAAGACCCAAGTGAAGTGACCCACGACGGTTATGCTGTGTTCGTGATGGACAATACAGGTTGGGATGCACTGACACTTTATGCGTGGGGAAATGATTTGCCGGAACTTTTTGGAGGTTGGCCCGGTATTTCACCTACTGGTAGCGTTGAGATAAAAGGAATTACCTATAAATACTTCGATACAGGTGAAGCAAATAAGGGATTGGTTTACAATTTGATATTTAACGATAATGGAGTAGGTTCACAATTTGATGGACCACAGAACTTTACTCTTGACCGTGACATATATTTGGAAATCACAGAAAGCGGTTGGACGGAAATAGATCCGGATGCAGTGGTCATCCATAATGGTTATACCATTTTTATTGAAGACCAGTCCGGATGGGCAGAAACAACCATATATGCGTGGGGAAATGATATACCGGAACTCTTTGGCAGTTGGCCAGGAATATTACCAACCGGTAGTGTTGAGATAAAAGGTGTCACGTATAATTATTACGATACAGGTGAAGCAAATAAGGGATTGACTTACAATCTGATAATGAATAATAACAATGGAGGCTCACAATTTGACCTCGCAGCAGTGACGCTTGATCGAGATTATTATTTCCGTATTACGGACATAGCTGGTGAGGAGATTGACCCTAACAATCCGGACGGAGACTCTGAACCGGAATCTGAAGCGGCTTTTGTTTCTAATCAGAATAATTTCTTGAAATGAGTTTTGTATAGTAATGAAGATGTTAAATGACCTATTGGTGGAATGAGATTGGGGATAGGATATCTCTTTTCAATCTTGCGGATATATGTCCCAAGGCTTGGTTTTTCTATCCCAAGTCTTGGGATAGAAAAACCAAGCCTTGGGAAGAAGTTATCTCTTAGCTCTTTTGTTTTTTAGTATTGGCTTCCGGGATTTTTAGTATTAAGGCTTAGTATCTTTTCTGCCAATGCCCATTACTGGAGAGTTTGGATGCTCCTTTTGCAGATATCAGTTCCGCCAATGAGTATAAGTATAGATAAAAAGTAGAAATATGAAAAAAGTAATAATTGCGACACTGCTCTTTACGATGCTACATTCTTGTATGGGGTGTAGTGATAGTCAGAGTGACATGGAACCGATTCCCGTCCCACAGGAAGAATACATGGCTTCGGATATGGTGATTTATGAGGCAAATCCCCGCATTTTTGCCGAAGAAAATGCGTTCTCTGCCATCAAAGCAGAGCTTGACCGTATTCAAAGCCTGGGGACTACCGTGCTTTGGCTGATGCCTGTAAATGAGCCGGGAGTACTGAAAAGTGTGAATTCACCTTATTGTATAAAGGATTATAAAAAGCTGAATACACGTTACGGAACAAAAAAAGACTTGAAAGAACTGGTAGATGCTGCCCATGCCAAAGGAATGAAAGTGATTCTTGACTGGGTTGCCAACCATACTTCGTGGGACAATGCTTGGGTGACTGAGCATCCGGATTGGTATACACAGGATGCAAATGGCAATGTGGTACAACCTCAAGAACAGCCTTGGGCGGATGTTGCTGACTTGAATTTTGACAACGAAATCATGCAGCAAGCCATGATTGATGCCATGAAGTATTGGGTAACAGAAATTGGTATTGATGGATACCGTTGTGATTATGCCGAGGGGGTACCAGATGCTTTCTGGAAGAAAGCAATCGCCGAGCTCCGTACACTTGACAATAATTTGCTGATGCTTGCCGAAGGCGGAAAAACGTCTTTAATGAACAATGGTTTCAATCTGCTCTACGGCTGGAACTTCCATAGTAAACTGAAAGACTATTATGCCGGTAAATGCTCACTTACTGACCTTTATGCTATGAATACTTCCGAATTGGAGGGAATGCCGAAGGGTACGTTACGGTTACGCTATTCTACTAATCATGACCAGGCAAGTGAGGCTTCACCGATAGAATGTTATGGCGGTGAGCGTGGTGCCATGTCTGCTTTTGTATTGACGACTATGCTCGAGGGGATACCTCTTATTTATAGTTCGCAGGAAGTAGCCTATCCGCGGTCACTTAACTTTTTCAATTACGGAGTTATAGACTTGAAGTCCAATGAAGTCTTTGCGCAAGAGATGGCAGAAATCATCAGAGCCTATAAAGCTACGAGCAGTGTACGTGGTGGTGAACTGGAAGTTTATACTACCGGAGATGTCGCTTCATTTTATCGGGCAGCAGGCAGTCATGGCATGTTGGTCATGGTGAATACCGCCAATGAGTCTGTACAAGTGAAAGTACCTATGGAGCATGCTGGCAAGACCATGACCGATGTGATTGCCGGTGTGGATGTGGAGTTGCCTACAGTAATGACGATGGAACCTTATCAATATTTTATATATCAACAATAACGGATGTATATGAAACATGTATTATTAACAGTTGTATTTCTGGGAATTGCTTGTGTGGCGATGGCACACGAATTGTTATCTCCCAATGGGAATCTGAAACTCAATGTTGTGCTTGATTCCGAGGGAGGGCCGGTCTATAGCTTATATTACAAAGGAGAGCCGGTTGTAGAACCTTCTGCCTTGGGAATACTTATGGAAGAAGCGGATTTGTCAAATGGCTTCCGGATTCTTGATGCAACAAATTCTACTTTTGATGAAACTTGGATGCCTGTATGGGGAGAGTATGAAAAAGTCCGTAACCATTACAATGAACTTACTGTCACTTTCTCACAACCGGCAAAGCACGACCGTACGATGATTGTACGTTTTCGATTGTTTGACGATGGACTCGGATTCCGTTATGAGTTGCCGGAGCAGAAAACCATGAATTATCTGACGGTAAAAGACGAACTGACGGAATTCAATCTGACCGGTAATCATACACTCTATTGCATTCCCGGTGATTATGATACGAATGAGTTTGCCTATACTACTGCGGCCATTTCCGAAGTGCGCGAAGCTATGGAACGTAATCTACGTAAAAAAGGATATGAAGCTAAAGCGACTTCATTCACAGTACAAACACCCCTTATGATAAAGACTACCGAAGGACTTTATATCAATATTCATGAAGCTGCCTTGGTAGATTATTCTGCCATGTTGCTGAATGTGGATGATAAAGAGTTTAACTTTTCTGCTCATCTTACTCCCGATAAATTAGGAAAGAAAGGATATCTGCAATTACCGTTGCATACCCCGTGGCGTACAATTATGGTTAGTGACGATGCACGTAGCATCCTTGCTTCTCAGTTGATTCTTAATCTGAATGAACCTTGTAAGCTGGAAGATACTTCTTGGATTAAGCCACAGAAATTTATCGGTGTCTGGTGGGAGATGTTTACTGGTGGAGGAGGTACATGGGCATATAGCGACTATTATAAGGCTAAACCCGGCATAACCGACTATTCAAAGTTAACTCCTAATGGACATCATCCGGCCAATACTGAACATGTGAAAGAGTACATAGACTTTGCGGCGGAGAATGGTATTGATGCGGTATTGGTTGAGGGTTGGAATGAAGGTTGGGAAGATTGGGCATCCTATCGTAAGGATCGTCAGTTCCTTTTTGACAAACCTTATCCGGACTTTGATGTTGCGGTACTACATGCCTATGCCAAATCAAAGGGGGTAAAGATTATCATGCATCATGAGACGGCTGCTAATGCTGCCGATTATGAGCGGCAGCTGGATGTAGCCTTTCAATTTATGGTAGATAATGGCTATAATTCTGTAAAGACAGGATATGTGGGCTCAATCATTCCCCGTAGTGAATATCATTCCTCACAATGGATGAACAATCATTATATACATGTGGTGAAGCGTGCTGCTGATTATAAGATTATGGTAGATAGTCACGAGGCTGTTCGTCCCACCGGCTTGTGTCGGACCTGGCCCAACTGGGTAGCGCAAGAATCTGCCCGTGGTGGTGAGTTTGAATCTATGGGGGGCAATGATCCGGATCATACTTGTATCTTGCCGTTTACTCGGTTGAAGGGTGGTCCGATGGATTACACTCCTGGTATTTTCCAGACAAAACTTTCGTATTATAATAGTTCGAAACCTAAAGGTCAGGCGGGTACTACATTGGTAAAACAATTGGCTCTATATGTAACGATGCCCTCTCCGTTACAGATGGCAGCAGACCTGCCGGATAATTATCGCCGTTTTCCCGATGCGTTTCAATTTATTAAGGATGTAGCGGTGGATTGGAGCAATTCTTGGTATTTGGAAGCCGAACCGGGTGATTATATCACAGTGGCTCGTCAAGCCAAAGGAAAACAAGAGTGGTATGTAGGTGCTATTACCGACGAACATCCTCGTACGGCAACTATTCCTTTCTCTTTCTTACCCGAAGGAAGGAAATATATTGTTACCGTTTATGCAGATGGTCGGGATGCAGACTGGAAAGATAATCCGCAGAGCTATGACATCCGTCGTGGCATAGTAACGTCAAAGAGTGTGCTGCGTCAACCTTTGGCAAGTAGTGGAGGGGTGGCTATCAGTGTTCGAGAAGCAACAAAAGAAGAGGTAAAAGGATTGAAGAAATTATGAAGCTTGTCCGTACATAGTAATTATTATGTTGCGGATTTAATACAAGCATTTAAGAATTAAAGTTAGCAATTGGAAAGGCATAGTCCGTGAGGATTGTGTCTTTTTTCGTAAATTATTCGTCATTTCTTATTTTCTTTATTATAATTTTTCTATATTTATGCCGTTATGGCGAATTGTTGACAGAATAGGAAAAGAATAGACCATTTAGGTATGAATAGAGAATGCCGGGGATTTGACATTTTATCATTCTTTAATCAAAATATAACCGTAAAATTTAGCTGTTTTGAAAAGTTTTCTTATATTTGCGGTGTTATTCATTGACATTTTGTTTGAATAGCGTGAAGTCAACAAGGTAATAACCTTTAAAACGTAATATTATGAATATCGAACGTATCATGGCCTCTTTAGAGGCAAAGCACCCCGGCGAGTCTGAGTATCTTCAAGCCGTAAAGGAAGTTCTTCTTTCCATCGAAGATATCTATAACCAACATCCTGAGTTCGAGAAAGCGAAAATTATAGAACGTCTGGTTGAACCTGACCGTATCTTTACTTTCCGTGTAACGTGGGTGGATGATAAGGGTGAAGTTCAGACGAACCTCGGCTATCGTGTGCAGTTCAACAATGCCATTGGCCCGTACAAAGGCGGTATTCGTTTCCATGCTTCCGTAAATCTTTCTATCCTCAAATTCCTGGGATTTGAGCAGACTTTCAAGAATGCTTTGACTACATTGCCTATGGGCGGTGGTAAGGGTGGTTCCGACTTCTCTCCGCGCGGAAAGAGCGATGCTGAAATCATGCGTTTCTGTCAGGCCTTCATGCTGGAATTGTGGCGTCACCTCGGTCCGGATATGGATGTTCCTGCCGGTGATATCGGTGTAGGCGGTCGCGAAGTGGGCTATATGTTCGGTATGTATAAGAAGTTGACTCGCGAATTTACGGGCACATTTACCGGTAAAGGATTGGAATTTGGCGGTTCGCTGATTCGTCCTGAAGCAACAGGATTTGGTGGCTTGTATTTCGTAAACCAAATGTTACAGACAAAAGGCATTGACATCAAGGGCAAGACCGTGGCTATCTCCGGTTTTGGAAATGTGGCTTGGGGTGCTGCTACCAAGGCTACCGAATTGGGTGCCAAGGTGGTTACCATCTCCGGTCCCGACGGTTACATTTACGACCCGAACGGTATCAGTGGCGAAAAGATAGATTATATGCTGGAACTCCGGTCATCGGGCAACGATATCGTAGCACCGTATGCCGACGAATTCCCCGGCTCTACTTTCGTGGCAGGCAAACGCCCGTGGGAAGTGAAAGCGGACATCGCTCTGCCTTGCGCTACTCAGAACGAGCTGAACGGCGAAGATGCACAACATCTCATTGACAACAAGGTGACATGTGTAGGAGAAATCTCCAATATGGGATGTACGCCCGAAGCTATCGACCTTTTCATTGACAACAAGATTATGTATGCACCGGGTAAGGCTGTCAATGCAGGTGGTGTGGCTACCAGCGGACTGGAAATGTCGCAGAACGCCATGCACCTCAGCTGGAGTGCAGCCGAAGTGGATGAAAAACTCCACGCCATCATGCACGGAATTCATGCTCAATGCGTAAAATATGGGACAGAACCTGATGGCTACATCAACTACGTGAAGGGAGCGAATATCGCCGGCTTCATGAAGGTGGCTCATGCCATGATGGGTCAGGGAATTATCTAAGAGAGAAACTTTGTTTAGTTGTATTTGTATTTGTGGTTTGTGCTGCCCTACGCCTGTGAAGGTATGGGGCAGTACTTTTTTTATTCTCAATTAAAAAAGTTGTATCTTTGTATCCGAGAATATATAAAAATGAGATAAGTTATTGATTGTCAGAATGAGAACCTGACCGCACATCGTAATAGGTTACGAATTAGTTATATACAGAATGTTTCGGATTTCTGTGCGTTGCATAGCTTCAAATAACTCTTTATGTAAAGGTAGCGCAAAAATCCGATATACCAAAAGATATTCTATCTAAAATGAGAAGATAAAAATTCATTCTTCATTGGTATAAAAGCCCTTGTTTCCGTCTGAATACCATTGCCTATAAATAGGCAACCATATTCATCCTATGGCATAGCCGCAGAACAATCCCCTGTCCGCAGTGAACAATCACTTTGCAGACAGGGGATATTTCTTTTTCCGGCTATGCGTAGCGGTAGCTTTTATGATTGTTTGTCTTCTTTTTGAAACCATAGTGGTTGCCCACTATGGTAAGACTATGATTAATTTCTCAATCTGCCTCTTTAATTGTGCATCCTCCACAATATGCTGATTCTAAACCGCCGGGACAATCATTTTCGTTCTCAGCGGCAAAGGTAATTCCGGGTTCTTCACGGACAAACAAGGTCGAGCCGCAAGCGGTTATGGAAAAAATCTTCCTGCTGCACTTCGTTTGAGAGTATTTTTCCCATAAACCTTGTTTGCCCTAAACCCTGCACCTTTTGAAAGCCCCTGAAACGAAAACGACCGACCCGACGGAAAGACGCATAAAAAAAATGTCGGATTCACAAGAGGCAGATAATAAATGAAACTCAACTCCCTCACCTCAAGAATCCGCATAAACTTAAAAAACAACAGCGATGAAGACAAGGTATAAAATAGCAGTTTTGGCACTCGTTGCCGTAGCAGGTTCAGCACTTTTGGGTGGTAGCTTTTGGTGGTGGTTAGTAGGAATAGCAGCAGGCAAATTCATTATCCGCTTGCTTTTTACCATAGCATTGGCAATAGTCATTTACTGCCTTGTATATGCCGCAATCATCGGTGGAATACTTTGGATATTAATAGGCTAACAGATTAAAATATGAGAGCAAGAAGAAACAAGACAGTAGCGCAGCAATGCAGATATTACGAGGTAGAGAACATCTATGAATATATGGTAAGCGTGTATATCAACGGCAATATTGAGCCATTCAAGGAACTCTATAAAGAGTTATGCACCGATGCACGCAAGGAGTTTATTTCCTACCTGTTTGACGAGGTAATACCAGCGTGGCGAGTAGAGATAATCCAAGCAACCATTTAATAACCCATAAATACCCAAATAAGATGAAAGCATCCATCCATTTCCAAACAGAAATACAGAGTTATTTAGAACAGCGTGCCGAATATGACGAATTGTTCGCCCGTTCCTACCGTAACCCGTTGAAAAATATCGAAGACTGCATCACTTACATTCTGAACGAGGTGCAGAAAAGCGGTTGCAACGGTTTTGCCGATGACGAGATTTTCGGCATGGCAGTACACTATTACGATGAAGCGGACATCGAAATCGGCAAGCCTATCGACTGCAAAGTGGTAGTCAATCATACGGTGGAACTGACCGAAGAAGAGAAAGCGGAAGCACGCAGAGAAGCTATCAAACGTGCCGAAAGCGAGACTTACAGCAGAATGACGAAGCGCAAGACCACCCCCAAGAAGGAGAACAGCAACAACGGACAAATGACACTTTTATTCTAACGATTATGAAACCAAGAACGAAGATACAGAAAGAGGTTGCCGCATTGAGCAAGCGATTGCCGAAAATCAGTGAAGCGCAAAAGAAATATGCTTTCCTGCACAGTTTTGAACACGTCGGGCGCAGGTCTGCCAAAGGCATTATCACCTGCACCGAGTGCGGACACCAATGGCAGGGAAACGGGGAATTGGCAGATACGCTTTGTGGTTGTACCTGCCCACATTGCGGAATGGAACTGAAAGTCCATACCACCCGAAAACGGGTATTCAAAGAAATTGAATATTTCTCCATGATAACCACCTGCAAAGGCTATCAAGTGATACGTTTCTTTTTCGCAAAGGCATATTACAAGGTCGGACAGCCTGCCGAATATTCCATTTACGAAGTGGCACAACGCTGGATTGCCCCCAACGGTAAGTTTGAAACTATTGCCCGATTGAGAGGGATAGCTTTCATCTATTACGATTTGTGGCAGGAAGGCAGTTCGATGGAAATCCGCAGGAACCACCATGTGTATGACATAAATCCCGTATGCACTTATCCGAGAATAAGGGTAATTCCCGAACTCAAGCGTAACGGCTTCAAAGGTGAATTTCACAATCTGCTACCGTTTGACCTGTTTTGTGAACTATTAAAGAACAACCAAGCGGAAACGCTGATGAAGACGGGACAATTTAGCCTGCTAAGTTATTTCATACACCATCCGTCCAAAAGCATCTCCACTTATTGGAACGCTATCCGTATCGCAATCCGTAACGGCTATATGGTAGGCGATGCAGGTATATGGTGTGACTATATCGACTTGCTCCGCTATTTTGGCAAGGACACACACAGTCCGAAATATGTTTGTCCTGCCGACTTGAAAGCCGAGCATGACCGCCTTGTACAAAAGAAAACGGAACGTTTGGAGCGTGAACGGATTGAAGAACAGAAACGCAAGGCATCGGAAAATGAACAGCGTTTCCAAGAACTCAAAGGCAAGTTCTTCGGCATAACCTTTACAGACGGTACAATCCAAGTACGGGTATTGGAGAGCGTATTGGAATTTTTGGAAGAAGGAACAGCGATGCACCATTGCGTGTATTCCAACGAATACTACCTCAAACCCGACAGCCTTATACTTTCCGCCTGCATAGACGGGAAACGGATAGAAACGATAGAAGTTTCGCTCAAAACGCTGAAAGTCCTGCAAAGTCGTGGGGTATGCAATCAGAATACCGAATACCACGAACGCATCATTGAACTTGTAAATAAGAATAAACGCCTTATCCGCAAACGGATGGCTGCATAACCATAATACACTTAAATTCATCCGATATGACACATGAAGAATGTAAAATAGCAGTATGCAAACTCCTTGAGGAGAGCGAGCTAAATACGATTATTGACCACCTTATCACAAGCGAAGGTGTAGGAATGATGCTTGACAGCCCCCAAATTGAAGATTTTGTTCCAAGAGCAATTTTAGCTGTTGCAATCCGAAAGGAATATGAACGTTTCAGACCATTATCTGAAACAGGAGTATCAATCGAAGAAAATATCTGCAAGTGGATGGCAATCCAATCATTTAACAAATAACAGAATATGGAAACAACCTATAAAACGATAATCGTTACTTTCGAGGAAAGTATCGACAGAATAAACCGAATATTTGATACTCCCCAAACATGGGGAGCATCCACCCTCAAGGAGTGGATAGACTACTATGAAACCACGCGCTTCACACAAGTTGGCGAGAATAGGGCTGTAATCACTTCCGAATACAATATGCCATTCGTTATCGAGTGGTTACAGCGACATACACCGATGACAATACAAAAGGAGGAATAAGCCATGTACACATTATTCATAGGTTTTCGGAAGATAGACGTATTCCCAAGTATTCGGGAAGCCAAGAAATTCGCATCAGAGAGTAATTTAACAGGAGTTTTCACCCTTTTGGGTGAAAACTACCGTGACAGTTGGTATAAATTCAATCAGTAAGAAACATGAAATCATCAAACAAAAACGAAGTATCTATCAGCCAAGCAAGGCAAAAGAAGTGTTGCTATTATAAGAAAATTGTAAAAAGGCATTTGAACGATATAAAAGAGAGCATCAAATCCTCAAAGAACAACATGGAAGAAGATTTTTACAAAGGTCGGTATGCCGTACAATTAAACGTCTATGCAAGAGCGTTGAATGTACAGGAAAAATATTTGGAGAGGTTTATTTAATCACAATAACGAATAGAATAATTAAAATATAGCTTATGAAATCATTGAACAACAACGGAGTATCCACCTGCGGGGCAGGACAAGAGAACTATGTATATTTCAACCTTATGCCCCGTTTGCGCAGGAAAAGCAGGTATTGCCAATACGATTACCGCCATGAAGAAGACGGTGAGTTATTCAGTACAGTAGCCCCTACATTGGAAATATGCAGGCAGCGCAGGGATGAATGGTTAAAGAACAAGGAAGGCAAGTAAGGGACAAGAGTACGGGCGGCGGAGAACCGCCCGGCACTACTTTTGACAGTGAGCAAGCGGCACAAAAGTAGCAAAAAGCCCTTGTGAAACCCTCTGAATTTTCAGAGGGTTGCTTTTTGTGCCGTTATTATTGGCTGGTGAAACGGCAAATTCTTATCTTCGCACCACCAACGATTTACAGGACAATAACATACGGCATTTTATGGCAGTAAAGAAAGCGATATTGGAAAAATGGATGGTGGCGCAGAAGAAGCACCGCTTATCGGACAAGCATGTGCAAATGGCACGCGAACTCGGACTGAACCCCGACAAGTTGGGGAAAATCGACAACCACCAACAGGAAACATGGAAAGCACCGCTGCCCCAATTCATTGAAAAAATCTACTTCAAACGCTTCAAGAAAGAAGCCCCCGAAACTGTCAAGCCACTGAAAGAAATCATTGCGGAGCAGGAGAAGAAGAAAAAGGAGCAAAAGAAAGCCAAAGACGAACGTAGAAAACTTCGTGATGGAACGGCTGTAAATCCCATAGTGGACGAACCAGCCCCTTCAAAGCCACTCTCCCTGTCTGCCAAACTCAAACTGATGAATGAAAAGCCCAAAGTAAAAGTTAAGTTAGAGGGAGGGGAAAGCCCTGATTCCATTCTTTCAAAGGAGGCTCACATCTTTGATGAAGCGTTTGCTTTCTATGAAAAAGAGAGTGTTACGTTTTCCGAACTGGGCTTTATCCTAAAAAAGATACATCCCCGATACAAACCACGCCGGTATGGTTGCAAGACATTAAGGGCGATTTATGAGAAGCTGGATAAATACGAGATTATGGAAGAAGCAAATGAACCTACTGTACGCAGGAAACCCTGTGATAAAGCGAATAAGAACCCCGTAGCGGATGAATAAAAGCCCTCCACCGTTGCATGATGAAGGGTTAATCTTGTAATTTGAGGCAGGCATCATTCTGAAAGGATATACGCATCTACTTCCAATTCGTTGGTGAGAGTAACGTAAAGTTTATCCTCCCTTTGTTCCACCTGTTCAATATTCTCAAAAGGAGCAATAATAGGTTTTTCGCCATATAGGTAACACAACAAAATTCCTTCCTTGCAATAGCTGAAACCATCTATATTGTTATAGGGCTGTAACGCCTGCTTTGCGGGGCTGTCATTCGCAAAATAATCTGTCAGGAGTGTATGGAGATTGGTGGTAGGCATACCGCCTTTTTTAGCACGTTCAAAAATCCGCATGGCGTCTTTATCATGGTGGTCGCAGTAACAAATCAGCAGAGAACTGTTTGCCAGCAGATATTCATCCCTCTCGATTTCAGAGTTGGGCTGGACGGTCACTAACTCAATATCCGCCTTTTCTTTTTGAAACCTCAGCACAGCTTCGGCGGCTATCGTTTCAAAACCGTCCGACATACCGCAAAGGAATGTTTTGAAACCTTGCTGGTAGAGTGAAGCAATCAGCAGATAAGTTTCTGTAAATAGTACATTGAGCAAGTTGGTGTCATTCCTACCCGATAAAATCTCCGTTGTGTGGCTGCCAGTAATGGCTACCGTTTTTTCTTTGATGATTTCCATTTTATAATTGGTTTTTAATGTGAGATGTAACCTCGCGGAGAACCCACCTTCGGATAAAAAAGAAGCACGGCACTCAACAAGTTCCATCCGTAGGTACGACCAAGCACCGTGCGACAAACAAGTTAAGCCCGTGCTATATAGCACAAGCCTCACCTGTTTATTCTGTCGCTTAATTTGGTCGTTTCACGGATGCGAATAAACAGCTAAAAAGCCATTCTAATATGTATCTTACAATTAATTTATTTGCCTATAAGCATTTATTTTAATGATTACGTGAGCAAAGTTAGTGAATACTTTCCAATTACAAAGAGTATATGGCTTGATTTTACTGCATTTACCTTTATCGCCAACTTGTTATGAAGCAAAAAAGCCAATCCTAACATAGTAGAATTGACTTTTTACATTTGATTTTAGAGAATCATTCCATTTCTTCACCCCACAATTCCTTGTCCGTCGGGGCATTCCTTACTTCATACCCGCTCCATATCAAATAAATGAGCAGGACTGCACCGTACCCAATCAACCATGCGGTCATGACGATGCCTCCCCGTTCTCCTTATCCGAATCATTCTGAAACGAGAAGCTCAAATCAAACCTTTGCCCGAAGCTGTCATAGACAGTCACGTCTATAGCTTGCTGGTCTGTACTTTCAGAAGTGTAGTAGAGCCGGAACGTTTCTCTTTTCAACGGGTAAAAATCATTGGGAGCAAACACGGTTCCGTCATCCATCCGCAGGCTTCCACGTCCATCTGGCTGGAAATAGGAAATGAAGAACTCCGTTTCCCGGTAGTTACCTGATTTGTGCAGTTGGAGGCGTATTTCAGCCGTTTCACCCTGTTTAATGCGTTTTTGCACAGGCATGGTCGTCAGCGAGAAATCGTATGCCTGCTGCACTTCTATCTTGTCATCGCAGGAGGTAAGGAACAGTCCGGTCAATACCACCGCCAACATGGTTGTAATCTTTATTTTCATGGTTGCAATCAGTTTATTATGAATTTTATTCCCGCCCCGAAAGTCAGGTGAAAGTGCCCGATGGAACTACCCCAAAGTGCCCGTTCCCGTGCGTTAAGCAGCAACACCACACGGTCGGACAGGTAAGTTTCCAATTCCAATGTTACCGCACCGCCATAGATGAATGAATCCTTATTGCGGAGCGTTGCCCCGTCGGGCAGCAGCTTATCCCCCCACCGGCTCGTTTCATATCCGGCAAGAGCCGAACCGCCCAAAGAGAGGAAGAACGTTTTGGAAGCATCGGACAAGACTTTCAGATAATAGCCGCCCTCCGCCGTAAACTGTGCTTTGGGGATATACAAATCCTTATACTCGTATTGTTTGTTGAGATACTCCGCCCCGAATACCCAGCGGTTCCCGCTCTTCGTATAAGTGGACAGCCCGACACCGAGATAATAGTTTACAGGTTTCTGCACCCCGTCCACGAAACCGCCTTTCAGTTCCACGCCACGCATACCCGGCAGGCAGCGTTGGGCGTTTGCCTGCCCCGCAAGGGCAAGCAACGCTACAACTATAAATAGATACTTTTTCATCTTACTTCACTTTCAGTTCGTTAATCACCCTTGCACGCACGATGTCCTCATTCTCAATCACAAAGGACTGGTGGCGACCTCCGGATTTCTCGTGAAGTTCCACTACCACCTGCTTGTCTTCGGGAATGGTGAACTTCTCCATCGTGAAGATGGTGCGCTCGTCCTTGTTGCCTGCCACACGGGTAGCGTAGTTATAGGCACGGAGCGGAAAAATCACCTGTTCCTGAATGGCAGTCCTTTTGGCGACCTTCTTATCCACGATTTTGAACGTGATAAAATCCACATCGAACGGCACGTTGGACGAGTTCTTAATCTGCGTATGGAAATATAGCAGCCCGTTGTGCGTGTACATCCCACGGAGCAGGTATTGGATGCCGAAAGACTTCGCCCCGATATGCTTGATTTCACGCTTGTTGTTCTTGTGGATGGACTTCATAATCAGATGCACCAGCTTGGGGGATTCGCTGCCCAACTCCTGCAAATAGATGTCGAGGGCGTTGTTCGGGCGGTTCACTGTACTGCCGTCATGGATGAAATCTTTCATCTCCACGTTCAAGAGCAGCGGTTCGTCCGCATACTTCACGTTGAAGGTGTAGAACGAGCCGCTTTCGGTGATTACCGACAGGTTGGTTTCCGAACGGAAATTCTTCACCGTCGCCTTTACGCGGATAACGTTCTCCGCTCCGTCTGCCTTGCCTGCTATCAGGTTGGGTGAACCCAAATCCACGTAGCGGACTGCGGAGGGGAAAATGACGTGTACCGTCTTGTCATACGTCACTTCCAGACCGTAGGGCGGTATCATCCGGTCAAAGGTCAGTTTCTTGGTCAGCCCCTCGTAGTTGTCCCCCGACATTTCCTGCGGATAAGTGTCCGCTTGGAAAGTTACAACCTCTTTTTCCGGATGTTCCGCATTTTGTGCGTTCGCACCCATTACGCCCAGCATCAGGGCGATAGCTACAATTACTTTTTTCATTTTACTTTGGATTTTAGTGGTGGGCAACATTGCCCGGTTATTAATTGGTTTACTGTTTCTTTTGGTAAAGCATCAGATTATATCCTGCCTTGAGATGCACCTTTACCGTGCGCATCTTCTTGGCTATGTATTGCGACGTGCCCTGTATCGCCCCTTTGCCGAGGTCAGTCAGCAGTTGATCGCCCGCGCTCTGCTGGTTCAGGTTGATGGTCGTACCGAGATTACCGCCCAGATTGGCGGCTATCTCCTTTATCGCATCTATCTCCATCGAGCCGGGAATGAAGATGCCTTCCTGCCCGTCGCTGTCGATGACCGTCAGCTCCACTGGGATAATCAGCCCCCTGTATTCCAGCGAGGTAATGGAGATACCGAGCCTCTCGCCAGCAATCTTGCCTGCCCCCGTGACTAAAGCGTTCTTTGGAATGACCGTTTCACCCGCCCGCATCGGTTCCAACAACCGCAACCGTACCGCCTGCCCGTCCGTGATGGTCTGATTGTCATGAACGCACGCCCGGATGGTATTCTTTTCCGTCTGCCCTGCCGTGCCTACCGCCGTATGGAAACCAATGTTCCGCTCTTGCGAATATTCGGCAATGAATACCGAATCGCTTATCGGCTGTGCCAGCCCCGACACGACCTGTTCCCGCACTTCCCCGATGGGGTTCATCTGCGCTTTGCCGTTCCTGTACGCTTCGGACTGTTTTGTTTCGGTGGAAACGGTCGGAGAACTCCCCGGCTGTCCGGTAAACGGCTGTCCCTGATTCTGCGGCATGTACTTTGCCGCCAACTGGTAGGACTTTTCAAGCAACGCCAACTGTTCGTCCGCCGTTTCTTTCTCCGTCTGCCGGTTGTACGCCATCTCCCGGAGTTCCTCCAGCTCCTTGCGCATCTCCTCCTTTTCGGGATCTTCTTTGGGCTGCTCGTAGAAATTGCCGAGCGTGCGGTTCATGTCCCGGTAGGCGTTCGCCGAGGCGTGGATGGTTTCACGCGGTCTTTCACTGCCGCCACCGCTGCCGTAGCCGCTTTTCGGCTTGGCTTCCGGCTCGTCGAATACAGGCATCTCATCCGTTTCTTCCTCACCCGAACCGAACATTGAAGCTAAACTCTGCATCTGGTTCCGGCGTTCCGCCTGCCTGCTGTCCAGCATTTCCTGTTCGTAGGCAGCCTGCTTGTCATCCAGCAGTTTGCTGTCTGCCGGCGCAGGCATATCGGTATTAAAACCAACTGTTTCCTGCTCTTTCTCCTTTTCGGAAGGTGCGAATATCAGCCACATCACCGCCAAGAAGATGATAACCATGAGCGGGTAGATGATGAACTTCTTCTGTTTCTGCCGTTGTTCTTCGGTCAGTTCCTTTTTGGGTTTGTCCGGCTCTTTGGGCGGCTTCACCTCATTCCTGTTCTCTTGCGATTGCTCCATTGTCATTGATTTTTAATGGGTTGTTAATACTGTCTTTCCGTTGCAGTTCGAGCAGCCGGATATGTTCTATCTCAATACGCCTCCCTTCGTTTTTGCCGATGTTGTAAATCCCCGAAACGAAGATGTACACCGAAGCGATACTGAAAAAGAGGAACATGGTCAATATGACCGCCAGCCGCTTTCCGGGCGTTATCCGCCCGCACAGGCGGCGCAGACTGTCGTCTGCCCAATCCTGTATCTTGTTCATGCACCTGCCAATCATCTCTTTTGCACTTTGATGTCCCTGTTCTCGATAATCTCGAAGGCTTCGATGATGAAGCCGTGGGGATTGTTGTCCGAGCGGACGGAGTTCAGTAGGTTGCAGCGTGTCACCAGACTGCGCTCCGTCACGTTGCTCTCACGGATAATCATCTGCCGTGCGTAGGTGCTGACCTTATAAGGGTACGTGTCGAAATTGCACGCCACGCTGTCCACCTGCACTACCTGATTGACGTTGCCGGAGATAATACGGTTATAGTACCCCTTTTCGGCGAAGTCGGTGTAATAGTTGAACGCGCTCCTGTCAGCCAATAGCAACGCCCGTTTGATGTTCCCCTCAATCGCGCTCTTATCCGGGGACAACGTGAAGAACAGTTCGTGAAAACGTTTCACGTGTTCGCGTGCCTCCACCGGACGGTTCTGCGACAAATCCTGTGAAAGCGCGAGCATCAGCGATTTGCCGCCGTCCAGCACGTAAATCTTTTGCCGCTGCGCTTCGGCAAAGGAGTAGGAACTCCATACGGAGTACCCCGTTATTGCCAGACAGACCACCAGAAAGACGATGCTGAACAGGCGTATCTGCCGGAAACTCGTTTCGATGTTCTTTAAACTTTTAAATTCCATTGTTTTACTTTTTAATTGATTGTTTACTTTCCTCTTATCATACGTCCGGCTGCTCCTGCCACTTTCTTCGCGCCGTTGATCGCACCCCGTCCCACGCTTTGGGCTGCATTCCCGGCTGCTGTCCCGGCACGTCCCGCAAGATTGCCCGCCACTGCTCCTGCGGCTGCACCTGCCATGCCTCCCGTACGTCCGGCTATCTGGTTAATCGGTCGGGCTGCACTTCCCATTCCTCCGGCTTGTATAATCCAGCCTGCCACGGTGGGGATGGTGAAATATCCGAGTATGCCGATAATCATGAATACGATGTAAACCCCGTTGGATGAGTCGATGGAAAAATTCGGGTTGTTCTGCAACTCCGAGATGTCGTTTTCAAGCATCAACACCTGTATCTTCGCCAATACGCTACTGAACAAGTCCGAGACGGGCAGCCACAGGTAAATCTGTATATAGCGGCACATCCACTGCGTGAGCGTGCTTTGGAACCCGTCCCATACGGAAATGGCGAAGGCTATCGGCCCCAAGATGGCAAGCACAATCAGGAAGAACGTCCGTAGCGTGTCTATCAGCAGGGCGGCGGCAGCGAACAGCAGTTCCAGCACCTCCCGCATGAAATCCCGCACGTTCTTTTTCAGGTTGTACATGCTCCTTTCTATGTACATGCCGCCCATCGTGGCGATGTCCTTTGCTCCCCATCCAAGTTCCTCTATCTGCTTGTCAAACTCCTCGTTGCTAACTAAATAGGCGGTTTCGGGATTGCGCACCATGGATTCATATTCCAGTTTGTCCTTCAACTCCCTATACTTGTTCATGTCCATCGTCTGGGTTTCCAGCATCCCGTGCGTGCCCTGTACGATGGGGCTTAATATGCTGTTAATCGTACCCAGCACAAGCGTGGGAAAGAACATGATGCAGATACCGACGGCAAAGGGGCGCAACAATGGGTACACGTCTATCGGTTCGGCTCTTGCCAGGGACTGCCATACCCGGACGGCGACGTATACCAACGCTCCCAATCCCGCAATCCCTTTTGCCACCCCTGCCATGTTGGAGCAGAGGGGCATCATCTCCACATACAGATTCTTCAGAATCTCGTGGAGGTTACTGAAATCTACTGCCAGCAACATCATGGCTTACCAATATCTGTCGTTAGCATCCCCGTAGAGAGCAAGCACCCGGTTCGTATCCCCCTTTTTCTTGGCACGCAGGTAGCTCACGGCAATGTTCTTGTTGGTATAGTAGCCCACCAGATTACGGTATTGCTTCACCGAGTTGTAGCACCTGTCCACCACGTCCATGCGCTCCTTGTCACTGAGTGAAAGGGTGGTGATGTTCACCACTCCTTTCATTTCCTGAAGCACGTCGTTGCTCTCTTCCAGCAGCTTGGTATAGCCGAAGGCAATGGCTCCGAGTTCCTCTACTGTATAATTCTCATCGCGCATCATCTTCTGAAAGCTCACAACATACGTATCTGAAATCTCGCCAATCATCAGGATGGTTTTCTGTACCTTACGGGCATCCTTCACCAGATTGTTCACGGATTTCAGTGCGTCGTAATATTTTTTACCCTGCTCGTAAATCTTCACCGTCTCCTGAAAATTTTTCACCATATTGGAAGCCGTCGAAGAGGTCTGGATAATCTGTTTGGTCGTATTCACAATACCTTGCGCCAGATTGGTCGGGTCAGTCACCACCCATTGGGCGTTTGCCCTGTCTGCCAGAAGCAGGCACAGGCAGAAAATCATGATCATTTTCGTTCTCATTTCTTTCATTACTTTATTAAATGGTTGTTACTACTGTTTCTCGCTCGCTCTCATGTAATCACCGTTCGGCGAAAAGGTCAAAACGTCCGTTACCTCATTGTAGGCAATGTCAATCCGGTAGCCTGCATTGATAAAAAGATTCCCGTTTTCCTCCACCAGCAGGAAGGTTTCCGGTTTCAGCTTGCGGCTGACACCCGATTTTTTGAAGACGGTCACCTTGTATCGTTCCCCTTCCTTGAATATCAGCACGTCGGGTTTTCTGCCCACGCTTACCCAATTACCGCATAGCTTGCCCAAATCTGTTTCTTTTATCTCACCGCAGGCGGCAAGCAATAGCGAGGAAAGGGCAAGGGCATAGCCTGCCAGCTCGATGAGCCGGTTCTTTGAAATTACTGTCATGTCACTTGATTTTTTAGTTCTTACTTCTTTTTCTTTCTGCAAGCTGCCTGATTGCCAGCTCTATGTCGCCCAGCTCATCGGCAAGGGCAAGCACCTCCATCTTCTCCGTTTCCTCCGTCGAAAACGTCAGATACTCTTCGGTCGATACTTCGGTGGCATACACCGCTGACTGGGTTCCGCCCAGCCCGATCCACACCTCCTTGTAGAGCCGTGACGGGTTGTTCGCCATGTTGATGGAGAGTATCTGCCCCCGTTCCTTGTCCGTCAGACCGAGCAGGTTCTGGATACTGTCGAACTTGTTCATGTACTTGCGCTGGTCGAGCAGGATTTTACAGTCGGAGTTGTTGATAATCGCCTCTTTCACCACGGGAGAGCTGATTATATCGTCCACTTCCTGCGTCACGACGATGGCTTCACCAAAATATTTGCGGACGGTCTTGTACAAGTATTTCAAATACTCGCTCATACTCGGAGAAGAAAGGGCCTTCCAAGCCTCTTCCACGATTATTTGTTTCCTGATACCCTTTAAACGCCTCATTTTGTTGATGAAAGCCTCCATGATAATGATGGTCACGACCGGGAAAAGTTCTTTATTTTCCTTGATGGCATCAATTTCGAAGACGATAAACCGCTTGCCGAGCAGGTCGATGTTCTTGTCCGAATTGAGCAGGAAGTCGAAACGTCCGCCCCGGTAGTATTGGCGCAGGGTTGTCAGAAAGTTATCCAGATTGAAATCTTCCCGGCTCACCTTGATAGCCCGTTCTTCCAACTCCGTGCGGTATACGTCCCGCATGAACTCGTAGAACGTGTTGAAGTTTGGGACAATGCTGCGGTCAGCCTTGATGCGGTCGATGTACGCCGTCACCGCACTGCCCAATTCTCCCGATTCCGTTTTCGTAATCTTGTCGTCATCACTTTTCCAGAGGGTCAGCAGCAAAGTCTTGATACTGTCCTTCTTCTCTACGTCGAACACGAAATCATCCGTATAGAACGGGTTGAAACTGATAGGGTTTTCTTCGGTGTACGTGAAGTAAATCCCGTCCTCCCCTTTGGTCTTCTTGTTAATCATCTCGCAAAGCCCCTGATAGGAGTTACCCGTATCTACCAAAACGACATGCGTGCCCTGCTCGTAATATTGGCGCACCATGTGATTCATAAAGAAGGATTTTCCGCTGCCCGACGGACCGAGAACGAATTTGTTTCGGTTCGTCGTGATTCCTTTTTTCATCGGCAGGTCGGATATATCCACGTGCAAGGGTTTTCCCGTGAGCCTGTCCACCATCTTGATGCCGAAAGGTGATGGAGAGTTCTTGTAGTTCGTTTCTTCCGCGAAGAAACAGACCGCCTGTTCGATGAAGGTATAGAAGGATTCCTCCGCCGGAAAATCGGCTGCATTGCCCGGAATACCCGCCCAGAACAAGGTCGGCGTGTCCACCGTGTTGTGGCGGGGCTTGCACTCCATTAATGCCAACTGGCTGCCCACCTCGTTCTTAATCCGTTTCAGTTCCTCCCGGTCGTCGCTCCACGCCATCACGTTGCAATGGCAGCGGACGGAAGTCAGCCCGAAACTATGCGCCTCGTTCAGATACTCGTCGATCCACTCCTTGTTGATTTGGTTGGAGCGGCTGTAGCGTGAGAGCGAGTGCATATTCTTCGCCATCTTCTCGAACTTTTGCAGGTTGGCGGAACTGTTGTCTATAAACACGTACTGGTTCAGTATGTGGTTGCACGGCAGCAGCAGTCCGACGGGTGAGGCAAACGAAAGGCGGCAGTCGCTCCGGTCGGTGGACAGTTTCTCATACCGTATATCCGTCATCACATTGCCCGGCAAGTCCTCCACGTCCGAAAGGGTGTGCAGGCAAAGGATATTGTCGCCGATTCTCATCTCGTCCGCACCCAGCGATATGTCTTTGAGTGTGGTGGTGTCCGTCTGCGAGAGCGAGAAGTATTTCTCCACGATACCCGCCGTTTGTCCTGTCCCGACGATTTCATCAGTGGTCAGCCGGTGGAGCCTGACAAATCCGCTCTCGTTCATAATCGAGGCGAACTGCCCGACCGCTTCGATGAACTTCACCATTGCCTCCTTGTCCTTGATTTCCTTCGGGACGATGAACCCGCGGCACAACGAATTGAAGTTGCTTTGCGTGCGGCTGCGCTCTTTGGTCGTCTTGGTCAGGAACAGGTAACAGGTATGGTTTAAAAACGGTCGCTCGTTGAAATGACGTTCAAACGAACGGGAAAGAAAACTGATGTCCTCTCTGTCCGTGTCCGGCTTGTAGCTCTCGCGGATGAAAATGTCCTGCTTGTGGACTATCGAGTAATCCGGCAGCACCTTCATCGCCTTTACCCAAGCCGAGTGTATCGCTTCGTATTCCGTAGAGGTCACGGTATAGAGTTCGGGCAGTTCCACCCGGAAGGCTACCGTGACGTCCGCATCCTTCGATACGATAACATCGTTCTCAACCGAGAGCAAGGGAAACTTGCTCTCCAAGGTTGTTGCTTTCAGTGTATTTCTCATCTTGTTCTTCCTATTATTATGTAGCTAACACTTGAAAAGGGACCCGGAACAACATTTAAAAAGTGCCCCA
>ERZ1673740.131-NODE-131-length-108249-cov-39.682191_pt1 | contig 108249 bp, 100 predicted proteins | sample MGYA00580221_ERZ1673740 | MGnify/ENA primary metagenome ERZ1673740 (study PRJEB41218, sample SAMN15661786) | gut metagenome | host: Homo sapiens | place: Canada: London | collected 2015-08-20/2019-03-30 | study: EMG produced TPA metagenomics assembly of...
AAAGTCTGGGCTTTGCGCATAAAAAAAGGTTGTGCCAGCATTTTGACACAACCTCATTTATTTTATCTTATTTAATATCTATATAATGTAATCGGCCCATCCTGTCGCCCATCTACATACAACACCCCAGACAACTCATCTCCAAAGACATATACATCATATATTTCCAACAAAGGATAATCATTACCATAATCCAACGAAAGAATTCCACCATTTATCACCCAACGAAAAGGCAACTCATATATAATATCACCGTGCGGATCATCGTAATAACATTGAGCGTCAGATCCAAAACCATTTCTCTCAAAAAACAGCCCACTTTCCAGCGGTCCATATCGGTCAGCAAAACCTAAGTCTCCCACCCATTCATAACCGACAATGCGGTCAAAAACGGTTTCATCGTCTTCGCATGAAGTAAAGACTATTATGCTACTCAAACATAAGAATAGCAATTTTGTATATTTTGATATATTAATCATTAGAATACCTTTATTATTTATAATAGCTTGCATCAACAAACATCACAACGACTCCTTCCAATTTACCAGAAAGGTTATGTTCACGCACCCATACATTATCAAAATAGATACGATCATCAGCACCGTAATCCAGTATCAAACCTTCCATGGTTTTATCTATCCAAGACCAATCAAAACGATAAGAGCTCTCATAAGGTTTGCGTCCATCTTTTGGATTATATTTAAAGGTTTCTTTACCACTACCATTTCGTGAAAATTCAAGATAATGTTCACAAACTTCATTATTATCGGTTTCATATTCCTCAACCCAAACCTTACTACATAGCTTTTCGTCACTATTTCTCAAGAAATCGTCAGTGTAATACTCATCACCACATGATGACAACCCCATGACAATCATCAGTAAAAAAAGTATTTTTCCAACATTCAAAGTTTTCATAATTCGTTTCGTTTAGTTAATACTTGCGGACAAAAATACGAAAAGATATTGAAATGTTTTAATATTTCGCCTGATATTTCTTGTAGAAGGTCAGAAACAGGATAAAACCTACCATAGCGAAAGGCACTCCAGCCAGTGCCGGATAACGGTATCCACCACTAATGGCTAATCCTCCCACATAGGCTCCAATAGCATTTCCGAGATTGAATGCTACCTGCACACAGGCTGCTCCCAGCATCTCTCCCCCTTTTGCCACACGGATTATCAGCACCTGTTCCGGACTGGAAACCGCAAACAGACCGGCCGTACACAGACACATCAACAATGCAGATAACCACGGATAAGGAGACAGGAAGAATATCAACAGCAATACAATACAGATCATAGCCTGCACAGTAGCCCCCACTTTCCCGGGAGTATAACGGTCGGAAAGCCGTCCGCTAACCAGATTACCTACCACCATACCAAAGCCCGCCAATACCATCAGCGCGGTAATGCTTTCCGCAGTAAATCCGGACACCTCCGTCAGCAACGGATTGATATAACTATACCAGCAGAAAACACCTCCGTTTCCTAAAGCCGTTGCACCCAAAATCAGCCAGGGAGCCGGTGTTTTCAAGAATCGGAATTGCCCCTTAAATCCAGTATCTTTCAACCCTTCCACATGAGGCACCCAACGCCAGATATAATAAAGTATAATCACACCCCAGCAACCTACCAATAAGAAAGTGACACGCCAGGAAATGGAATTACTCAAAGAAGTGCCCAGTGGAACTCCGAACAGATTGGCTATGGTCATCCCTGCTATCATTATCGATACAGCCTCGGAACCTTTTCCTTTATCAGCCAACTTTTCCGCCACAATAGAGGCCACTCCGAAATATGCACCATGAGGAAGTCCGGAGATAAAGCGTGCCAGCAATAACACCCAGTAGTTAGGTGCCAGTGCCGCACAGGTATTTCCTACCATCATCAAAGTAACCAATGCCAATAAGATATGTTTTAATGGATGCTTACGGGCTAAGATCAATACAGGTGCACCTACACAAACTCCCAAAGCGTATGCGGAAATAAAATGTCCCGCAACAGGAATACTGATGCCTAAATCTTTAGCCACATCGGGCAAGATGCCCATCATGACAAATTCGGCAATCCCTAATCCCAAGGTGCCGAATGCTAATGCGATAAGACTCTTCTTCATACCTATTTTACCTACAAAAAACTAATCTTTTACCGGGGCGCAAAGGTAGTGTTTTTTTTATTTCAATGATAAACTATTTAAGTCTCCATTTTGTTTTTATAGATAAACAGAATATAAAGATGAAAACAATTATTATAAGTATTTTTATGGCAATGATGGCAATAGCTGCTCAGGCACAGCAAAAGAGTTTCTACGACTTTACAGTCAAGACCATTGATGGAGAAGATATATCACTTTCCACCTTTAAAGGCAAAAAAGTGCTGGTAGTTAATGTCGCTTCCAAATGTGGATTTACTCCGCAATACGCTAAGCTCGAAGAGTTATATGAGAAGTATGGAAAGGATAATTTTGTAATAATCGGCTTTCCTGCTAATAATTTCCTAAGTCAGGAGCCGGGCAGTAACGAGGAAATCAAAGAATTTTGTACATTGAATTATGGAGTAACCTTTCCTATGATGGCTAAAATCTCTGTAAAGGGAAAAGACATTGCTCCTTTGTATAAATGGTTAACCCAGAAGAGCGAGAACGGTGTGCAAGACGCAAAAGTCGGTTGGAATTTCCATAAATTCCTGATTGATGAAAACGGGAAATGGGTAGCTTCCTATGGTTCAAGTACCAATCCATTATCGGAGGAAATAGTGAAATGGATTGAAAAGTAGCTTTCCAGTCTACTAAAAAAAATAGCCGGGAGTACATTTGTTTTGCACTCCCGGCTTATTTTAAACAGCCCTTATACTTGCGTCATTGCCTGTACTCCAATTACACCTGCAATGGCAGTAACTACGGCAATAATCACTTTTAATATCATATTCCAACTCGTTTTCTTCATAAAGATCTTCTTTAGCTTTAATTATTAGTTTTCGTTAACCGAGAGGGTTCTCATCCAGTCCTCCGTCGCCCGAGTCACCTCCCGAACCACTATCCGAACCACCTCCCGTAGGAACATTCGATAGGCCCTTCAGATAATCGTCCAAGCTGACCAGATCCAACTTTTCACCGGCACGGGTAGCAGTCTTGGTTATCTTCAACTCCTTATTGGCTTGAAAGCAGATACGGACACTATCCACGCTCTTGGCTGTAATATCCTCCGCCTTATCCGATCCTTTCGACTTGGCAGCCAGCATAAATACGCCCAACCCGGCAATATTCACCGTCTTACCTTCCAGCAACTGTTCTTTCAATTTCTCTACAAAATTCTGTACTACACTTCTGATATCACCGATAGACAGCGATGAACGATCCTGCATCTTTTGGGCAATAAATGCCAGATTCACACTTTGTCCTAAAGTTACTAATTGCGGGAAATACTTTTTGGGAGAATTCTCAACCCGAGGGTCAGACGGTCTCTCCACCGTTCTAAAAATTACACTCATTCTACTTTTTTCATTTAGAGATTTAAATTCTGTTTTAATTCACTTCGCTGATCAACGATAATGCAAAGGTGAGGATTAAATCTCTAATAAAAGAAGGAAAAAGGGCAGTGAGAGCAGTTTTTCTGAGAAAAGTTATAAGTAACAATGAGCCAGATCATTAAAAGATGGTCTTTTGGTATAGTATGGTACTAAAAAATTCAGGAAACCATAACGAACTTCATCATTAAGGATTGAATAATCCTACTCTGGTATCCTCACAGAGTGAGATTATGAGAAGTACTTTCAAACTCTTATTTTTCGTAAAACGAAATGTAGCAAAGAAAAACGGAAATCTGCCCACAAACAAAAAAGCCACCATCCGAATGATTTCCGGATAGCGGCTCACTTGCTTTATTAGTCCAACAAACTTTGATATTACTTATGGAATTCTGTTGGCAACAGCACTGGAATATCTGAATACCTATAATCTTTAATATTCCGTGTTATTATACCTTCAACTGAAGCATCTTGTAACGCAGCATAATGCTGTATAGCATCTTCATAATCAGAAAATTCAGAATACAATGCTTTTCTTATAACCTCTGCATCAACTGGCAAAATAGAGACATAGTCAGTCAAATCACGCAAACTTGAAATCGCATTTTCTTTCCCCGCATATTTACGTAGAATATAATAAATAGTCGAATAAGAAAGAGCACAGATAGACAAATGCACCTCTCCTCTTCCTGCAGCATCAAAGAGTTCACAAGCAGCATCCGCATATCCTTCGCGATCTGCTAACATGTCAATAACAACATTAGTATCTACAAAATAGTGCTTCATCAGATTCTTTCTTCCATCTCTTTTTTATAGTCAAAATCCTTAGGCAACTTTACAACTCCGCGTAGTTTAGAAGAAACCGGAGTTGTTTTTCTCTTTGATTGAATCTGCACCAATTTGCGCAACTGTCCCTCTAATATTTCAGATACAGTTCTTCCTCTACTTTTAGCGTATTGGTTAAGGCTTTCCAATAAGTTATTGTCTAACTCTATTGTTAAATTCGTTGTCATATCTTGTTCTCCTTTCTACTACAAAGATACCACTATTTATTCAATCCGCAAGATTCCACAACTACTTTTTGCAACATCCTTTTATCTGTTCTACAATATAAACCACATCTTCATCCGTCACCCAAGGACCGGCAGGAATACATAAACCCATATTAAACAAACGTTCAGAAACACCATTCACATAACAAGGATTAGTTGCATAGACAGGCTGCAAATGCATAGGTTTCCACAAGGGACGGGTCTCAATTCCCTGTTCATCCAGTTTACAACGGACCTCATCATAATTAGTACCAGTCCTCACTGGATCTATCAGAATAGTAGACAGCCAATAATTAGCGTTGAAACGACCATCAGGATTAGATTTCAACGTTATACCATCCACACCTTCAAAAGCATTCTCGTAAAGAGCATGTACATGGCGGTGATGCGCAATATGCTCATCCAATACGGTCATCTGACCACGACCGATACCCGCACAAATATTACTCATACGATAATTGTAACCGATCTTTTCATGCTGGTAATGAGGGAAAGGTTCACGAGCCTGCGTAGCATAAAACATCGTCTGCTTCTTGGTGCTTTCATCAGGAACGATCAAAGCCCCGCCACCCGAAGTAGTGATCATCTTATTACCATTAAAAGACAACACGCCAAAGGTACCGAAAGTACCGCACTTCTGGCCCTTGAACTCAGAGCCCAAAGCCTCTGCAGCATCCTCCAGCACTGGAATATCATATTTAGCGGCTATCGCGCAAATCTCATCAATCCTGGCAGGCATACCGTAAAGATGAACCGGAAGAATAGCTTTCGGTTTCTTACCCGTCTTTGCGATTCTGTCCTTAATGGCTTCTTCCAGTAAAACAGGGTCCATATTCCAGGTATCCTCCTCACTGTCGACAAACACAGGGGTAGCTCCCTGGTAAGCTACAGGATTGGCCGACGCACAGAACGTAAACGACTGGCAGATAACCTCATCACCGGCTCCTACACCAAGTTGGATTAATCCCAGATGGATGGCTGCCGTACCAGCAGACAAAGCTACAACTTCCTTATCCTGTCCTACAAAATGTTTCAGTTCATCTTCGAAAGCATTCACGTTGGGGCCCAAAGGAACAACCCAGTTAGTATCGAAAGCTTCCTTTATAAAACCCTGCTCCTTGCCGCTCATGTGAGCAAGGCAAAGATAAATTCTCTTGTCCATTGAAGTATTTGATTAAAAAACGATAATATAGAAAAGTAAGAGTATAAAAAGAAAGGCTATTTACGCCATAGATAATAAGGCACAAATAACCATTTTATGATACTACAAATCTTTTCCAAATATTGTATAAATAATGATTTTAATGTCATTCCAGAAAGACCAGTGATCCAAATATTCTATATTAATTCTCACTTTGTCGGGAAACAGTACCTCATCATTGTATTTTTGAGGATCTTCCTGTTGTGCTAATAATTCTTCTTCATTCCTATATTTCAGACTTGCTAGCCCGGTAATTCCCGGTTTCAGCAGCAGCATTCTTCTATCGTCGCCCTTCAGCTTATCCGCATATCCCGGAATATCCGGACGGGGACCGACAAAACTCATGTCACCTATCAGCACATTCCATAATTCGGGTAATTCATCTAATTTATATTTCCGCAATTTCGCCCCCAAAGGAGTGATGCGGCTCTCTCCTTTCACAGAAACAGAACTACCGGAATGGCTGACGATCATAGAACGGAATTTGTACATGGTAAACAGCTTACCATGTTGTCCAACCCTTTTCTGCTTGAAGATAACAGGACCACCTGGCATCTTGATACGAATCAAGAGAGCTACAACCAATAGAACAAGAGACAAAAAGATAAGACCGAAGAAGGAACCTCCACGATCGAAAAGAGATTTTAATAACATAATAAAAAAATCATCAATACTTATTTCTTCGCATTGCTTCCATATTCAAAATAGCTTTTACAGATTGAACAGAAATCAGCTTACGAAAGGGGAATAATATATTTATAGCAATTTTCATCCACCATTGGTAAACTATCTGCAGTTGACAATAAGCTTTTCTAAAATGGAATTTATCTATCAAAAAAGACTGAATATTAGAGTGTTCCGTAATACTTCGAGCGCCATCACTTACATACTTAAAACCCAGTTCTTGTAAATAATAGCAATTCATTTCATAGATAAGCCCATAATAAGGATAAGTGGAATTTCTCAAATAAGAAGGGTCAGCCTTCATGGTATTATACTCACAACAATCCTTATGAAGCGTATTAATGGCTAACGCTACCGCCTTATGGGTTTCCTTTGTATATACACACCAAAAATCAACATTGCCTGCTTTTTCACTTTGCTGTATTCTAGTTTCAAAAGCATCCATAGTTATCCGAGTAGCCTTCACTTTATAGTTTTCTACCGCTACTTGAAAAATAGGAAAACCTACCCGAAGCATCTCACTTGCCGATACACGACACACATCGTATGTCTTCAACGATTTCTTCACTTGATTTCTCATTTTTGAAGACAGCTCTTCCATTCCTCCAAAAGAATCCTTTATGACAAACCAAAATGAAGTTTCATGCTCGCAATCCCAATCATAAACATTCCTTAATAAATACCCTCCCCGATTTAACAATTTACCACATTTGTCTATTTTCAAATAACAACTACTATGTGGAGGACATTTACTCAGCCAACACCCCTTATATAAAGTAAAACTATTTTCCATACTTCAATACACTAATTATCCCATTCAAAGATCCCCATCCATACGATAAATGCAAAACCACAAAAGTCATCATCAAATAACTGAAACACAGTTTTTTTTTCAAAGACAATGATAAACTGATTACAGAAATCGAAATGAGGTACAATAATAAGGAGATTAACGAAATAATTACAGCCGAAAAATAGAACAACATCATAACCAATGGAACAATCAAAGACAACAAAAACAATAACGGTACAAAATGTCTTATTGAAAGGGATTTCATTTGTTTCGTATAGTACACTGTCAATATATTCCATTTCCCATTTCCAAAATTGTTCTTCGCCACCCCTTTAAATGTCTCACGAACTAAATAAACACAATACGTATCAGGCACAATATAAATATGCCCTCCTCCACGTACTATGCGCTTATTCAGTTCTATATCCTAGTTTCGAATCAAACGCTCATTACTTCTATTGTCTCCTTCAAGTTTTTCAGCATATCCGAAACATCTAGATGAGAACCGACAAAACTCATATCCCCATCAACACATTCCATAATTCTGGCAACTCATCCAATTTATATTTCCGTAGTTTTGCTCCCAAAGGAATAATACAGCTCTCCCCCTGTACAGATACTGAACTTCCGGAATGATTCACCGTCATGGAACGGAACTTATAAATTGATTCAATCAACATATACTACATCCGTTTAAATACAGCATTAAAGGCATAACCACAAAAACAAAAAGCCGAAAAAAGCACAGAAAGATGTTCTATTTTTCTATATACTCTCCAAACATCTTTTGCCGCTTTCCATTTCTTAGCCGTATTCGAAGTTGAAACCAGACGGTAACCTGCCAAAACTTCCTTTATACCATAAGCCTTATATCCCCTCTTCATTATCAAGAGCCAAAGCGCCATATCATGACTACTCTTAATAAGAGGCATACGAAAATCACCTACGATACTGCGATCAATAACGACTGTCAAACATCCAATAATTGTATTCTGCAGATATTGATAGTAAGACAAAGAGGTTGGTATATGTATAATACTTTTCGTTCTCCTCCCATCCTCTTCCATCACATAATACTCAGAATAAGTAAATGCATACTTATTCTGCTTCATAAAAGTAAGGTGTTTCTCCAATTTCTCAGGTTCCCAAACATCATCGCTATCTAAAAACGCAATATACTGCCCTTTAGCATGCTCTATTGCCACATTCCGGGCAGCAGCAGCTCCTACATTTTGCAGGAGTGGAAATAATTTAATACGCCGATCCTTGCCTACTATTCTTGCCACAACCTCTATCGAAGAATCTTTAGAACAATCATCAGTTATAAGCAGTTCCCAATTCTGATAAGTTTGTGCTAAAACAGATTTAATACTCTCAGCTATGAAACGTGATGCATTATAAGATGGCATGATAATGGAAACAAGCCCATAATCCTCCATTTCACTCATAAATTATTCACCAATCGTAATATAACTAAATCCCTCAGCTTCCAATTCATCACGATGATATATATTACGACCATCCACAATGATATTACCAATCATTATTTTCTTAATCACATTCCATGAAGGTAGACGAAACTGACGCCACTCCGTCATCAAAAGCATGGCATAAGCACCATCTACACAGTCATAGATATTATCAGCATAGGCAACTAGATCGCCAATACGGCGTTTACATTCCACCATAGCAATAGGATCAAATACACGCACCTTAGCACCTGCTTTTAGCAAGCAATCAATTACCACTAATGCTGGAGCTTCACGCATATCATCGGTTTCAGGCTTAAATGCTAAACCGAGAACAGCAATTGTCTTTCCCTGTAAAGATTCATCTTCTGGCATCATCTTCAGTAACTTTTCAAAAACAATTCCCTTCTGATATTCATTCACCTCTTCCACAGCCTCAATCACTTTCATACGATAGCCTACATCCATACCAGTATGTACTAATGCCTTCACATCCTTAGGGAAACACGAACCACCATAACCACAACCGGCATAAAGGAACTTAGCCCCAATTCGAGTGTCTGTACCTATGCCTCTTCGTACATTATGAACATTTGCACCCACCAACTCACATAAATTAGCAATATCATTCATAAACGAAATACGAGTAGCCAGCATAGCATTAGCTGCATATTTCGTCATTTCTGCACTGGGAATATCCATAAAAATCACTCTAAAATTTTGCAGCAAGAACGGCTGATAAAGTTTTGTCATCACTTCCTCTGCGCGATTACTCTCAATACCTACAACGACACGATCTGGACTCATAAAATCCTTTATAGCCGCACCCTCTTTCAAAAATTCCGGATTAGATGCCACATCAAATGGAACGTCTACACCACGCTTATTCAACTCCTCTTGAATAGCCACTTTCACCTTATTAGCAGTACCAACAGGAACAGTAGATTTAGTAACTAAGATGGTATATTTATTAATATTCTGACCGAACTGGCGAGCCACAGCCAGCACATACTTCAAATCAGCTGATCCATCCTCATCAGGAGGTGTACCAACAGCACTGAATACCACCTCCACATCATCAAGCACGGAAGTCAAATCAGTAGTAAAATGTAGCCGTCCATACCCAACATTACGTTTTACCAACTCCTCCAATCCCGGTTCATAAATAGGCATCTCCCCCGCACAGAGTTTATCAATTTTCTTTTGGTCTACATCGACACAAGTTACATTGGCACCCATTTCAGCGAAACAAGTACCTGACACCAGTCCAACGTAACCGGTGCCAACAATTGCTATATTCATAATAATTCTAATTAAACTATTTTTTAGGCATTTTTATTTTTGATATTTCTACATGCCAAACCAATTAACATATAAAATACAAATAAATTTTACAACATTCATCCTCACGTTATTCATGAGACAAATTATAGAGAACTTTATCATCTGATTAAACAAAGTACCAGAAATGAATGCTTACAGTATTATCTACATCACATTCCTCTCTATTTTTTTTAAAATATAATTCAGATTAATAGAAAAAGAAACTGCTGCAATACCAATTAATATTGTAGTTGCTAATCTTACACCTACTACTCCTAAACCTATTTCTTTTGCAAAAAAGACAGACAAGGGTATATTGATTACTCCTAAAAAAGACATAAGTACTACTTGAAAATTAATTTTTCCTGTTCCATTTATAATATGAGTATTGAGTGCAACAATAGAAAAAAGTATATAATAGAGACACATAACTTCAATTAGTCCTGGTTGATAATCTAATTCTCGACCTAGCCAAAGAGCTACTACTGGTTTAAAGACAATAGCTGCGATAATATACATCAATACAAAAATAAAGCAAATCCTATACAAGCCTTTTATAGCATTTCTAACCCATTTATAATCGTTCTCTGCAAAAGCAATTGTTGTTTTTGACCAATATGGTATACATATTGCTGCAAAAAAAGAATATAATGTATTAAACACCCTAAATACAATATTAAACGGAGTTACTTCCTCAGCTCCAAATAAATGTGATATAATCAAATTATCCACTGTAAATAATGTCAATCCTGCCAATTGTATTATAAAAAACTTAATTCCAATATTAGAAATATCTTTAACAATACTTCTATCAAACATACAACATGATGGTTTTATATTCGGCCATTTTTTAAATAATTGAATCGTATTAACAACATAAACAATCATAGATGAACCGCCAAATAATATAGATAAGACAATCAAATTTTCATTAGTTGTAGCTTTAAGTAATAAAATACCAATAATATTTATTATCTGAACTATCACTCCCAAAAATGCAACACGTTCTGAAAGTTGCAAAGCATATAATATAGAATTAGAAAGAGCTAAAACAAAATTCAAGATTATGAATACCATACTAATAAGTATAGTATTGGTCATTTCAACATCAGTACTAAATACAACCTTCCAGTTGAGAGACAAACTAATAACGATTGATATAGCTAATAAAAATAAAGCTATAAATGAAAGTATGATATATGCTGTTGAAATTGTTTTTTTTGCTTTTTTCCAATCTGAGCATGTAAATTCTTTTGCCAATATATTTCTTAATCCATGACCAATACCTATATCACAATAATTAACCCATGATATTATTGATAGAATTATTGCCCACAAACCATATCTAGTATCGCCTAAGTATGATAATAACAAAGGAGTATATACAAGAGTTAGAATTAAATTTACTGGTTTTAATAACAGGTTAATGAATGAGCTACGTATTGTTTTATCAACACTAATTAAATGAAAACAATCTATAAATCTACTCATATCTTAATCAGCTATAAGAGCATCCAATAATGAATCCACTGATAAAAATAAATCAGCATTATCTTTAATCCAATTTCTATCTCTATTCCACCACTGCACATGCAACATTTTTTTTATAGTTTCACTATCAAACCTATACCTAATAATTCTCCCAGGTACACCGCCAACAATAGCATATGGAGGAACATCCTTTACTACCACAGCACCAGTCGCAACCACAGCACCATCGCCAACCTCTATACCTTCCATAAGCCTAACATCAGAACCAATCCATACATCATTCCCTATTTTCGTTGTAAATCTTCCCTCAAAAACAGGTTCTTTTATTTCCTCTATTTTTTGTTGAGCTACATACGTAAAACCGCTTTGCTTTCTTATTGAATAAAATGCAGGGTGTGTACTAACAAAATTTAGTGGATGAATACCCCGAACAATATATACTCGTGATCCTATTGAACAATATTTGCCTATATAACATTTCTCAAAATAAGATGAATTACCTACATAAGAACCAAAACCTATAAAACAATCTATAATATTAGTTCTACTAGAAATTTTATTTCCACCTTCAAATACTGACCATTTATTTGTATAGACACTTTTATCCAATAAAACATGTCCACATACACCCTTAAATTTTCGTTTAAAAAATCTTTTTATAAAAAACATTACTATCTAGTCTTAAAATATGTCATAAAAATACCGATATTATTATACAAAAAATTCATTATAAAAAAATACAATGAAAATGGGAATTTATAAGCTAATATCGAATAATTCCATAAATCCTTTATCCTCATCGTTGAACGCATGTCAAAATAGAGAAACCTAACATTTGACAAGAACCGTTCTTTCCCACTAGCTGTCTTTTGATCTGATAAAGTTCTTAACTGCATTTTAGTTGATGCATAAACCTTAAAACCACTTTTTCTTGCCCGCCAAACCAATTCATGATCAGCTTTGTAATGAGGTAGTTTTTCTTCATTATAAATACCTATTTTATCTAAAATTGAAAGCGGAAAAACTGTTCCCTTACCCGTTAGAACATCACTATCAATATATTCATCTCTGATTTTTGAAGGAGCTATATTCTGATATAAATATATATGCTTAGCCTTCAATCTACTAAGTCTTATTGCAACTCTAAGAGTCAAGTTTTTATTTTGGTCAATGCAACAAGTGCCCAATACTGCATTAGGCTTCTCCGCTATTGAATCATAAATACTTTGGATATAATTATCAGACAGAATAACATCATCGTTAATAATTAACACGTAATCTTTCGATTTATTACAGACCATCAAAACATGCCTCAACCCTACATTCACCGCTCTAGCCCAACCATTGACATCAGAATGAAGAAGCGTAATATTGGTATCATTTATATCAACTCTATTTCTTCCATGATCCACAAGAACTAAGTGATAATTTTGATTTGTCTGACTATATAAATCATTAATAAAATGCCTACAAACAGCTTCTCTATTATAGGTCGGAACAACTATATACAACATATTATCTATTTTAGATTAATTATACGAGGATCAATATGTCTATAACCTTTAATAGCACTCTTAAGCTGACCAATCCTTACATATAAATATTTTACATTAAAATAAAATATTTCTTTAATGGAAAAGTTTTTTAAATAAAAATATTTACTATATCTATAATTAGTGTCAAATTTGAATATTTTCAAGAAAAAAATTATAACTAACTCCCCAATATGTCTTTGAAGATTATCATAATGATTGCCTACTCCATAAGCAATTCTACATTCTTTATTCATTATTTGCTCAAACGTTTTTCTTGTAGGATGAGAAACCATGATGTCCGGACAATAATTAATCTTTAATCCTTTACTAACAGCACGAGTCGACCACTCGTAATCCCCTCCTGAAAATCTATCCTCAAAAAATCCTACTTTTACAAAATCTTCCTTTAATACAGCCATATTTGCAGTAGCCACATTTGAATTCAAGAATTCTTTTTCACTATTTAAATGAGCCATAAAATCATAATATTCCCATATATTATGTTCAACAATCTCTAAACTAATCTTACCAGCAATAACGCATCCCTCTGAAATACTTGATTTGATGCCTTGTATCCAATTAGAAACAGGCTTTGTATCACTATCTGTAAACACTAAAATACGACCTTTAGCTTTATTTACAGCAAAATTCCTTGCTGCATAAGAACCTGCCTTATCAACATATCTGTAATATTTATAAAGATTCGGATAATTAGTTACATTAGCTAAACAAATGTCAGCTGATGTATCTGTAGATCCATTATCTATTAATAAGACCTCATCATTGTCATCAAATCTCACTTTATTTAGAGCTCCAAATAAATCATTCAGAAAAGTCTGAGAATTATAAATCGGAATAATAACTGATACACTCATGAATTTATCTTCTATTAATTTTAAAATCAACATTAACCATAAAAGATATCGACATTACAAATATAAAGAAATAACAATTTATTCCCTCATAAAACACACATGACAACATACCTACAATAAAAGCATAAGTCAGTGACTTCTCTGCATAATTCATCATAGCTCTTTTACTATATAAGCTGACAGATAAAGAGATAAGAAAAATGCACAATAGTAATCCCATAAGACCTCTTTCAGCTAGCAGTGTTATAAAACTATTTAAAAAGTAGGGAGGTAAAAATGTATGTTCACCAGTCATAAATAAACTAGAACCAAATCCAATACCTATTAGGAAATTTTGTATAGAACTAATCCAAATTAAAAAGCCATCAAGAGGTACAGTGAAATGTCGATCAGACATTAAAGACTCACAACTAAAACCTTCAGTTCTATTGATAAACATTTTCTGTATGTAAACTACATCTGATAAAAACGGAAATACAATTATTGCAATAATCATAACCCCTAAAATAGTAACGAAATATTTAGCACTTTTCTCTCTTGAAAAGCTTAACATCTTTAGAATCAAATGAACAACCGCAAACAAACATAAGCCTATAAAACCGGTTCGACTTCCAGTCATGATTAATACCAAAGAATAAGATAGCAATAAAAAATATCGCATAATCTTTGAATATAAGTCTTTATTAGACAACAGCATTATCACACACATCGCCATGACTAATGACAGAACAGGAGGTGTTGAATATGGCAACATAAGTCGGAGTAGGCTTGCTGCCTGCCCTCGTGTTAAAGTGTCATCATCTAAATCTATATAAAATCCGCCAAATAAATCCAAATGATTTGGCACGCCTCCATTGGTATAAAACATATAATAAAAATAAATAGAAAAAGGTAATACTATATATTGAGAACGAATTAATGTCTTTTCCAGAATAAAAACATCATTTCTATCAAAATAGGATGGAAACAAAAGAATAAAAAATGAAGTCATCAACCCTAGCAGAAAATAACTATTAGCCCAGGATGGATTTATAGAAACAAGCCATGCCACCACGCTACTTACAACCCATACAAAAGAAACAAACAAATAAATTCCTTTTCTAACAGTCCTTTTTCTTATAATCCCTAATAAAGCAACGAAAACAGTAATTAACAATGATATTTGAAATATAGATAACCCGCCAAAAGGCGAAGATATCACCTGAGTTCCAGATAATAATATTGTTAACAAAAACAGATTTCGAATGGTATTATTCATGATTAATCTCTAAATATCTATAATATTCATATATTCGATAATTAATAGTACAAACATCATGAACATTATTTGATAATCTGTTTACTTTCATATTGTATGTTTTTGCCCATTGCTCACAAAGACATCGTTCAACAACATTAGGACTTATTATGCCTTTATAAATTTTACTAATATAACATAGTTCAAAAGCAGGCACATTATAAGGATATCCATAGATATTAAACTGAGTTTCACTATCACTCAAATCATTATGCAAAGATTGGTCCAAGTGATACATAGGATTATTTAATCCTTTAAAAAAAGAATCAGTATTCACATATTGTAAAGCCTTAATAATTTTCTTATTGCATTCCAATTTATAATTAGGATAAACGTTACTTATTCTAGCCAATGCCATGAGATTAAAAACATGATAACCCTCTTCCTTATATGCCATTGACTTACGTGACAAAAAATCATTTGTTAAATTAATCATTCTTTTCACACAAGATTTTATAGTAGCAATTTTACCTAATCTTCTGTAAATAGTATGTGCAATTTTTCCATATCCAGAATTGGTCATATTTAGATCAAGCGATAAAATGAAACAGTCCAATTGCTGTTGGAAAATTGTATTTTTGAGGACATTGTTCAACTCGGCAAGTGATGCAGCATACCATAATTGATGATTAAATGTGTAATCAATTGTTAAATCTGTTGGAACTTTGTTAGGGATTGCCCATAAATTTAGTCTTTCATCAAAAGAATGTTTAGATGCGATTTGAGCTGCCATATTCAGATATTTCTCTTCTTTAAAGACCATGTGCAAATATAAAAGAGCTTCAATAACCCACGAATGTCCAATTACCCCATTGCACAAATCCTTCTCTTTTTTTAATCGCATAATAAATAATCCATCTTCGCTTTGAAGCCCACATAATTCTCTACTCATTTTTTCGAGAATATCTATATATTTACTATTATTAAAAATTTTGATTTCAAGTGAAGTAATTATTATCAAATGACATAAATTCCTTACCGGTGTTTCAGGGTCATCATAAGGCCCATTCAACCCACCTAGAATTTTATCATTATTGATATAATCTAAAATAAGTTCTTTTCCAATATTTCTTACGATAGTTGTATAATAGTTCTGATCCATCATTAGCGTTTAGAATTATTTATATCATTGTATATTATTAAATACTTATCAATAATTGCATCCCATTTAAAAACAGCTGATTTCATTAAACAATTATTACTCATACCTTCATATAATTGATTAATTGTCAGAATTGCTTCAGCCACCAATTGAGGATCTGATTCTTTTACAAAAATCCCTACTTCATTATGTGAAAAATATCCACTAACTCCTGTTCCTTTAAGACCAACCACTGGCAATCCTTGCGTCATAGCTTCTATGTAGCTAATTCCGAACGTTTCTCCTTTTGATGGCATAATAAATATATCTGATGTTCTATATAGTTCTAAAAGTCTCTGCTTATCAGAAATAAATCCTGTCATAGTTACATTATCTTCTAAGTTTCTTTTTCTAACTAATTTCTTTATATAATCTCTTTGAGTTCCATCTCCTACAATCGTTAGATGTGTGTTTATTCCCTTTTGTTGTAATATATATACAGAATCCACAGTAACATCCACATTTTTTCTTTTTTCCAGCCTACTTACCTGTATCATTTTAATTGGCAATCGCGAGCTACCTACTTTATTCTTGTAAACATTATCCAACCAATACTCATCTACTCCATTAGGAATCACATTGGATTTAATTTCATAGCTACTTATATCTGAAACATTTCGTTTTGTTTTAAATAACCTATCAAATGCCTGTTGTTTTAAATCCGGCGAAATATAAATTACCTTAGAAGCATGAAATAATATTTCACATGCATATTCATTCAGATATGGAAAAATATTCATATATTCTATATCAGTAGATCGTACAGCAACAATATAGGGAATATTAAAACGTTTATAAGTCTCATAAGCAACTCCACCATTTGAATATAGAGAATGAGCATGAATCAAATCAAAACTTTCTATTTCCACATTCTGAATTAAATGCCTTGCATACTTTCTAATTTTTCTATTATATAAGGCCCTATCAAAAAGCGTTTTGATAGGAGACAGTATTATCTCTATTTGTTGTTTTTCATAAGATTCAGATACCCATGAAAATTCAGATTCATTATATTCACACCTTCTATACGGCGTATAAATCGTCTGAATAACACCTTTCTTTTTTAAAGAAGAAAATAATGTAAGATAAAATCTATCCCTTATCGCAGAGACATTAATATGTAAAACTTTCATTTTATATTATGAAGCCCAAATAAGACACAGCTAAATTGTTGTCAAAAGCAATACAAGGCATACTTACAAAAACAAAATATACCATAAGACTAATATATACTCAAAAACATATGATACAAAATATATTCAATCTGCGGACTTGAAAATATGCTGCATTTCCTTCCGCCACACCATCTTATTTATCACACTAGTATAGCTCTGTATTAACTTCACAATCTTCGTAGACACATTCTCATCTGTATAGTTCGGCACAGGCAATCCATTATCACCATTCTTCACCATCTCAACAGCCGTATCCACTGCCTGCAAGAGGCTGTATTCATCAATACCCGCAAGAATAAAACACCCCTTATCAAGTGCTTCAGGTCTCTCTGTAGAAGTACGAATGCAAACTGCAGGAAAGCTATGCCCTATCGAAGTAAAGAAAGAACTTTCCTCAGGCAATGTACCCGAATCAGACACTACTGCAAAAGCATTCATCTGAAGGCAATTATAATCATGAAAACCAAGAGGATCATGCTGAATGACACGCGAATCAAGCTGAAAACTACTGGTATTAAGTCGGTTGCGGGAACGCGGATGACAGCTGTACAGGATCGGCATATCATACCTTTCTGCCAATTTGTTAATGCCCGTGAAAAGTGAGATAAAGTTCTTCTCCATGTCAATATTCTCTTCACGATGGGCAGAAAGAAGAATATATCTCCCTTTCTCAAGCCCGAGCTTCTTATGGACATCTGATGCTTCAATATCAGCAAAGTTCTCATGAAGTACCTCTGCCATGGGAGAACCACTGACGTAAGTACGCTGGGGAGCTACACTACTGGCATTAAGATAACGTCTCGCATGTTCACTGTAACAGATATTCACATCGGAAATTATATCCACTATACGCCTGTTGGTTTCTTCAGGGAGACACTCGTCAAAGCAACGGTTACCAGCTTCCATATGAAAGATAGGGATATGAAGACGTTTAGCTCCAATCACTGAAAGGCAACTGTTGGTATCACCTAATACCAAAACAGCATCAGGCTTAATTTCTACCATCAACTTGTAACTCTTATCTATGATGTTACCCATAGTAGCACCAAGACCATCGCCCACGGCATCCATATAGACTTCGGGGGCAGCGAGTTTAAGATCCTTAAAAAAGACGCCATTAAGATTGTAGTCATAATTCTGACCAGTGTGGGCAAGAATTACATCAAAATATTTACGGCACTTGTTAATGACAGCTGCCAGCCGGATAATTTCAGGTCTTGTTCCAACTATAATCAGCAACTTCAGTTTACCATTATTCTTAAATGCTACCATATTTTTTTATTTTACAGGGTCAAAAAATGTGTCGGGGTGACAGGGGTCGAAACATTCGTTGCACCACATAAAAGTGACAAGGTCTGCAGTTTCCGACAGATTGATAATATTATGGGTATATCCGGGGATCATTTCTACCACTTCAATCTTCTCTCCACTGACTTCGAAACTAATAACCTCATCAGTACCAATCTTGCGGAGTTGAATTAAGCCATGGCCGCTGACCACCACAAACTTTTCGTTCTTGGTATGATGCCAGTGCTGGCCTTTAGTAATCCCAGGTTTAGAGACGTTGACCGAGAACTGACCGCAACTGACAGTACGGATTAGTTCTGTAAAACTGCCTCTGTTATCAATATTCATCTTGACAGGATAAACGAATTTTTCCTTGGGTAAGTAGCTGAGATAAGTGCTATAGAGCTTCTTCGTGAAAGCATCTGCCAAATCAGGAACACCCAAAGTCTTCGGTATCTCCTTAAAAGAATAAAGTAAATCTACAATCCCACTCAAAGTAATAGTATACGTAACAGGCACTACACATAAATTACCATCATAATGCTCAAATCCACTCAATGCTGCAATAAGCTCTTCTACCACATCATCGATATAGACTAGTTTCATCACCATGTCAGGATTATTGACCTGTATAGGAAGGTCATTGGCAATATTATAGCAAAAGGTAGCCACAGCACTGTTGTAGTTCGGGAGACACCATTTCCCGAACACATTCGGGAAACGATAAACCAAGACTCGAGATCCGGTTTCCCTAGAATAATCGAACATCAACTGTTCACCTGCCCGTTTGGACTCACCATAGGGATTATCCAGAGCAGCTTGGGTAGATGAGGAAATCATCACTGGACAGGTATTGCCGTATTTCCTCAATGTATCAAGTAAGGTGCTTGTAAAGCCAAAATTGCCTTTCATGAATTCTTCGACATTTCTGGGGCGATTGACACCTGCCAGATTGAAAACAAAATCGGCTCGTTTACAGAATCCTTCAAGAAGTGCAAATTCTGTATCAAGGTCATACTCCATCACCTCAGAAACTGTGACGGGATAGTTGCGGGCCTTACCGGTCATGATATTATTGAGTTGAACACAAAGGTTCTTTCCCACGAACCCGTGTGCTCCTGTTACTAAAATCTTCATATCTTATTCTGAACGAATTTCTTTAGCTTTGCTTCTTGGTTGAAGGCCTAGATCTTCGCGAATGAAGCGGAGTTTAAGGAGAAGCTTTTTCATGCCTTCAACATCGAGACGATAAGTGTTGTGACTGTGATAATCCTCAATTTTGCTGACTTCCTCATTACCGTTAGTAAAGAATTTGTCGTAGTTAAGGTCACGAGTATCACAAGGGATACAGTAGTAGTCACCCATATCAATAGCCTTAGCCATCTCCTCACGGGTTACAAGAGTTTCATAAAGTTTCTCTCCATGACGAGTACCAATTACCCTAACTTCTGTCTCACCATATTTGGGATCAATCCGTGCATAGGTTTGCCTAAGAGCCTCTGCAAGAACTTCTAAAGTAGCAGCTGGTGCCTTCTGTACGAAAAGATCACCGTTTTCACCATGGATGAAAGCATAAATTACCAGATCCACCGCATCATCAAGTGTCATCATAAAGCGGGTCATGCCGGGATCCGTAATAGTGATGGGATAGCCTTGTTCTATCTGCTCCACCCAAAGAGGAATGACGGAACCACGGCTAGCCATCACATTACCGTAGCGGGTGCAACAGATGGTGGTCAGTGCGTTCTGCCCTAGTTCACGACCTTTAGCAATGGCTACCTTTTCCATTAACGCCTTGGAAATACCCATGGCATTAATGGGATATGCAGCTTTATCGGTGGAAAGAACCACTACATTCTTCACGCCGTGTTCGATAGCAGAGAGAAGGACATTATTAGTACCCACAACGTTAGTCATTGTGGCTTCCATCGGGAAAAATTCACAAGAAGGAACTTGTTTGAGAGCCGCTGCAGAGAATACGTAATCCACTCCACGCATAGCAATGTCTACAGATTGTCTATTACGTACATTACCAATATAGAACTTCACTTTGGGGTTCTGAAGAGCGTGACGCATATCATCCTGTTTCTTTTCGTCACGAGAGAAAATACGGATTTCCTTGATGTCACTATCCAAAAAACGACGAAGTACCGCATTACCAAATGAACCGGTACCACCTGTTATCAACAGGACTTTATCTTTAAAAACGGACATTATTTTTATCTATTCAATATTTATTCTTCAGTATTTACATTTGAGACTTACTTTTCATCCATCAATATATTCCCACGGATAAGGATTATCCACTACATTCTGAAATTCTTCAATAGCTTCTTGCTGTTCAACAGTAAGGGATGTGGAATCCCAGGAAGCAATGATAATACGGCCTTCATCCACCAAAGGCTCATCAAACACCTCGCCATAGCAGGCAGTGAGCAGACGAAGTTTCAGTAACGAAGCAGGAAGAGCATCAAGAATATCCCAACAACGATCCAAGACTTCCTGGATATGCTTCTGCTTTTCACCGTGATCAATAAATGAGGCACTATAGCCCATCAGAAGAGCCAGACAAACATTAGCCTGTTCTTCAACTGTAGAACCTTTGACACCGGAATTATACAAAGCCGTAGTCAGGCGGTAAACTTCACCGTTACGACGGGAAAGGTCGTCGCTATAGACCGGATTACCGTCCATACCTAAATACATCAGATCGTGCGCTGCACGCTGAAGAGCAAGTGTTTCTTCAGAAAGAGACATAATGATTTATGATTTATTATTTGATTACTTCTATAAGATCCGGATGAATGGTAGCAAGCGCAACGGCAATAACACCTTGTATCTCGATAACCACACGACGATCACGAGCACCTTTTACTTTCAGAAAAAGACCTTCCTGCCCCTCGAAGTCACCGCCCGTGATACGAACTTTTGTACCTTTGGACAAATTCAACTCATCAGGTTGGAAGTACATAAGATGGTCATTGTAAGTACCAGCTACTGCAATAAAGCGTTGCATCTCACTGTCGGAGATAATGATTTTCTGACCGCTACGGGTATCCGTAATGTATTGCAAATAGCTTACCTGTGATTTGATGCGTTTCACCTCGGAAGGACGGGCATGGACAAAAAGTAAGTTATGTACAACCGGAACCAAAGCACGGACTTTCTTACCTTTCTTTATGCTAATCTTGTATTGCATGGGAACGAAACAACCCATTTTTTCCTTTTCAAGCAGACGCATAGCATCAGGCTCTCTACGGTACGTGGCACGCATCGCATACCATATTTCAGTCTCTTTATCCGCTTCCATTTCAGGGATTATTTCAGAAAAGGGTGTTCTCTCGGGGCTTTGAAGTTCTTGCATACACTTGAATTTCAATCACTTGCGAACACTTTATGTAAGATATGGCAAGTATCGTGTTCTTCTTGCCTATTGATTTTTCGTAGCTGTTCATTACCTTGATTACATTGCAGGTAAAAAGCTATAAACGAATGAATTAAGCTAATAAATCGTCTTTTAATCGTTCGTTTTATATGCGTAAAGTTTTTTAAATCTGATAAAGTCAGAGAAAGAATGAAAGGAATAGATATTAACTAATATTTTTACAAGTTTTTTATCGCTTATAATCAGATATTTAAGTAGGAAAAACACTATATTACGAAATCTTTTTTATCAAACATTTTGTCATTCAAAAAAACACCTTTATCTTTGTGCACATTAAACGAACATTTTTTGGACACCCCACAAAACAGGATTTAAACAGTTAATATTCAACATATTATCACCTAGAAATAAATTTTCATCCATCATTTTCCACTCTACTCCCCCTCCCATTCCAATTAAATTATCTACTTTCGCATTTTTTAACCACGTTAATATTACCTAACGGTTAATTAATCATTTAAGTCATGACAGAATTTAAAAAAACAAGAAGCTGAACGGAAATCAGCTGAGAAGTAAATCGTACAAATCTGATAATCAGAAGGAAGACGATAGTATAGAACAAGACAAAGCGAATGTAATAAATGAAAATTTATTAGCTTCGAGAAAGTATTACGGAGCAAATACCCATCTGTTGGTAGGCGCCCTGAGATGCTTCAAATTAGGCGGTTTTGAGGGTACGGAAGTCCATACAATCAGTGATTTTATAGAGTGGTGGGACAGTACGGGCAAAATCAGAAAGCATGTGAAAGGAAAGCATATACCTCTAAAAACAAGCAGCTTAAGAACCGAGATAGAGAGTATATGGGCGGTGATACAGAAGGAAGATACAGAACATATAGATCCCTATGGATATGATGTAAAGATTAATCAGTAATAGTTAACTCCAAAGAAAGGGCATAATTTTGCCCCGTCAACAGGATAGTGAAAGGGCTACACCCTTCCACCGGGATGGTGTAGCCCTAACCTAAAAAGGGTGTAGCTATCCGAGACAAAGGGTGTAGCCATCACAGACGGTTGATTATAAACCATTTATAAACAACTAAAATCATTAAGATGGAGAAACAAACGTTGGGACACCAACAAAAGTATGTAACGAAAGACGAAAGAGTGGAGAATCTATGGAAGAAACTGATTGGGCAGGAAACAGACTTATCCGAAGAAACCATCGCATGGATGGCACGACGAATTTTACAATTAACTGCCTACATGCCATACGGATGTGCACTGATAGCCTATCGAAAACAAAATGGAGATTTTTACATGGGAAGAGGAACACTGATACATTACGAAGCCGATTTCCACCGCAAATACGACATCGAGCGTATTCAGAACCATGTAGTGTACTGGGATATAGAGCAACAGGGATGGAGAACGTTCCAGATCGAGAACTTCCTGGAATGGAAACCAGTGGTAAGTTGAAAATTGAGAGTTGAAAATTAAAAAACAAAAGATTATGGATTCATATCTATTACATGATGCTAATGCAGGCAATAACTTTAAAATGATGATAATGATGCAAAAAGAGGGAATGAAAGGATACGGTATCTACTGGATGCTGCTGGAATTTCTAAGATTACAGGACGGATATAAGGCAGACTTAAGAGTATTGCCCATACTGGCACAGAAAATGAGAGTTACGGTAACCACCCTGAAGCGGATCATATATGACTATGCACTCTTCGAGGTAAACGGCACAAGCTTTTCATCGCCCGGACTCACACTGCGCATGAAACCATGGGACGCCCAACAGGACGCAAAAAGAGAGTCAGGCCGTCGTGGAGGGTTGGCTAACCAGCAGAAAATCAGAGATGCCAAGGCAAGCAACGCTTTAGCTACAAACAAAGAGAATAAAGAGAATGAAACAATCCCCTCTAGATCTCCCCAGGGAGACACGAGGAAGAATGAGGAGATTCTTCTTGTTCCACCGGAGTATGCACTCAACAAACAGACACACAACTATGAAGGATTGATAGAAGAATTGGAACGGCAAAAAGTGACATCCTTAAAAGAGAAAAATGCCATTCTCAGACTGACCGACTTTGGAAGACTGGGAGGCAAAATATGGAAAATCATCTATGACATCAACAATTCGCCACAGATGAAAGCAAGGATTGTGATGCCCGGAAAATATATTCTGAAGCTGTTGCAAAATTAAGTAGATGATCATAATTAGTTTATACTTTGCAAGTATAAGCTAATTATGACATACCTCCCCTGATCATCCTACATAAATATCAGCTGCTTTTTAAGCAAGTCCACAATATCGCTTTGCAGCTTCTGCGCATTGATAGGTTTAGAAGTGTACGCATCAAAACCACTGTTCAGAATGCGTTCTTCATCTTCGGCATAGACATAAGCTGTCACTGCCATAATCGGGACCGTCGGCGACATTTCACGTATAAGTTGTGTAGCTTCGTAACCGGTCTTTTTAGGCATATTGATATCCATCAATATCAGATGGGGGGTGTATTGCTTGAATAGCTCCACCGCCTCTTCCCCATCCCAGGCATGGAGAATGTTGTACTGACGCTTCAGGATAGATTCGAACAACAGGAAATTACTCTCATTATCCTCAGCTATCAGAACTGTGAGTTTGCTCTCCACTTTATTCAACCGGTGTTCCTTCTGTTCCCTCACTGATTTGAGCTCAACGGGACGATAAGGAAGAGTAAACCAGAAAGTAGAGCCCTTGCCGGGTTCCGATTCCACACCAATCTCACCACCCAGGTTCTCTACAATACTTTGGCAAATAGAGAGTCCCAGTCCTGTGCCCTGCGAGAACGAATCAAGCTTTACAAAACGACCGAACACAGTATCTTTCTTGTCTTTTTCAATTCCATATCCCGTATCCGTGATATAGAAATAGAGAAAATCAGTATTTTTCAGATGATAACCAAAAGTGATGCTTCCACTGGGGGTAAACTTCATAGCGTTATTCATCATATTGGTTACCACTTGTGTCAGCCTGTTCTTCTCAATGTTTACAAAACAATCCGGCATTTCCGGCAGATATCGGATGACAACCGCATCATTTTTCTGGCGGAGCCGGGCGGATTCTTCCAACTCCTGAAACAAGGCATTCAGATCTATATCAGAATAGACAAACTCAAGTGTTCCGGACTCAATCTTGGAAAGATCCAGAATATCTCCTACGAGTTGCAACAACAGGGTATTATTGTTCTCGATAATATTGATGTATTCTTCTTTTTCTTCCGGCTCTTCCGCATCCGCCAGAATACTGGAAAAACCGACAATGGCATTGAGCGGGGTACGTATTTCATGGCTCATATTAGCCAGGAAAGCTGATTTAAGACGATTGGATTCTTCTGCTTTTTCTTTTGCCGTAATCAAATCTTCTTCCATTTTCTTTCGCCCGGTGATCACGAGAGAAGAACCTATCAAAGTAATCGGATTGCCCTTTTCATCCCGCTTATCAACCGTGGCCTGAGCCTCAACCCATTCATAACGCGCCACTCCATTCTTGCGGACTATCACACGATATTCTTCCTTAATTTTAGAAACATTACCTTCCGTCAGTTCCTTATAGGCTTTCTTTACCCGTTCCCTATCTTCCTTACAGATTTTGGCAAAATATTGGTAATCGGGTACGGAAAGCTGATCTTCGTTCATCATGCTGTCGTCATGGCTAAGCTCCACCGGACGGTTCACATCACAGAGCATGGTACCCTTTTCCAGATCCCATTTCCAGGGAACGATATTCGCCACATCCAGCGACATTGACAATTTATGATTAGCGGAACGCAACATCTGTTGTGTCTCGGCCAGTTCGGTATTGTCTACGCAGAAAACATCAATGAATCCCTTATGCTTGGAAGGCGTCAGAATCACATTGAAATAATTACCTATATTTTCGTAATAGTATTGATAAGAAAGTTCCTTTTGAGTGGAAGTAACCATGCTATAGAGGTGGCACATCCTTTCAAAACCTTTCGGATCCGCCTCACTTCCTTTTTTGCCAATGACCTCACCCATGGATTTGAAGTATTTCTCAAAACGTGGATTGGCTTCCACGGTGATATAGTCCACAATCTTTCCCGCAGAGTCGTAAATCAGTTGCTGTTTCAAATAAACGATGGGCATATTCTCAAACAAACTGTGATAACTGGTCATCAGTCTGATCTGTTCTTCCTGTTTTTTTCTTGCTCTGGACAGCCACCCCATCCGCAGCCACATAAACAAGAGCATGATGACTACAATGGCAATTATGACACTATATTTATGTTGTTCCCAGAAAGAGGGCGGCATCATATAAAAGACTGAATTGGGAGGACACAAGCCAGGCGATAATCCGGCTTCCATAAGATCGTAATAGTTGAACATGGGAGTAGGCACACCACAGTCTACGATACGGGCTCCTTTCTCGTTGACACCGGATAAAACACCGTTGGTAATCTCAACCACTTTTCTTCCAACAGTTTTTTCATCAAAGAAATAGCCGCCTACCAGACCGTTCCGCTGCAATCCGGTATTATCTAATGAGAAGATAGGTGAAGAGGAATAATAGCTCAGAATTCTGGAAATATTATTGGTTAATACGACATTCCCTTTTTGAGTATCCTGATGCCATGAGCAAAAGAGAACTCCGCTGTTTGCCTCTGCATGGCTCAATGAATCCGCCAATGCATCGGTAGTCATTACACCGGCAACATAATCCTTTATTTCAAGTTCGGGAAAGTTCTTGCTCACAATCTCTTTTAAATCCGAACGGAATTGGGCACTTATATACCGGGCATCCGACAGAAATATCAACTCATCCATTTCAGGCATCAAATCCTGCATCAGCGAAACTGTTTCTTTGAGATATGCAGGTACATAGAATACAGTCAGCGACAAATCTCCTTTATAATCTTTCAAGGGAGTTCTCTCTTCTACCAGAATGGCTCGCCTCTCCAGATAAGCCTCTTGCGGACCGACGTAATCCGTCTCCGTACAAAGAATCACAGGGACATCTTTCCATTGTTTTTCTATATCATCTCTCAGCAAACCCCAGGAAGCACTACCTAAAAGAATCAGGAGTTTTGGAGGATTGTCTGCATATTTTCCAAAGAGACCTTCTTCATATTCCAATAATTCTTCTGCATTTTGTAAATGCATAAATTGACTGCCCATGTGCTCCACATCCACTACATAAGGAGAATTTTTATGCTGATAGGAATTATAAATAGGGATGATAAAGTCGTTGCTCCATCGGGAAGAGCCACTGTATGCGTTGAGAATCAATATTCTATCTTCATTGCCCGGTTTAAATGCTGAGGATACTTCGCCAAATACATTAACAGCATTTAAAAGAAAAGCAACTAATATAATAAACACTCTGATTATTATTTGCAAATATTTCATCGAAATTATAGTTTAGTCTCCAAGTGTACCCATTCTTTACCACACAAGGAACAAAAGGTCTACATCATAGAGAAATTAGACTGCAAAACTAATTAAAAATCAGAGAATTCCCAGTTTTTGGAAAAGAGATTTTTAAAGAGGATTGCGTATCTTCCATATTCTGCGTACTTTTGAAAGCATAAAACAATAATATCAATGAAAATACTTCATACCAGCGACTGGCACCTGGGACATACATTATATAATTATGACCGTAGCCACGAGCAACAAGCATTTTTGCAACAACTAACCCGCATCGTAGCAGAAGAAATGCCGGATGCAATGGTAGTGAGCGGAGACATCTATCACTACTCCACCCCATCGGCAGCCACACAAAAGATGTACACGGATGGTATGCTCGAAATTCACAGGGCATGTCCCGGAATGACAATTGTGGTAACTGCCGGAAACCACGACAGCAGTTCTAAACTGGAAATAGACAGCAGTCTATGGAACCATTTTGGTGTGAAAGTCGTGGGAAATATCGAACGCACCCGGGAAGAGGTGAATCTGGAAAAACATATTGTGGAAGTAATAGATGAAGCAGCAGCACTGAAAGGATATATCATTGCCGTCCCCCACGTCTATCCACAGAATTTCCCGATGCTGGACACTGAAACGCCACGCGAAGAACGGCAAGCACGTTTCTTCCAGGCATTGCTGGACGAAGTAGGAAAAATGAACACGGGAGGATTGCCCGTTGTATTAATGGCACACCTCTCCATAGAAGGCAGCGACCGGACGGGACATGACGAAACCGTGGGTGGAATAGAATACGTCCCCATCAGTTCCATGGGCGAAGGATACGATTATCTGGCACTCGGACACATTCATTGTCCGCAGAACATCAAAGGAAACGGACGGCATGCACGCTATTGCGGTACCCCCCTGCCAGTCAGTTTCGACGAAGCTTATCCACACTCCGTATCTATCGTCGAATTAAAAGGACGGGAAGCGCCACAGATAAGGACAATAGAAATAGAAAATCCAATACCACTCGTCACCCTCCCCAAGGAACCGGTAGTCTTTGAAGAAGCCATAAAGTTACTGGAAGAATATCCGGACGATAAACCGGCTTATATCCGCCTGAATGTTCTGATAAAAGACTATCTGGCACCCGACTGCAATGAACGGGCATCGAATGCCGTAAGAGGAAAAAGCTGTAAATACTGCTATATCAAATCCAACCGCGAAAAACAAACTTCAGACTACATAGCCCGGCACATCTCCATCCAGGAAATGCAGGAAATGTCTCCACTGGAAATAGCCAGACTTTATTATCAGGAGGCAGAAGGAGAAGAGATGGACGAGGAACTCTGTGAACTGATGAGCAGTGTCGTACAGAAAGTGAGAGAAAAGAATAATCTGCGCTAATCCGTGTAATCTGTGGTGAACTATGAAACTTCAAAAACTGACTATAAAGAATCTGGCCTCGATAGAAGATGCCGTCATTGATTTTGAGAACGGCCCCTTAAGTGAAGAATCCCTGTTCCTGATCTGTGGTGAAACAGGCGCCGGCAAAACAACATTACTCGATGCCATTTGCCTGGCACTCTATAATGAAACGCCCCGCATGGAACGCACAGCAAATGAAAAGTACCGGGATGTAGGGCAAACGTTTTCTTCTAAAAAGGAAGATGTGGCTATAAACGACAGCCGCCAACTGATGCGACGAAATACCAGTGAAGCTTGGACAGAACTGGAATTTATCGGATCAAACGAAATCCCTTACATCGCCAAATGGTACGTAGCCCGCGCACATCGGAAAGCATCCGGTGCCATTCAAGACACTAAATGGACGTTGGAGAATTGCAAAACCAACCTCCAACTCACCAAGAGAAACGAAATCAAAGCGGAAATACAAGAAGCCGTAGGGTTGAACTTCGAGCAATTCTGCCGCACCACCCTATTGGCTCAAGGAGATTTCACTAAGTTTCTTCAGAGCAAAGAAAGTGAGAAATCGGACATCCTGGAGAAACTGACAGGTACCGGAATTTATTCTGAAATAGGTGCAGGGATTTATGCCATAACGAAAGAAAAGCGCGTAGACTATGAGAATCAGAACCGGAAACTGGAAGGAATCCATGTGCTGACTGAAGAAGAAATGACCGGAATTAACGAAACAATGGCTGCGTTAAGTAGCGAAATCAACGGAAATACCGGGCAAAAGAACATAGCAGCACTGAAACGTGACTGGCTGAAAAGAAATACTGAACTCACCCTTACTCAAGAAAGTCAACAGAAAATCTGGGAAGTGAAGAAAGAACAGTTACAATCGGATGACTTCCGACAGAAAGAACTACTGATAAAGGATTGGAATCACACTGCGGATGCTCGCAATTGGCTCTCCTCTTTCAAACAGCAGCAGTGGCAACAAGAAATCAATGCCGAACAAACCGAAAGTTTGAAGCAGAATTTCATCCGCCTCAGCAGTGGCTGCGTTTGGCTGAAGGAGAATATGAAAGAGCAACAGGCAAAACTAATTCTTGCTGAAGAATATCTGCAAACCCATGCACCGTTCCTGCCCATGTTCGAGCAGAGCCAGTCTATCGTCACCGATTTGAATGCCGTGCTCTCCTCACATTCCCGCATCTCCATTTACGAAAAGCAGATAGTGGAATTGGTACGGCAGCAACCTGCCCAAGAGCAAGAACGCACAAATAAGGAGAATGACTTCAATCTGAAAAGCAAAGAGAATCAGATCAGGCAACAGGAAATAAACCAACTGAACGCACAGCTTGATTCCATGAACCGGAGTGCCTTGCAAGAAAAGAAAAGTACATTGGAGACTATCAAAGAGAATTTGCAGAAAGCTCAAAACGCCCTGATAGTACTGGAAGATAAAAAGGCGGCTTTGGCCACAGCAGAGGAAAACGAGAAATCACTGGAAACCAATCTGCAAGCCGGCAAGAACCGGAACGGGAAACTTAAAAACGAATTCGACACTCAAAAGAAGGCGTACGATGACCTCAAAGAGCTTTATGACAAACAAAAAGAAGCTGTGGAGGAATGGGCCAAAGAAGCCCGTGCCCGTCTGTCCATAGGAGATATGTGTCCGGTATGCGGCCAGAAGATAGAGGTGCTCAGCAAGGACGAAGATTTTCAGTCGATGCTTGCCCCTATCCGGCAGTCGCTGGAAGCAAAAGAGAAAGAATACAAGGAAGCGGAACAAGCATTAAACAGCAACCGGGCAGAGGTCAAAACTTACGAGAATATGATAGCGAACAGCCGCCTGGCAACAGAAAAGACCCGAAAAGGTCATGATCTTGCCCGAACGGAAGCAGAAGAGCAATGCGGTCGGTGTTCTATTCCAAGCATCTCCGACAATACCAAAGAAATACTGGAAAAGCTATTTCAAGAGAATAAACTGAATCTGGAGAATGTCAATGCCAAACTAAATGAAGTACAAACCCTCTCCAACCATATTTCCAGGCTGCAACATCTGAAGGATAATCACCAGAAAGCTGTGGAAGCCGCCCGGAATGCATTGGACACCGCTGACAAGAATCTGACGAAGCTGAAAAACGATATCACCAATAAACATTCACTGGCGGAAAGTGAAAAAGAGATTGTTCGTACTACGCTGGAACGCATCAGCCCACTGATTCTTTGGGAAGGGTGGCAAACGGAGTGGCAGACCTCCCCTACCGCTTTTATCGAACGCCTACAGAAATCCGCAGAGCATTATAAACTTGCACAGAACAGACAGGCGGAATTAAAAGCTGCCATCGCCCTCATCGATAAAGAACTGAGCAGCATATCCGCCACACAAGAACTGATCTGTACGGCTTTCCCTGAATGGAGGCATCTTACGGCAAAGGAAAAAATGGAAATCAAGAATCTGGGAATGGCGTGGAATACGCTGAATTCTGAAGTTGGCGGACTGAAACAGAACATCCTGTCTGTCCGGAAGAATCTCGATGAGCTACAAGCCAGCCTGACAGCATTCTATACCACACACCCGGATATGGACGAAGCACGCCTCATCGCTCTTTCCTCCTACTCCAACGAACAAATAGAATCTCTGCGTAGCGGACAGCAGAGGCTTAGAGAAGAAGAAGTGGCAGCACAGACAGCCTTCAGACTTACAACTGGCCAACTGGAAGAACACCAAAGTAAGAAGCCGGAAATGGAGGAAGAAGAAACCCTTGAAAGTCTGGATAGTCTTATCACTGCTTTGGATGAAAAGATCACAGCAGGCAATCAGACCCTCTTACGACTGAAAATCCAATTGGAAGAGAATGCGAAAAACATTGCCCGGATAAAAGATGAGAAGAAACGTGCAGACGAATTGCGGGAGGTTTATCTGAAATGGGACCGCCTTTGCCATCACTTTGGTGACGAGAAAGGAACGAATTTCCGAAATATTGCCCAGAGCTTCGTACTGAAAGAATTGCTCAATGGAGCAAACTTCTACCTGCAACGCCTGACCGAACGTTACGAGTTGGAATGTCAGGCAGGTTCACTCACCATTCTGTTGCGCGATTTATATCAGGGAGGTGCGGCACGTCCGGCCTGTACACTGTCCGGCGGAGAGAGTTTCCTGGTTTCTCTGTCATTGGCACTCGGTTTGTCTTCACTCAGCCGGCATAGCCTGTCTGTAGATACATTGTTCATTGATGAAGGATTCGGAACCCTGAGCAGTGATTATCTGAACACAGTAATGGACACACTGGAGAAACTGCACCAGATGGGCGGCAAAAAAGTGGGTATCATCAGCCATGTAGAAGGACTGCGCGAGCGGATCAAGACCCAGATACAGGTGAAGCGAATTGATAATTCGAGAAGTGAAATCACAACAGTGAGGACACTATGAATTTTATTATGTACTTTTGTAGCAACTATTAATAGAAAAAGACAATGAAGAAGTTCATAAAAGGAGTCCGGTTTGCTCCTAAAAACTATTCCGACGAAGTAGAAGTGAAGATTCAACACTATAAAAAGGAAGGTTATAAACTACCGTCGCGCCACTTATTGCGCACCGAAGAACAACTGGCGGGTATCCGCGAAAGTGCCAAAATCAACACCGCACTGCTGGATTACATTTCTGCAAACATCCGCGAAGGAATGTCCACTGCGGAAATTGACCACATGGTTTATGAATTTACAACGGATCATGATGCAATACCTGCCCCTTTCATGTACGAAGGTTTTCCCAAAAGTGTATGTACAAGCATCAATGACGTGGTATGTCATGGCATCCCAAGCACGAAAGAGTTCCTGCGCAGCGGAGATATTGTGAATGTAGACGTTTCCACTATTTATAAAGGATATTTCTCGGATGCGTCACGAATGTACATGATTGGAGAAGTGAAGCCTGAAATGCAACGCCTGGTACAGGTGGCAAAGGAATGCCGTGACATTGGCGTACAGACAGCACAACCGTGGGCACGGCTTGGAGACGTCGGTGCAGCCATTCAGGAACATGCGGAGAAAAACGGATACAGTGTAGTACGCGACCTGTGCGGGCACGGCGTAGGAATCAAGTTCCATGAAGAACCGGACGTTGAGCACTTCGGCAAGCGCGGTACAGGTATGCTTATCGTTCCGGGAATGACATTCACCATCGAACCGATGATCAATATGGGAACTTACGAAGTCTTCATTGATGAAGCCGACGGATGGACCGTCTGCACAGACGACGGACTGCCTTCGGCACAATGGGAAAGTATGCTTCTGATTACCGAAAACGGCAACGAGATATTGACTGAATAAGCATGGATATTGTTTTTCTAATTATCGGTCTTATAGTAGGTGTCGGCGTAGGGTATCTGATAGCCGGACGAAAAAGTGCCGCGTTGTCCGCACAACTGCAAGCCACCCGCGAACGGGAAGAACTGCTGAATCGTACGGTAGAAGAACGGATTGCACGTGAGAGAACCATCACAGCCGAGCGCCTGGCGGAGCAGGAAAAATCTTTCAATCTGAGACTGGCGGAGCAGCAGAAGCAATGGGAAGAACGTCTGAAATTGCAAACTGAAGAAGCGGAAGCCTTGCACAAACGCATGAGCACGGAGTTTGAGAATCTCTCCAACCGCATTTTCAAAAGCAAGACAGAAGACTTCACCAAGCTGAATTCGGAGCATCTCAGCAATTTACTCCGCCCATTGGGGGAAAACCTGAAAGATTTCCGGGAAAAGGTAGAACAAGTATATGACAAAGAGTCGAAACAACGTTTCTCGCTGGAAGAACGCATCAAAGATTTGGTAGAACTGAACAACCGGATCAGCGAAGATGCCAACAACCTGACCCGTGCGCTAAAAGGTGACTCCAAGATACAGGGCAACTGGGGAGAAATGATACTGGAACGTCTGTTGCAAGCTTCCGGCCTGATAGAAGGCGAACATTACTTCCGCCAGGAATTCCTGAAAAACGAACAGGGTGAAATGCTGACCAACGAAGAAAGCGGTCAGAGAATGCAGCCGGATATTATTGTCAGGTATCCGGATGAGCGGGAAATGATTATCGACTCCAAGGTATCCCTGACTGCCTATGCCGCCTACAATTCCGCCGAAAACAAAGAGGAAGAGGCTCGCTGGTTGAAAGCACATCTGCAATCGGTACGGGCGCATGTGGATGAACTCAGCCAGAAGGATTATTCGCATTATGATGCAAAAGCGCCGGACTTTGTGATGATGTTTATCCCTACCGAAGCTGCCTACCTGACGGCGATCAAAGCGGATACCAATCTATGGGAATATGCCTATAATAAAAAGGTGGTATTGATGAGTCCTACCAATCTGATCAGTGCGCTCCGCCTTTCCCTCGATCTCTGGAAACGGGAAAATCAAGTGAAGAATGTGCAGGATATTATCAAACGAGGTACATTACTTTACGAAAAGATTGCCGGATTTACAGATACATTCTTGCGCATCGGTGACAATCTGAGCGGATTGCAAAGAGATTATGACAAGGCTTACAACCAGCTTTCGGATGGCAACGGCAGTGTGGTAAGACAGGCCGAACTGCTGCGTAATATGAGTCTGACTCCTAAAAAACGAATATCAGCAAGACTGCTGCCCAAAGAAGAGGAAACGGAGGAGGAAGAAAACGGACAGGACAAATAGACAATCCAAATTAAGATATATAAAACATGAAAATCCTAAAAGACCGTATCCTGAAAGATGGAAGATGCTACCCCGGAGGTATACTGAAAGTAGATAACTTCATCAACCACCAGATGGACCCTATCCTGATGAAATCCATCGGTGTGGAGTTCGTCAGACGTTTTGCCTCCACCCCAATCAACAAAATTATCACGGTAGAAGCCAGCGGTATCGCTCCCGCCATTATGGTAGGTTATTTATTGGAATTACCCGTAGTCTTCGCAAAAAAGAAAAAGCCGAGCACTATGGAGAACATGCTGATTACTTCTGTCTATTCTTTCACCAAGCAACGCTCTTATGATGTATGTGTCAGTAAAGACTTTCTCCGTCCGGGCGACCGGGTACTTTTCATCGATGATTTCCTGGCCAACGGAAATGCCGCCAAAGGCATCATGGAACTTGTGAAACAGGCCGGAGCCGAACTGGTGGGCATGGGCTTCATCATAGAAAAAGCCTTTCAGCATGGAGGTGACGAACTTCGTGAGCAAGGTATTCATGTGGAGTCTCTGGCGATTATTGAGAGCCTTGACAATTGCGAAATTAAAATCAGGTAAAAGTATTTATCGCACATCTATAACGAAACAGCCGGCTTGTTGATTCATCAACAAGCCGGCTGTTTCGTTATAATCCGAGTATCTATTTTTATTCAGTAAAGCATTATTTATGGGATAAAGTTGTCCGAATAACTTCTTTCACATCTTCCACGATTCCCATAGTAACATCTTTATCAAACTTCAGTCCCACTGATAATCCATCGCTGTTGGCAACCGCTTGGTAATCCTTTAGCTTCAATTCCAATTCCTGAAGAGAAGGATTCTTTATCACTGAGCTTGTACCTCCTTTCGGATACAAAGATACTTCTATGGGTAAAAATATATCCGAAGCCGTCTTATATTTAGAACTGTAAATCTTAGGTTCTCCAAAAGAAACGAATATAGGAAGCAAACTATCTAAACGAGCTTCGGAAACTCCGCCTAACTCTCCGGAAATTTCTCCACGAACTTGTAGATAAGCCTCTTTTATGGTGCGCAGGTAAGAAGTGATAGCGGTGGATGACGAACCACGGTCATATCTCACAAATAAACCGGGAACCTGCCTTTTATCCGTATTTGCAACTTTCCTATATTCTTTCCTCAAGAGATCCTTAAGACGGGCTGATAAGGTTTCCACATCATATTCCTTAATCAATTCCTGATTCAGCATCATCTTATTTCTCATATTTACAAAGAAACTATAAAAACGATCCGTTGATTTCTCAGTCTGAGACTCCATCTTTCCGCCCATAGCATCGTTCGCTTTACGAGTGAAGAAAGCCTCCAACTGTTGCAACTCGCTCTCCTGAACTGAATTTTGTTTCACACTCGCAGACGCGTTTATCGCCTGCCCCACTGTCTTTTTAACTTCCGGACGCGCAAATGCATAAAGCGTTCCGGCAGCTACGGGCACAAAAAGCAATAGCTTCAAACGCGCCCAATTGTTTGTTCTTCTTTTTAACATCATTGTGATACGATTTTTAAGTTTGCTGTGATTGAACCCGCAAGCCATAGAGTAGAGCCTTGCACCCACGGACTTCTTCACTAGCAAGAGTTGATATTCTGTTGCATCGATGCCATTATTAATAACGCCATTATCGGCTTCATATTCATGCACTTCACGAAGTTCACGCATCAGGAGCCATGCGGCAGGATTGAACCAATGGAATATAACGATACATTCCATCCAAAGTAAATCCAATGTATGTCTATGTTGCAGGTGCATTTGCTCATGCAACAGGATTTCTCCGGGGTTCCGTTCGTAATCCTCCTGTGACAGGACAACGGTATGCCCCCAACTGAAAGAGACTATCTTCTCCGGACAGATGACCAGCTTGTATTTCCCGTAATTACAGGCAGGATAGCTCCGGATAAGCCGACGCATACGGATGGTAGAAAGCAAGAGGAAAGCAAGCACTATCAAAGCCCCGATAAAATAACAACCGCCCAACAGCCAGATCACAGGAATAGTATGAATCACATTCGTACGATCTCCCTCTATACCCTCCCCTTTCTCTGCCATCAAAAGACTTGCTTCTTCAGACAAATGCTTTTCACCCGTTCCTCCTTCTCTTTGAACATCTATTTCCTTCTCAGTCAATAAATGTCTTACAGTAGTTATTGGCAACTGCAAAGTTGTATATTGAGGAACATCTATTTGCAGCAATGGAAGTAACATACATGCCATCGTTCCTGCCAGCAACAAAAAACGGTTCGTACGGAACAGCGTATCTTTCCTGAAAAACAATCTGAACAAAAAGTACAGGATTGTCAGGCATAAGGTAGACTCAAATATATAAAACAATATAGTTCCCATGATCTATTTATTTGCCGGGTATAACTCTATTTCTATCTGTTCGACTTTTTACTTTCTATCTCTGCTATCAACGCTTTTAACTCGTCTACCGACATACCCTCTTCTTCAATAAATGTAGATACAACATTGGTATAAGAGTTATTATAGTATTGGGCTACTACGTCATTCAGTGCAGAACGCTTATATTCTTTATCGGAAACAGCCGCATAGTACTGATACGTGTTACCATAGGCCTTGTATTTCACAAAGCCTTTTTCCTCTAATCCTCTAACTAAGGTAGATACGGTATTATAATGAGGTTTCGGCTCTTCATAAAAAGCCAGCAATTCACGAACAAACATCGGACCATGTTCCCAGAACATTTGCATGATTTCCTCTTCTTTAGCAGTTAATCGTTTCATAATATTTTCAGGTTTATTTGGGTGAACAACGCAAAGATAGGAATTAGTTTTAAACAAACAACTAATACTATTAGTTGTTCAACTAAAAAAGGAAGTAGTTTAACGAATATTATTAGTAGATAGTAAATACACCTTATTATATATAGAAAAAGAGAAGAAGTATAAGGGCAAGGATTGTTTGCAGCAGAAGAGAAATCAAATACATTCAGTCCTGAATGTAAATTCATTATAAGAAACAAGATGTTTCATCATTTGAAACCAACAGTTTCACCGTTTGGAACTGAAAGTTTCATGCCTTGAAACTGAGAGTTCCATCGCTTGGAACTAATGGTTTCAAGCAATGAAACTTCTTTTGCAATACGAAGATAGGTTTCGTACTCTTATTTATACTTTCTTTTTCTTTGGCAATACCTGGTTCAGTACCACATATCCCAGTATTCCGGCAATAATAGTACCACACAACACACCGAATTTAGCTTGATTCAGCAGTTCCGGATAAGCATCAGAGAAAGAAAGATTGGCTATGAACAATGACACCGTAAATCCAACGCCACCCAGCAATGACACGCCTGCAATATTTTTCCAGTTCATACCTTCGGGCATACGGGCAAGCCCGCTTTTAATAGTCAGCCAGGTGAAAAGATAAATTCCCAAAAACTTACCCAAAAGAAGACCTAAGCCAACAGCAAGACCTACATTTCCTATAACTTCTCCGCCACCGCTAAAAACAACTCCTGCATTGGCAAAAGCAAATAAAGGAAGAATGACAAAATTCACGGCTCCATGCAAGTTATCCTCCAAAGATTGTAAAGGACTTATCACACGATCCGAAGCCCGCTCCACTTGCTTTAATGTAGCAATCTGTTCGTTTGTCAATACAATGTTATCAGATTGTACCACCGGGAAAGAACTGACAATAGCCCGGATACGCCGGATATATTTACCCGCATCCAGCCGTGGACGGGCGGGGATCACAAATGCAAGTATCACACCGGATATTGTGCTGTGGATGCCAGATTGCAGGAATAAATACCAGATAATAATGCCAAAGAAAAGAAAGAAGATCTTCTGTGTCATACCAAACTTTCCCATATAATATAAGAACGTATAAAGTATGGCAGCTACAATCAAATAACCATAAGCAACCTCGGAGCTATAAAAAATGGCAATCACCAAAATACCACCAATATCATCTACCACAGCAAAAGCAGTCAGGAAAATCTTCAGACTCAACGGTACGCGCTTGCCCAGCAGACTAAGCACTCCCAATGAAAAGGCAATATCCGTAGCCATAGGAATAGCCATGCCTTGTGTTTCAGGAGTACCGGGAGTTACCAGAAAAGAATAAACCAGAACCGGAAATATCATTCCTCCACATGCTGCAATGAACGGCAGAATAGCTTTCCTGAAAGAGGATAACTCTCCTACCAGTAACTCGCGTTTTATCTCTAACCCCACAGCCAAAAAGAAAATCGTCATCAGACAGTCATTGATAAACTCAATCATGGTCAGATTATGACCGCCATGCGAAAGCAAGTTAAAATCACCTATACGCAAATGCAACTCCTGCGACAGGAAACTCTGATACACAGGAGCCAATGAAGAATTGGCAACAATAGCTGCCAGAATAGCAGTCAGGAATAATAAAATACTTGCCGCCACATTCAGTGCCGAAAAGTTTTTCACAGTACGTAGAATAATCATATGTTCGATTTAAGTATTAGATTTCCAAAGGGATATCCCGACACCGTTAACGAGCTATTCCTGATAGCTCATTAACGCTAACTTTTTAACCCAAAGTACAAATACACCTGTTAATATTAAATTTAACACAATAGTAAGCACAGAAATTACTAATGCCGGACCACCCAAGTTGTAACCCAACGCAATGAAAATAACTCCTGCCCCTACCTCACCACGGGTAAACATACCAATGGAAAGTGCCAGACGTTCGCTCAATTTACGGTCGCGGTAGAAGAATACCGGAAATAACTTACCTACATTGGAAAGTAACGATACAATTACCACATGTACAATAATCAATGCCCAAGGCATCATTTCCTGAGAACCGGTTATAGAGGCCAGCCCCGTATCACCAGGGAGACTGATTCCCTGAAGCGGAGGCATACTCATACCAACCAGGAACATGAAGATAAATGAAATTCCGGTTGAAGCTTTACGTTCCCAAGCCGTATCAATATCCTTATGTTTCATGACCATACCCAGAACGAATGCCGGAAGCAACACCTCAATATGAATGCTGGCATCTTCTCCATATAAGTTCTTTGTAATAAGATAAAGCGATTGAGTGGCGGCAAACACCAGAACGGAATAAAACAGAATGGCTTTCCAATCCTGCCGCATATTGTATTTACTCAGTTTCTTCCAACCGAAGGAAAGCAACAGAAAGACGATAAGGATAATTACCAGCAACTGCCAGCGAGGTCCGATCATCATTATTTGCAAAGGAATCATCAAGAGGATGGTATCCAAATCATCAAAGATGGCCAGCACCTGAATCTTCTTGTAGATCCAGCTGGACTTTAGTCCGATAGCAGCCAACATAGTGAATAATATACCTGCGGAAGTAGGAGCCGCAAAACGACTCAGTAACAAGTTTTCTTTCCATGCCTCCCAACTATTCCAGTATTCCGGCGGAAGTAAAACAAAAATATAGTAAATAGCAATCAGAAACCAAGGCATGGCGGCCGTAGCCATAGCAACGAAATAATCTTTTGCGTACGTTTGCCATCGGGACTTGTCCACCTCAAACTCACGTCCCACATTGATCATAATGAATCCCAGACAAATATATAGTAACACATTAGATACAGTTTTCACCGTACCATAATCACTTCCTGACCATGCAGGCAGATATTGCGCTATAAAGAGACCTACCACCAGGAAGGCCGAAAACGATAGAACTTTTCTCATTTATTATTAGTTAGAATTTTCAAAACAAAGGGGATTGTCAAGACAGTCCTACAGAAAGAGAACAATCCCCCGGACTAATATGAATCAGCTTTTATACTTTTTTATATTAATCTAATTTCAACACCGCAAGGAACGCTTTCTGCGGCACTTCAACATTACCAATCTGCTTCATACGTTTCTTTCCTCTTTTCTGCTTCTCCAGCAATTTTCTCTTACGACTGACGTCACCACCGTAACACTTTGCCGTAACGTCTTTGCGTACCGCCTTAATCGTCTCACGAGAAATGATTTTAGCTCCGATAGCCGCTTGGATAGCAATATCAAATTGCTGTCTTGGAATCAGGTCTTTCAGTTTCTCGCACATACGATGTCCCAAATCATAGGCATTGTCGAAATGTGTCAGTGTTGAAAGAGCGTCCACCGGTTCGCCGTTCAGCAAAATATCCAGTTTTATTAACTTGGATGGACGGAAACCACTGGCGTGATAATCAAAAGAGGCATATCCTTTCGAGATACTTTTCAGTTTATCATAAAAGTCGATAACAATTTCTCCCAAAGGCATATCATAATAGATTTCCACACGATTACCCGAAATATATTCCTGTTTCACCAGTTCACCGCGTTTGCCCAAACACAAAGTCATGATGGGACCGATATAATCGGTAGTTGTGATAACGGAAGCACGAATATAAGGCTCTTCAATGCGATCTATCAAAGTAGGATCGGGCATACTTCCGGGGTTATGCACCTCTGTCATATGACCTTGTTTGTCGTAAATATTATAAGAAACGTTCGGCACAGTAGTTATCACGTTCATGTCGAATTCACGATCAAGGCGTTCCTGCACAATCTCCATGTGCAAGAGTCCCAGGAATCCGCAACGGAATCCAAAGCCCAGCGCCAACGAGGATTCAGGCTGGAAGGTCAGTGATGCATCGTTCAATTGCAGCTTTTCCAAAGAGGAACGCAAGTCTTCAAAGTCTTCCGCCTCAATGGGGTATACCCCGGCAAAAACCATCGGCTTCACTTCCTCGAAACCTGCGATGGCTTCTTTACACGGGCGGGTAATGTGAGTAATCGTATCTCCCACTTTTACCTCTTTAGAAGTTTTGATACCGGAAATAATGTATCCCACATCACCCGTACGCAGTTCCTGACGCGCCACCATCTCCATCTTAAGTACACCGACTTCATCGGCATCATACTCTTTACCGGTATTGAAGAATTTCACCTTATCTCCCTTACGGATCACCCCGTTCACAATCTTGAAGTAAGCGATGATACCACGGAAAGAATTGAATACGGAGTCGAAGATCAAAGCCTGCAACGGTGCTTCCTCGTCCCCTTCAGGATGGGGAATACGCTCAATAACCGCAGTCAGAATCTCTTCTACGCCCATACCAGTCTTACCGGAAGCACGGATGATTTCACTACGTTTGCAGCCAAGCAACTCTACGATTTCATCCTCCACCTCTTCGGGCATGGCACTCGCCATATCACATTTATTGATGACCGGAATAATTTCCAGATCATGCTCAATTGCCATATAAAGATTGGAAATCGTTTGCGCCTGTACACCTTGCGAAGCATCTACAATCAGTAATGCACCTTCACAAGCAGCAATAGACCGAGAAACCTCATACGAAAAGTCTACGTGTCCCGGAGTATCAATCAGATTCAGAACATACTTTTCGCCTTTGTACGTATACTCCATCTGAATAGCATGGCTCTTAATGGTGATACCTCTCTCTTTTTCCAGATCCATATCATCCAACATCTGTCCTCCGGTCACCTGTATGGTGTTGGTAAATTCAAGCAGACGGTCAGCTAAAGTAGACTTACCATGATCAATGTGGGCAATAATACAAAAGTTACGTATATTCTTCATTTTCTACAATTATCTATCTATAAATAAGTATATTACAAAATGAGGCTGAATAACTCGTAGTACAGTCGCAAAACAAAATGGTAATATCTCGCAACGGGCTCGCCTCCTTTTGCGGGCGCAAAGATAATGAAAAATATGAGGTTTTGAAAGTGATTTATTCAATATCCGAGGTCGTAAATGTCTATATATCCTAAAACTATTCTATCATCCCACTGTTATGTATGCATAATAACCTAAACTGCATAACTGAAATGAAAAAATTTATTATTTTTGCGTGTTCCCTCCTATTATTGGCCGGATGCTCCAAGAATGAGATAATCATTTATGGCTCATCGCCCGAAAACAATGAATCCGACAACAGTCAGCCTTCGGAGAAAGAAGACGCACTCATCACCTTTTCCGCTTCACTCGAAAGTCGTAAAGTAACCAGATCTATGTCGCCCATGCCTAAAGGTCTGGTAAGTCAGATTTATGCCTTTGAAACTACAGACAGGAATTTCGATGACCCTTTTGCCGAAGGTTTGTATTCAACCGCTTCCGCAGGTGTATTGACCGGATTGAAAGGCTACAAAATGTATTTGAGTAACGGATCATATAATATGTATGCGTTTTCTGAAAACTCCTCTGTTTATCCTCCAGACCTGATAAATGGAATATCCGCTCCGTTAAAGAATGGCATTGACTATCTATGGTGGGAAAATCTGGATCAAGACGTCACAACTTCACAAATCCACATGCCCATTGTATTCCAGCATGTAGCCACCCAGGTTGTAGTAGACTTATCAGCCGGCGACGGTATAAAACTGGACAGTCTGATTTCAGCAAGTATACTTCCTCCCACTCCGGGTGCCACTCTCGATATACAGACTGGAATTATTGAATCCACCTACACCTATGATACTGCTCCGCTCACTATGGGGAAAAATGGTTTTCTCACGCAGGCCATCGTTCTACCGACAAAAGCTACCCATCCTATGTCTTTGACGCTACAGATATTGGCAGACGGAGAAACGACTCCACGTACCTATACCGTAGGCATTCCCATTCCGGGCAAACTGGCAGGAGGATTTTCGTACGTCTTCAGTGCCATTATAGACGGAAATTCCGTATCGTTCCCCAATGTCAGTATCAAAGACTGGACCGAAGTAGATGAATCCGGTAACCCGCTTTATCCGACACAGAAATAATAAAGATCACTCTTGCATCCTCCAAATACAACAACAAAGTAGAAAATATGGAAACTAAAATATCTGAGATCAGAAAAGAGTATATCAAAGGCAAATTGACACAATGCACCATCAATGACAATCCTTTTGAGCAATTTGAAGAGTGGTTGAATGATGCTATTGCCCACAATGCGGACGAGCCCACCGCCATGATAGTAGCAACTGTCTCGGCCGAGGGACATCCTTCTACACGCACCGTCTTGCTGAAAGGAGTGGAAAACAACAAATTTATATTCTTTACTAATTATGAAAGCCGAAAAGGAAAACAATTGGCTGATAACCCATATATTTCCCTCTCTTTTGTATGGCACAAATTGGAAAGACAGGTACACATTGAAGGTAAAGCCGAAAAATGCCTCGACCAAGTGTCGGATACTTACTTTTCCAGCAGACCCTATAAAAGCAAGATAGGTGCAAGAATTTCTCCGCAAAGCCGAGTGATAAGTAGTCGTATGGAGATTATGCGGGCTTTCGTAAAAGAGGTCTGCAAGCTGGCGGGACATGAAATCAAACGTCCCGACAACTGGGGTGGTTTTGCCGTAACTCCTACCCGCTTCGAATTCTGGCAGGGGCGGGAAAGCCGCCTGCACGACCGCATTCAGTATATACTTCAGGAAGATGGTAGCTGGAAACAGGAAAGACTGGCTCCTTAAACATCCCTTGTCAATGGACTGGAACATAAAAAGAAGCGTTGATAACATATAAATGTATCAACGCTTCTTTTTATAAGATAAATGTCAATCTCTCTCTTAAACCAACTTAACAAACAGTTCGCCTTCTACTTCCTGAGTAGAGATCTTGTCTTCTCTCAGCAACCAGCCAAGGCCCAAGAACAAATCTTTGTCTACCAACTTAGTTGCTTTCTTGATTTGTTTAGCAGTTAAACCTTCAGTCTCATTCAGAGCACTCCAAATTTTTCCTGCAGTTTCACCAGCTTTTTCTTTTAACATTTTCCTTTTGTTTTTAGTTATACATGCTTTAATCTAAATTCTCTCATTAGCGAGGTTCAGATTTTATTTCAGCGGCAAAGATAGTTATATTTATGTTATATAACACATTATTCTCTGCTTTTTTATGTTATATGTCATAAAAAGAGCATTTTTTCAGCAGGTCAGACCAAAAAGAATGATTCATTCAAGCGAAACTGATGGTTTGTTTACATTAAATAGACGGTCTGTTTTCAAGATATTCCACCCAAATGCGGGCAGCTTCTTCCACCATCCTGACACACGGACGTTTAGCATAATATTGGTCGGTGCGTTCTTCGGGAGTAGACACTCCTTCCGGCTTCTTCAACCCCAATAATTCAGCACAAATTGTAGAGCCGTTCCGTTTCTTAAACTCGGCAGCCAATTCCTGTACTACTGCATAATTGGCCCCTTTTCCTTCACGATCTTTGGGATCAGTTGCTCCGGTTTCCAGTCCGGCAAGCAGAAACATACCGCATGCAGCGCCACAAGTCTGACGCATACGACCGATACCTCCACCGAAGGAAGCTGCCATACGCGCCGCCTGTTCTTGCGTAAATCCATACATGTCGGCAAAAGCAAGCACCACAGACTGGGAGCAATTATAACCACTCTTAAAAAACTCTACCGCTTTCTCTATTCTTTCTTCAAACATTACCCTATCCCTTTTTTAGCCTTCTATATCCAACAACATGGGACAATGATCAGAATGTACAGCATCATTCAGAATACGCGCCTCTTTCAGTAACGGGCGAACAGGTTCGGTCACCATACAATAATCAATACGCCATCCTTTATTCTTTGCGCGGGAGTTGAAACGATAACTCCACCACGTGTATTCCTGCTGTTCGGGATGCAACAAACGGAAAGTATCGATAAAACCGGCATTCAGAAAACGCGTCATCCATTCCCGTTCTTCGGGCAAGAAACCACTATTAGTAGCGTTGCGAATAGGATCATGAATATCTATCGGTTCATGGCAGATATTATAGTCTCCACAAAGTATAAGTTTCGGACGTGATTTTCGCAGTTCCGTCACGTACTCCTGGAACTTCTCCAACCACACCATCTTAAATGCCTGGCGTTCGTCACCACTCGTTCCTGAAGGATGATAAACACTTACGACAGATATATCGCCAAAATCGGCACGGATAAAACGGCCTTCATTATCATATTCTTCTATTCCCATGCCATATTCCACATGGTCCGGCTCTTTTTTAGTCAAGATGGCTACCCCGCTATACCCCTTCTTCTGCGCAGAATAGAGATAATGCTTATACCCCAATGTACTCAATGCTTTTTCCGGATATTGATCCGGCTGCAATTTAGTTTCTTGAATGCACACCACATCAGCTTGTTCCTGTTCCAGCCATTCCGGCAAACCTTTACTAACAGCTGCACGCAGCCCGTTTACATTATATGTAATAATTTTCATATGATCGTTTATTTTTATCTTATTTATTAAGAGTTTTCTCCCATTCCAGAAGTTTCACCTTGCGTTCCAGCCCCCAATGATAACCTCCTAATCCACCATCCGTACGCAACACCCGGTGACAGGGTATAAGTACCGATACAGGATTATCGCCCACAGCAGAGCCAACAGCACGACAAGCATTCGGCTTTTGCAATTTCTGTGCAATTTTTCCGTATGAGGTAATACCACCCAAGGGAATATTCAGCAGCTCTTTCCATACACTCAGCTGAAATTCTGTTCCTTTCAGATGTAATGGCAACACATCAATATTCTCTTTATCTATAGACAGGACAGCATTAACCGTCTTTTGCTGAAGTTCATCTCTGTGCTCTCTGTAGGCAGCATGCGGAAAGATATGCTTCAATTCATCCAATACAGCATCCCGGCTTTCAGTAACAAAAGCCAGATAACAGATTCCCTTAGAGGTAGAAGCCATCAGTATTTCCCCAAAAGGGGTTTCAGTAAAGGAGTAGGCAATGTTCAGATTGCGACCTCCATTCCCAGATTCTTCTGCACTCATGGGCAGTACTTTCAAAAAGCGGCTGTTCAAACGTTCTTGTTTCATGATAATTCAGATATTAATAACATAATATTTAAGACGGTTACGATACCCGCAATAGCGTAAAGTACGAAACTGCTCCATTTACTGTTGACATACTGCCCCATTACCTTACGCGAAGATGTCAACCCGACTTGCAGGAAAACGGTAAAAGGCAACTGTATACTCAACACCATTTGAGAAATCAACAGTCCTTTAAAAGGATCGCCAATGAAGAATATCAGCAACAAGGCGATACCCAATGAAAGGATCACACCCACCTGCGAGTGACTATCCTTGATGTGATAGGATTCTCCGAAGATACCGGCAAAGATAGAACCCGCCGCCATGCCACTTGTAATGGTAGATGAAATACCCGCCATCAGCAAAGCCAGAGCAAAGACAACCGCGGCACTGTTTCCAAGCAAAGGCTCCAGCAAAGACTTCGCCTGTTGCAGCTCTTCAACCTGAATACCACTCTTAAAGAAAGTAGCAGCAGCCAGCAATATCATTGCACTATTAATAGCCCATCCCACAATCATAGAGAAGAGCGTATCAAACAACTCATACTTCAAAACCTTACGAATAGAACTATCATCTTGCTTATTATATTCATGGCTCTGAATCACCTCCGAATGCAGGAATAAGTTATGCGGCATCACCACTGCTCCCAACACGCTCATAATAATCAGCATGCTCCCTTTCGGAAAAGCAGGTGTCACCCATCCTTCCACAGCCATCGGCCAGTCAATCTTCACCAGGAACAACTCATAAATAAAGGATAATCCGATAACGGAAACAAAGGCAATGATGGAACGCTCTATCTTCTTATACGAATTCGTAAAAAGCATGATGACGACAAAGACGGTTGTCAATACAGCTCCCCATATAATAGGGATATCAAAAAGCATTTCCAAGGCAATTGCACCTCCCAATATTTCGGCAAGGGAAGTCGATATGGATGCCAACACCGCAGTGCCCAAAATAGGACGTGAGACCCACTTTGGCGTATATTTTGTGGCTGCTTCAGATAAACACAAACCTGTAACAATGCCCAAGTGAGCCACATTATGCTGCAATACAATCAACATGATCGTTGACAAAGTTACCACCCAAAGCAGGGAATACCCAAATTCGGAACCCGCCGCAAAATTGGAAGCCCAGTTTCCCGGATCAATAAAACCAACTGTAACAAGCAACCCGGGACCAATATATTTAAAAACGTCCAGACCACCTAAATAACGCTTGTGGTCTCTGCGTTTCAAGTCTTTCAGAATATTTTTCATCGTTCGTTCTTTAAATGGCGTAAAATTACGAAATAATAACAAGCGAGCCACACTTTCAGTTCAAAAAAGAAGCCCCCGGCATTGTACAACACCGAGGGCCAACCTATATTTTTTAAAGTACAGGGATTTAGTTAGAATCCCATTTCATGTAGCGCCCGGCACAACTGATCCGGACAAGAAGTCGAACGCCTTCCGCAACGTACTCCTTCCAGACGGGAAATCACATCATTTACCGACATTCCTTTCACCAGACGGGAAAGACCTTGCAAATTTCCGTTACAACCTCCCCAAAACGCAATATCCGTTATTATATTATTTTCTATTTCCAATTCAATGTGAGAACTACATGTACCTTGAGTCTTATAAGTATACTTCATTACTCTTCACTACCCTCCGGCTTCATGTTGGTATAAACAGTTTGCACATCATCAAACTCTTCGAGACGTTCTATCATCTTGTCCAAAGTTTCACGTTGCTCGGGAGTCACCTCTTTCGTATCGTTCGGAATATAAGTAAATTCACCACCGACATCCTCAAAACCACATTCTTCCAGATGTTTCTGGATAGCTGCATAGCTCTTCGGATCGCCATAGATAGTGATTGTTCCTTCTTCTTCATCCTCTTCGAACTCATCATCTACATCGTAGTCAATCAGGTCAAGAATGAGTTCTTCCATATCTATGCCGTCTTTCTTCTTGAAAGTAAACATACACTTATGGTCGAACAGGAAAGCTAATGATCCCATAGTACCCAAGTTTCCGCCAAACTTATTGAATACGGAACGTACATCGGCAACTGTACGGGTAGTATTGTCAGTCAACGTATCTACGAATACAGCAATACCGTGAGGACCGTATCCTTCATAAGTCATTCCTTTGTAATCGCTCTGATCCTTACCCATTGCATTCTTGATAGCACGGTCAATGTTATCCTTCGGCATATTCTCACGCTTACAAGTAGCGATAACCGAACGCAAAGTCGGATTATTTTCCGGTTCCGGACCACCAGCCTTTACCGCAATAGCAATTTGTTTACCCAGTCTTGTAAAGGTCTTTGCCATGTGACCCCATCTTTTCAATTTGGCAGCTTTTCTATATTCAAATGCTCTTCCCATTGGAATTATATTTTAATGTTTAATTATTAATTGTTTAACTATCAATTAGCGAAGTTTGGCATCCAACTTATCTTCCAGATTCTTCACGAGTTTCGACATGATCTTATCGATCATCTTATCGTTCAGTGTCTGGTTTTCATCCTGCAACAAGAAGCTTACTGCATACGATTTTTTACCGGCTTCCAGATTCTTACCTTCGTAAACATCGAAGAGAGATACATCTTTCAGCAATTTCTTCTCTGTCTCATAAGCAATCTTCTCTATTTCGGCAAACTGCACCTTCTTGTCAACCAACAAGGCAAGGTCACGCTTCACAGCCGGGAATTTAGAAATTTCCGCATAGCTGATCTTTACAGAACGGATGGCTTTCATCAGCTCTTTCCAATTCAGGTCAGCGTAATATACTTCATTGTCAATGTCGAAAGCTTTCAGAATCTTCTTCGTTACGATACCGAATGTAGCAAGACGCTTTCCGCCCTTAGTCTGTACAGACAAGGCAGCAGCATAAATATCATCCGTCAGGTTACCTACAACCAGATTTCTCATATTCAACCCTAAACGCAGGAAAATGTTCTCTACGTAAGCCTTCAACTCATATACAGAACTTTCTTCATCAGCATGCGCCCATGAATTGGATACTTTTTTACCCGTTACCCACAACCCGAGATGATAATTCTCAGTATAAGCTGCCAATGACTTTTCGGGGTTCTTCTTTTCTTCATTGAAATAATAGCAATTTCCGAATTCGAAGAATTTCAAGTCGGCATTCTTACGGTTAGCATTGTGAGAGATACTTTCCAATCCACCGAACAACAAAGTCTGACGCATGGCATTCAGGTCTGTACTCAACGGATTCAGTAACATTACCAGGTTTTTAGAAGGATAAGTTTCCATACCTTCATAATAGCCGGCACGTGTCAGAGAGTTATTCAGAATCTCATTGAAACCACAACCTACCAACTGTTCAGCTACCAGGTTCTGCAATTTGTTAGACTTATCATGTTCGCCCTTCGTAGTCAAGCTAGACTTCAGCGTAGACGGTATTTCTACATTATTATATCCATAAATACGGAGGATATCTTCAATAACATCACAATCGCGTTGCACGTCTACACGATAAGGGGGAACCGCCAAAGTCAATCCTTCTGCCGTCTCATTGGTTATTTTCATCTCCAGACTGGTAACAATGCTCTTGATTGTCTCCACCGGAATCACTTTACCTACCAATGAGTGCACCTTCTCATAAGATAACTCTACGATGAAATCCTGAGCAGGAGCAGCACAAATATCCTTTATTTCAGAAGAAACAGTACCGCCGGCCAGTTCTTTCACCATTATGGCAGCCAATTTCAAACAGTAAATAGTGATATTGGGGTCAATACCTCTTTCAAAGCGGAAAGAAGCATCTGTATTCAGTCCATGACGACGAGCTGTCTTACGAACCCATGTCGGATGGAAATAAGCGCTTTCAATGAAGACATCTTTGGTAGTTTCCGTAGAACCGGAATCCAGACCACCGAATACACCGGCAATACACATCGGTTTTTCCGTGTCACAAATCATCAGGTCACGATCAGATAATTTACGTTCCACGCCATCCAACGTGACAAACGGAGTACCTTCCGGCATTGTCCTCACCACTACTTCGCCACCTTTAATTTTATCTGCATCAAAGCAGTGCAATGGTTGGCCGAATGCATGAACAATGTAATTTGTGATATCCACTACATTATTGATAGGACGCAGTCCGATAATACGGAGTTTATTCTGCAACCATTCCGGACTTTCTTTTACTGTTACGCCCTTCACCGTTACACCGGCATAGCGAGGGCAAGCTTCACTGTTTTCAACTGTAACATTGATATCCAGATCATGATTTTCAACGGCAAAAGCATCTACAGACGGTTTCTTCAGAGAAGTCGGTTTGTTATTTTGCACCAGATAAGCATACAAGTCACGGGCTACCCCATAGTGAGAACAAGCATCGGCACGATTCGGAGTGATATCCACTTCCAGCACATAGTCGCTCTTGATATTATAATAATCTTTGGCAAGAGTTCCCGGAACTGCATCAGCCGGCAGCACGATGATACCTGCATGATCTGTACCAATACCGATTTCATCTTCAGCGCAAATCATCCCATTGGACTCAACACCACGGAGTTTTGATTTTTTAATCGTAAAACATTCATCTCCGTCATAGAGTTTTGCACCCAAAGTGGCAATTACCACTTTCTGACCGGCAGCCACATTCGGTGCACCGCACACGATCTGCACAGGTTCTCCCTGTCCCAGATTCACAGTAGTCACGTGCATGTGGTCTGAATTCGGATGAGGAATGCATGTCAACACTTCACCGATTACGAGACCTTCCAGTCCTCCTTTAATCGTTTGCACTTCTTCTACACTTCCCGTTTCCAAGCCAATAGAAGTTAATGCAGCGGCAACTTCTTCCGGTGTCAAATCGAAATCGACATACTCCTTCAACCAATTATAAGAGATATTCATATCATTAATTTTTTATTGTTTCCAAAAGTGACCCGCAAAATTACAAAGTTTTTTTGGATGACAGGGAATTATCCATCAAGAAAATAATGAAAACAGCCGAAACTACATGATAAAAAGTAATTCCGGCTGCAATATTAAAATGCTTATGTAATTTTACCATTATTTTAGAATGGCAACGGTCCATCCGATCCTACCCCACCAAACGGATTGTCTGTTTGAGGGGCAAACTCAGTCGGAGGCGGCACACTGCCATCACTTACTGCATTCATTTTAGAACCAAAGGTTGCTCCACCACCTTCTGCCGGATGCGGAATCACCATATCATCTTCCGGATTCTGGAAACGGGTGTACTGACCGATAAAACGCAAACGGACATCACCTACCGCACCGTTACGATGCTTGGCAATAATAATTTCTGCCATACCGCGTAAATCGGTTCCATCTTGTGAGGTATAAATCTTATAATATTCAGGACGGTGAATAAAACACACCATATCGGCATCCTGCTCAATGGCTCCCGACTCACGCAAGTCACTTAACTGCGGACGTTTACCTTCTTCACCTTCACGACTTTCCACACCACGATTCAACTGTGACAAGGCAATAATCGGAATATTCAGTTCTTTCGCCAATCCCTTCAACGAACGTGAAATCGTACTTACCTCTTCCTGGCGGCTACCAAATGACATTCCGCTCGCATTCATCAACTGAAGGTAGTCGATAATAATAATCCTTACTCCATGTTCGCGTACCAGGCGTCGAGCTTTTGTACGAAGTTCAAACACTGACAATGAAGGTGTATCATCTACATACAGCGGAGCATCCAAAAGATCACGCAACTTATAATCCAGCTGTTGCCATTCATAATCCGCCAGTTGTCCGCTCTTAATTTTCTCACTCGGAATTTCGCACGCATTGGAGATCAAACGATTCACCAACTGTACGTTACTCATTTCAAGAGAGAACACAGCTACCGGATTACGATAATTCACCGCAATATTCTTTGCCATAGAAAGTACGAATGCCGTCTTTCCCATGGCCGGACGGGCAGCAATGATAATAAGGTCGGATCTCTGCCAACCGGAAGTCATTTTGTCAAGTTTGGTAAAACCGCTCTCCAAACCACTTAAACCGTCCGTACGGGCAGCTGCAATCTGAATTAACTGATACGCTTCGGCAATAACAGGATTAATCTGTGTATAATCCTTCTTCATGTTCTGCTGGGAGATCTCAAACAATCTTCCTTCAGCTTCCTGCATCAAATCATCTACGTCCAGAGTTTCATCGAAAGCTTTACTCTGAACATTGCTGGTAAATGTTATCAATTCACGAGCCAATGCCTTCTGTGCAATGATGCGGGCGTGATATTCAATATGCGCCGAAGAGGCAACCTTACTACTTAACTGAGTAATATAAAACGGACCACCCACTTCCTCCAAATCACCGCGTTTAGCAAGTTGCTCCTTTACCGTAAGGATATCCACCGGTTTCTGATTCACAGCCAAGTCGGTGATAGCGGAATAAATCAACTGGTGCCGGTGCTCATAAAAAGACTCCGGACGAAGAATTTCACTTACTAACGAATAAGCGTCTTTCTCTATCATCAATGCTCCCAATACAGCCTCTTCCAGTTCCGGCGCTTGCGGCTGGATACGTCCGTAGTCATTTACGGGCTGTATTTTTGCCTTACTATTGCTTCGGGGAGCTTTTCTCTGTTCTGCCATTTTTTAATACTATGAATTATTAAAGGGATGGCAAAGATAATGCTTATTAATCAAAATCATCCCTATTCTACCAAACAAAAAAAGAGCTACTCCTGAAATTCAGAAATAGCTCTTTACATTCTATCAAAGTTATTTTTAAATAGTCATTACCTCTAAATAACAACTATCACCCTTTACAACATGCCTTTATTTGCTCTACAATATAAGCCACATCTTCATCCGTCACCCAAGGACCGGCAGGAATACATAAACCCATATTAAACAAACGTTCAGAAACACCATTCACATAACAAGGATTAGTTGCATAGACAGGCTGCAAATGCATAGGTTTCCACAAGGGACGGGTCTCAATTCCCTGTTCATCCAGTTTACAACGGACCTCATCATAATTAGTACCAGTCCTCACTGGATCTATCAGAATAGTAGACAGCCAATAATTAGCGTTGAAACGACCATCAGGATTAGATTTCAACGTTATACCATCCACACCTTCAAAAGCATTCTCGTAAAGAGCATGTACATGGCGGTGATGCGCAATATGCTCATCCAATACGGTCATCTGACCACGACCGATACCCGCACAAATATTACTCATACGATAATTGTAACCGATCTTTTCATGCTGGTAATGAGGGAAAGGTTCACGAGCCTGCGTAGCATAAAACATCGTCTGCTTCTTGGTGCTTTCATCAGGAACGATCAAAGCCCCGCCACCCGAAGTAGTGATCATCTTATTACCATTAAAAGACAACACGCCAAAGGTACCGAAAGTACCGCACTTCTGGCCCTTGAACTCAGAGCCCAAAGCCTCTGCAGCATCCTCCAGCACTGGAATATCATATTTAGCGGCTATCGCGCAAATCTCATCAATCCTGGCAGGCATACCGTAAAGATGAACCGGAAGAATAGCTTTCGGTTTCTTACCCGTCTTTGCGATTCTGTCCTTAATGGCTTCTTCCAGTAAAACAGGGTCCATATTCCAGGTATCCTCCTCACTGTCGACAAACACAGGGGTAGCTCCCTGGTAAGCTACAGGATTGGCCGACGCACAGAACGTAAACGACTGGCAGATAACCTCATCACCGGCTCCTACACCAAGTTGGATTAATCCCAGATGGATGGCTGCCGTACCAGCAGACAAAGCTACAACTTCCTTATCCTGTCCTACAAAATGTTTCAGTTCATCTTCGAAAGCATTCACGTTGGGGCCCAAAGGAACAACCCAGTTAGTATCGAAAGCTTCCTTTATAAAAGCCTGCTCCTTGCCGCTCATGTGAGCAAGGCAAAGATAAATTCTCTTGTCCATAAAATTATGTGATTATAAAACTATAAATCGAAAAAGAGGGATGGCTATTTCCGCCAAATATAATGAGGCACTATCAACCATCGGATAACTCCTCCCACTTTCATAAAAAAGCGGGAAAAAAGCATAAGCCAATTCGTATATATACCGTTAATTCTGCATGCCTTCATAAGTTCAATGCTATTCCCACATAATACACTATAAAAACTCCTATTGCTAATCCCACCGAGGCGCATCACTACTACGTCAAGATCAAGATACCTGTAGCAAATCCTTTCTTTCAGGAAAAAACGCAAAAACAATTCATAATCACCGGCAATCCGGAAATTCGTATTAAATCCTCCGGACTTTATATAACACGATTTTCTTGCATAAGAAGAAGGATGGGGAGGCATTATGCCATAGGGCAACATCCCGGGGTTAAAATGACTACCCGAATATCTACGAAGCAATCGTTCACCATTCCTTCTTCTATACAACACATTCCCAAATACAGCATCAATCTCCGGCTGTTCAAAAGTTTGGGCTATTGTTTCTATTACATGCCGATCTTTAAAAACATCGTCAGAATTCAGATAACCGACAACATCTCCCGTAGCCATCCGCAAACCTTTGTTCATGGCTTCGTAAACACCGGAATCTGCTTCACTGATATATTTCAGTCGTCCTTCAAACAAAGGAACATACTTTTCTATTGCAGAAACGGTATTATCTACAGAACCTCCGTCAACAACAATGCACTCTATGTGAGGATAAGTTTGAGCCAGAATAGATCGAAGCGTATCTTCAACCGTTGCCTCCCTGTTCAATACAACCGTTATAATGGATATAAGCATCTCCATGTCCGGGGTACAAGTTACGTCCATCCGCCAAACGGACAATACGCTCTTTTGATTTTACGGCATCCGTTTTATGGCTGTTCGGAAATGAAGCTATTACTTTCACACCGGGAATATATGAATCGCCTGAAAAAACATCATTACCCAGTTTATAAGTTAAGCAACTTTTATCATGCCCCGGCGTCTCCAGTACTTCCAAAACATTTCCAGTAGTAATTTCTATTTTATCACCCTCTCCCAGTATGCTGATATTATTTTCAGTCCATACAATGGGATCATTATGATAACGTGAGAAATTTAACTTGTCGGAACCTAGAGCTTCCTTTCCAAAAGAGGAAGTATAAATGATGCAATCCGGATATGCTTTTATCAGTTCCCTAATCCCATAAATATGATCATAGTGAGTATGAGTCAGGAATACTGCTTTCACAACTTTCCCATCGTTATCCAGCAACTCCTTTACAGGCTGAACATCACCGATGTCTATTAAAAAAGCCGACTGCCCCTCGCTTGTAAGAATATACGTATTTGAAGTAAATACACTGTTTATGATCCGATGGATATACATTTAATTATGTCCATTAAATGGTTCTGTTGTTGCACTTCCTTCCATATTTATTCCTTCACGAATAAATACTTTTTTGATTGTAAGGAAGATGATTTTTATATCCAGCCAGAAAGAGATATGATCCACATACCAAACATCCAGTTCAAATTTCTTAGTCCAGGATATGCTATTCCGACCATTCACTTGTGCCCAACCCGTAATTCCCGGACGAACTTCATGACGGCGGTATTGCTCTTCCGAATATAAAGGAAGATACTTGATTAACAAAGGACGAGGTCCTACTAATGCCATATCTCCCTTTAGAACGTTGATTAACTGCGGCAGTTCATCTATGGAAAGAGAACGAACTATTTTTCCAACCTTTGTCAGACGAACGTCATCCGGCAACAGATTGCCTTCCGCGTCCCGTTCATCCGTCATGGTCTTAAATTTAATAGCCTTAAATATCTGGGCATTTTTCCTGAGACGAGCCTGGGTAAAGAAGACACCGGCACCTTTATTTGCAAAATGAAGGAAAATGATAATAATAAGTAAGATTGGCCAAATGATAAGCAAGGCAGAAAGAACTATGAAAAAGTCTATCAAGCGTTTAAGAAAATTACGATACATAAATAAATATTCCTTTCAGTCATCAAGTAGTCACTTCATTTATTGTACAGAAGCTCTATTCTTAATTAATTCTCCAGATTTTATAATTTGAGTTTTATCACTAATTTCAATTCCTGTTCTTATTATTCTTGCAGGATTACCTGCAATTAAACAGTTATCCGGAAAACTCTTTGTCACCACACTACCTGCACCAACAAAAACATGATTACCTAAAGTTACTCCAGGTAATATTATTGCACGTCCACCGATTACACAATGGTGCCCGATATAAGTATCACACCACATATGAGTTCCCCGTGAATAATCATGTGCTATAATCAAAGCCTCCAAAGCTATTCGAGTATTATCACCAATATGAATTCCCTTTGGATTTGCCCTATCAATAACAGCTCTCCAAGAAATCTGACAATTTCTACCCAAATCAACTCCCTTTATCTTACGTAGATAAAATGAATAACTAAGATTTATATATCGACTAATTTTTTGTCTTAAAGATAATTTTTCCATATCAAATCTTAATAACATCTGATATATACATAGGTTTGCTCTTCATCCACATAGTCCCCCATGTAAGCCCCAATCCAAAGGAAGACATAAGCAATGAACATTCTTTAGTCATCAGTTCATCACGTAATCGACTTACCATCAAAGAAGGAATAGAAGCACCTCCCAGATTACCAAATTCTTCCAAATTATAAGGAACCTTTGCCTGAGGAAACTTTAGCTTCTTAACAATGCGGTCAACAATCATCTTGTTTGCTTGATGTATTAGAAAATAATCAATATCCACATTACGATCAAGATTATAATCTGCGAGAAAAGATTCAATGGATTTAGGTGGACGAGATATGGCAAAAGAAAAGACATTCATTCCATTAATGAGAGTATGAATAGGAGCCCGAACTATACCGTTCCCAAAATCTTCATATTCAAAAGAAGTAGGATTAGCTGGATGGCGAAAGCCTCCATGTGGAGTCATCAATGCCTCATAGCCCTTACCATAAGTATGAAAATCAACAACAATATCATTAGCGGTTTCATCATACTCCAAAGCAACTGCCGTACCACAATCACCAAATAATGGCACACGACTCTTGTCTTTCATCGACCCCATGCGTAATGCAGTATCACCTATAAGTAATAAAGCACGCCTCACATTACCAGTCGTCAACAAATTGCCAGCAACCGTTATTGCATACATACATCCACAGCATCCCATAGGGATATCCATACAGAAACAGTTCTCCGACAGTGCTAATCTATCTTGCAATATGCAAGAAGTAGGAGGAGTACGATAATCGCCTGTCACAGACTCAAACAAGAGTACATCAATACTATCCCTCTCCCATCCCAACTCTTCAATCAACTTTTCCGCAGCAGCCTGGCACATATCAGATGCACACATACTATCTGGAGCAATATGACGACTTTTTATGCCGACCGCATTATCAAACACCTCTGCCTCTTCTTGAGAAAAGAAATCAAAATCTGATGTCTTCACTACATTTTTCGGAACAGCCATAGCCACTCCTTTCATTCCGACATTCTTAATTTTCCACCTTGCCATAAAATTAAACTTTACAGTTCAACATCATATTTTTTCAGGATTTCACGCCCCTTGCCATAAGAAGTAAATTCCATAATATCTTCCGGATCGAACATTACATCAAAAGATTCTTCCAGTAAAGCAATTATGTTCAGCTGATGAACAGAGTCCCATGCTTCTACACTTTCTTTTGAAAAACCATTGTTTAATACAGAGTTATCTACACCAAACACTTCTACAAAAGCGTCATTATATTTTTCAATATCAGTCATTATATTTTCTATTTTATGATTTCAACTTACTATACAATATTTTTCCAGCTTCATTTTTGGGAATTGCATCAATTATCTTCACATCAAAAGCAGATGCCACAAGTTTGGTTTTCTCCACCAACTCTTCCCTAGCCAGATTCACATATTTCTCATCTGTCAAATAAACTGTCATTTTCTCATCCGTACCCACACAAGCACACTCTATCGGATATTTTCCCTTAATAATCTGTTCACACTCATCTAGTCCGATGCGCATTCCATACAGCTTTAAGAAACGTCCCATACGTCCTACAATATAGTAACATCCATCTTCATCCCGATAGGCAAGATCACCAGTACGCATAAATCCGTTGCGTTCATCACCCAATAACAAATCCTCGCGCCTACGAGCATATCCCATCGTCACATTCTTACCACGATAGCACATTTCTCCTTCTGTATTCGCCGTATCAATAATACTCCCGTCGCTGTCTATCAAGGACAATTCAGCATTCGGAACCGCCTGACCTATACTACCACACTTTGAAATCGCCCACTCCGGTGGAAGATAAGACATACGAGCAGTACCTTCCGATTGTCCGTAAGTAGCAATCCAACGCTTTCCATGGTCACGACAATACTCTGCAAATTTTAAATTTAATTGCCGAGGCATTTTGCCACCACCTTGAGTAAGTAATGTCAAGTCAGGAAGATCCATACGAAAGAAACGCATCAGATTTAATATTTCAAAACTGTAAGGAACACCTGTAAAACTAGTAGCTCGCTGTCCCTTCATAAAATCCCAGAAGTTTCTATCAGTCATACTCAAGTTTGTAATGAGGATTGTTGCACCAACATAAAGATGACTGAACACCACGGAAAGCCCCATAGTATAGTACAAAGGAAGAACCAGTAAAGGACGATCTGCTTCTGTAAGACCAAAGAACGTTGATATATTCAAAGCTGCCGCTTCTATGTTACTATATTTATGGCGCACAAGCTTGGGACTACCTGTAGATCCAGAAGTGGGTAGTAAATGCGAAAGTTCCTCGTACAGAGGACAAGCATCCATTCCCGTACGTAAAAGCGTATAACCATAGCGTTCCATCACCGTCTCATAGGTAAAAGTGGCTACTTGACTGGAAGGAACACAAAGAAATGCAGGACGATAGAGATCAAACAAATTATGGTACAATCCTTGTTCTGTATGCGCATTCAGTATTAGCGGAACATTACCCGAATTGATACTTCCTATGCTCCACGCTATTCCACCTACATTATTTTCCGTAAGCAAAAAAAGTAAAGAACGTTCAGGAAGTAAGCTATTGATTTCTTCCGAAAAAGACAATAATTCACTATACTTCAAGATATGTCCTGAAGAATCAATTGCAGCAACTGCATCATGCGGTTGCCTATCTAAATGTAATATCATATATGTCTGTTTATTTTAAATAGAGGCACAACCATCCACACCAAGGATATGCCCTGATATATATGAAGCACGGTCAGAAGCAAGAAAAGAGACAGCATTGGCTACATCTTGTGGAGTTCCCAGTCGTCCGAGAGCTATTCGATTGATACGATTGTCAATCTTGTCACCGTTTGCTTCATATAGTTCTTCAAAACGCTCCGTTTTAATGATACCGGGAGCAACTGCATTCACACGTATTTGCTGCGGAGATAGCTCCTTGGCAGCCGACTTAGTAATAGCTATCACAGCGCCCTTAGAAGAAGAATATGCCACCTGACCTGGTGAACCTACCACACCTGTAATAGATGCAATATTCACAAAGCATCCACCACCCGTACGTGTCATCAGACGAGATGCTATTTGTAACATATCTATCAAAGAAAAGACATTCACACTATACATTTTTTCCAACAAATCCTTTGTAACCATACCTAACTTCTGATTAGCTATAATGGCCGCATTGTTCACTACACAGTCTATACGTCCCTCAGTCTTGTAGATAGTCATCAACGCACTCTTCATGGCTGAACTATCAGTTACGTCAAAGCAAATTGGAACGACTTTCACCTTGTTACGAGCAGAACAATCAGCAGCCCACTCCTCCATGTCTCCAATTTGAAGGTCATTGACATACACAGTAGCACCATCCTGTGCAAACTGCTCTGCAATAACACGACCGATACCACGACCGGCACCTGTAATGAGAGCTATCTTATTTTCAAGTAATTTCATATCAATATAATGTTTTACCTCCATCTATTATTAATGAATGCCCTGTTACCCACGCAGAAGCGTCAGACAACAGATAAACAATAGCAAGAGCCACATCCTGAGGTTCACCATAGCGTTTTAACGGATATGTCTGCATATCCTTTAGCATGTCCTCCTCAGAATAGGAACGACCTGCAAGCTTCGTATTTACCATACCCGGATTTACACTGTTACATCTCACTTTAGGCGCCATTTCTAACGCCACATTTTTCATAAATACTTGTAAAGCCCCCTTTGATGCACCATACATTGCATTACCAGGAGCAGTAGTATAGATCCCTCCCACAGATATGGTGAAAACAATTGAAGCCCCCTCATTAAGTTTCTTCTTCCGGCAAAGTCTTTGAGTCAGATACACTGGCGCAAGCGTATTAATGGACAGAATACGTTCCATATCATCCTTGTTAATGAACTTCACCGGCATTGGCTTAGTAACACCGGCATTGCTGACAAAACCGTCTAATTTGGGCAAACGCGCGACAAGATCGTCAAGGCATTCCTGACTGGTTAAATTAGCGACCTCCGCTGTATGCCCCTCACCTTCCAACATACCAAGAGTTTCGTTAAGCCCTTCTACATTAATATCTGTAAGGATAAGTGTTGCACCCAATTTGGCACATTCTACAGAAGTGGCTCTACCAATACCACCAGCTGCTCCAGTAACAAGGATTGTTTTTCCTACAAGCGAAAAAGGATTATAACTCATTCTTCCGACTTTGCTTGAATCGTATTGAACAAATCCTGAATAGTGATAGCCGCACTCATATCGCTACCTTTTAATGTTACACCATATTCCTCATCTATCATGGCTATAATAGATAAGGCTACAAGTGATGAATAATCTTCTAACTCGTGGAACACTGTCTCAGGAGTGAGTACACTTGCATCAGTTTCATCGAACTGATCAGCAAAATTCTCAATGAATTCTTTGATTTCCATAATTGTTATGATTTTAAAATAATATTATACAAGTTTCTTGGCTGGATTTCCAAATACGGTTGTACCAGATTTGACCCTTCTAATCACAAAACTACAAGCCCCAACATTGGCCTCTGATTCTACCACTACATTATGACTTATCACAGCCGAAGTATGGATATTTACATGATCTTCTATTATTATACCACCAACACACGTAACATGAGTATCAATACGATTCCAATTGCCAATTTTATCATCATGCCCTATAACAGTATAGGATTGAATCATATTGAAATCGCCTATTTGAGCATCATTACCAATAACTGTATACGCACCGATAAAATTACCTTTTCCCAATTTTGCATTAGTATAGAAACGAGCTGTCTGATGAATCAGATTAATAAATTCACCACCCCTACCCTGAATTTTCTCAATGCACTGTTTACGTTGTTTATCTCCTATTGAACATACAAAAACATCTTCATCCTGTGGCTGATAGTTTTCAATTGTTCCAATAATAGGAGGATAATTTTCAAACTGGTCCAATGAGGGAAAGTCATTCAAGAATCCTTTTACAATGAATTCCGTTCCATACCCTACACACTCTAAAGCGTTGGAATACATGGTACGTCCCATACCACCAGCTCCAATTATAATTAGTTGCTTCATAATTATTTTATACTACTTCGTAATATTTTTTAAAGTTACCTTTAGTTGCATTATTTTTCTAATTAATTTTATATCACGAAAACAGGTTCCCCCTGTCATTCTATAAAGAAGATATTCAAATAAGAAAGCAAACAGGTTAATTCCACTCAAACCATAAAGTTTTTTTTGTAGAACCTTCACCTCGGGATATGTTTTTATCTCGAAATTATCATATTCAAACGTTTTATCTTTATCAATCTCCATCTCCGAATAGAATGTCAAAGCGGCACAATTGCTTCCACTTCCGTCAAAGCCCCAATTCCGAACTTTTGAAACTTTCGGATAAATACAGTATTTCTTATTGAAAGCACAATATAATCTCCATAATAAATCTCCAGTAGCATTACTCCGCTTTCTATACATCATCCTATGTATAGCAATCCCCTGATTAAGCTTTACTGCTTTAAAAACTGTTTTAAAAGAAGAGAGAATTTCGTCAGCAACAGTAGTAGTAAATGTAGGCTTCTTGTCAAACCATACGCCTACTCCCCACGCATTATATCCTACAATCGGATAAGCATTGAATGGATATGTTTTCATACAGCTATAATTATATCCTAATTCAGTATAGCCGCAAATAGCAATCACCTCAGGATTATCTTTATATTTATTCAAACCAGTATTAATATAGTCAAGGAAATTTGGCGAAAACTCATTGTCATCTTCACTGAAGATATAACGGTCAAATTTTTGATGTACTATATCTAAGAGATCACGTGCATTTCTGGTTGCCCCCATATTCTCTTCTCTACGGATGACTACTACATTTTTAAATCCAGTAATGGTAGGAAGATAATTACAAATTTTTCTATATCCCTCCCAATGAGATTCCTTTGCAGGAAAGTCTAGCCCAACATACAATTCCGTCTCGTCTGCTCCGGTACATTCCGACAATGTATCGATGCACCGTTTCAAATGTTCATATCTACAAAGCGTAGGGATGACAACAGGGGCATATATATGCAATTCATTATTTGTCATTTGTTGAAAAACTCATTATATCCTCTTTTATTTCAATGATATTACATTGAAGAAACAAATTGTTCCAAGAAGGTGTTAGAAGAATTGATGGCATCTTCTTAATGATGCAATCTTTAAATGTAACATGCTTTACAGGACATTTCTCTGTAATTTTATCTTGATAGTTAGTTATATCTGGTATAACACAATTGTTAAATTCAATCCAATTAGTGGTATTAAGACGCAAAGGAGCCGTAAATTCACAATTTGAAATATGAGTTGCAATCTTATTGAAAGTTCCAAGGTTATTAAATGTAGATGACACATCATATTCATTATTTATGAAAATGCAATTTCTCATATATACATTGTCATTTCCTGTTTCAGGATAGACCCTTACTCCATCAGGTTCAAAATCAATACCGGCTTTGGGAGCTGTCCCTTTTATGGAATCTATCCCACAACTTTCAAATAATGAATTTTGAATCACTACATTTTGCGCACCTATCGTTATCCCATTTCTACGAGCATATTTAATTTTCACATTTTCAATTATTAATCCCTTCGAACATCTGTTTGAGATATGTTCATTTGAATAATCTGAAGTATACAATATACAATCTCCAAAGGAATTCTCTATCGTAATATCTTTAAAGCGAAAATTGGAACAAACTCTACAACAAAAAATATGCCCCCACTCACCATAATAGTTTGATCTCTTAACGAAAGGTGAGTTATAGATATGTTCTCTTACATCTCCAGAAATAGATCCTTTACCATCAATTATTACATTATCCTTTCCATACTCCCAAAAAACAAAATATGCACCTTGATTGGTCGGAAGCATCCTAAAGTGATTTTGAATAGTAAGATGAGTATTCGATGGTATAGTAAATATCCTCAAAAAAGAATATTCATCTTTATACAAATCCGCATATTTTCTCTTTTTCACCTTTCCCACCATTGAATATGGTAATTTATCACCAAGATTTGCTTCACCTTTGTAAGGTAATTCAAAAAAATAGTTTCTATCAGCCTGAAAATAAATGTGACAAAAATGAAAATCGTCAGTCAATGACAATGCATTCTTGATAATACAATTTGAGACGAAGTCTGGAGAATTATCAAAATAGAACCATGAATCATAGACTTCATCATTATGCCACGTTCCTAATATCAAAATATTCAAACCTATGACAGGTCCTTGACTTTTAACCGTCAAAACACTATTATTTCCCTCAATTATACCATTATCAATATACCCTTTTCCTTCTATCGCCAACTCTGCTCCTGATGGTAAAACTAAATGTCGTCCATCCAATTCACATTTAACATCGACAATCAATTTAGAATAAACCCTAGGCAATTTTTCCGTACATAAAATATTATCTTTTGAAAGCTGAAGAACCGTACTGACACGAATAGATACATTTACTGCCGTAAATCCCAGAGTAGTATAAAAAATCAAAAGAATACTAACAATCACTCTCATAATAGAAGTATGATATATAATATTTTTATACATAGAATATTGCACAACTTTTTTATAACGTTATATACTTAGGTAATTTCAATATATCACAACGCTTTCAAGTATATAAATCGTCTTATAAATATCAATATCGTATACTAATCTGTATCAGGAGAATTAACTTTTGCAGATGTTATAGCACTTGGGGGAAGTGACAATATAACAGAACCTAATATGAATAGATAAAGCCACATTAATCTAAAAGGATAGTCTCGTATCATATTGCAAATCACATACAACACCAAAAACCCCCAAGTTTGATTTGAACGATATTTATAAAATAAAGACCAATATAAAATGGAAACTAATATAAAACCAATAATTCCATTTATAAAAAAGAAACGTTTATAACTTGCACATCCATGTAGTATATTTGTAGACTCAGTGCCATCACCATAGGCTTTTCTCCCATAACCATTAATTAGATCCCCATGTTTCAACCAATCTTCATAATAAGCATCGAACAACATAGATGTCCTATTATTTCCTGAAAGTTCACCATCAACAAACATCAGTCTACTCAATATTTTCTCATTAAATATATTATCACCATTATTATAGGTTAAACCAAAAATGTAAAAAGCACATGCAAGCACTCCTAAAAATAAAATATATTTTAGAACATGTACCCCTTTTAAAAGATAATGAAGACACAAACCTATAAAAAGGAGACCATAAGCAGCCAATGACAAAGAAAATATAATTGATAGAAGATATATATAATTAGATTTATCTTTAAAATTGAATCTATTTATAAACAAAAGCAAACAACAAGTACTTCCAACATGTCCCGGTTCTAAAAACATGCCACAAAAACGAGGGAGTAACTCTTCCAATATATTATCTGCCCCCGCAATAAATAAATAGTAAACTTCATGAGTATAAAAATCCGTTGTATCTGAGTAATAATGAGGCAAAGGAATTCCTGCCAAATACAGAAACCAGCCAATCAAAGATATACAACAAATACATTTCATAAACCAATCAAATCCATGCCAAAGCTTAATTTTAAAAGCAATACTCGATAAAACAATGAATATTGAAATAATTATAACAGAACTAAGGTTAAGAAAAGAAAGAAATGAAAATGATACTGTATTATGAGTATAATTATATATAAAATTTATAATAAGCAAAAAAATCACCCACAATGATTGTTGAGGGACTTTTACTTTCAATAAGCAGGGAAGTAATACAAGTGCACATGCAAAATTAACAAGAGACTGTGGAAATCGCCATGTAAAATACAATTCCATGGACACACACATAGCTAATATTAGAAAATAGATAGCTGGCTGTTCCTTATTAAATTTAGTAATAAGCATGTTAGAAGAAATAGTATAGGTCTATAAAATAAGACTTTATATTATAGAGAAAATAATAATACTTCATTAGCAATTCTTTCAATATCCTCCTTTGCCAAACCATAGTACAAAGGCAAGCAAAGTATTCTTTTCGAAATATCCTCGGAAACAGGCATTTCTACATAAGGAAGTATCTGTGTAAAGGTATTCACTGAAGGATAGAAATAGCGTCTTGGATAAATGCCTTCAGCATTCAACTTCTTCTCAGCAGAGAGAAGCGTTGCTTCCGAAGGAAATATCACTGGAAAATAACTATAGTTACAAGCCTCATTGATACGCTGAAACTTCAATTCAGGACATTGAGAAAGTATCTCTTTATACAGCATATACTTTTCTTGACGATCAGCCAGGGCAGACGGCAGATAACGCAAATTGGCAATGCCGATAGCCGCATGAACTTCGGTCATTTTTCCATTAGTACCATCATCCACAACATCCTTACGATCATCAAAACCAAAGAAACGCAAACGCTTCAACTTTTCATGCAATTCATCGTCCAAGGAAAAGCAGGCACCTCCCTCAGCCGTATTCAACATCTTAGTGGCATGAAAGCTCGTTGTGGAAATATCACCGTACTCAAATATTGACCTGCCTTTATAATTCACCCCCACAGCATGCGCAGCATCATAAATCACCCTCAAGTTATGCTTCTTAGCTATAGCATCAATTTGCTCGACTTCGCAGGGATTACCGAAAACATGAACGGGAAGAATTGCACAAGTATGTTCAGTGATCTTTTCCTCAATCTTAGACGGGTCCATATTCAATGTATCAGGATCAATATCAACAAAGACAGGCGTACAACCCTCCCAAATAATGGAGCTGATTGTAGCGATGAAAGTAAAAGGAGTAGTAATGATCTCACCTTTAAGACCCAAGGCACGGATAGCCATATGAATGGCAATAGTACCATTGGTCACTGAAACAATATTACGCAAGTGAAGATAATCAGCAACTTCCTTCTCAAAACGTTGTACAAGGGGACCGTTATGCGTCATAATACCACGCTCCCAAATACCCTGCATAAGCTGAGTCACTTCTTCCAACGGTGCCAAAGTAGGCATCGTTACATAGATACTTTTATTTGCCATAACAATATTCTTTTATTTGCCCGATATACCGGGATTGATTCAAATTCTGTATATATTCACCTGAGAACTCTCCTATATCCAAACTGTGAGCAATATGCGCCAGCATATTTGAGAAATGATCATCAGCAGGTAAGAGAATCTCTTCACAACGTCCATGCTTTTCCAAGATTACTTTCGGAGTAAAACCGGCAGGAGCAGTGAACGCACGGGTGGTAGTCAATTTACCAAGACTGCCCCAAATTTCATAGCCGCACTGATAATAATTATCAAAACCGAAAGCAAGCTCTGCAATGACACCTTGAGGACTGTCAAGGTACGCCCCACCATACAAATCAACCTCCATATCAGAAGGTTGGTATAAAGAAGCGGAACGCAAACTAAAACTATAATCAGGAAGTATAAACTGCATAGCTTTCAAGGTATAAGCTCCCGCATCAAGCAAAGACCCGCCGCCAAGAGATTTCGAATAGCGGATATTATTCCGATCCTCAAAAGGGGGGAAGCCGAAGGAACAGCGGAAACAACGGAGATCACCCAATTCATGCCTTTCCAAAAGTTCTTTTACCCAAACATGCTGGGAATGAAAACGAAACTGGAAGTTCTCGATCAGAAGCAAATGTTTGTCACAGGCAAGTTCAACAAGCTCCCGAACCTCATCATAAGTACACGACAGAGATTTCTCACTCATCACATGCTTTCCTTTTTCCAAAGCTTTATGGATCCACTCATAGTGTAAACCTGTCGGAAGCGGAATATATACCAATTCGATATCCTCATTATCCAGCAGCTCTTCATAGCTACCGTAAGCAACACAATGATAAGGGGCAGCTACAAGTTGGGCTTTGTGAAAATCACGGCTGGCAATGCCAGCCAGTTCAAAGCGTTCAGATGATGAAAAGGCGGGAAGAAGGGAGCGGATCGCAATATGGGCACATCCAAGCACACCCACTTTATACTTTTTAATCATTTGGTATTTAAGATAAATAATTTAGAGCCGCTATCAAACTGCGGGACTGAATGTTCAGATAATTATTGAAACGCAAGAACTGATAGATTTGTCCTAAAGTCATCCAGCGATAACGTTCAGGGAGTTCGAGAGGAAAAGAATCATCCACCTCAACAAGCATATTACGGTTTTGCTCATGATAGAAGCGGCCCCCTTCTTCAGATTGTAAAGTATCGTAAAGCACCTGAGATCCGGAAGACTCAAGCACAAGGTCAAGGAAAGGCGGACGGGCACTTCGGGAAGAAGGAATATTACCTGTCAGACATTGCACTGTAGGAGCCAATTCCATAACATCAAAGTTACCGCATTCAAGTTTTGCCTGTACCATAAAATGATAAACTCCATTTATCTTTTTGATGATAAAAGCACATATGCCTTGCTGCATCGGCTGAATCAACGGCTGGCACCACGAAGAGACCTCACGGTTAGATATGGTAACTTTCACACCAACCACTTTAAAGTATTTTCCATCCTCACGGGATATTTCACCGGCCAATACCCGCCAATCTGTCATCTTCCGGAGAGGAAAAGGATGTACCTTCAAATCATAACGGGACTTTAAAGAAGACAACCAGGAAAGATGCTCGGATATCGTAGAATGACAGTGATTTGTTACGGAAGAAAGAAGCAAGTCCTTACCAAAAACAGACAAACGACTCATATCATCTGCAAGAGATAAATAGTCGCTGATTTTTAAACCGGAAAGAACGGTACGGGTATCCATATTGACCATATTATCATAACGCATCAACTCTTTTATCTGACCGAGCGTCATCCAGCGGAAATCATCATGCTCCTCAACATCCTCCTCCACTTTTATTATAATATTACGGTTTCTCTTACGAAGAAACCGTGCTCCCTGTTCGGATTGAAGTTGGTCAAGAATTATCTGGTCAGGGCTTGCATTTACAAAATAATCAAGGTACAGGGGTTGTTTCCCTTTATGAATCTGACTATAATTACTCTTAGTAGCCTGCAAGGTAGGAGAAATCTGCACGCAATTTACATTCCCGGGTTCAATCTTTGCTTGCATCAAAAAATAAAGGACACCATTAAATTCCTTGGTCAAAATCCCCAGATAGCCTACTTCCGGTTGGTTAATTATAGGCTGCGTCCAACTGGAAAGGGAGCCATAGTCTGTCTCTACACGAATCCCTTCAATCGAAAAAAAACGACCGGAACTATGTCTTAAAGTACCATCTTCATCCTGAGACCAGTGATCCAGGGAAGAAAAAGGAACAGGAGAGATTGAGACATGGATTGAACGATTGCGATTCTCAATCCAAAGACGAATTTCATCCAGCGAATGCAAAGTACCCTGAATGGTTAATAAAGAACGAATTACCATTGTACTATTTTTTCTTGAATTATTACTGATATATTATTTTCTATCCCGAATCATATTTACTTTCGTTTTAACAGGGAGATGCCAAGCTGTTTAAGTTCAAGGTACTCCGGTAACTTTATTTTCTCGTAGATAAAAAATGCCAATAAAATTCCCAATACTAACTGGATCGGAAGAAGGAGATAAACCGACCAATCCAATAAAGAGACACACCACATAATGAACGCTACGGTAAGGGAGGTAAGAAATGTAGGCAATATATCTTTCAATTGATCTATAGCAGGATAATCTATCAATCCTGCAGAATAATAGCTATTCAAAAAATAAGCAATAAAAGAGATTACTACGCTTCCCCAAAGCATATATTCAATACCGCAATATATGCCTATCATAATTGGACCTACAGCTATTATTTTTTTTATTATTTCTAATTTTAAAAATAAATCAGAGCGTCCTTTTACTTGTAAAATATTCAAATTAATAGCATGAAGAGGGTACAACATACCGGCAAAACAGATTATTTGTAAAAAATAAACAGCAGGAAGCCACTTTGCACCTATTAAAATAAGAATCAAAGGCTTTGCAACAGCTGCAAGTCCTAACATACATGCAAAACTTATCAGCATAGTAGTTTTTATAACCTTGCGATAAGCTTCACGCAATCGTTCTGATTCCTCTTGAATTGAACTTAATACAGGATAGCTAACACGTTGGACAACAGTAGTCAAGTTGCTGGAGAATATTGTATTAAACTGTTCTGCACGTGTATATTGTCCTAATATGGAAGAAGCATAAAAACGCCCAATAATGATATAATAAATATTCTTATAAATAGTATTTATAAGCCCGGATAACAGCAGCTTGGATCCAAAACCAAAAAGCTCATTAAAACTCTTTATTGAAAACTCAAAATTAGGATGCCATTTACAGAAAATCCATAAAAATAAAGTATTCAATAATTGCCGGGATAACTGTTGACCGACCAAGCTCCATACCCCCATTCCGGCAAGCGCCATACCTATACCAACAAATCCACTACTTATAGACGAGATTAATGAAACTTTAGTTTGTGTTTTAAAATTAACATTCCGTACAAATATCGTACGAGGTATAATGGATAATGCATTAATAATAAGAATAAAGCCTATTATTCGCATAACCTCCATCAATATGGGTTCTTTAAAAAAAACACTTATAGCCGGTGATGCAAGAAACAAAGAAATATATAAAACAATACTAACTACTATATTAAAATAAAAAACGGTATTATAGTCAATACGATTTATGTGTACTTTACGTATCAGGGCATTAGAAAAACCGCTATCAATAATTGAATTTGATACAGCTATAAATATAGCTATCATAGCCATAACCCCATATTCCTCAGGAGTTAACAAACGAGCTAAGATGAGACCGACCAGAAAAGTAATGCCCGAACTAGCTATATTGTCTATAAAACTCCAACCAACACCACGAACTGTTTTATCTTTTAAAGATTCCTGCATACAATAACCAATAAGACCTGAGTGAATTTGAAAAACATTAGCGTCAAAGATCTTATTTCCAAACGCTTATAAAAAAACAAAATGTATTATATATAAAATTCAATTCAATGTAACCATACATAAAAAGAACTAGGGAGAAAGAAACGCTAAGTTGATTTATATTAATTATAGGAATCTTCGCATAGATCTACATTAAGAAATAGCGTTATCTCTCACCCCTAGTTATATGCATATTTATCTGCCTATTTCATTTTCTTTCAATTTCACTTTATTATCTTCTTTTCTGTTCTTCAATTCAGTAAAGAAATCCCTTCCAAATAATATCCAACTGACACAACCTAATCCCGTCAAAAACACAATCCCTATAAGCATTAGAGCCTTACGAGGTTTTGAAGGCTTTATCGGAATAGTGGATGGTTCAATAATGGTATATACAGGAGTAATTTCCTGTACTTTAGCCTCTGCCATTTGTAATTGCTGCGCTACAGAGGTATAAACCTGATATGCCAAACGCATCTCATTTTCCAACCTTTCTTGTTCAGCACGATAACTCAACAAAATAATATTCTTGTTAGCGTCTGCAAACTTGGCATAGTTCTCCTGAGCTTTCTCATATTCTTTCTTTTTTCTTTCAAAAAGTTTCTCTTGAAACTGAAAGTCCTGACGAGCTTTAGTTGTTCGATATTCTGTGATATAGTCTTGTAACCGACGTACTACAGTATCAGTAAGACAAGCAGAAATACGGGCATCCTGCATTGTCACAGACAAAGTCGTAACACCCGTCTTCTTATCAACAGAAACATTTATACGCTCACTTAACTCTTTCGCGGTATCAGTTTCTTCTTTCGTTAAATGAAAAGGATCAAAAATACCATCATCTTCTTCATCTGTTAATAATGAAACAACCCAACCAAGTGCCTCAAATGGGGCAGAAGTTATCAATGACCACCACGGCATACGCTGATATTCATTCAAATAACAATAAAGTGTAGTATCAACCTCTTCATCCAAATCCTTAACTCGAACATTAAAAAGTCCCGTAATAAAAGGAGTAGAACTAACGATATCAGGATATAAATCAGGATATATTGCATCTGCACCAGATGTGGCATTAAGATTAAGACCCGCCATTGCGGCCAATGACGAAAGTCCACCTGTACCTTTATTATCAGACAATTCCGGTGCAATCATGGCCTCAGCTGTATATTCCCGAGGAATACTAAATACAATTACCAAGCCTATCAATACAGCATATCCACAAGCCTTCAGTATAAACTTACGTTCCCCCCAGACCTTTAATGCAAGCTCCAGTAAATCTATTTCTTCTTCTTGAGAAGAAGGGTTCTTTTGAAGTTCCTCACTCATAATTCATATTCTATTTAAAAGCATTTACCAAAGTTGCTACCATAGCCGCCATCGTAGCAGTAGTAGAACTGATACCCAATATTTCTGCAAATTTCATGTGCTGTTTCTCAGCCTTACTGGGTACTACAATTTCACAACCCGGCTGTATCAGTTGACTATCACCGCGTTTTGCACGCGCCACAGTACCATTCAAATATATGATGTACGCTTTCTTCTTCTTTGCCATATTACCATAACCACCAGCCATATTGATATAATGTTTTAATTTCGCACCTTTCTCCCAAGCCACCGTATTCGGATACATAACCGAACCGCTAATCTTAACAGTATTGACAAACTCAGGAATATAAATCACATCACCTTCGCGCAAAACAACATCGTAGTCGCTACCCGGATTAGCCAAAGCCTTCTCCATATCTATACCGACCGTATATGTTTCTGTTATAGCCAACTTAGCAACAGATATACTGTCTTTACCCTCACCATTACGTGCCATACGCAGAGCATCCCTTTCACGGCGACGCTCTTCATCATTCATTCTGCGAATAAGACGACCGCCTTTTATGTAAGCATCCGGAGTTATACCACCCGCACGTTTTATTAAATCACTCAAACGCTCGTTCTTTTTCAAAAGCGCATAACTTCCACTAAACAACACTTCTCCCGATACTGAAACGGTACGCTGCACCTTATAGGCCGGACTCCTGCGGATCTGAACCATATCAAACGGCTGCAAATAGAAATCCGCATCCCCTATCACCAAGCCGTCTTTTATATCAAAAGCAAACGTTTCCGCCAATTTACTACTGTAAGCAGTGCTCTTTGGGTCTTTAATACGACGCGTCACACTCACTCGCGTAGTAGCCGCTGCCTCACGCAAACCGCCTGCCTGAACAACCAGATCTTCTATAGTCATCTTGTCCGAATACAGGAAGGTTCCCGGATTTAGAACTTCACCATATATTGATACGGTCTCTTCCTCCTTCAGATCATTCACACTGGGGATATAAAGATGGTCATCCTTTTGCAAGGGAATATCTGCAACGGTACCATTGAGTAAACCGTTCAAATCAATAGCTATAACTTCATGAGAAAGATCCTCATGTTCACGATCCAATAATACACGATTCAAAAAGGCATCGCCACGAAGCCCTTCAGCTTTCTTTATCAACTGTTTTACCGTGTTTACCTCTCCATCCAACTGATAGAGTCCCGAACGGTAAACAGCACCGCTAATCTCAACTTTGTTTTCAAAGCGGTCGAGTACGGCATCAACGGTTACAAGATCACCGTCATCCAGACGGAATACGGAATAATCCATTTCATCTACATTGAAAACCTGATGCTCACGTCCGCTCTTACGGATAAGACGAATGGCTTTCTTATAGGAATCTCCAGTAAAACCACCGGCATATTCCAACAAATTAGCGACAGTTTCCGTAGGCTTCATTTCGTAGTACATTGGACGTTTCACCTTTCCAACGATCTCCACCAGAGATTCATAAGGATTCACAATGATAACGTCGCCTTCTTGCAAGCGTATATCGTCATTCATCTTACCCTTCATGATAAACTCATAGACATCAAGATTTTCTATAGTCTTTCCGTTACGCACCAACTTTATGCCACGCAAACTACCGATTTTATTAACACCACCCGCACGGTACAATGCATGAAAAACAGTAGAAAAAGCAGAAAGAGAATAAGTACCCGGAACGGAAACCTCTCCCATGATGTTTACCTGAATAGTACGCGTGTCGCCAAGCGTTAACCGAATCTGAGAGTTAGGCTCATTGCCACCAATACCCGAATAAATCTTAGAAAATTCACGTTGCAAATATTGGTTGGCTTCCTTCACCGTCATCCCATTCAAATGAACCGGCCCCAGATCCTTAACCTGAATATCACCTTCAGGACTGATCGTCTGGCGGATTGTATTTTCCGAAGCACCCCAGATATCTATAATCACTTCATCACCGGGGCCCAAACGATAACTTATCGGAGTGGCAAGATTAGCGCTGGGTTCAAAGCTTAAATTGGTATTTCTGAATAAATTGTGACCGAAAATCTGCCTGGTAGACATTTCCAAATGAGCTTTGCTATCCTGCTTTTCATCAATAACAGCCTTCTGGTCTTCCAACTCTGCAGCTTCATAAGATGAATCCAAAGCCACGGCGTGTTTGCGCATCTGGTTGGGCTTATTACCTGTACCTTCAGCAGTACTGTTGGTAGCCTCATACCTGGACTTAATCCGCAATACCTGCTCCTGGGTCACACCACGGCGAAGCAGTTCAGTAGTCATTTGCTTCTGGGATTTTCCTGCTGCTTGTGCATTCTTTACATACTCAACAACCTGTTCATCAGACATGCGTTGGGCATGAACAAAACCGGATAAAGTAAAAAGACAAAAGATAAATAATAATAATCGACGCATAGTTTATATATAAAGATAATTATTCTTCATGATGATTTTCTCATTCATCAATATATTCCCAAGGATAAGGATTATCCACTACATTCTGGAACTCGGCGATAGCTTCCTGTTGATCGGGAGTAAGTGATGCGGAATCCCAGGAAGCAATGATGGTACGAGCTTCATCAGCCAAGGGATCGTCAAAAACCTCACCATAGCAGGCAGTTAGTAAACGGAGCTTCAACAAAGAAGCCGGAAGTGAATCGAGGATATTCCAGCAACGATTTAAAACTTCCTGAACATGTATTTGCTTTTCACCATGATCGACAAATGAAGCGTTGTAACCCATCAGAAGAGCCAGACAAACATTAGCCTGTTCTTCCACAGTAGAACCTTTGACACCGGAATTATACAAAGCCGTGGTCAGGCGGTAAACTTCACCGTTACGGCGGGACAAGTCATCGCTATAGACCGGACTCCCGTCCATGCCCAAATACATCAGCTCGTGCGCTGCACGCTGAAGAGAAACTATTTCTTCGGAAAGAGTCATAAAGAATTATGATTTTGGAGTTATCAACTGTCAATTACCTCTATAAGGTCAGGATGGATAGTAGCCATGGCAACGGCTATGACACCTTGTATCGCAACAACTACACGACGATCGCGAGCACCTTTTACTTTCAGGAAAATACCTTCCTGACCTTCGAAGTCACCGCCCGTGATACGAACTTTTGTACCTTTAGATAGATTCAGTTCATCAGGTTGAAAGTACATGAGATGATCATTGTAAGTACCGGCTACAGCAATAAAACGCTGCATCTCGCTATCTGAGATAATAATCTTCTGACCACTACGGGTATCGGTTATGTATTGTAAATAGGTTACTTGTGATTTGATACGCTTCACCTCGGAAGGACAAGCATGAACAAAAAGTAAATTATGAATGACAGGAACCAGAACACGCACTTTCTTACCTTTCTTTATACTGATCTTGTATTGCATGGGAACGAAACAACCCAATTTTTCCTTTTCAAGCAAACGCATAGCATCCGGCTCTCTACGATAAGTGGCACGCATAGCATACCATATTGGGGTTTCTTTCTCCACTTCCATTCTATGATTATTTCAGAAAAGTGCGTTCCTCCGGGGCTTTGAACTTCTTGCATACACTTGAAATTCAATCACTTGCGAACACTTTATGTAAAATACAACAAGCTTTGTGCTCCTCTTGTCAACGAGTTTTCTACAGCAGTTCAATGCTTTATAGGTAAAAAGCTATAAACGAGCAGATTACAGTCAAAAAGTATTTTTTAATCGTTCGTTTAATGGGCGCAAAGATAAAGGTGTTTTTCCGAATGACAAAATGTTTGATAAAAAATCTTCTTTAAATTGGATAAAAACAAAGCTAACTATCTGATTATAAGAAATAAACGAGAGCTGAAAATATCTGTTAATATTTACTCATTTTATTCTTTTTCTACCTTCCACTTTTAAAAAATATTGACGTCCATTAAACGAACGTTTTTTGAACACTTTCCAAATTAAAACTTATATATCTAGTATACAATTATTTACTACTCATAAAAGATTATATTTACTGTATTTCCCCCTACTCTATTATCCCTCTAATTTTAATTTCCTATTTTTGTAACATTTTTAACTGTGAATATCAGTTAAATCAATAATTAAAAATTATACAATATGGAAAAATTAAAAAAAAGAGGTTCAAAATGAATCTAACGTAAAGAAAACATCTCATCAAGTTGAAAATCAGAGTACAAGCAGTACCAGAACAGTAAGTAAAATCAGTATAGTTGATGAGGATTTATTGGCTGAACGGTATTATGCAGGTATAAAAACTCATCTGTGTGTAGGAGCTCTAAGAAGCTTCAAATTAGGCTATTTTAAAGGTCAAAATATTAATAACATAAGCGATTTAGGAATGCATTTGTACAAATCGGGCGACGCCATAAAACACGAGAAAGGGCAAGATAACTTAATGGAAATAAGCAGCTTTATGACAGAACTAAGAAAGATGTGGGCAGTAATACAAAAGGAAGATACCGAACACATAGATCCGTATGGTTATGATGTAACAATAAATCATTGATAGTTTACTACAAAGAAAGGGCATAACTTTGCCCCGTCAATCTGATCGTGGAAGGGCTACACCCTTTCACCCGGATGGTGTAGCCCTAACCTAAAAAGGGTATAGCTATCCGGAGCAAAGGGTGTAGCCATCGCAGAAGATTGATTATTAATCATTTATAAACTACTAAATTCATTAAAATGAAGAAACAAACGTTGGGGCACCAATCGAATCATGTAACGAAAAGCGAAAGAGTAGAAAATCTATGGAAGAAACTTATCAGACAAGAAACAGATTTATCAGATGAAACCATCACATGGATGACAAGACGAATTAGACTACTGACTGAGTATATGGCATACGGATGTGCACTAATAGCCTATCGCAAGCAGAATGGAGATTTTTATATGGCAAGAGCCACACTCGTATATTATGAAGCCTGTTTCCACCGAAAATATGACATTGAACGTATCCAGAACCATGTGGTATACTGGGATATAGAACAGCAGGGATGGAGAACATTCCAGATAGAGAATTTTCTGGAGTGGAAACCGGTGGTTAATTGAGAGTGGAGAATTTAAAAATCAGGAGATTATGGAATCATATCTATTACATGACGCCAATGCAAGCAGTAATTTTAAAATAATGATGATGATACAGAAAGAAGGAATGAAAGGATACGGTATCTACTGGATGATACTGGAGTTTCTTAGAGTACAGAATGGATATAAGGCAGACGTAAGAATACTGCCCGTACTGGCAAGAAAAATGAGAGTGACAGTAGCAACCTTGAAGAGAATCATCTTCGATTCAGGACTATTTGAGGTGAACGACACAACCTTTTCATCGCCCGGACTCACACGGCGCATGGGGCCACTGGAAGCCAAGCGCGAAGCGAACAGAGAATCGGGCAGACGTGGAGGACTGGCTAACCAACAGAGAATCAGGGAAGGCATGGCAAGCGACGCTTTACCTATCAATCAGACTAATGATATAAATAACTCCCCCTCTATATCTCCCCAAAGGGAGACAGGGAAGGATGAGGAGGTTCTTCTTATTCCACCGGAGTATGCACTCAACAAAAATACACATAATTATGAAGGACTGATGGAAGAGTTGCAACGTCAAAAAGTAACGGTCATCAAGGAAATCAATGCCATCCTCAGACTCACGGATTTCGGAAAACTGAAAGGAAGGATATGGAAAATACTCTATGACATCAACAACTCACCGCAGATGAAAGCAAGGATTGTGATGCCGGGAAAATATATTCTGAAGCTACTGCAAAACTAAAAGAACTAAAGAGGGTGTTTACACTTCTTCCACCACAGATTACACGGATTCTCACAGAATATCTATACTGGATAACAATTGTTTATTTGAATCTGGATAAATCTGTGGTGCTTTCTTCTTTCCACTCTAAACAAATTCGTATATTTGCTACACAAAAACCGTTTTAAATATCATGATAACATTTCCGAATGCCAAAATAAACCTGGGACTGAACATTGTAGAGAAGCGTCCCGACGGGTATCATAATCTGGAAACAGTATTCTATCCTGTTCCCCTAGAAGATGCGCTAGAAGTGAATATTCTGCACGAAGGCAATGAGAAGTTTCGATTGCACCAGGCAGGATTAGAAATCGAAGGAGAAGTTGAAAATAACTTAGTGGTGAAAGCCTATAAGCTGTTGGATGAAAAATTCAATCTGCCGCCCGTGGATATTCACCTGTTCAAGCATATTCCTTCCGGTGCCGGTTTAGGCGGCGGATCATCTGACGCAGCTTATATGCTGAAATTATTGAATGAAAAATTCAATCTGGCACTCACGGATGAGACCTTAGAAGAATATGCCGCAAAATTGGGAGCAGATTGCGCCTTTTTCATCCGGAATGCCCCAACATACGCTGAAGGAATAGGAAACGTCTTCTCCCCTATCTCTTTATCCCTAAAAGGGTATCAGATTGTTTTAGTTAAACCGGATATTTTTGTTTCCACCCGGGAAGCTTTTGCTCAAATAAAACCGCATCGGCAGGAAATGCCACTAAAAGAGATCGTGAAACGTCCTGTAGAAAAATGGAAAGAATGGATGATGAATGATTTCGAGGAAAGTGTATTCCCCCAGTTCCCAGCTATCAGGGAAATTAAGGAAGACCTATATAAACAAGGAGCTATTTATGCCTCCATGACAGGTTCCGGTTCGTCTGTTTTTGGATTGTTCGAACCAAGTGCCATATCACCCAGCAATACTTTTGGAGAGAAGACATTTATATACCGCGGAATATTAAAATAACGATCTTGATTAAAACTATATTGGAGAGGCTAAATTCAGCCTCTTTTTTTATGCCATTTTCCAGAAGCTGCAACTGAACCTTTATCAGACCCTGATATTTTTTTGTTCACTGGTGAACAAAAAAAATAAGCCCTGTCTCCCGACAAGGCTTATTCACAACACAAACACAAAATAAAACACGACAAAACTACTATGCAATCTTACCTGTCTATGCCGGGGAGGCATAAGTACTAGTTACGGATATTCACATATACATAAACAGCGTCAGGCTGATTTGCAACATATAAACAAATGCGGGGAAGCATTTGTTCATGTCCTATTTGTTAATAAAAACAAAAATCGCTTTTAATGCTTATTGAATACCTCTTTCGCGAAGCTTCAACTGCCAGTTCCAAGCAGAGAGCAGCGTATCTTCGATGGTTTCAACAGCTGTCCAACCCAACTCTTCATTTGCGAATTTAGGATCGGCCCATACCTTTTCAATATCTCCCGCACGACGACCAACAATCTGATAATTCAGCTTCACGCCGGTTGCCTTTTCGAAAGCATTAATTAATTCCAATACTGAAAGACCGCGTCCTGTTCCAATGTTGAACACTTCCACTTTCTCTTTTTGTTTATTTTCCAAGATGCGGCGGATAGCAATCACATGTGCTTTTGCTAAATCGACTACATTAATGAAGTCGCGTATGCAAGAGCCGTCGGGCGTATCATAATCATCACCGAACACACTCAGTTTCTCACGGATACCGATAGCGGTCTGGGTCAGATAAGGTATCAAATTTTGAGGCACACCATTAGGCAATTCACCAAGCAATGCTGTAGGATGCGCACCAATCGGATTGAAATAGCGCAGCAATATTGCATTGATAGGAGCACCTGAAGCCACAGTATCACGAACAATCTCTTCATTGATCTGCTTTGTATTACCATAAGGAGATTCAGCTTTCTTGATCGGCGCTTTCTCCGTCACCGGTAATTCATCCGGTTGGCCATATACAGTACAAGAAGACGAGAATACGATACCTTCCACTCCATGCTTCGGCATCAGTTCAAGCAGGTTTATCAATGAAACCAGATTGTTGCGGTAATAAAGCAACGGCTTCTGAACCGATTCGCCTACAGCCTTACTGGCTGCAAAGTGGATGATGGCTTTAATGCCTTTATATTTAGTAAACACAGCGTCAAGACCGGCGAAATCCAAACAATCCAACTTCTCGAATGCCGGACGGATACCCGATACTTTTTCGATGTTATCAACTACATCGGCGCTAGAGTTTGACAAATTATCTATTATCACTACTTCGAAACCTGCGTTCTGAAGTTCTACTACAGTGTGTGAACCAATATAGCCAGTTCCACCTGTAACCAAAATTCTTTCCTTCATCAGTGATTTATTCTATTAGGTTATCATCGTTGTGCCCGCAAAATTACGAAATTTAATTTAGATAAAATAAAAAAAGAGTGTTTTTTTTAGTCTAAAAAAGAAAGGGGTAGAATTTCTTCTACCCCTAACCTATTAGTTAATGTTCTATTTTTCAGATTTTCACAACACCGGAGAAACCCATAAATGCCATAGCCAAAAGACCGGCAGTAATCAGAGCAATCGGAGTCCCCTTCATTCCTTTCGGGATATTTACCAAACTCATCTGTTCGCGCAAGCCCGCAAAAAGAGTCAGCGCCAGGCCAAAACCGATAGCTGTGGAAAATGCATAAACCACACCGGTCAACAGATCATAATCTTTCTGAATTACAAGGATGGCAACACCAAGAATACAACAGTTAGTTGTGATCAGAGGCAAAAACACACCCAGTGCCTGATACAAAGAAGGCGATACTTTTTTCAAAATAATCTCTACCATCTGAACCAGTGCAGCAATCACCAGAATAAAAGTAATAGTCTGTAAATAACCCAGGTCAAAAGCATCGAGCACAAATTTCTGAATAAGGAATGTCACTATGGTTGCAATCGTAAGCACAAATGCCACGGCAGCCGACATACCCAATGCAGTTTCCACCTTCTTGGATACACCTAAAAACGGACAGATACCCAAAAACTGCGACAATACGATGTTATTGACAAAGATTGCCGAAATAAATATCAATATATATTCCATACTTTCCAAAATTAAGAATTAAAAATTAAAAACTAAAAGCAATTACTACTCTCATCCTTAATTTCTAATTTTCCATTATTAATTCTTTTTCAAGCCGTTTATCAATGCGATCAGATACCCCAGTGCAATGAAAGCTCCCGGTGCAAGTACAAATATCAACATACCGTATTCTTCAGGAAGGATAGTCAGATCAAATATCTTACCGGTTCCCAGAAATTCACGTACGGCACCCAGCAAAGTAAGAGCCAAAGTAAAGCCAAGGCCCATTCCTAAACCATCAAAGAAAGAAGCTACCGGAGTGTTTTTGGCAGCAAAAGCTTCTGCGCGTCCCAATACAATACAATTTACCACAATCAGCGGAATAAACAAACCCAGCGTAGCATATAGAGCAGGAACATAAGCTTGCATGACCATTTGCAGTAAAGTTACAAAGGAAGCAATGACCACAATGAACGACGGAATACGTACCATATCAGGAATTACATTCTTGATTGCCGAGATTACGACATTAGAACAGATCAGCACGAACATCGTTGCCAGTCCCATACCCATACCATTGATAGCGGAAGAGGTGGTACCCAGCGTAGGACACATACCAAGCAGGAGTACAAACGTAGGATTCTCTTTGATAATCCCGTTCATCATAACTTTAAAATTATTCATATCTTCTACTCCTTTCTTTATTTAGCGCTGATAGAGTCCGCAGCTTCAGTGGCGGCATTTTCAGCAGGTTCAACAACTTTTTGCGTAGCGCCCGTAGTGGCATCCGATTCATTCTGACCGGCATAAGCTGCATAAGCAGCATTCACAGCATTCAGGAAAGCTCGTGAAGTAATGGTAGAAGCTGTAATGGCATCTACCTGGCCTCCATCTTTGCTTACAGACAACGGAGCCTTACCCGGATTCATACCTTTGATACTTCCTTTATTTCCTTCTTTAAACCAATCGGCAGCCTTGGACCCCAATCCCGGAGTTTCCACATGCGACAACAGGGAATAATCTATAATGTTTCCTTCCGCATCAAAGCCGACCAAGACTTTCAGCTCACCACCGAATGCCATTGAACTCGCTTCTACGGCAGCACCAATAAACTCTCCACCTTTCGTAGCAGGATACACAGCATAATCTACACCATTCACAGCCTGCATCTTCTTTTCTGCAATCGGATCATTATCGAAACCGGGAACCACTGCACTGACAGCGTCGCTCAATGTCTTTGCATTGGCTTGTGCTATAGGTTCTTTCGTCAATTCATTCACATATGCCAGCAAAGCCACAGAGATGGCAGTAACGCCCGTGAGTACCAGCAACATATTCTTCAAGGATGATTCTAACTTTTTCATTTCTTCTTCGCTACCTCCCCAAAGCGTTTAGGTTTACAATATGTATTAATCAGCGGAGTGAAGGCGTTCATAATCAAAATAGCGAATGACATACCTTCGGGATAAGCACCGAACAGACGGATAATCACTGTCAGTAATCCGATACATACACCATAAATCAGCATTCCCTTCTTGCTCATCGGAGAAGTGACGTAGTCAGTAGCCATAAAAATAGCACCCAGCATCAAACCACCTGTAAGCAACTGAAGCACGGGAGATACATACAATTCTGGATCTACCAGATGCATAATACCCGAGAATACAAATACTGTAGCCAATATAGAAATAGGAATATGCCAGGTAATAATTTTCTTCCAAAGCATATAAGCTAATCCCAGCAGTAACGCCAATGCACTGACTTCACCCAGACAACCGCCATTGTTACCAATCAGCAAATCGAAAGAGGAAGGCAGATCTTTCAGAGCCTCTATATTTCCACCGGCAATCTGCTTCATCAGATTAAGCGGAGTAGCAGCCGTCGTAGCATCGGTGTAAGCAGTCAACTGTCCCACCACCGGCCAACTCGTCATTTGCACAGGGAAAGAAAGCAACAGGAACACACGGCCTGCCAATGCAGGGTTGAACGGATTATTACCTAACCCGCCAAAAGACATCTTGCCTACGCCTATAGCAAACAATGCACCCAGAATAATAATCCAGATAGGCAGATTGGAAGGTAAATTGAATGCCAACAACACACCTGTGATTACAGCAGAACCGTCACAGATTGTTGTGGTTTCTTTCTTCATCAGGAATTTACCAATAGCCCATTCGAAGAACAAACAGGCAGCTACCGATGTAGCCGTGACAATCAGCGCACCCAGTCCGAAGAAATAGAGCGATACAAGAAATGCAGGAATCAATGCAATAAGCACACCATACATATTCTTTTTCACGCTGTCACCACCATGGACGTGGGGTGAAAGTGATATTACTAATTTATTTTCCATACTTCGTTATTATTTAGCTTGACGTGCACGGATAATCGCTCCTACCTTGCCCTTACCCAAGCGGCAATAGTCCAGCAACGGACGGTTGGCAGGACAGGTAAACTGACAAGAACCGCACTCGATACAATCCATAATTCTTTCTTTTTCCATTCTCTCGAATTCTGTATGTTCGGCAAGTGCCGACAGCAAATAAGGTTCCAATCCCATCGGACAAGCACCCACGCACTTTGCACAACGGATGCAAGGTTGAACCTCACCACGTTTGGCTTCCTTTTGATTCATTATCAGAATACCGGAACTACCTTTAGCGGTAGGAACCTCCGTGTTGACCAATGCCTTACCCATCATCGGGCCACCACCGATAATCTTACCTGTATCTTCGGGCAGACCACCGCAAGCATCAATCAATTGCTTCATCGGCGTGCCAATACGTGCCAGGAAGTTAGACGGTTTTGCTACTGACTTACCAGTAACGGTAATCACGCGCTCAAACAACGGCTTGTTTTTCTGTACGGCCTGGTATACCGCAAATGCAGTACCTACATTCTGTACCACGGCTCCTGCAGAAATTGGTAAAGCACCACTCGCTACCTGACGACTGGTAATAGCATCTATCAACTGCTTCTCACCTCCTTGCGGATATTGCACCTTCAAGGCTACTACCTCGATACCTGCATAGCTGGATGCCACCTTCGCCATCAACTGAATAGCATCGGGCTTATTATTCTCAATACCGATAAATGCCTTGTTCACCTTCACAGCTTTCATCAGAATAGATACACCTACCATAATTTCCTCGGCATGTTCCAGCATTAGCTGATGGTCAGCTGTCAGATAGGGTTCACACTCCACAGCGTTGATAATCACACACTCTGCTTTGAATGCAGGCGGCGGACAGAGTTTCACCTGAGTAGGGAAACATGCACCACCCAAACCTACAATACCGGCATTGGCTATCTTTTTTACTATTTCCTCGGATGTAAGGTTACATTCCCTCACCAACGTTTCGGTGCGATCAATACTTTCTTCCCATTCATCACCGTCCACATCAATAAAGATGGCAGGTTTCGGATAACCACTGGCATCGATAACCGTATCGATTTTAGCAACCTTGCCGCTGACAGACGAGTGGATGGCCGCGGATACGAAACCACCGGGTTCGGCAATCTTTGTGCCGACTTTCACCACATCTCCTTTAGCTACAATCGGCTTTGCAGGCGCACCAATGTGCTGGCCCAGCAAAATCACAGCTTTGGCAGGAATTTCCGCCTTTATAATCGGCTGATGTGCTGAAAGTTTATTTTCGTGTGGATGAACACCACCGATTGAAAATGTCTTCAACATACAATTCTGTATTTTAGTCGTTTATTACTTCTTTATTATTAAGCCTCTGCCTTTGGAGTTTCAACCTGAGGAGTCTCAACAGCTTTAGGGGTCTCTACAGTTTTAGGAGCCTCTGCAACCTTAGGCGTTTCTGTAGCTTTCGGTGCAACGGCTACCTTAGGAGCAGCAACCGAAGCAGCACCTTCCGCCTTCGGTTTACGCGGCGGGAAATTGAGTGCGATAATCGTGTTCTGAGGACAAGCCTCTTCGCACTTACGACATGATTTACATTTGTTCGGATCGATGTAAGCCAGATTATTTTCAAGTGTAATCGCTTCGAACGGACAAACCTTCACGCACTTGCCACAACCAATACAAGCAACTGTACAAGCTTTACGCGCTACGCCGCCTTTGTCCTTGTTCACACACTGCACATAGATACGGCGTGACTTCTTACCTTGCGGACGAATCTCGATAATGTTCTTCGGACAAGCCTTGACACAAGCTCCACAAGCCGTACATTTTGCTTCATCCACTTCCGGAAGTCCCGTCTCTGGATTCATGTGGATAGCATCAAACTGACAAGCTTCCACACAGTCACCACACCCCAGACATCCGAAACTACAACCGGTTTCGCCACCATAAAGAGAGGCCGCAATAGCACAACTCTTCGCACCGTCGTACATATTCGTACGGGGACGGTTGGCGCAGGTTCCATTACATCTCACAACTGCCACCATCGGTTCGGCAGCAACGGCATCCAAACCAAGGATTCCCGCTATTTGCGTCATAACAGGTTGTCCGCCTACCGGACAGAACTTGCCCTCCAGCGAACCTGCCTTTACACAGGCATCGGCAAAACCGCTACAACCCGGATAACCACATCCACCGCAATTTGCTTGAGGCAACACCTCTCCTACCTGTGCAATTCGCGGATCTTCATACACGGCGAATTTCTTGGAAGCTATGTATAATATAGCGGCCGAAACCAGCGCTATGGCTCCCAATGAAATCACTGCAATCAGAATTACATTCATAAATTAGTTATTTATTTAATTATTTGTTTTAATGTTCCAAGAGTTAGTCAATTGGCCTTATTGAAAAAGAAAATTTCTTTCCCATACGTGTTTTATTTAGCCACAATATATAATAATAAGGAATAAGAAGAGCTAACGAACAAAGTGCAGAGAGAAGTTCGTCACTCCAGATAGCCATAAATACAAAGAGAGAAATCACCAGAATACAGAAAGGTATTATAAAGGCCCACAACACCGCCATCATTCCTATAGAGAGTTCGCCAAAAACGATTACCCGGTCACCCACCTGATAGGAAGACGCATCGCCGGTAGTTACATCGATTATTTTTTCTTTGGTATCAGCCGAGGCACAATGTCCCTTCGCACTACATGCCGCACAAGCTGACGTTTGGACAATTCTCACCTTTATATGAGAACTGTTTATGTTTTCCACAATACCTTGATGTTTTATAATATCTGCCATTTTGCAAACTGTGCATTACAAATTGCGGCAAATTTACGCATTATTTGTGAACTGCAAGGCTTTCACCCGCTTTTTTTATGTGTACGCCAACGTACTTTTCCCCGTTTTAACTATTTTTCTTCACTTTTTCCACAGAACAAGCAAGAAAACCTGTTTTATAACACAGACTAAGGTATCACTTTGCACCATTGATAAGTATAAGATAACAAAATGATACTATGAATAATTCTTTTCTCCTAAAAGCAAGTAAGGCTGCCTCCCTAAAAGAAACAGCCTTACTTGTAATATCTATATTCAGATAGTATAGACTTACCATTTATAATTAATACCGAAACTCAAAATTTCATTCACCTGAAAGTAGCTGTCTCCCGTAGTCGGTTTACTGCTGTCATCATAACGGGCATGTACATAGAGTTTTGTAGAGAGGTAACGGTTCAATATAAAGTTGATTGTATTTTCCCACTCAATACGTGTCCATTCATAGCTGGTCAGATAATTCAAACGAGAATTCAGCACAATAGAAGGAATGATGGTCCAGTCAAATGTCGGTTGTATTTGCGAACCCCAATTATGACGCACGCATTTGCCCTTTTCCAAACCAAAGTCTACCTCATTTACATCTTTATTACCGATATAACGCATTGTCCAAGTCAACGGAGCTATAAAGACAGAAAGATTGAACTTTTTCTTCTTCAGTTTATAGTCCATACCGACACTGGTGGATAAATCAGCCGGAGCAAAGAAAGCAGAAACTAACTTCTCGCTATTTGCTTTATAACCGTGACAGAACTGAGTTTTGAATTCAGTAGAAATGGTATAGTACCAATTAGAAGCAGCCTGAACACCCAGCTTACTGTAAATACGGAGCAAGTCGGTGTTTACCAGATAATCATGGTACTTATCCGAAGGAGTTGAACCAAAACCTAACTTAGCTTCCAGCATATTTTCCCACTGTATCTTCTCACGGTCGTTATAGTTAGCGAACAACTGTAAGTTAGCCAGAAAAGAGTTCGTACTTTCACCACCTTTATACCAGTTATCCGAAATATAGTTCTGCGTAATCTGTAAAGAACCGCTTCCACCGGTCACCCACCAGTTAGGTTTCCGAATCAGCACTTCCGCATCTTCTTTCACATTTGCCATACTCTCCTGAGCAAACAACTTCAATACAGAAGGTTTAGAAGATACCTCTTTTTCAATATTATCCTTGAATACCCTCACCTGCATAATATCATCTTCCCATGCCACAATCTTATGCAGATCATCATTAACATAAAGATAGAGCAAAGCACGATCCACTGTTTCATTCGCGCGTTCCTTCGAGGTAAAGCGGGCTTCATCAAATGGCAAAAGTTCTTTCACTGGCAATTCAACCGTATCAAAAGGTTCAAATTTCCAATTCAATGTCGAAACACGCTTTATAGGAGAATTATAATATGTAAATGGCTTAAGAAACAGACGGTAGTAATCGGGATTATCAGGAATGTAACGTTCAGGAGTAGACGGATCATTCAGGTAGTTTAATACTCCAAAATACTTCTCATGCAGTATGGATACTGTGTCCAACTTGAGAGTATCATTCGCTGGTTTCAACTTTAAGACAAAATATTGCTTCATCACATCCGACAAGGTATCCACTTGTGCGGCAGCCGGTTCCTCTCCGGCCTTTAAGACAGTCTTTACTGAATTCTGCGCCACTATCGACGAAGAAAAAAGCGCAGCAACTGCCCATAAAGATAAGTATCTATTCTTCATAACGCCCTAAAATCTATGTTTTGACTGCAAAAGTAATTTAAAATGTTTAGAAAACATAGAAAAGAGTAAAGAAAAGATTAGCAATAGCCGGTACTTAGGATGACAAGTTCATATCAGCTCCGTACCAGCCCCGTACCAAGTCCGTATCAAGTCCAAACATATATATACGGAGATGACACGGAGGTGATACGAAGATAGTACGGAGATGATAAGGACTTAATAACATTGCAGCATCACTTTTTTTAGAATTGTTTCGCCGAAACTTTATGTACTTCCTCTTTTTTTTGTAATTTTGCGCTTTTTAAGTCTCATCTGTAGACAGGTAGGTACACAAATGTGTACATCGACCAAACAAAACAATAATATTAAAACAGTATAGCTGTGGGAGAAACAAAGTATATTTTCGTCACCGGTGGCGTTGCCTCATCATTAGGTAAAGGCATCATCGCCTCATCCATTGGTAAATTGCTACAAGCAAGAGGTTACAAAGTAACCATTCAGAAGTTTGACCCGTATATCAATATTGACCCGGGCACTTTAAACCCCTACGAACACGGAGAATGTTATGTGACTGTAGACGGACATGAAGCTGACCTCGACTTAGGTCATTACGAACGTTTTCTTGGGATCCAGACTACTAAAGCCAATAACATCACAACCGGACGTATCTATAAAAGCGTTATCGACAAAGAGCGCCGTGGTGATTATTTAGGTAAGACCATTCAGGTTATCCCTCACATCACGGACGAAATTAAACGAAACGTGAAGTTGCTGGGTAACAAATATAAATTCGATTTTGTAATTACAGAAATCGGTGGTACGGTGGGTGATATCGAATCATTGCCGTATCTGGAAAGTATCCGTCAGTTGAAGTGGGAATTGGGACGTGATGCTTTGTGCGTGCACCTTACTTATGTACCTTATCTCACGGCAGCCGGTGAATTGAAAACCAAGCCGACACAACACTCCGTAAAAGAATTGCAGAGTGCAGGTATACAGCCGGATATATTGGTATTGCGTACAGAACACGAATTGGGTACCAACCTGCGTAAAAAAGTAGCATTATTCTGTAATGTGGATGAAAACGCAGTAGTACAGAGCATCGATGCTCCTACCATCTACGAAGTGCCTATTCTGATGCAGGCTCAGAAACTGGATGAAACGATATTGAAGAAAATGGGACTGCCCGTAGGAGACACACCGGGACTGGGTCCATGGCGTGCTTTCCTCGAACGTCGCCATAAAGCAGAAAATACAGAACCACTGCACATTGCATTAGTCGGTAAATATGACTTGCAGGATGCTTACAAATCCATTCGCGAAGCCTTGTCACAAGCTGGTACATACAATGACCGTAAGGTATCCGTAGACTTTGTGAACAGTGAAAAGCTGACAGAAGAAAATGTAGCGGAAGCACTGAAAGGCATGGCAGGTGTATTGATAGGTCCGGGATTCGGTGAACGTGGTATTTCCGGTAAGTTCGTGGCTATCAAATACGCACGCACACATGATATTCCGACTTTCGGTATTTGCCTGGGAATGCAGTGTATCGCCATTGAATTCGCACGCAACGTGCTGGGATATACCGATGCAGATTCACGCGAAATGAACGAAAAGACTCCGCATAATGTCATTGACATTATGGAAGAGCAGAAATCCATCACAAACATGGGTGGAACAATGCGTCTGGGAGCCTACGAATGTATCTTGCAGAAAGGTAGCAAGGCTTATGAAGCTTATGGAACGGAACACATCCAGGAGCGCCACCGTCATCGCTATGAATTCAACAACCAGTATAAAGCGGAATACGAAGCTGCCGGCATGAAATGTGTAGGTATCAATCCGGAATCTGATTTGGTAGAAATCGTAGAAATACCGAAGTTGAAGTGGTTTGTCGGAACTCAGTTCCATCCAGAATACAGCAGTACGGTACTGAATCCCCATCCGTTGTTCGTGGCTTTCATCAAAGCATCTGTCGAAAGTTTCGAGGAGAAGGAGAAAGCAAAGAAATAAGATTATTTCAATAATTATAAAATTGTAAATTAGAAATTATTCATGGATAAAAACACCATTACAGGTCTTGTTTTAATAGCAATTTTGTTAGTCGGCTTCAGTTTTCTGAGTCGCCCCAGTAAAGAGCAATTGGAAGCACAGCAGCGTTATTATGATTCCATTGCGCTGGTACAGCAACGTGAAGAAGCGCTGAAAGCCAAAGCGGATGCAGCATTGGCCAATGAAAAAGATGTGGAAACTGTGGATTCCACTTCACTCTTCTTCAATGCCCGCCAAGGAACAGATTCGCTTATTACGATTCAGAACGACGTGGCTGAGTTGACCCTCAGCACCAAAGGCGGTTCCATATTCTCCGCTGTATTGAAAGAGTATATGGAACAGGACAAGAAAACTCCTGTAACCCTATTCACCGGAAACGATGTTTCCATGAATTTCCTTTTCTATAATAAAAAGGAAACAATACAGACTAAGGACTATTACTTCACCACTGTGAACCGTACGGACAGCACCGTAACAATGCGTTTATCAGCTGACAGTGCAAGTTATATAGACTTCAAGTATGCATTGCATCCCAATACCTACCTGGTAGACTTCAGCATCGATGCTAAAGGTATGGCAGATAAATTGGCAGCAAGCAATAACTATGTAGACATCGAATGGGCACAACGCGCCCGCCAGATCGAAAAAGGTTATGTATATGAGAACCGTTTGTCTGAACTGACTTATAAAATGCTGGGAAATGGCACAGACTACTTGTCAGCCAATAAGGATGATGAAAAAGAAGTGCCCGAACGTCTGGACTGGATTGCTTTCAAAAATCAATTCTTCTCCTCGGTATTCATTGCAGACGCTGACTTTGAAAAAACGAAGCTAGTCTCCAAAATGGAAAGAGAAGGCAGCGGATATATCAAAGACTACTCCGCCGAGATGAGCACGAGCTTTGACCCGACAGGTAAACAGCCTACGCAAATGTTCTTCTACTTCGGTCCGAACCATTACAAGACGCTGACTGCGCTGGATAAGGGACGTGATGAGAAATGGGAACTGAACCGTTTGGTTTATCTGGGTTGGCCGTTGATACGCTGGGTCAACAAGTGGTTCACCATCAATATCTTCGACTGGTTGTCCGGTTGGGGTCTAAGTATGGGTATTGTATTGTTACTGATGACCTTGATTGTAAAAGCAGTCGTATTCCCCGCTACCTGGAAAACGTATATTTCTTCTGCCAAGATGCGTGTGTTGAAACCGAAAATCGATGAGATCAATAAGAAATACCCCAAACAGGAAGATGCGATGAAAAAACAGCAGGAGGTCATGGGAATGTACAGCCAATACGGTGTGAGTCCGATGGGTGGCTGTCTGCCGATGCTGGTACAGTTCCCGGTTCTGATTGCATTGTTCATGTTTGTGCCAAGTGCTATTGAATTGCGTCAGCAGAGCTTCTTGTGGGCTGATGACCTTTCAACGTACGATGCGTTCATCAACTTCCCGTTCAATATCCCGTTCCTGGGTAGCCACCTCAGTTTGTTCTGTTTGCTGATGACGGTTGTGAATATATTGAACTCCAAGTTCATGATGCAGCAACAGGATACCGGAGCCAACCCGCAGATGGCGGCGATGAAGTGGATGACGTATCTCATGCCGATTATGATGTTGTTCATCTTGAACAGTTATCCTTCAGGTCTGAACTATTACTACTTCATATCGACATTGATTAGTGTGGTGACTACTCTCATTCTGCGTAAGACTACGAATGAAGAGAAACTTCTTGCCCAATTGGAAGCCCGAAAGAAAGATCCGAAGAAAGCTAAGAAAACCGGCTTTGCCGCCCGCCTGGAGGCAATGCAGAAACAACAGGAACAGTTGTTGAAAGAGAGACAGAATAAGAAATGAGTTGACAAGGGAACGAGTTAACAAGATACAAGGGCTGCACTGTACTCAAAATGGATAGTGTGGCCTTCTTTCTCTCTATTACTCTCGTCAACTTGTCCACTAAGCACCTCGTTAACTAAAAAAAATGAAAACTAAATATACCAACAAACAGATTTGGATGATAGCCTATCCGATCCTCATCAGTCTACTGATGGAGCAAATGATAGGTATGACAGACACAGCCTTCCTGGGACGGGTAGGCGAAGTAGAACTGGGAGCATCAGCCATTGCAGGTGTCTTCTACATGGTAATATTCATGGCAGCTTTCGGTTTCAGTATCGGAGCGCAGATACTCATTGCCCGGCGCAACGGTGAAAAGCAATACCGGGAAATAGGCGACCTTTTCTATCAAGGAATTTACTTTCAGATAGGACTGGCGGCAGTAATGTTCCTGCTCTCCTACTTCCTTTCACCAATGATACTGAAACGAATCGTTTCTTCCGAACACATCTATGAGGCTGCCATCAGTTATCTGAACTGGAGGGTTTTCGGAGCCTTCTTCTCATTCAGTGCAGTCATCTTCCGTGCTTTCTTCCTGGGAACTACGCAGACCAAGACACTGACACTCAATTCCATAGTCATGGTATTGAGTAACGTAGTTTTCAACTATATACTGATTTTCGGTAAATTCGGCTTTCCTGCGCTTGGCATTGCAGGTGCCGCCATCGGTTCATCACTTGCAGAGCTGGTTTCACTGATATTCTTTATCCTCTACACCCGTTACCGCATTGACTGCCGTAAGTTTGGACTGGACCGTATTCCGAAATTCCGCCCGGAGATACTGAAACGCATGCTGAACATTTCCTTCTGGACCATGATACAGAACGTCTTCTCCTTGTCCACCTGGTTCTTGTTCTTCCTCTATGTGGAGCATCTGGGAGAACGGTCGCTCGCCATCACGAACATTGTCCGGAGCATATCCGGCATTCTGTTCATGGTAATGATGGCATTTGCCTCAACCTGTGGTTCATTGGTCAGCAATCTCATCGGTGCAGGAGACAAAGACTGCGTGGCAGGCACTATCCGGCAGCATATACGCATTGCATACCTGTTCACATTGCCGCTAGCACTGTTTTTTGCACTGTTCCCAAAACTTATACTGGGAATCTATACGGATATACCCGATTTACAGGATGCAGCCGTACATTCACTTTGGGTAATGTGCTCGGCATATCTGTTTCTCGTACCTGCCAATGTATATTTCCAGGCAGTATCAGGAACGGGAAACACGCGCACGGCTCTGGTCATGGAACTGATAACGCTCGTCTTCTATGTTGCCTACATCACATACATCATTCTTTACTTGAAACTTGATGTAGCCCTGTGCTGGACATCGGAAATGGTATACTCCATTTTTATACTATTACTTTGCTGGTGGTATATTAAAGGAGGACGATGGCAAGAAAAACGCATATAATTTGTATATTTGTCGCAAAATAACCGTAACGAACAACATACATGAAACAAGTAAATTTATTGCTTATGTCAGCAGCTATGACATTGGCTGCCTGCGGCGGAACTAAAGACGCAGGGCAAGCCGGAGTACCGCTTATCGAGCGGTCGGACATCCAGATTGAAGGTAAACGCATGACTCCCGAAGCTCTCTGGGCCATGGGTCGTATCGGTGGTGTAGCCGTATCCCCCGATGAAAAGCAAATTGCTTACACAGTAGCTTACTACAGTGTACCGGAGAACAAGAGTAACCGTGAAGTCTTCGTGATGAACACAGATGGAACAGGCAACAAACAAATCACCCACACTCCCTGGCAGGAAAACGAAGTGAACTGGATAAAGGGTGGCACTAAACTGGCGTTCCTTTCCAATGAAGGTGGCAGCAGCCAGTTGTGGGAAATGAATCCGGACGGCAGCGGGCGTAAGCAGCTAACTCAATATGATGGTGACATCGAAGGTTATTCTTTCTCTCCCGACGGCAAGAAGTTGCTTTTCATTGCACAGGTGAAAACTAAACAAAGTACTGCGGATAAATATCCCGATCTCCCTAAAGCGACGGGTATCATCGTTACTGACCTGATGTACAAACACTGGGATGAATGGGTAACCGGTGCTCCGCATCCTTTTGTAGCTGATTTTGATGGAAACGGTATCAGCAATATAAAGGATATACTGGAAGGAGAACCTTACGAAAGCCCGATGAGACCTTGGGGTGGCATCGAGCAACTGGCATGGAGTCCTGCCGGAGACAAGGTGGCATATACTTGCCGTAAGAAGACCGGTCTGGCTTATGCCATCTCCACCAACTCGGATATTTATATCTACGATCTTGCAACCAAGAAGACAGACAATATCACCGAAGAAAACAAAGGTTATGATACAAATCCTCAGTACTCTCCCGATGGTAAATACATTGCCTGGCAGAGCATGGAACGTGACGGTTATGAAGCTGACCTAAACCGTCTCTTCATCATGAATCTGGAAACAGGTGAGAAACGTTTCGTCAGCAAGGAATTCGAATCGAACGTAGATGGTTTCTTGTGGAATAGAGACTCTAAGAGTATTTATTTCATCGGTGTCTGGCATGGTGAAACACAGATTTACAATATCGATCTTGCTGCCAACGATAAGGTTACGCAGTTGACAGACGGTATGTATGATTATGCTTCCCTCGCCCTTGCAGGAGATAAAGTAATCGCTTTACGCCACTCAATGAGTATGGGTGATGAAATCTATGCCGTATCTGCCACCCGCAACGGGGATGCTTTTGCCGAAGCAAAACAACTGACCTTCGAAAACAAGCAGATTTACGACCAATTGGAAATGGGTAAGGTTGAAGCTCGCTGGATGAAAACTACAGACGGCAAACAGATGCTGACATGGGTTATCTACCCGCCACAGTTTGACCCGAATAAGAAATACCCTACCCTCCTGTTCTGTGAAGGTGGTCCGCAAAGCCCCGTAAGCCAGTTCTGGAGCTATCGCTGGAATTTCCAGATTATGGCTGCCAACAACTATATCATCGTAGCTCCCAACCGCCGCGGACTTCCGGGCTTTGGAGTGGAATGGAATGAAGCCATCAGTGGTGATTACGGTGGTCAGTGTATGAAGGATTATTTCACAGCTATCGACGAGATGGCTAAAGAATCGTTTGTAGACAAGGATCGTCTCGGTTGTGTAGGTGCCAGCTTCGGTGGTTTCTCCGTTTACTGGCTCGCCGGACATCATGACAAGCGCTTCAAAGCATTCATTGCACATGATGGCATCTTCAACATGGAAATGCAGTATCTGGAAACAGAAGAGAAATGGTTTGCCAACTGGGATATGGGTGGTGCATACTGGGAAAAACAAAATCCGGTAGCCCAACGCACATTCGCCAACTCTCCACACCAGTTTGTAGACAAATGGGATACACCTATCCTTTGCATTCATGGCGAAAAAGACTACCGTATTCTAGCCAACCAGGCAATGGCTGCTTTTGATGCCGCCGTAATGCGTGGTGTCCCTGCCGAGCTACTGATCTATCCGGATGAAAATCACTGGGTATTGAAACCTCAGAATGGTATCCTCTGGCAACGCACATTCTTTGAATGGCTGGACAAATGGTTGAAATAAAAAACAGACGATTGAAGGCTCCTGAAACAGACCATCTGTTAGGGATGAACAGACCGTCTATTTGATACGAACAGACCATCTATTCGCAGTGAATAGATGGTCTGTTTTTTACCTCTGCATAAACCCCTGTAATTCAAGGCATAAGCATTGTTTTACTTCTTCCATCGGCACCTCCCGTTTCAGCTCCTGTTGCAGCGAAGTGACTCCTTTATCTATAAAGCCGCAGGGGTTGATATAACTGAAATATCGTAAATCAGTATTCACATTCAGCGCCAATCCATGCATGGTAACGAAATGACTGCTACGCACGCCAATAGCGCATATTTTACGCGCACGCGGCGTATCTCCCTCCAGCCAAACACCGGTTGCTTTCTCCAACCTCCCGGCAGCAATGCCATAAGAGGCACATACACGGATGACCGCTTCTTCCAACAAATGTACATACTCTTTCAGCCCCAACGAGAATTCTTCGAGATTCAGGATAGGATAACATACCAGTTGTCCCGGACCATGATATGTGATATCACCTCCACGATCTATATGATAGAGCGTAGCTCCTATCTTCTGAAGTTGTTCCTCACTCAACAGCATATTTCCTTCTTTACCGCTACGACCTAAAGTATAGACATGCGGATGTTCACACAAAATGATGTGATTTTCATACTCTTCCCCTGCCTGCTTGGCACGAATAAGAGCATCAAACCACTCCGTTTGCCGGGTCCATGCATCGGCATACGGAATAATATTCCAGTCTGTTACATTCAGTTTCATGCCGACAAAGTTAAGACTTTAGGGATAAAATCGTATATTTGCCGACAGCAAAATGAAAAAAGATGAAACATAACTTCCCACAAGTAGATTTGCCGGTTGAAATGCTGGCATGGAGAGATGTTACAGAAGATATTCTGAATCTCCATCGCCAGTCATGCCGTCTGAAGGCATGTATTTTTGCATTATGCACTGAAGGGACCATTACAGCATCCATCAATCTGATGGAACATGAAATAAAAAAGAATGATCTGATCATTCTGATGCCGGGAACTATCTTACAGCTCAATGAGCAAGTAGAAAAAGTACGGCTTTGCTTCGTAGGTTTCTCCAGTCACTGCGTCAACGGTATTAATCTATTGCAGGCTACGATGGGATCTTTCTCCAAAATATGGGATAATCCGATTGTAAATGTCAGCGACTTAATAGCATCCTATTTCGTGGATTACTTTGCACTACTGACACGTATATCAATCTCCCATCCTACCGCCACCAGTACCGCAATGGCACAAAGTGTGCTCCACAGCATTTTGCTTGGAATTAATGCCCTTTATGCCAATCGTCCGCAAAGCATTCTTGCCAAAAGCCGCAAAGAGGAAATCTGCCAAAAATTCGTACAACTGGTTATTGAAAATTATATGACTGAGAGACGTGCTCAATTCTATGCCGACAAGCTGGGAATTTCATTGCAGCATCTCAGCACTACCGTAAAGCAAGTAACAGGAAGGAATGTACTCGAAATTATTTCGCATGTGGTGATTACAGACGTCAAAGCACGGCTGAAATCCACAGATATGACTATTCAGGAAATAGCCTATTCACTGAACTTCCCCAGTGCCTCTTTCTTCGGAAAGTACTTTAAGAGGCACATGGGGATGAGTCCGTTGGAATATAGAAATAGTTAGTATCTTAAACGAAGGCTGTTCAAGACTACCGATACACTGGAAAATGCCATAGCGGCACTTGCCAACATGGGGTTCAGCAATAATCCATTGATTGGATAAAGCAATCCGGCAGCAATAGGAATACCTATCAGATTGTAAATGAATGCCCAGAACAGATTCTGATGAATCAAGCGCACCGTCTGCCGGGAGAGATTGAATGCTTTCGGCAACAGCAACAGATCCGAAGTCATAAGAGTGACCATTGCCACATCCATGGCAATGTCCGTTCCTTTACCCATGGCAATGCTTACATCGGCACAAGCCAAAGCCTGTGAATCATTGATACCATCACCCACCATAGCTACTGTCTTTCTCTGAAGTTGAAGCTGGCGTACAAACTCTTCCTTATCATCCGGCAAAGCATCGGCAATATACTGGATATTGCCTAATCGTCCGGCAACAGCAGAAGCAGTACGTTCACCGTCTCCCGTCAGCATATAAACTTCAATACCCTGGGTACGGAGTTCGCGAACAGCCTCAGCGGAAGTCGCCTTTATCTGATCTTTGATAGCAACAATCGCAAGCAATTCATCCTTGCGGCCAAAGTAAACGATGCTACAACCGTCCGACTCGTATTGAGCCAGCATTTCTCCCAAAACATCAGTCAGGGTGGCATGGTAATCTTTCAACAACTTGTGGCTGCCTGCCCAATACTCAGCACCCTGATAAGTCACTTTAATACCCTTACCGGTAATACTTTCAAAACCATCCAGAGTTGCAGGAACAATGTTCTCTTGTTCTTGCAAGGCAGTGACAATAGCACCAGCCAGCGGATGCTCCGATTTAAGCTCGGCAGCCAGAAGAATGTCTTTATAATGTCCTTCCTGCGGCTGTGCCCATAACCAACCGGCAACGGTAGGATGCCCTTCAGTCAATGTACCGGTCTTATCCAATACCACAACATTTACCTTTCGCATCTGTTCCAGTGCCACAGCATCTTTTATCAGAATATGATGATCGGCAGCCTTACCGATGCCTACCATCAAAGCCGTAGGAGTAGCCAGTCCCAATGCACAAGGGCAAGCAATCACCAATACGGAAACCGCTGACAGCATGGCATGTGAAAGCATATCCACACCACCAAAGAACATCCAGATAAAGAATGTCAGGACAGACAAACCCAGTACGACAGGAACAAAGATACCCGTCACTTTATCTACAATACGCTGCACGGGAGCCTTACTGCCTTGCGCTTCCTGCACCATACGGATGATACGCGCCAGCACTGTTTCTCCACCTACTTTCTCGGCACGGATAATGAACGATCCTTTCTGATTGATGGTTCCGGCCAACACATGCGAGCCAATCTTCTTTTCTACCGGAATAGGCTCACCGCTTATCATGCTTTCATCTACATAAGAGTCACCTTCGGTCAGAAAACCATCCACAGGGATTTGCTCACCGGGACGGACACTCACCAGATCATCGATGTTCAATTGATCCAAAGGTACATCCAGCTCTTTACCGTCGCGTACTACACGGGCTTTCTTAGGTTGCAAACCCATCAGTTTGCGGATAGCAGTGGAAGTATTTCCCTTCGCACGTTCCTCCATGAGTTTACCTGTCAAAACGAAGGCGATGATAACCACAGCAGCTTCGTAATAGACATGAGGCTCCAATCCACGGTTATACCAGAAATCGGGGAAGAAAGTATTAAAGACGCTGAACAGGAAAGCAATGGATGTACTTAGTGCCACCAGTGTATCCATATTGCTGCGTCCCAGACGTGCTTGTTTCCAGGCACCGGTATAGAATGGCGTACCGAACAATACCAATACAGGAATAGCAAGTACCATCTGTATCTCGTTAGAATAAGGTACATGCATGAAGACCATGGAAAGCAACAACAGGGGAACAGCAAAAATCCACGCTCCTATCACCCGCGTTTTCAAGCGGTGATAGCGTTTCTGTTGTTCTTCCTCCTGACGTTCTTCAACATGCTCTTCCTCCATGATGAGGTCATAGCCCGCAGCCAGTACGGCAGCACGAATTTCTCCGGGTGTCAGTTTGTCCGTCTCATAGGAGACAGACAGTGTATTGGAAGCAAAGTTGACCGAAGCATCTGCAACGCCCACCAACTTGCGAACTGTCTTTTCTACGTTATTGGCGCATCCCGCACAATGCATGTTCAGCACGGGAAACGTCTGTTTTTTTAAATTACCCATATATTGTTTTTATTTCAAGTTTTATATTAAAACAATCTCTACAGGCCGTTTGTTCGACTACTTCTTGTCCTCTTGTTTCGTTTCTTTCACGAATTCGGCTTCGTAGTTGAACTTCTTGAAACCGGCTTTCAGTTTATCCACAGTTGTCTTTTCAGCATCATAAGTAATGGAAACTGTTTTCGTTTTCAAGTCTGTAGAGAATTCTTTTACTCCTTTCTCAAATTTAATGTTATTCTTCACCTTCCGTTCACAGTTTTCGCAATGCATCTGTGAAACTTTAAAGACAGCTGTACGGATATCTTTTGCCATTACTGCCGTTACACTCAACAAAGCTACTACGAGGGCAGCCATCATTCTTCTTGTTTTCATAATCAATTTAGTTATTAGTTATTAGTAATTAGTTTCTTGCCAGGTTAAACCTCAACCCGATATATGCTTTCGCCCCGTGCATCGGTCCCCACACCATGGTAGCATCGAAATTCTCTCCCCATGGGTTAGAAGCATCGATTATCGGATTCTTCTGTTTAAAGTTCGTCAGGTTCTCACCGCCGATATAAACAGACCAGCGACGGAAATAGCGCGTCACCTGCGCACTGAGTTGCTGGAAACTACCGTAACGACGTTCCCACGAAAGACTTCCGTCAGACAGTTCATAAGGATCGGGCATCCTTCCACCACCATTCAACTGCAAGGTAGCATCGAATTGCCACAAGCCCAGAGGAGTCTGATAAGAAGCAGTCAACAAGCCTTTATATTTACCAGTAAGTGGCTTCTCCATTAATTTACCATTATAGGTAGTTTTCGCGTCCGTCAAACGGTAAGCCGCAGTCAAAGTGAAGCCTTTGAACAACGGATAATTGGCTTCTACCTGGAATACATGCGAATAAGAACGCCCATCCAGATTGTAAAAAGCCACTTCATGCGGATTGCTGTCCATATCCACTACTACCTGTTTCAGAAAATCCGTATAGTAATATTCTGCATTCACATTCAGCGTCTTACCGAAAAGGGGGATATAAGTCGAAACACTCGCACCGTAATTCCACGCTTCCTCTTGGTCTAGATGAGAAGCAATCTTCATCTTGCGGCTACTTGCCAGAAGATAATTATTCTCCGCCAATACATGATTCGTACGATATCCCTTGCCGGCAGACAAACGGAAATGCAGATATTCATTCGGATTATATTTGACGTGGGCACGCGGCGTCACAAAGAAGCCGTACTCACTACTGTAATCTCCCCGAATACCTCCCATCAGCATCAACTGATCGTTCAGATTGAATGTATATTGGACATAAGCTCCCGGAACAGACTCCTTCACAAATTTCTTCGTCAGCCCTTCTTCTGCCTGATTCGTCAGCCGGTAGTTCTGATCGTAACCATCATAGTTGAAACTTAATCCGGCAGACAGACTATGCTGCTTACTGAGCTCCGTTTCAAACAGCAGCGAAGCATAAAAATTACTCTGATCCACATCATACAGTTTACGCCCGTAATTGGCATCCTGATTATGCAACGTTCCCTGTAAAATCAAAGCAAGATTCGTATTTTTCTCTTTGTCGAAGATATAAGCATTCTTCGTGAACGCTTCGTAACGATTTGTTTTGATACCTATTTCATACAGGTCATGCGAAGGAGTATTTCCGTGTGCAATCTGACCGCTGTTTCGAGTTTCATGCAACGCCTTTATACCTGCCTGGAATACATAGTGGTCACCCATATATGCCCATCGGTTCCAGACATTATATTGCTCCACACGAGGTATATCTACAAAACCATCATCATTAGAGTCATGAGATTTCGTCTCATTCTCATAATGTGCCAACAAAGAAGTGCTCCATCGCTTCGACAACTTTACCGTAGCATCCGCATTGGCTTCATAGCGGTTCGTACTACTGGCAAAAAGATTTGCCGACACCCAATCCGCTTCCGGCAATTGAGGCTTCTTGAATTCTACATTGATCTGTCCGGTTATGGACTCATATCCATTCTTCACGGACGAACTTCCTTTGCTGACCTGTATACTCTGCATCCACGGCCCGGGTACGTATCCTAAACCATAAGGAGCGGCAGCCCCCCGGAAATTGGGAATATTTTCAGTCATCATCTGCACATACGTACCGGAAAGTCCTAACAGTTTAATTTGTTTGGCTCCCGTAGCTGCATCCGAGTAGCTGACATCCACAGAAGGATTCGTCACAAAGCTCTCTCCCAGATTACAGCAAGCCGCACGTGTCAGTTCGGCACTACTGATCATATCTTCATTCATCACACTGGTGCGCAGTTTCATAGTTCCCAATTTGCGGGTCACTACATTTACTTCACTCAGTTCCACTCCTTCACGAAGAACAATATCAAGTTGTTGGTTTCCTTTGTCTACATGTATCGTGTCATTCTCAAAACCAATAAAGCTAACCACAAGCATGTGGCTGCGAGCAGGCTTATGAATTGAAAAGTTACCGTCTTCATTGGTAGTTACTCCATTGGTTGTATTCATCCAAAACACATTCGCTCCCGGAATAGGTTCTCCGGCAGCATCTTTTACGACACCTGTTACTTGCGCCTGCAAAAAATTAAAAGTAAAAAGTGAAATTAATAAGAATATATATTTCATATATCTGAATTCATTTATTAAGGGTACAAAAATAGGATATATTTCATGCAACAAGGTTGCAAGACTATCCAGCTATCAATTCTTTAAAAGAGAACGTGCAAAGGTATCATCTCCGTACTCTTAGATACGGACAAACTACGGACCAGACACGGTTCAGATATAGCTTTGGATAGAACCGGGCAGGAAGGAAAACACTTCTCCTGCACACTAATTGATTCTAAATAATGAGAACAGAATATAAGGCCAGATACTGCCTCGAACTATCAGGATGCGGAGGTACGGCATACGATGCCTCTTTCAATTCCCTCGTAGGCAAGGAGTATTGGAAATCTGGCAATACTTCGCAGAAAAGTTGAATGACAGGTACGGTTATAACAGGACTTTCACATGAATATTTCACCAAATCCACTTTATAAAAAGTAGCCGTACAGCCTTCGTCTTTGCAAGATTTTTCCGGTTTATGAGAAGTTTTATGAGATTTATGGCATTTGGCACAGCCATTGGTGCAACATGCTTGCGCTGTCTCGCAGCGGGCACAACAATAATGGACAATAGAGACTCCTGCCCCTGCATAAACAACCGTCAGGGACAATAAAACTGCCAATATGTAACGAAGTCTCTTCATATCCGGTGCAAAGATAGCCAGATAAAAGCATTCATACCTATCTTTTTTCATTTTTTATATGTTCTATTCGTTAATATGTTCTATATTTGTCGATAACGAACTGATATCGAAATGTTGAATTTAACGAAGAAAGTCCAAATGAAAAAGCAATATGTCAGCCTACTTGTCATTCTACTTGCGGCAAGTGGCTTTTTATTTTCTTGCGGTAACACTGTGAACAAAAGCGCGGGTGCGCTGGAGTTCGACAGTATACAGGTAAATGAGGTAGCCCACCTCTTCGGAGACACTGCGAAGCCCGGCTGCAACATCATCATTAACTTTGCATACGCTAATAAGTCGTCCGACGAAAAGCTGAAAGACAGTCTGAACACCTATTTCCTTTCAGCCTGTTTCGGAGATAAATACATGCCTCTGAAACCTGAAGAGGCGGTAAAGCTTTACAAGGAAAACTATATCAAGGATTACCTGAAAGATTTGGAACCAATGTATGCCAAAGATGAAGCTGAAAAGGAAGATTCCGCTTCAATATTAGCTTGGTATTCTTATTATAAAGGTATTGAAAGCCACGTGCAGTATTATAAAAAACATCTGCTGGTTTACCGCATCAACTACAATGAATATACCGGAGGCGCACACGGTATTTATATGTCTACTTTCCTGAATATGGACCTGCGCACCTTGAGCCCGATACGTCTGGATGATATTTTTGTAGGAGAATATCAGGAAGCTCTCACCGATTTATTATGGAACCAGCTCATGGCAGACAATAAAGTTACTACACGCCAGGAAGTGGAGGATATGGGCTATACAAGTACAGGAGACCTGGAACCGACTGAGAACTTCTACCTAAGTCCCAAAGGTATCACCTTCTATTATAACATTTATGAAATTGCTCCTTATGTGATGGGTCCGGTAGAAATTACCTTGCCTTATGAGATCATGTCGCATCTGCTGAGTGATGATACTATGGTATTGAACGAAATAAGAAACGAGAACTAATTATGATTTAGGACTTCCACCCGCATCGTAAATCATAAATTATAAATCATAATTCATAAATTATTCACATGGAAATCATTCTAAAGTACTTCCCAGACCTCACAGAGGCGCAGAAGCAGCAATTTGCGTCCCTCTATGATCTCTATACGGACTGGAATGCAAAAATAAACGTCATATCACGTAAAGACATTGAAAACCTGTACGAACACCACGTACTCCATTCATTGGGTATAGCAAAAGTGATTCGCTTTACTCCCGGCACCCGCATCATGGACCTTGGAACGGGTGGTGGTTTTCCGGGTATTCCCCTTGCCATCTTATTCCCCGAGGTGAAGTTCCATCTTGTTGACAGCATCGGGAAGAAAGTACGTGTAGCAACGGAAGTAGCCAACAGCATCGGACTGAAAAACGTGACTTTCCGCCATGCACGTGCTGAGGAGGAAAAGCAACTCTTCGATTTCGTTGTAAGCCGTGCCGTGATGCCGTTGGCCGACTTGCTGAAAATCATCCGCAAAAACATCGCCTCCGAGCAACACAATGCTATGCCAAACGGACTGATCTGCCTGAAAGGTGGTGAGCTGGCAAATGAAGCCATGCCTTTCAAGAATAAGACCATGATGTATGATCTGAAAGACTATTTCGAAGAAGAATTCTTTGAAACGAAGAAAGTGGTTTACGTGACGCCTTAATCACAGAAATAATGACTAACATATACCTATCATGAAAATAAAAAGGTTTGAGTTTAATATGTTCCCAGTAAACTGTTATGTTCTGTGGGACGACACTCTTGAAGCTGCCGTGATAGATCCCGGTTGCTACTATGAGGAGGAAAAACAAGCGTTGAAGAACTTCATTCACAAAAATGGCCTGAACGTAAAGCACCTCCTTAATACGCACCTGCATCTGGACCATATTTTTGGAAATGCTTTCATGGTCAAAGAATTCGGTCTGCCGGTGGAAGCCAACAAAGCCGATGAATTCTGGATTGACGAAGCTCCGAAACAAAGCCGCATGTTCGGTTTTCATTGGAACGAACTGCCCGCACCGATAGGACACTATCTTCATGACGGAGATATCATCAATTTCGGTAACACTACGTTAGAAGCTATCCACGTACCGGGACATTCACCGGGGAGCCTTGTTTACTACTGTGCCGCAGATCATTGCATGTTCTCCGGTGACGTACTTTTCCAGGGCAGCATCGGACGTGCCGACCTTACCGGTGGTAATTTCGACGAACTGAAAGAGCACATTTGCAGCCGCCTGTTCATACTGCCCAATGAAACGATTGTCTATCCCGGACATGGCGCCCCGACCACTATCGGTATTGAAAAGGCAGAAAATCCATTCTTCAGATAAGAGTAAGAGTCCACCACAGATTACACAGATTCACACGGATTTCTTTATCCGACAATCAGTAAAAGAAATTATTAATCTGTGATAATCCGTGTAATCTGTGGTGAAAAAGAAAGCATAAACTTTTAATCAAAATATAGATATGAAAAACGACCTATTAGCTTGCCGCCACATCGGCATCAGCGAAAAAGACGAAGAGAAAATGCTCTGGAAAATAGGAGTCGGCAGTCTGGATGAGTTGATAGACAAAACCATCCCTGCAAACATTCGCCTGAAAGAACCGTTGGCATTGCCCGCGCCTATGACTGAATATGAGTTCGGACAACACATCACCCGGCTGGCGTGCAAAAACAAACTTTACACAACGTATATCGGCCTCGGCTGGTATAACACCATTACCCCCGCCGTTATTCAACGGAATGTATTCGAGAATCCGGTATGGTACACTTCTTATACCCCCTACCAGACAGAAGTTTCGCAAGGGCGCCTCGAAGCGTTGATGAACTTCCAGACCGCAGTATGCGACCTGACAGGTATGCCACTTGCCAACTGTTCTCTGCTGGATGAAGCTACGGCTGCCGCCGAAGCCGTAAGCATGATGTACGCCCTGCGTCCGCGTGATATGCAGAAGTCCGGTGCAAACGTAGTGTTTGTGGACGAGAACATTTTCCCACAGACACTGGCTGTAATGACTACGCGTGCTATCCCGCAAGGTATTCAGATACGCACGGGAAAATATTCCGAACTGGAACTGACACCGGATATTTTTGCCTGTATACTGCAATATCCGAATGCAAGCGGAAACGCAGAAGATTACCGTGCCTTTGTAGAGAAAGCCCATGCCGCTAACTGCAAAGTAGCCGTTGCCGCTGATATCCTGAGCCTTGCCCTGCTCACCCCTCCCGGAGAATGGGGAGCTGATATTGTATTCGGTACCACCCAACGCCTCGGTACACCGATGTTCTATGGGGGACCGTCAGCCGGGTACTTCGCTACGCGCGACGAATACAAACGTAATATTCCGGGACGTATCATCGGTTGGTCTAAAGATAAATACGGAAAACTCTGTTACCGTATGGCACTGCAAACCCGCGAGCAACATATCAAACGGGAAAAGGCTACTTCAAATATCTGTACCGCACAGGCTCTGCTGGCAACCATGGCGGGCTTTTATGCCGTGTACCACGGTCCGGAAGGTATTCACGCCATTGCAGAACGTATCCACAGCATCGCCACATATCTGGAAAAGTGTATCAAGAAACTGGGATACAAACAAGTGAATGACCAATACTTCGACACCCTGCGCTTTGTGTTGCCCGACAGCGTATCTGCCCAACAGGTACGTACCATCGCATTGAGCAAGGAAGTCAATCTGCGCTACTTTGATAATGGAGACGTAGGTATGAGTATTGACGAAACAACTGATGTATCCGCTGCCAATGTGTTGCTTTCCATCTTTGCCATTGCCGCAGGAAAAGACTACACCAAAGTGGATGATATTCCCGTAAGCAATACTATTAATAAGACTCTGAAACGCCAGAGCGCTTATCTGACACATGAAGTGTTCAATAAATATCATACGGAAACGGAGATGATGCGCTATATCAAGCGCCTTGACCGTAAGGATATCTCCCTTGCCCACTCCATGATTTCCCTTGGCTCCTGCACCATGAAGTTGAATGCTGCGGCAGAAATGTTGCCCCTCAGCCGTCCGGAATTTATGTGTATGCATCCGCTTGTACCCGAAGACCAGGCAGAAGGATACCGTGAACTGATTAACAATCTCAGCGAAGAACTGAGAGTCATTACAGGTTTTGCAGGTGTCAGTCTGCAACCGAACTCCGGTGCTGCGGGCGAATATACCGGTCTCCGTGTGATCCGCGCTTATCTGGAGAACATCGGACAGGGACATCGTAACAAAGTGCTGATTCCCGCATCTGCTCATGGTACCAACCCCGCATCTGCCATCCAGGCCGGTTTCACTACCGTGACTTGTGCATGCGATGAGCAAGGAAATGTTGATATGGCTGACTTGCGTGCCAAAGCGGAAGAGAACAAAGACGATCTGGCTGCACTGATGATCACTTATCCTTCCACCCACGGTATTTTTGAGACGGAAATCGTAGAAATCTGCCGCATCATCCATGATTGCGGTGCACAGGTATACATGGACGGTGCAAACATGAATGCGCAGGTGGGCTTGACGAACCCCGGAGTTATCGGTGCCGACGTTTGCCATCTGAACCTGCACAAGACCTTTGCTTCACCTCATGGCGGTGGTGGTCCGGGTGTGGGTCCTATCTGCGTAGCGGAACACCTGGTTCCGTTCCTACCGGGGCATCCGTTGTTCGGTAATCCTGTAAATACAGTGTCTGCCGCTCCGTTCGGTAGTGCAGGTATTCTACCTATCACTTACGGATACATCCGCATGATGGGTACGGAAGGGCTGACCCGTGCTACCAAAATCGCTATTCTCAGCGCCAATTATCTGGCTGCTTGTCTGAAGGATACTTACGGCATTGTATATCGTGGAGCTACGGGTTTCGTAGGTCATGAGATGATCCTGGAATGTCGTAAGGTTCACGAAGAAACGGGCATCAGTGAGAATGATATTGCCAAGCGATTAATGGATTATGGTTATCATGCTCCTACCCTCTCCTTCCCTGTCCACGGCACACTGATGATAGAGCCTACGGAAAGTGAAAGCTTCAGCGAATTGGAAAACTTCGTGAAGGTGATGCTCAATATCTGGGAAGAGATTCAGGAAGTGAAAGAAGGAAAAGCGGATAAGGAAGACAATGTTCTGGTAAATGCTCCGCACCCTGAATATGAGGTGGTAGCCAACAACTGGGAACATAGTTATACTCGTGAAAAGGCTACTTATCCGATAGAAAGCGTACGTGAAAATAAATTCTGGATAAATGTAGCGCGTGTAGATAACACGTTGGGCGACCGTAAGCTGTTACCGACGTGCTACGGATGCTTTGAATAATCTCATTTTTCGGCACATCGTATTAATCAAGAAGAGGTTGTGTCAAAATGCTGGCACAACCTTTTTTTATGCGCAAAGCCCGGACT
>ERZ1673740.147-NODE-147-length-100394-cov-12.096553_pt1 | contig 100394 bp, 85 predicted proteins | sample MGYA00580221_ERZ1673740 | MGnify/ENA primary metagenome ERZ1673740 (study PRJEB41218, sample SAMN15661786) | gut metagenome | host: Homo sapiens | place: Canada: London | collected 2015-08-20/2019-03-30 | study: EMG produced TPA metagenomics assembly of...
ATTTGTAACCGATGTTCACAACTACTTCACGCTTGTTCATTGCGATTACGGTTCCATCAACTACCTCGCGGTCGTTAACCTTGTTCAACGTATTGTCATACGCCTTTTCCAGTTCATCGTGGCTTGCACTGGCTACTGATTCGCCGTTCTCATAAGCATCCCAGTTGAAGTCTTCAATAGGAGCTACATTCTTTAAATTTTCCATTAATAAATAAATTGTTTAACTCGTTAATTAAGTGAGACTTTATGTTGACTCATTGTAAATCGGGCGCAAAGATAGAAGTATTTTCTTGAACTACAAAACAAAAAGCATTCAAAACAGCAGTGGAATAATCAATTAAAGAATAAAAAAAATGTTACCTTTGCATCGTTTCATTTATACATAATCTCAATAATTTATCATGAAAAAGATAATCGCATGCATTTCCATCATTTGCTATACATTATTATGTTATAGCCAAAATCAGACAACGGACAACAACTACCGTACGCAAAAGAACATTTCCTATCTTCATCCCGGCGAAAAAGACAGTTATAAGCTGGAGCGTTGCAAGCTCGACCTCCATTATCCTACTGATAAAAAAGGATTTGCCACCCTTATCTGGTTCCACGGCGGAGGACTGGAAGCCGGAGAAAAACATTTTCCGAAGGAGTTCCTGGAGCAAGGCTACGCCGTGATAGCCGTAAACTACCGACTCAGCCCGCGTGCCCAAAATCCTGCCTACACGGAAGATGCCGCAGAGGCCGTTGCTTGGACTTTCGAGAATATAGAAGAATTCGGAGGAGATAAAGACAAAATATACATAGCCGGTCATTCAGCCGGTGGTTATCTCTGTCTGATGCTCAATCTGGACAAGAGTTACCTGGCAAAGTGGAATATTGACGCCAACAGCCTGGCAGGCGCTTTCCCCATCAGCGGACAGACCACTACCCACTACACCATCCGCAAAGAACGCGGGCTGCCTTCCGACACTCCGATTATAGATAAATATGCTCCTTCCAATAACGTAAGAAAGGACGCTTCACCCATGATACTTATCACTGGCGACAAAGAGTTGGAGATGCTGGCACGCTATGAGGAAAACGCCCACCTATATGCCCTCCTCAAAGCATTGGGACAAAATACCGTCCTCTACCAGATGGAGGGATTTGACCACGGAACGGTGGCTGCTCCCGCCTGCACCTTGATAAACAGCTATATGAAGAAGGCAGGCAAGAAGTAACCACTACCCTTGCCTTTCTTTTATATATGCCAATGCCGCTCCTATTGCTGTTCTATATTCAGCATAGGGCGGTATATGAAAATGTACATGATAGATGGCTTCCATTTTAGAAAACACCTCCCGGCACTGGGGCAGTTGGGTGAGATTTCCTATCAGAACGAAATCCTTGATAGGACTGTTCAAAGCTGACAGTACAGCAGCTCCTCCAATGGTTTGAAGTACCGTATAAATTATACCGCAGGCAATATCTTCTTGAGAAGCATTGCTATCTGCTTTCCCGAAAAGAGAGGCGGTAGCACTCACCGGCAAGTCAGGCAAAGCAGTGTTGCAAATATCACCTATCTGCAAGTTGACACGAGTTACATCCCCTTTCTCAGCCAACTCGGACACCTGATGAATATCATGAGTTTTCAACAGCAACCTCGATAATCCCTGCAAGGTACCTCCACCAATCCCCAAGCCACCAATATGCTGCACCTTGTCTCCGTCTATTTTCACAAAAGAAGTGCCGGTACCCATGCTGACTACAATCAGTTGGTCTATATCCGTTGCATGTCTGGCTCCCAAACCATTGGCAATAAACTCATCCGTTTTGCGAGTAGGCAGTCCATATAGAGGGCTGTTGACAAATGCGCTTCCCACTCCCGTCAGCATCACCTGCTCCACATCGGCCAGCTGTATACCATTGTCATAAATATACTTACCGAATGCTCCGAATAAGGAAGTCACCGGGTCGGTAGCCGTAATAAACATTGGAGACTGTATCTGTTCTCCATTGATTCCAACGATTTTCGTGGTACTTCCACCCACATCTATTCCTATTACTATACCCATAGCTCCAAGTAATTTGCAGCAAAGTTACAAAAGAATCAATAATTGACAATTGATTAATGTGATAATGTGCCAATATGCTAATTGGCTAATTGGCTGCGCTATGTTTATGCTACGCCATCACGCCCTGGTCATTGACACATTGGCACATTAATCACATTACCACATTGCTATCTGTTAAACAGTTCGAAGGTAAATTTGCAACCTATTTCCTGATACTTCCAGTTTGCAAAGCTGGCAAACAAGCCAAAGTCAAATATATGTGTACCAATGCCATACCCTACTTCCAGATAAGGTTTCAAGTGAGGAACCACCAATGCATTCAGATACAGACGTTCATTCAATACATATTGGGTATATTTCATCAGATGGCGGAGCAGGAGGAAAGGCGCTTCATAGGTAAGGTGTCCGCGGATATATTTACGGGAAGAGTTATACCAGCGGCCGTCCAGCAACTGGAACACCCCGCCAATATCATCACTCCAACCCATAGGAAGATTGGAACGCCGCAAATTGGCAAAGTCCACAAAGTACAGTTCCTTCTGATTGGTAAACTCTCCCCAACCAAAACGCCAATAAATATCACGCATCAAGCCCAAAGAAACCTGATGCTGCAAATCAATCTCTACACGCTCGTACGAACCACTGCTCTGCAACACTCCACTGAGTCCCCGCTCCCAATCTACTGAGATGGAAGGATACTTGGAATGAAGATTTACTTTACGGTCGCCATTCATATAATAGTATTGTCCCGGAGTCCAGGTGAGGCGGACGCGGGGAGCAAAACTATTATAGGTATGGCGGAACTTGTTCAGGATATTCGGGTCAAAATTCGGAAAGAAGGATGAACCTCCGGAACCGGCACGGGTGGCCGACTTGGTAGGCGGCATGCTCGGGTAGTTCAGTTCAAACCGGGAGTGGTTCACTTCCGTACGTCTGTGCATGGATACACCCACTTCCAGCGACAGACCGTTTACTATTTCCCAGCTATGACGCAGATTCAGATACAAATCCTTGAAATAATCCAAGTGTATCTGGTTGAAGTCAAAAATACTGTCGGGGATGGCTTTCAGGTCGTCCAGCACATCACTGCTGTAAATCCGGTTACCGTTACCAAACTCCAGATGCAATGCTGCACGCTTACGGGGCCAATAATCAAAATCGGACCTCACCCTCCAGTAAAACTCTTTTTCCTTAAAATTATAACCTATCCGGGGAACAATGCGCAGCAGGCGATCACCGGTAAAAATACGGTTGTACTTGAACTCCTGCCGATACGAAATTCCATGCTTGCCGCTATAGCTCAAAAGAAAAGGATTGATTAGCGGTGAACAGCGCACACTCCCCAATTTATCAAGGTCTACCGTATAGCGACTGATCAATGCATCTCCAATCTGCCCCCAAAACTCCAAGTTCTTATTCACCGGTTTCTTTTTCCGGGCGAGCGTATCCCGACGCAAGAAGAAATCCTGATACAGTGTCTCCTCATGCGGAGTCAAAGGAATGGGACGCAAAGTTTTAAAGTAAGCAGTATCACGTAGATAAGCATTCGTATCAGTACGCAACGTGTATGAATCGGACAAGTCATATTTACTTTTCTTCACCGACCTCCGTATATCACTGCCAGAAGTTTTCTGAATGATGTTCTTATAATCGAGTACAGCTTCATAAGTGCCATCTACCACATTTCCCAAAAAACGAAACGTTGCATCCACATCATACTGCAACGGAAGAAATTCGTCCGAATCGCCCACATTACCCATCTTCACCAGATTATTGAACCGCACCATCTCATTACGTCCGGAAAAACGCATCTCGCGTACACTCCACACGTTATCACTCACAATCAGATAACCGCCCACCAGCTGAAAGCTTTTGCTTTTTGGCATAAAACGGATTTTATACTGAAGGGCATGCCGTTCCCCCATCACCGTATCAATCCGATAGGTATAATATTTTTTGGCATTGGGTGCTAAAGGAGAGAGTAGTTTGTCATATAATAAGGTAGAAGAATAGATGTTGATGTGAAAATATTCCGGCAGCCGTCCGTCCATTTCCCAAAACTCGGAAGCAGTACCGACACTTGCCTTTACCTTCTGGTCATAGATGTCGGGAGCAGTAAAATGCAAATCGCTATAAGTTTCCATCATATATTCCCGCACCCCTTTCTTGGGCCGGAACATGGAAGGGATGTAGCGGAGAATATGATTCTTCTTACGGATATTCACCCAGCCCTTTATGTAAAGCTCAGCCTTGTAACTTTCAATAATACGTTCATAAAGGGGGGCAAAGAAGATGACTTTCTCCATGATGGAGTCTGCCGAACTCACATGTTTGTCAACCGGATAAGATACACGCTCTGCCCCTGCCTTCTGTACAAAAGAAAACAAGAAGCAAATCCAAATCCATATAAACAACAAACGTTTCAACCGCAATTTCTCCTTATAGAATTGGGACAAATATACGGAAGAATTTGTGTAATGCAAAAACATGTTCCATAAAGAAGCGGGAATGACACTTGTGACACCCTTTATTATAAAACATATGTTACGCGCGCGAGACAATAATACACAAGCACACATAGTTTGTGCGAGATAAATACGAACCTATATTAATTGTTATAAAAAGGGTGCCACAAGTGTCATGTACAGAATGATTCGTAATTGTGACACATGAAAATTACTAATCACGACGCACTAAGATTACTAATCGTGATGCGGAAAGATTACTAATCATGGCATGTAACAAACGCAAGCTTTGGGTCGTTTTTCCATAACAAGCAGGCTTTTTCAGGGGGTCTATTCTCAAAAAACACTAATATTTTCGAGAATACCCCCTAAAAAAGAGGGGGTAGTTCAGAAAAAACATGTATTTTTGCGCCCAACAACCAATAAAAGGAGAGACTTATATGTCAAAAATGCGATTTTTTGCTTTGCAAGAACTTGCCAATCGGCAACCTCTTGAAGTGACCACCCCTTCAAACAAACTGTCCGACTACTACGGCAGCCATGTCTTCGACCGTAAGAAAATGCAGGAATACCTGCCCCGTGAAGCCTACAAAGCCGTAACCGACGCCATTGAAAAAGGCACTCCCATCAACCGCGAAATGGCAGACTTGATTGCCAACGGCATGAAAAGTTGGGCAAAATCCCTCAACGTCACCCACTACACGCACTGGTTCCAACCCCTAACGGATGGAACTGCTGAAAAGCATGACGGCTTCATCGAATTCGGCGAAGGAACAGAAGTGATCGAACGTTTTTCCGGCAAACTGCTCATCCAGCAGGAACCGGATGCATCCTCTTTCCCCAACGGAGGTATCAGAAACACATTCGAAGCACGAGGATATACTGCTTGGGATGTTTCCTCACCTGCCTTTGTGGTAGATACCACACTTTGCATCCCCACTATCTTCATCTCTTATACCGGCGAAGCGCTCGACTACAAGACTCCATTGCTCAAAGCCTTGGCAGCCGTAGACAAAGCAGCGACAGACGTATGCCAGTTGTTCGACAAGAATATCACACGCGTTTATACCAATTTAGGCTGGGAACAAGAATATTTCCTCGTCGACTCGGCACTGTACAATGCCCGCCCGGACCTTTGTCTGACCGGACGTACCCTGATGGGACACTCCTCGGCCAAAGACCAGCAGCTGGAGGACCACTATTTCGGCTCCATCCCCCCACGTGTCACAGCTTTTATGAAAGAACTGGAAATCGAATGTCACAAACTGGGTATCCCGGTCAAGACCCGCCATAACGAAGTAGCTCCCAACCAGTTTGAGCTGGCGCCTATCTTTGAGAATGCCAACCTTGCCAACGACCACAACCAGCTTGTGATGGATCTGATGAAACGCATCGCACGCAAGCATCACTTCGCCGTACTGCTTCACGAAAAACCCTACAACGGCGTGAACGGCTCCGGCAAGCACAACAACTGGTCGCTTTGCACCGATACGGGTATCAATTTGTTTGCACCGGGCAAGAATCCGAAAGGGAACATGCTGTTCCTTACCTTCCTGGTAAACGTACTGATGATGGTATACAAAAACCAGAACTTGCTGCGCGCCTCCATCATGAGTGCCGGAAACAGCCACCGTCTGGGAGCCAATGAAGCGCCTCCCGCCATTCTGTCCATCTTCCTGGGCAAACAGCTGTCTTCCATCCTCGACGAGATAGCCCGCCAGATAAGCAGCAGCAAGATGACATCGGAAGAAAAGACAACACTGAAATTAGGCATCGGACGTATTCCCGAAATATTACTGGATACCACCGACCGTAACCGTACTTCTCCATTCGCCTTCACCGGCAACCGCTTTGAGTTCCGTGCCGCAGGTTCATCTGCCAACTGCGCCGCCGCCATGATTGCCATCAATGCGGCTATGGCCAATCAGCTGAACGAGTTCAAAGTATCCATCGACAAACTGATGGAAGAAGGAGTCGGCAAGGATGAAGCCATCTTCCGCATTATGAAAGAGACCATCATCGCCTCCGAGCCTATCCGCTTTGAGGGTGACGGCTACTCCGAACAATGGAAGCAGGAAGCCGCCCGCCGTGGGCTGACCAACATCTGCCACGTTCCCGAAGCCTTGATGCACTACATGGATAACCAGTCCCGTTCCGTACTCATCGGCGAACGTATCTTCAACGAAACGGAGCTTGCCTGCCGCTTGGAAGTAGAACTGGAGAAATACACCATGAAGGTACAGATAGAAAGCCGTGTGCTGGGCGACCTTGCCATCAACCACATCGTACCGACTGCCGTTATCTACCAAAACCGTCTGCTGGAAAATCTCCGTGGCCTGCGCGAGACCTTCTCTCCCGAAGAATACGAAGTCCTCAGTGCCGACCGGAAAGAGCTTGTACGCGAAATTTCCAAGCGCGTAACAGCCATCAAGGTACAAGTACGCGAAATGACCGAAGCCCGCAAAGTAGCCAACCACATGGATAACTACAAAGACAAGGCTTTCGCTTACGAAGAAACCGTACGCCCTTATCTGGAAAGTATCCGTGACCACATCGACCACCTTGAGATGGAAATTGATGATGAAATCTGGCCGCTTCCGAAATATAGGGAGCTGCTGTTTACAAAGTAGGCCTCTCCCTAGCCCCTCCCCCGTAGGGAGGGGGATAGAGATACTACGATAAACAATTAAGTTACTACGATTTACGATTTGACGGTTTACGGTTGGAGTTACTCATACAATCATAAACCCACCTGCTAATGAGTAGTTGTTTAACAATACAAACTTCAATCGTAAATCGTCTAATCGTAAATATATAGATTTTCCTTCATCTCCCCCCCTACGACATCTTTTTGTCATATTTGTGCAATATTTAATTTTTTCTTTTTACATTTGTGCTGTATAACACAGTTTTGCAGCAGTTATGGTAAAAGTAAACTTGTCTGATATTAATGTTCCGGAGTTGATTGCAGATATATGGTCTCCCTTGAATGACGAACAACGGGAATTCCTCGCCAACCACTTCACACTCCAGAACTACAAAAAAAACGAAGTCATCCATTGCGAAGGCGAGACACCTACGCATTTGATGTGTCTGCTGAGTGGAAAGGTCAAAATCTATAAAGACGGAGTCGGTGGTAGAAGCCAGATTATCCGTATGATTAAACCTGTCGAATATTTCGGTTACCGCCCTTACTTTGCAAAAACAGACTATGTCACGGCAGCATCTGCATTCGAGCCGTCTCTTGTTTGCCAAATCCCCATGACTGCCTTGATGACTCTGCTCACACAAAACAACGACCTTGCCATGTTCTTCATCAAGCAATTGTCCGTTGACTTGGGCATTGCCGATGAACGCACTGTAAACCTGACGCAGAAACATATCCGCGGAAGACTCGCAGAATCCCTACTATTCCTCAAAGAAAGTTATGGTTTGGAGGAAGACGGCTCCACCTTGAGTATCTATCTCTCGCGTGAAGATCTGGCCAATTTGTCAAACATGACCACTTCCAACGCCATACGTACGTTGTCACAGTTTGCCACAGAACGGTTAATCACCATCGACGGGCGTAAAATCAAAATCATAGACGAAGAAAAGCTGAAGAAAATCAGCAAGATAGGATAAGGAATAAGTGACAAGGGATAAGCGATTAGGGGTTAGCATAATAAAAACACATTGTTGCCATCCTAACCCCTAATCACTAATCACTAAATCAGTCCTTTCGCAGACAAATATCTTTCCGCTTCAATGGCTGCCTGGCAACCAGTTCCGGCAGCGGTGATGGCTTGACGATAGTGAGGATCAGCAACGTCTCCGGCGGCGAATACGCCCGGCACTTTGGTACGCGGTGTTCCCGGCTCGGTGACGATATAACCTACTTCGTCCGTATCTACATAAGGTTTGAAAATATCTGAGTTGGGTTTATGGCCGATAGCCAAGAAGAAACCGTCAATAGCCACATCATAGCGCTTCTCATCAGGTTCACCCATACGCTGTACCAAATGTACACCTTCCACACCGTTCTCTCCAAACAAGCCTACGGCATTATGTTCGAACAGTACTTCAATCTTGTCATGCTTCATCACACGCTCCTGCATAATCTTGGAAGCGCGAAGATAAGGTTTGCGGACAATCAGATAAACCTTGGCAGCCAGTCCGGCAAGGTAAACAGCTTCCTCGCAGGCAGTATCTCCACCCCCTACAACAGCTACCGTTTTCTTGCGGTAGAAGAAACCGTCACAAGTGGCACAAGCGCTGACACCCATTCCCGCATATTTCTTTTCATCCTCCAGCCCCAGATACTTCGCAGCGGCACCTGTAGCAATAATCAGCGTTTCAGCCTCAATCATCTTTTCGTCATCAATCGTAATCTTGTAAGGTGCTTCAGCAAGATTGGCTGCGGTAGCAACTCCATAACGCAAATCTGCACCAAAACGTTCGGCTTGCTTCCGCAGGTCTTCCATTAATTCCGGACCTCCGATACCTTGGGGATAACCGGGGAAATTCTCCACATCAGTAGTGGTTGTCAACTGGCCACCGGGCTGCAATCCTGCATAAAGTACCGGTGAAAGATTGGCACGGCCTGCATAAATAGCGGCAGTATAGCCGGCAGGACCCGAACCGACAATCAGACATTTTACTTTTTCTGTTTCCATCATTATATTATTTACTATTTGACTATTTACAATTTACTATTTAGCGCATGTCGATGACTTCAGCCGTGGGATAGGCTTTTTTGTCAAAGACAAAGAAACTATCCGGATAGGATTGTCCGGTCTGGTAGTTATTAATAAGGATAGTAGTCATATACTTACTCCCCCGTGGTGCCAAGTCCACTTGATGCAGACGATACGTATCCTTTGTCACAAACAGATAGACACTTTCAGGGTCTCTTCTCTTGTCGGCAGCAGTCATGGTGATGTAATAAACAGACTTGTCTTGCTTACCACCGACACTGCTCAACTTCAATCTGTATCCCTGCTTGTAGAGGGACAACCAAGCATACGGATTAAGAGTCTGCAATTCCTCCTGCGTAGGTTCCGATACATTCACCTCATCTGCCGAAGCCACATAGCTCCACTGCGTATGTCCGTCAAACCAAGTCTTCATTCCCTCGGTCTCAACCACAAACTTCTCACCTTCCAGATAGAGAACTCCCGCATAAGAGCCTTGTTGTTCGTTCACGGTAAACGCCAGCTTCACCCCTCCCGCTTTCCGAAAGGCTTCGGCTGTACGCTCCAATATATTCTTGGCATCCGGTTGTTGTGCCGACATCGGCACAGCAAACAACAGCAATAGCACACCAAGTAAAAGCTTATCAAATTTCATCATTCTATAAATAACCATTCCTTATTGCAAATTGTTTAACCGCATTTCCAGGTCGCTCTCATCTATACAGAACACCTCACGCGCCTTACTACCTTGCGCCGGTCCCACAATCCCCGCTTTCTCCAACTGGTCCATGATGCGGCCGGCACGATTATAACCGATGGCAAACTTACGCTGAATGAGCGATGTGGAACCCTGCTGGTGAATAACAACGAGACGGGCTGCATCCTCGAACAAAGGATCGAGACGTCCCATATCCACATCCCCCAAATCACCTCCTGCATTTTCATCCACATATTCGGGCAGATAGAAAGCAGTGGGGTAACTCTGCTGGCGGGCGATAAACTTCGTAATCTCCGCCACTTCGGGCGTATCGATAAAGGCACACTGCACACGCACCGGGTCAGCTCCCTGCAGGAATAACATATCACCGCGGCCTATCAGCTGGTTGGCTCCCGGACGGTCGAGGATGGTACGCGAATCGACCATTGCCGATACACGGAAGGCGATACGCGCCGGGAAGTTGGCCTTAATCGTACCCGTAATGATGTTTGTTGTCGGTCGCTGTGTAGCGATAATCATATGTATACCCACGGCACGCGCCAACTGGGCGATACGTGCGATGGGCAGTTCCACATCCTTACCGGCTGTCATAATCAAGTCACCGAACTCGTCGATAACGACTACGATATAAGGCATGAACTTATGCCCCTTTTCCGGATTCAGACGACGGTTGATGAACTTCTCGTTATACTCCTTGATATTGCGCACATGGGCAGCTTTCAGCAAGTCATAGCGAGTATCCATCTCCACACAGATGGAGTTCAAAGTCTGCACCACCTTCGTGACGTCCGTAATGATGGCATCTTCCCCGTCGGGTAATTTCGCGAGGAAGTGATGCTCAATCACGGAGTAGATGCTGAATTCTACTTTTTTGGGGTCTACCAGCACAAACTTCAGCTCTGCCGGATGCTTCTTATATAATAAGGAGGTGATGATGGCATTCAACCCCACGGACTTACCCTGACCGGTAGCACCGGCAACGAGCACGTGCGGCATCTTGCACAAATCCACCATAAACACTTCATTCGTAATCGTCTTACCCAGTGCGATGGGCAAGTCGTAAGTAGACTCCTGGAACTTCTTGCTGCCGATAATACTCTGACCGGATACAATCTTCGGATTGGAGTTGGGCACTTCGATACCAATCGTACCCTTTCCTGGAATGGGAGCGATGATACGGATGCCGAGCGCCGAAAGGCTGAGGGCAATATCATCTTCCAGACCGCGTATCTTCGAAATGCGGACGCCCTGCTCGGGAGTGATTTCATACAGTGTCACCGTAGGACCTACCGTCGCCTTAATGGTACTGATTTCTATACCGAAACTACGCAGAGTATTGATAATCTTATCCTTGTTCGCGTTCTGCTCTACCATGTCAATGGTCGGACCATTGTCATCGTAATGCTTCATCAAGTCTATTGTGGGGTAATGATAGTTTTCCAAATCCAGACGGGGATTGTACGGCTCCTTCTCCGTTCCCACATACTCCTCCTCTTCGGCCTTTTCAACCTGGAATGCCGGCTCCTTCTCTACCGGCTGTTCCCGAAAAGGGGGTACCGGCTCCGGTGCAGGAGTCTCAAAAGTCATGGTAACATCCTCATCCGCAGACTTGGCTGGCTTTACCTTTCCATCACTTCCACCCAAGTCAAGGGTGATTTCATTCAGCGGTTCGTCCTCTTCTTCCTCTGTGGCAACCTCCTCCTCCTTTTCAAGAACCTTTTCCGGCTCCGCAGCTTCCGGTGTCGGAGCAGTAGTCTTTTCCTTTGCACCCCAAGAGGTCTTGAACTCTTCCGGCGTTTCACCCTGCACACTTTCCGCCTTCTCCTTACGCTTCAAGAAGCTGAGACTAAACAATCTGCGCAACCAGATGACAGTCCGTGCACTCAGATAGATGAGGAAGCAGATGGCAGTTACCAACAATAGCAGCCATACTCCCGGCACACCGACTTGAGACACAAGCCAGTTGCTGACATTGTATCCGTGCATACCGCCCAGATAGAGGAAAGAGTCCTTGTACTGGTCTACAAACACAAAACCGAAAAATACCGAGAACCACACCAGCATCAACGAACAGCCGATGAACCACTTCCACAAGCGCACCACACGCACCCGCATCAGCTTCAATCCCGCCACAGCCAGGAACACGAGAATCAGGAAAGACGATACGCCGAAACAATCATTTATCAGATAGCTGGCCAACTGCGCACCGCGGCTACCGGCGTAGTTCTTCACCCCATTATTGGTGGAAATCAGCTCCTGCGCACTGCCTCCGTCAATGATGCTCTGGTCTGCCGCTCCCGTGAAAAAGAACGACGAAAAGGCGAGCAACAAATAAACCGAAAAGATTACCAGTACCAAGCCGATAACGAAATGAACAGTTTCACTTCTAAATAACGCTGCCACTTTCCCAAAAAACGAGAGTGACAGCTCCGTATCTTTAGCTGTTGAATTTTTCTTTGCCATATTTTTTAAATAACTATTGAGAATTGATTGCAAAAATAATAAAAACTATCCTTCTGCCGCGTTGTTTTCATTCTTTAATTTCTCGTCTGCCGATTATAGGTATTCCTAATCTACAACTGCAGTTTTATCGCATGTTTTACTTACATGCTTGCATGAAATGACATAGCGCACTAATTTACAACAGATTGCGCCATGCAAGCAGACCTCATGCAAGCATGCAGGCAGATTTTGCTTACATGACGCAATCCATGCAAGCCCTATACGCATCAACCTACTCTTTTTCCTTCAAAAAATAAATCGGCTGTTTCTGCAACCCTTTGTTCACCAACACATTCTCCTCACAAAGACGACGAATCTGCCGCGTCGCAGTCGTGCGGGTCATGCCGCAAATCGACTGTACAACACTGCGGGTGATGAACTCATTCTTACGTAGATAGTTCACCACTTTTTGCTTCACCTCATCATCCGTCAGCCTCTTTTTCGTGAGATTCCGCAATTTCAGCGGCTTTACCTTCAATACTCCTATCTCACTGCGCAGCGCCTTGTCCGGTCTGAAAGTGATGTTTTTCAACTTCACCTTAGTACTTTTCCGCTTTGTCTCCAGTGTCACCGGTTCCGTGCAGGTCAGCGTGGGAACAAAGTAACCGATGCCGTCCAAATGTACCTGCCTGCCCTCCCCCAGCTCGCGTCCCACAAAATGCGACAAAGCATCGAGTACCGCCAGTACATCCGTCTCGGTCAGCGAGCAGTATTCTTGTATATGCCTGCGCAGCTCATCGGTCGTCGTGGAGCCGTTCAGTTTAATCCGGGGATGCAGGGTCAGTTCTTCCCCTTGTTTATCCTTCGTTTTCGGGTTTTCGTACCAATCAAATAAAATTGCCATATTCTTTCCTCCATTTTTAGATTCATTTCTGTTGCTGTCTGCAGGTTTCGCTCATGCAAAGTACCGGCTTTCATTAGGCAGAGCATAGGTCTTCCTTACGCAAAGAAGCGTTCTTCCTTCTGCTGAAAGCTTATCAAAAAAAAATGCGCACAGCTGTGGTTTACCTTCTTCATATTTGTGATACACCTTCTTCACAACTATGAGAAAGACATTCCACGACTGTGCGCAACTACAAACTACAGAGGCAAAGATAATGAAAAGCAGGGGGCTTGGCAAAGGAATGCTAATCTTTTTCAATAGCAAGCATTATTTTCCGAATAGAACACTTTACAGTCCCGATAAATCCACTTTATAAAAAGTCGGAGCAACATTGCTTTTCTCGAAGAACATCGCCATATAGATCGGGGCATAGATAATCTTACCTGCGACGCGTAGATTACCGTTGTTGAACACAACTGCTTCGGAGAAGTCGTATTCCTCGCAATCCATGATGTTGGACAAAGCGCGGTGTGTCTCGTAATCTTTACCTGATTTTACCTCAATAGGCAGTACCTTACCCTCAAGCTCAATAACAAAATCCAATTCACCGCGCTTCTTGTTGTTGTAATAGTAGGGAACAATGCCGTGAGCCACCAACTCCTGCGCTACGGCATTCTCGTAAATTGAACCGAAATTGATGTCCTTATCACCTTTTATAATCCGCATCTGAATGCCCTCGGCATATTGGCTGGCCAGCAGTCCGATATCACTTTGGAAGAGTTTGAACAGATTGCGTGAACGTGCAAGCAGGAGCGGCATTTTCGGCTCCTCCACATTATAGACGGGTAGCGCCACGCCCGCGTTCGTCAGCCATAAAAAACTGTTCTCGACCCGGTCGAACTTTGCGTGCTCATTCAATCGTTTCAGTATGAAGCGTTTGTTTTTAGCGTTTAGCTCAGGGGGAATAAGATTAAAAATCTCCTCGATGTAGAGTTTGTTATTAGGATCATACTGGGCGATGTCACGTTTGTACAGACGAATGATATCCTGCTGCACAGTCATCACCTCTTGCAGGTTGTTACTCTCGAGATATTTGCTCACGACCGCAGGCATACCGCCCACAACAAGATAGAGCCGGAACAGCTCCATAATTTTGCCGTGGACAAACTCATCGACGGCAGTGCGATTCCGCCATGCCTCATGCAATGCCCCGATAACGGCGTCATTTATACCCACACACGAAATAAACTCCTCGAAATCGAGTGGGAACATATCCTTTACACCCATGTAGCCAACCGGTTCCGAGCGCAGGTCTTTCAATTCTACGCCCAGCAACGAACCGCTCAAGATGTAACGATACGAACCGTCATCCACCAGAAACTTAATTGCCGTAACAATATCGGGACATTGCTGTACTTCGTCGAAAAAGACGAGCGTTTCACCCTTGATGAGCGGCACGGAGGTGATTGCCGATAGACGGAGCAGAATATCACCGCTGCTCTTTGCTCCCTTGAACAAATCCACCGCTTCGGGCATCTCGACGAAATTGACTTCAATGAAACTTTTAAACGTCTTACCGAACTGACGAATGGAATATGTCTTACCTATTTGTCGTGCTCCGGTAATAAGCAGGGCGTTACGGTTAGTTTCGTAGTAATTGCGAATGTAATCATCTATCTTTCTTTTTATCATAACCTATTCTTGTTTATTCGATTATTAAATGCAATAATCACACTATGCCTCTTTTCCATTGCAAATATAAAGGATTTATGCCACTTTTCCAAGATTTACGCCTACACAAATTGCCGTTTTTCCAATTTAGTAACAGTATCCAAATGCATGCTTTATATGCCCACCGAAGAGGAACTGCAGAACAAGATTGAAAGACAGAAAAACTTTTACCGGTTGCAGCACACGGAAAAATCAATAGAGTAACGACGTATGGTGAAAAGATTGGTTATAATGACGAACACTCAACAACACTAATATCAAGCATGAAGATAGCAATAAAAAACATCCCGTCACATAATTGGAAACATTTTGTATACAGAGAGACGGGAGCAATGCCCTATATTTGCAACCGGTCAATCAATCACCGGCCATGAAAAACAGGTAGTTTATGAGAAATTTCATTGTATTATGCTTATTGGCATGTCTGGCATCATGTACAGACAAAAAAGAATTCCAGACAATAAGAGAACGAATCGATTTATCAGGAAATTGGAACAGTTCATTAGGGAACTGCACATTGCCCGGTACGACGGATGAAAACAAGTTGGGAGACGGCAGGCATCCCACCAATGTAACCTCCCAGTTGACACGGACTTATCCCTACTCCGGCATCGTAGAATATGAAAAAGATGTTGAAATTCCCGTACAGATGGAAGGGAAACGCCTGATACTCTTCATGGAACGTACAAAGCCCAGTACTCTCTGGATAGACGGGGACAGCGTCGGCACGTTGGGACATATCTATGCACCTCACTGCTATAGCCTGCCGGCCTTGGCACCCGGCAGCCACCATATAAAGATACGCATTGACAATTCCCCCAGCTCCGTACCAGCCGAAATCCAAAGCTCGCATGCCTGGACCGACGGCACACAAACCAACTGGAACGGCATTCTGGGCGATTTCTACATCGAAGCGACCCCACACACCTATCTCGAGCAGGTACAAGTCTACCCGTCTGTAAAGGAGAAAAAGGCCCGCATCCATGTAAACATATACAGCGATTCGGAGCAATCGGGCGTAGTGACCCTTTCTGCCAAGACGTGGAACACCCAACAAGAACACCTGTTACTGGACATGGAAAAACAAGTCGGCTTAAGCAAAGGTGAAAATAAGATAGAACTGACGCTCGACATGGGCAACCGAATGCAGACATGGAGCGAATTCCACCCCACACTTTATGCACTGAACGTGTCCCTTGCCACAAACGAGGGTAAAGACAATATAATAACAGATTTCGGTATGCGCGACTTTGCCACCGAAGGTACTCAGTTCACCATAAACGGCTTCAAGACCTTCTTGCGCGGCAAACACGACGCTTGCGTATTCCCACTTACCGGATATGCGCCGATGGATGTAAAGTCCTGGCGAAAAGTTTTTCAGACAGCCAAGAGTTATGGCATCAACTACTACCGTTGCCATTCCTACACCCCGCCCCGCGCCGCTTTTGCCGCTGCCGACATCGAGGGTATCTATTTCCAGGCCGAGTTGCCTTTATGGGGAAGCATTTCACCGGACAACCATCGCCTGAATGACTTCTTGCTGAACGAAGCCTATATGACCCTCGGCTACATGGGCAATCACCCCTCATTCACCATGTTGGGACTGGGCAACGAGTTGGGTGGCGACGTTGACCTGATGCGCAATTGGCTGGACGGATTCAGAAAACATGACAACCGCCATCTCTATTCGTTCGGTTCCAACAACTTCCTGGGTTGGGGAGGTGCCATAGACGGTGAAGATTATCTGACAACCTGCCGGGTAGGAGGGGGCGAAGGCTATACAACGCACGTACGCAGTTCGTTTGCTTTTGTCGATGCCGAAAAGGGAGGTATCTTGAACAACACCCGTCCCAATACCCGTGCGGATTATACTGCTGCCATAGCGAAATCTCCCCGACCGGTCATCAGTCACGAAACCGGACAGTTCCAAATTTATCCCGACTACAAGGAGTTGGAGAAATACACCGGCGTATTGCATCCATATAACTTGGAGATATTCCGTGACCGGCTCAATGAAAATGGATTGCAGAACCAGATTGACGCATTCCATCAGGCCACCGGCCGGTTTGCCGTCGAATGCTACAAGGCCGATATTGAATACGGCCTGCGCACTGCCGGTTTAGGCGGATTCCAGATGCTCGACCTTCAAGACTTTCCCGGACAAGGCTCGGCACTGGTAGGCATTCTGGATGCTTTCATGGACAGCAAAGGCATTGTCACTCCCGAAACATTCCGCGGCTTTTGTGCTCCGGTGGTACCGCTGGCGCTTATGGACACCTACTGTTACAGCAACAAAGAAGAGCTGAACATAGGACTCGCCCTGACAAATTACGAAGAGCAACCATGGTCTGATGCATTATGCTGGCGTCTGGAAAGCCTGAGTGACAGCGTAACTTTTGTTCGCGAAGGCAAAGTCCCCGCCCATGTAGAGTAAGGAAAAGTAATGCAGGTGGGCGAGTTGAAAAGCACCCTTACCGAAATAGACAAGCCTGCCCAATTGCGACTGACACTGACCACCGGGAATTATCATAACTATTATAACTTATGGGTATACCCCGACCGGACACCGGAAAGCGAAGCGGACATCTTCATCTGTCAGTCCTTGGATGACGAGGCGCGAAAGAGACTGAGCCAAGGAGGGAAGATACTGCTTATACCCGACCACAAAGCCATTGAAGAACAGAGTGTAGGTGGACTTTTTACTCCTGACTACTGGAACTATGCCATGTTCAAAAGCATTTCGGAAAACGCCGGCCGCGAAGTTTCGCCGGGCACCCTCTCCTTACTGATGGACGAGAAACATCCCTTGTTCCGGCAGTTCCCCACCGAGTGCCATAGCAACTGGCAATGGTGGAGCATCGTACGCCATGCCCGCCCCTTTATTCTGAACGCTACACGCCACGAATACAAGCCGCTTATCCAAGTAGTAGACAATGTGGAACGGAACCACAAGTTAGGCTTGCTGTTCGAATTTGCCGTAGACAACGGTAAGGTATTGGTTTGTATGAGCAATCTCGAAGCAATTCGCCACACTCCGGAAGGAGGTCAGCTGCGCAATGCCATTTTAAGCTATATGAAGTCGGCTGAGTTCTCTCCCACCGAGACGCTGACCTCACAGCAGTTGCAGCACATATTAACAACCGAGGTGAGGAAGCAAGACATTGTCGGCGTGAAAAACCAGTCGGATTACGACGTACAGCCGGAATAAATATGAGAAGTTTCATCATAATTCCACTTTTCCTCGGCTGTCCCGTCATTTTTCAGTAGCTTTGCGGACTTTAATACAGCAAGCACCCCATGAAACTTACCCTTATACGCACCGCTCGTGAAACCGGCAAAGAGACATTCAGCACATGGCCCAGCGGCACCTTGATGGAGAAGATGAAAACCGAGAACAAAGCCGGACACATATCCGCCTTGCGCAGCCTCATTCCCCACATCACCGGAAGCAACGGACACTACCCCTGCATAGACAAACTGCCACGCATCTGCCCTGCCGCAGAATATGCCCGCAGCAAAGAGGGGGAAAGATACCTGAAAACCTACAACGGACTGGTACAGATTGAAGTCAACCACCTGGCCAATGCCGTGGAAGTGGAGCAAGTAAAGCGCCAGGCGGCCCTGCTGCCGCAAACTTTTGCCGCCTTTTGCGGAAGTAGCGGACGAAGCGTAAAAATATGGGTACTGTTTGCCACCCCCGACGGTTCGCGCCCCAGGCAGGAAGAAAAAATCAGGCTGTTTCATACCGCTGCCTACCGGCTCGCCGTAAACTGTTACCAGCCCCTGCTCCCCTACCCCGTCACACTGAAAGAACCTGCCGTGGAGCAAAGCTGCCGCATGACGCTCGATGACCGTCCCTATTACAATCCGTCTGCCGTCCCTTTCTGTTTGGAACAGCCTTTGTCCGTGCCCGACGAGCCCACCTTCGGCCAACGGAAACAGACCGAAGCAAACCCGCTGATGCGCATTGCCCCCGGCTATCCGGCCTCCCAAACCTTCTCCATCCTCTTCGAAGCCGCCCTGAACCGTACCTTCGAAGAGCTGGAAAACTGGAAACGGGGCGATGACCTTCGCCCCCTGCTCTACCTGCTTGCCGGGCATTGCTACAAAGCCGGCATTCCCGAAGAAGAGGCAGTACGTCAAGTCATGATGCACTACTACCGCGAAGCGGATGAACAGCTGGTACGCATGACCCTGCACAACCTCTACCGCGAATGCAAAGGCTTCGGCACCCGCAGCAGCATGACCCGCGACCAAATCACCGCCTTCCGCCTGGAAGAATTCATGAACAGACGCTATGAGTTCCGCTGGAACACCGTGCTGGGAGAATTGGAATTCCGCCAACGGGACTCCATACACTTCCACTTCCGCCCTGCCGACCAGCGGGTAAGAAGCAGTATCGGACAGAATGCCCTGAAAGAAGGAATCAGCGTATGGGACAGAGATGTGGCACGCTACCTCAACTCGGACGCCATTCCCTTGTACAACCCCATCGAAGAATATCTGAACAGCACCGGACATTGGGACGGCAAGGACCGTATCCGCGCATTGGCCGACCTCGTCCCCTGCAACAATCCGTACTGGCGGGAACTCTTCTACCGCTGGTTTCTCAGCATGACGGCGCACTGGCAAAACATCGACCGCCAGCATGGAAACAACACGTCTCCCCTACTGGTCGGAGCCCAAGGCTATCGTAAAAGTACCTTCTGCCGCATCCTGCTGCCACCCGAACTGCGCTTCGGATATACCGACAGTATCGACTTCAAAAGCAAGCAGGACGCAGAGCGGAGCCTCGGCCGCTTTTTCCTGATAAACATCGACGAATTCGACCAAATCAGCGTCAATCAGCAAGGTTTTCTAAAGCATCTGCTGCAGAAACCCGTGGCAAACCTGCGCAAGCCTTACGGCACCGCCATCCAGGAAATAAGACGCTACGCCTCCTTTATAGCAACCAGCAACCAGAAAGACCTGCTGACAGACCCCAGCGGCAGCCGCCGTTTCATCTGCATCGAAGTCACCGGCCCCATCCATACCAATGTCACCATCAACTACCGGCAACTCTACGCACAAGCCATGGATGCCATAGCCAAAGGTGAACGCTACTGGCTGGACGATTCCGACGAAGCCATCTTGAAACAGACCAACCGGGAGTTTGAACAGCCCACACCGTTGGAACAGCTCTTCCTCTGCCACTTCCATCCCGCCGAAAATGAAGAGGAAGGAGACTGGATGACCCCTATGGAGATTCTCTCCTTCTTGCAAACCAAGACCAAAGACCGGCTGTCCATCAATAAAGTGGCTCTGTTCGGACGTGCACTCCACAAACTGGGCATCAGCAGCCGCCGGAAGACAAGAGGAACAGAATATCATGTAGTGAAAAAAGAATAATCCTGCCAATTAATTTGCTTCTACTTTCGGTTTGCGCTATCTTTGCGTTTCAAATCAAGAAGATATGAAAAAAGAAAGTCAAGTGATATTCGACCGGAATGCCGTAGAGTTTGTGACCGTAGCCGCCGAGTTTTGCAAGTTTCTGGAACAAGCGGAAGGGGTGAAACGTTCCGCGTTCGTCGATACCTCCTTAAAAATACTTCCGCTGCTCTACCTGAAGGCCTCCATGCTGCCCGAGTGCGAAACCATAGGAGACGAGGCGCCGGAAACATTCGTCACCGAAGAGACCTATGAGGTACTCCGCATGAACCTCGCCAATATCCTGGCCGAGAAAGACGACTACCTGGACGTATTCGTATCCGACATGAAGTATAGTGACCAGCCCATCACCAGGAACATTTCCGAAGACTTGACCGACATATACCAGGACATCAAGGACTTTATCTTCGTATTCCAGCTGGGTTTCAACGAGACGATGAACGATTCGCTTGCCATCTGCCAGGAAAACTTCCGCCTCCATTGGGGACAGAAGCTTGTCAACACCCTGCGTGCCCTGCACGAGGTGAAGTATGCGCAAGGCGAGGATGAAGAGGAAGAAACCGCTGACTTTGAATTTTAAATTATGGTTATCAAAAGAACAATAGATAAAGAAATCTTGAAAGACCTGCCCAAAGCCGCTTTTCCGGGACAGATACATGTCGTACAGACACCATGGGAAGCGGAAAAGGCAGTCGCCTATCTGAAGTCCTGCCCGTTGCTGGGCATAGACAGCGAAACCCGTCCATCGTTCACAAAAGGACAGATACACAAGGTGGCCCTGCTACAGATTTCCTCAGAGGAACATTGCTTTCTGTTCCGCCTCAACCTGACGGGACTGACTCTGCCGGTTATCACATTGCTGGAAAACCCAAGCGTAACGAAAGTAGGCCTTTCCTTGCGGGACGACTTCATGATGCTGCACAAACGCGCGCCCTTCGAACAGCATGCCTGCATCGAATTGCAGGAATATGTCCGCGCTTTCGGCATCCAGGACAAAAGCCTGCAGAAGATATACGCCATCCTCTTCGGGGAAAAGATTTCGAAAAGCCAGCGCCTTTCCAACTGGGAAGCCGAAACCTTGACCGAACCGCAGAAACTGTATGCCGCCACCGATGCCTGGGCATGCCTCAACATCTACAACAAGCTGCAAGAACTGAAACGGACAGGAGATTTTGAGATAGAAGCCAATAATAATGTGGTAATGTAATGCACATTATCACATTACCACATTAATCACATTATATATATGTACAAAGTATACCTTAAACCCAATAAAGAGGAGTCATTAAAGCGTTTTCACCCGTGGGTGTTTTCCGGCGCCATCGCACATTTCGACGGAGAGCCCGAAGAAGGGGAAGTTGTTGAAATCTACACGTCCAAAAAGGAATTCATAGCCAAAGGGCATTTTCAGATTGGCAGTATCGCCGTACGCGTACTGACCTTCCGTCAAGAAGAAGAAATCAATGCGGACTTCTGGAAACGCAAACTCAGCATAGCATACGACATGCGCCGCAGTATCGGCATAGCCGGAAACCCGACAAACAACACCTATCGCCTGGTGCACGGGGAGGGAGACAACCTGCCGGGGCTGGTTATCGACATTTATGCCCGTACCGCAGTGATGCAGGCACATTCTGCCGGCATGCACCTCGACCGCATGGCCATTGCCGATGCCCTTACCGAAGTGATGGGCAGCCAGATTGACAATATCTATTACAAATCGGAGACGACCCTTCCCTTCAAGGCCGACCTCTATCCGGAGAATGGTTTCTTGAAAGGCGGCAGCACGGACAATGTAGCCATGGAGTACGGCCTGAAGTTCCACATCGACTGGCTGAAAGGCCAAAAAACCGGTTTCTTCGTAGACCAACGCGAGAACCGTTCGCTACTGGAACGTTATGCCAAAGGCCGCAGCGTACTGAATATGTTCTGCTATACCGGCGGCTTCTCCGTATATGCTATGCGTGGAGACGCCAAACTGGTGCATTCCGTGGACAGCTCCGCCAAAGCCATCGACTTGACCAACAAGAACATCGAACTGAACTTCCCGGGTGACACCCGCCATGCCGCCTATGCAGAAGATGCCTTCAAATACCTTGACCGCATGGGCGACCAATACGACCTGATAGTTCTTGACCCTCCTGCTTTTGCCAAGCACCGCGATGCTCTGCGCAATGCCCTGCAAGGCTACCGCAAACTCAATGTCAAGGCTTTCGAAAAAATCAAGCCCGGAGGTATTCTTTTCACTTTCTCGTGCTCGCAAGCCGTCAGCAAAGAAAACTTCCGCACCGCCGTGTTCACAGCCGCTGCCATGTCCGGCCGCAGCGTACGCATCCTGCACCAACTGACGCAACCTGCCGACCACCCGGTCAGCATCTATCATCCGGAAGGGGAATACCTGAAAGGACTGGTTCTATATGTAGAATAAAGGAAAAAGCAGGCTTTGTTAGCCTGCTTTTCTTAAATAGAGTTAATAAAAAGCAGAAATACGCCAAAACAGCATGTTATATAACATAAACCGTGTATATTTGCACTGTGTTTTTCATGGTATTAGATTTAAGGTTAATAAAGATTGGGTGTCTGGGATAGATACCCTTCTTTTTTTATAATACATTCCTTCCCAAAACCCATCCCTCATTAATCTCTTTCGTTGAAGAAAAAGCCGTACAGAACTTGTTTTTCTCCTAGTCTCATTGTACATTTGCATCTATTACATAATTCAAAACATAAAAAGCTAATATTATGAGCATCAAATTCCGACTCACTGCCATGCAATTCCTGCAATTCTTCGTTTGGGGAGCATGGCTGATTTCATTAGGTGGTTACATGGGCGGTACGTTACATTTTGAAGGCGGACAAATCGGAGCAATCTTTGCAACCATGGGTATAGCCTCACTGATAATGCCCGGACTGACCGGTATCATCGCCGACAAATGGATAAACGCCGAACGCCTTTATGGCATACTCCACCTCATCGGTGCCGGTGCTCTGATTTATGCTTCAACTGCCACCACATACAACCACATGTACTGGGCCATGCTGCTCAACATGCTTGTTTACATGCCTACACTATCTCTGGCCAACACCGTATCCTACAATGCATTGGAAAAATATAAGATGGATTTGATAAAAGACTTCCCTCCCATCCGTGTATGGGGAACGGTAGGCTTTATCTGTGCCATGTGGGCTGTGGACCTCACCGGGTTCAAGGCAAGTTCGGCACAGCTCTATGTGGCAGCCATATCGGCAGCCATGCTGGGACTTTATGCTTTCACTTTGCCAGCCTGCCCCCCCATGCGCAGCGAAGGAAAAACGATGCTCTCCGCTTTCGGACTGGACGCACTGGTGCTGTTCAAGCGCAAGAAGATGGCTATCTTCTTCTTGTTCTCCATGCTGCTGGGAGCCGCCCTTCAAATAACAAACACATACGGCGACCTTTTCCTGGGTTCGTTTGCTTCCATACCCGAATATGCAGATTCGTTCGGTGTAAAACACTCCGTCATCCTGCTCTCCATCTCGCAAATGAGTGAGACGCTGTTTATCCTTGCCATCCCCTTCTTCCTGAAACATTTCGGAATCAAGCGTGTTATGTTAATAAGTATGTTTGCATGGGTATTCCGTTTCGGGCTCTTTGCCCTCGGAGACCCGGGAAGCGGACTCTGGATGCTCATTCTCTCGATGATTGTCTACGGCATGGCATTTGACTTTTTCAATGTATCGGGCTCGCTGTTTACAGAAATGGAGGCACATCCCAGTATCCGTGCCAGCGCACAAGGCTTGTTCTTCATGATGACGAACGGTGTGGGAGCCATCATCGGAGGTTATGCCAGCGGAGCCGTGGTGGATGCCTTCTCGGTATATGCCGAAGGCGGAGGACTGGTAAGCCGCGACTGGACACCGGTATGGCTTATCTTTGCAGGATATGCTTTAGTCATTGGTCTGCTATTTGGAATGGTGTTCCGCTATAAACATAATCCGGAAAAAATAGAGAAAAACTGATTGAGAGTCAGGTTGATTTAATAGGTATGAATAAGAAAAAGATAGAACTACAAGTACTAAACATTTCCAACAGCCAGGCGCAAGCGGGTGCCTATGCCCTGGTACTGGGTGAAGTGGGTGGCAAACGCCAGCTTCCGATTATTATAGGTGCCACCGAAGCACAAGCTATGGTCATCGAGATGAAAGGTATTGTACCGCCCCGTCCGCTGACCCATAACCTATTTGCTTCCGTTCTTGAGGTGCTGGGTGTAAAACTGATGCGTATTCTTATCTATAAAGTAGACAACGGAGTATTCTACTCCTACCTTTACATGAAAGCCGAAGAGACTATTCTCCGGATTGATGCCCGTACCAGCGATGCCGTCGCCCTGGCATTGCGCATGAATGCTCCTATCTTTGTCTACGAAGAGATTCTCGAAACAGAATGTCTGAAAACCGGCGAAAGCACCACCGACCCTATGGGAGGCAGCGAGCCGGACAAAGACGAACTGTTGCAGGAAGACACAATAGGCATATTGAAAACAGCCCTGCAGAAAGCAATCGAAGAAGAGGATTACGAACGAGCCGCACAGATAAGAGACCAAATCAACCAACTCAAAAACAATTTGTAACATGCACGTATTCTATACTCCCGACATACAGACCCACGCAGAACTGCCCGAAGAGGAAGCAGCACATGCCGTACGGGTCTTACGCCTGCAAGCAGGCGACGAGGTTATGCTGACAGACGGAAAGGGCTGCTTCTATCGCGCCGAAATCAGTACGGCTACCAACAAACGCTGCCTGGTGAATATTCTGGAAACCCTTCCGCAAGCCCCCTTGTGGAAAGGTCATCTGCACATTGCCATGGCACCTACCAAGAACATGGACCGTACAGAGTGGTTTGCCGAGAAAGCGACGGAAATAGGGTTTGATGAACTGACATTCCTGAACTGCCGTTTCTCGGAACGGAAAGTCATCAAGACGGAGCGCATCTCCAAAATTCTGGTTTCTGCCATCAAGCAGTCGCTCAAGGCACGCCTGCCCCAACTGAATGAAATGACAGACTTCAACAAGTTCATCACACAGCCTTTTCCGGGTCAGAAATTCATCGCCCACTGTTATGAAGGCGAAAAACCGCTTTTGAAGGATATGGTACATCCCGAAGAGGACGCTCTCGTACTAATCGGTCCTGAAGGAGACTTCAGCGAAGAGGAAGTCCGGAAGGCGACGGAAAACGATTTTATCCCCATCAGCTTGGGAAAATCAAGGTTGCGTACAGAGACGGCGGCACTGGTTGCCTGCCACATCCTCAATTTACAGAATCAATGATACTCACTAAAACAAAAACTATATGAAAAAGAACCTATTCTTCCACTTCTCAGTACTGGCAATGCTCATCGTGCTGATAAGCGCTTGTTCGTCCAAAAAGCCAGAATACACCAACGTTATTCCTTCCGATGCCTCGCAAGTCATCGCTGTCAATTTAAAATCATTGGCAGACAAGGCCGGTACCAAAGATAAAGAGACTAAAGAAGCACTGCAAAAGCTGACAGATGCCTTGAAAAGCGATATGAATGCAGCTACTTTCCAACAATTGGAGGCTGTACTGAAAGACCCTGCCAAATCGGGAGTGGACGTCAATGCGCCGATTTATGTCTTCAACGCTCCCTCGTTCCCCTATACCACCATGGTAGCCAAGGTTCAAAGTGAGGATGATTTGCTGAAGCTTCTGGAAGTTACGGAGAAAGAACAGATAATCAGCCATGTGGCAGAAGCGGACGGTTACAGTTTTGCACAAATCAACAAGCGGGCATTGCTCGCTTTCACTCCTACCACGCTTATGATGGTGAACTACACCGGCACATCGCAACTGGAAAAAGTCAAAGAAGGAATTCCCGCCTTGCTGAAACAGACCGGAGAAAACAGCATCAACAGTAACACCGCTTTCAAGAAAATGCAAAAGCAGGATGGAGACATCAATATGCTCATCTCTCCTTCCAGCCTGCTGAGTGCATACGCCAATCCGCTGAATTACGGAATATCCCACAATATCGACCTGAAAGACTTGAAGATGCTGGGAAGTCTCTCCTTCGAAAAAGGGAAAATAGAACTGAAAGTAGAGAGCTATACCGAGAACACAGAATTGAAAGCACTTTTCGAAAAGCAAATCAAAAGTACTTGTCCCATCGAAAACACGTTCTTGAAGTATTTCCCAAAATCTACCCTGGCGCTATTCAGCATAGGTATCAATGGAGAAGAGTTCTACAATGTGCTGCAAGAGAATGAGCAGTTCCGCAACGATTTCTCCATTACCAAAGCCGCTGAAGTAAAAGACTTGTTCAGTGCTTTCCACAACGACCTGACCATAGGCCTTATCAATGTAACCATGAACAGCAATCCTTCTTTCCTGGCCTATGCCAGCGTAAAGAACGACGCTCCCTTGAAAGCTCTTTATGAGAAAAAGTCCGAACTGGGACTGAAACGCGGCGAAGACATCGTGAAATTGAATGAGAATGAATATGTCTATAAATCACGCGCTATCAACATATTCTTCGGCATACGAGACAAACAGATGTACGCCACCAATGACGAACTGCTGTATAAGAATGCATGCAAGACCGCTGACCCGTCTGCCAAAGAGACGGACTTCGCTTCCAGTCTGAAAGGCAAGCGCACAGCCTTTGTCATCAATGCGGAAGCCGTACTTGACCTGCCCGTTGTAAAAATGCTAGCTGGATTTGGCGGACAAGAGTATAGCACCTATTACTCGCTGCTCGGCAATATCTCGTATCTGGAAGCTGTCGGCAACGAGGACAAGGCAACCGTCACCCTGCAGCTGAAGAACAAGAATGTTAATGCACTGAAACAGATTGTGGACTTTATCAAGCAGTTTGCAGGAATGTAATTTAAGGATTAAGGATTAGAGATTAAGGATTAATACCACTCATGAATAGGATTCACCTACGGCAAACACTACCTCAAGTGTTTGCCGACCGTGATGCCATTACCTCAGACGTATGGCATCGGGACATTACGTTCCACAAAGGGAAACGTTATCTCATAGAAGCCGCTTCGGGCACCGGAAAATCATCGCTTTGCAGCTATGTTTACGGCTACCGCAACGATTATCAGGGAATCATCAACTTTGATGAGCGCAATATCCGTTCACTCTCCGTCAATGACTGGACAGATATACGCAAACACTCCCTCAGCATTCTTTTTCAGGAGTTGCGTATCTTTCCCGAACTTACCGCCATCGAAAACATACAACTGAAGAACCGGCTTACCAACTTCAAAAAAAGGAAAGAAGTCCTTACCCTATTCGAGGCAATCGGCATTGCCGACAAGGTAAACGAGAAAGCCGGGAAGCTATCTTTCGGCCAGCAACAAAGAGTCGCCTTTATCCGCAGCCTCTGCCAGCCTTTCGACTTCATCTTCCTGGACGAACCCGTCAGCCATCTGGATGACGAGAACGGAACAATCATGGGCAGGCTGCTGACAGAAGAAGCCAGCCGCCAAGGAGCGGGAATCATAGTGACTTCCATCGGCAAACATCTGGAATTGGATTATGATGAAATTTATCAATTATAAATGTGGCTAATATGAACCGACTTGTTTGGAAACTTCTCCGCCAGCACATCAGTGTCGGACAGTTGGCAGGCTTTTTCCTCGCCAATCTCTTCGGCATGATGATTGTATTGCTGAGCGTACAATTCTATCGTGATGTCCTTCCCGTTTTTACGGAAGGGGACAGTTTCATGAAGAAGGATTATATCATTGCTACCAAGAAAATCAGTACTTTGGGCAGCTTTGCCGGGAAAAGCAATACCTTCTCCAAAGATGAGATAAAAGACCTGAAAGCCCAACCTTTCACCAAAGGGGTAGGCGCGTTCACTCCTTCCTTGTTCAAAGTCTCTGCCGGACTCGGTATGCAGGAAGCCGGTATCCGCTTGTCGACAGAGATGTTTTTCGAGTCTGTACCCGACGAATATGTGGATGTCAGTCTGGACAAATGGCATTTTGATGAAGATACCCGGATAATTCCCATCATCGTTCCGCGCAATTATCTGAACCTCTATAACTTTGGCTTTGCACAAAGCCGGAGTCTGCCGAAACTCTCCGAAGGTTTGATGAGTCTGGTACAGATGGATATCATGATGCGGGGCAACGGACGTGTGGAACAATATAAAGGCAACATTGTAGGATTCTCCAACCGGCTGAATACCATTCTCGTCCCCCAATCCTTCATGGACTGGGCCAACAAGAATTTTGCACCGGAAAAAGAAGCTGAACCGTCCCGACTTATTGTGGAAGTGAAGAATCCTACCGACACAGCCATCACCGACTATTTCCAGCAAAAGAATTACGAAACCGAAGGCAACAATCTGGATGCCGGAAAGACAACTTATTTCCTGCGCCTCATCACGGGCATCGTCATGGGAGTAGGACTGTTCATCAGCATTCTGTCATTCTACATCCTGATGCTGAGTATCTTCCTGCTTCTCCAAAAGAATACGGTAAAACTGGAAAACCTGCTGCTGATAGGATATAGCCCGACGCGGGTAGCCACGCCTTATTATATACTGACAGTAGGGCTGAATGTACTGGTACTGCTCCTCGCCATCGGCTGCGTGGCATGGGTACGCAGTTACTATATAGAAGTAGTCCAAAACCTCTTCCCGCAACTGGAGAGCGGTTCACTGCTTCCATGCATATTGACCGGTTGCCTATTATTTTTTGCTGTATCACTGCTGAATATTTTGGCAATAGGCAAAAAAATTATCAGTATCTGGAAAGGGGGAAAATAAAGATGGGAAAAATCCATCCAACAGATATAAAGTTCATGGTAGTGTTGGTATTATGTCTCAGCATGGCATTTCCCATCTCTGCCAATGACTTTCTATTCACTTCCATTGACACCTCGCACGGTCTGAGTGATAACCAGATACGCTATATCCTCCAACTTCCGGACGGAAGAATGGTATTTACCACCACCCAGAACGTCAATCTGTATGATGGAGCCAACTTCACCTCTCTGCAGCCTACCCCCGAATATATATATCCGCTGAAACAATACAAGGGCTTCTACCATGTCTATCTGAGCGGTGATTCCCTCTTGTGGATAAAGGATTACCAACGGCTGATGTGCATCAATCTCCATAACGAGCGATACATTGCCAACCTGGACTCCGTCTTTCAACAGAAAGGTATGCAGCATCCCATAGAGGATTTGTTTGCGGACGAACGGGGGCTCGTCTGGGTAATCAGCCATGGCGAGCTGTTACAGCCGGAACTTTCCTTCCGATTGAAACTGTCTGAAGGCCGAGGAACAATACAAGACCTGACTGCAGACGAAGAATCTCTGTATCTGTTCCATGACACGGGAGAAATCGTGTGCTATGATGTAAAAAACGGAAAACAACAGTATGACATTGCCGCATATCCCCGGACGGAACAAGAGAAGTTCCAAAACACCTCCCTCATACTCAGAGGAAAAAACGGGTTCTATCAACTGCGCAACGGCTCTAAAGGAGGATTTTTCCATTTCGACCTCCATAAGCGAGCATGGGAGAAGCTGATGGAAACAGAGTATACCCTCAATACACTGATGATCTCCGCAGATGAGAAAGCATACATCAGCTGCATCCGTGGCTTTTGGATTATTGACCCCGAAAAGAGGACACGCCACTACATGCCCACCTTGAGGACCCGAAAGGGCAACGTCCTTGCTACAGAAATCAGTACGATTTTCCAGGACCGGCAAGGAGCTTTATGGCTCGGAACATTCAACAGAGGATTGCTGTACTACCATCCGGCCTTATATAAGCACATCCACATAGACAAGAAGGATTTCCCCCTATCACTTGAAAGAAATACAGCCGTAGCAAACTTTACGGAAGACCGGGACGGCAACATATTCATAAAGGACCGGACAGCTATCTATAAGCTCGACCTGCAGGAAGACGGCAACCGGATACTCATACCGGTAGAAGCATCCACCCTGCCCAAAGAGCTACAAGGGGAATACGGTTCGGAAGCGGCATTCGTGTCACATGACGGAACGCTCTATTTCGGAGACGCTGACGGATGCAATATCTTTTCTCCCAATCCGGAGCCTCCATCTTCCAGTCTGCCCTATCCACCGGTTTTCACGGCAATCCATGTACATGGAGAACGCATCCTCCCGGGCAGAAGCTATGAAAGCCGGACTATACTACCCGAAAACTCTCCTTATGTGGAAGAAATATCATTGAACCACGACCAGAACTTCCTCACTCTCGAGTTCTCCGCATTGAATTACTTCAACCGCGAGCACACCCATTACCGCTATCAGCTGGAAGGTATCGACGCACAATGGGTAACCGCCGGCAACATGAAGCAGAGCAACGGCATTCTCCAAGCTCCCTATACCAACTTGCCACCGGGAAGCTACACCTTCAAGGTAATGGCCTCTAACGATGGAAAGCATTGGAATGAAGAGCAAACGGCCCGGATAAGCCTGACAGTCCATGCTCCCTGGTGGAAAACCGGCGTTGCATACGTCATCTATATAGTCTTGTCAATCGCCATCATTGCGGCAAGTATCCGCCTCTACATACACCGCACCCGGAAGGAGATGGAACGGAAACACAAAGAAGAAATCCTTTTGCTCCGCATCCGCAACTTGATAGAGCAGTGCAACCGTTATGAAGCGGAACAAAAGAAATCACCGGAAGGAAAAAACATAACTTGTGTACATAGCCATACCGAACCTCACCAAACAGAAAACAAGCAAGACGCATCCGAATCTGTTTTCTTGACAAAAGCTATCGAACTGGTGGAAAAGAACCTGCATGTACCCGGCTACTCCGTAGAGCAGCTAAGCCGCGACTTGTGTATGGAACGCACCGGACTTTACCGGAAACTGGTAGCCATGCTCGACCAGTCCCCCAGCCTCTTCATCCGCAACATCCGCTTGCAACGTGCGGCACAACTCATCCTGGAAGGCAGCCTCAGCATTACGGAAATCGCAGAGCGTACCGGCTTCAGCAGTTCCAGCTATCTCAGCAAATGTTTCCAGGAAATGTACGGCTGCCGTCCCTCGGAATATGCGGAGAAAATGCAGAAATCAACCTGAGTATTGTTCCGTTTCAACAAGATTGTTGCCACCTAAAGGGGATTCAAGGCTACTTTTGCAGCATAATTTTAAAAGAACCATGAAAATGAATTTTATGAAAAGAGCCGGCTTCGTGCTGACTTGTGCAACCATGCTTGCAAACTTGTGTGCCGCCCAGAACACAGAGCGCACACCTCAAGGAATGAAATGCACCACACAAGGAATGGACATCCGTGTGGAATTCTATTCGCCTTCCATTGTGCGGGTTTACAAAACTCCCGAAGGCAAACCCTACAACAAAGAAAGTCTGGTAGTGGTCAAATCACCCGAAACGGTCAAAGTGGACTTTTCGGAGGAAGCAGGACAAACCGTGCTGAAATCTTCTATATTGAAAGTTCTTGTCAATCCGGCAACCGGAGGCATCAGTTTCCATACCATCGCCGGCAACGAGCTGCTGAAAGACAAGGACTACGGCACCTCTTTTGCCGATAAGAATGATGCCGGCACTCCCTCCTATCAAGTAAGGGGCTCTTTCCTATTGGATAAAGACGAACCCATCTACGGAGTAGGACAAGTGATGGACGGCAAATTCAACCGCCGCAACTCCATGCACCACATGCAGAACGAGAACATGTTCACCTATTCTCCTTATTTCATGTCGCCCGTGAAAGGCTATGCCGTATATTGGGACAACTACTCCATTTCAGAATTCATGGATACTCCGCAGGAACTCGCTTTCCAGAGCCTGGGACACTGTGCGGACTATTATTTCATGTATGGCGGAAACGCCGACGGCATCATCGCCCAGGTGCGCGACTTGACGGGACACTCCCCCATGCTTCCGTTGTGGGCCTATGGTTTCTTCCAAAGCAAGGAGCGCTATCATACGCAGGAAGAAAGCCTGAATGTCTTGAAGAAGTATCGCGAACTACAAATTCCCATTGACTGTATGATTCAAGACTGGCGCTACTGGCCCGAATATCAGAAGACGGACAGTGCGTGGAACTCACACAGCTTTGACCCTGAACGCTTTCCCAACCCCAAGAAGTGGGCCGACGAAATACACAAGCTGAATGCCAAGCTGATGATTGTGGCATGGCCCGGTTTTGGCACCCACACAGAGCAACGCAAGGAGCTGGATGCCAAAGGCATGATTATCAATTTTGATACCTGGCCTCCACAAAGTGGCGCACGCCCCTACGACGTCTACAATCCCGAAGCAAGGGATATTTATTGGAAATATCTGAATAAAGGCATTTTCAGTTACATCGGCAACGACGGCTGGTGGCTCGATTCTACAGAGCCCGACCATATCAACCGACAAGAATCGGACTATGACCTCCCCACTCACTTGGGATCTTACCGAAGTGTAAAGAACGCCTACTCACTGATGCACAACAGCGGAATAGCCTCGCATCAAAAGGCTTTGAGCAAAGACAAACGCGTTGTCATCCTAACCCGTTCCGGATTTATCGGACAACAACGTTACGGCTGCAACACCTGGAGTGGTGACGTGACCTCCACTTGGGACATGCTGGAGAAACAGATTCCTGCCGCACTGAACTACACCTTAATGGGCATTCCGAACTGGAACAGTGACATAGGCGGCTTCTTTGCCGGACGCTGGAACCAAGAAGGGGGAGCCAAGAACCCCAAATACCAAGAACTGTATGTACGCTGGATGCAGTTCGGCACTTTCTGCCCGATGATGCGTTCGCACGGTACGGAGTTGCCCCGTGAAATCTGGAACTTCGGCAAGCGTGGCGAGTGGTGTTTCGATGCCCAGGAGAAGATGATTAATCTGCGCTATCGCCTTCTGCCCTACATTTACAGCACTTCCTGGGATGTGTCCCACAATGACGGTACATTCATGCGTCCTTTAGTAATGGATTTTGCAGCAGATTCTAAAACACATGAAGTTGGCGGCGAATTTCTTTTCGGACGCTCCCTACTGGTAGCACCGGTCACCCGGCCGGAAGTGACGGAATGGTCGGTTTACCTTCCTCAAGGCGCAGACTGGTGGGACTTCTGGAGTAACGAAAAACAGCAGGGCGGACAGACCTTGAACCGCTGTGTATCGAAAGAGATTCTGCCCGTCTATGTAAAAGCCGGCAGTATCCTGCCGTTCGGTCCCAAAGTACAGTATTCCGCCGAAAAGAATTGGGACAATCTGGAGATACGCATCTATCCGGGTGCCGACGGCACATTCACCCTCTACGAGGACGAAAATGACAACTACAACTACGAAAAGGGAGCTTATTCCACCATCCGCTTCCATTGGGACGACAAGGCTCGTCGCCTGACAATAGAAGAGCGGGAAGGCAGTTTTCCGGGTATGCTGAAAAGCCGCAAGTTCAAGGTTGTTCTGGTCGGTCAGAACTCCGGTACGGGAGACCGGCCGATGAAAGGCGGAAAGACAATAAGCTATGCAGGAAAGAAAAAAAGTATAAAGCTGTAACAGTAAAAAGGAGGAACGTGTCAAAACTACCTTACTATTTTTTAGGCGCGGATTACGCAGATTTCAAGAATTCAATTTGCATAGTCCGCGTTATTCCACGTAATCCGCGCCTAATATTACAGCATAATGAAGTGGTCATATACTTTATTAAAAAGGAAACAGCAACGGCAACACAAATACCATCACCACTCCCATAATAATCTGCAACGGGAGCCCCACTTTTATATAATCCATGAATGTATATTGTCCTGCCGGCATCACCAGTGCATTGGGCGGTGTAGAGAATGGAGAAGCGAAACACATGCTTGCCGCAACCGTCACGGCAAACAAGAACGGAACGGGACTTACTCCAATCTGAACCGCACTTTGAAGAGCAATAGGGGCCATCAGCACTGCCGTCACCGTATTGCTGATGAACATGGTCATCAATGAAGTGGTGAAATAGATACCTGCCATCAACACAATAGGACCATAACTACCCAATCCGCTCACAAGACTGTTGGATATATATTCCGAGGCACCGGTTTTTTCGAGTGCAAGAGACATGGGGAGCATGGCTGCAAAGAGCACAATCGTTTCCCAGTTTATCGTTTTATAGGCGGCTTCCACATTCCTGAAACATCCCGTCAGCACCATCAGCAAGCCGGCAATCATCACCGCTGTCACCGGGGCCACGGGAATAAAGTCGAAGACCATCATGGCAACCATCAGCACCATGATAGCGGCAGCTATGGGCGCTTTATAATCCAGCGTCACTTTGGCGGCTTCTGCCAAAGGCTGCCCCAATACCACCCAATCGGAATCTTCCCTGCTTATCCGTGCGATGTCCTGCCACGCACCCTGCACCAGCAAAACATCGCCACTATGCATACGCTCACGTCCCAATTCACGTAATATATATTCCTTCTTACGACGGATGCCCAATACATTTACATTAAATTTATCACGGAACCCTGCTTCCTTCACCGTCCGGTTCACAATATTGGAAGAGGGCATCAACACGATTTCGGCGATTCCGATGTCATAAAAGTCAAGGGACTTGTCGGCTTTGGAGGCTTCTTCAGTGGTATGCCCGTCGAGCATTTCCATTAAAAAGTCTTCAGCAAAACGATTTACGTTCGACACCTCTCCCGTAATGTAAAGCACGTCGCCCACCCAAATGGTCGTATCGGGCGATGCCAATTTCTGGGTAATGGTTTTCAGGAATCTATGTTGGGAAGAGTCTACACGCCGTACTTCAATGATATTCAGACCATACTTGCGGCGTACATCCAGGTCTATGATGGTTTTTCCTATCAGACGGGAGTCATTGACAGCCCTCAAACGGAACAGATTGCTGGAAAGTCCGTACTCCTGTACCAGTTGGTCCAATGATTTGCCCGACAATGTTCCGTCATTCTTTTTACCTTTCTTGGAGAGAAACCATTTGGTCAGAGGCATTAAAACCAAAGTTCCCACTATCACGCACACAATGCCCACCGGCAAAAAGGAGAAGAAAGACAGCGGTTCAAAGCCCGCTCCCGTCAATGTATTCTGAATGACCAAGTTAGGAGGCGTACCGATAAGTGTCATCATACCGCCCATGCTGCTGGCAAAAGCCAAAGGCATCAATAGACGGCTAGGATTCATTCCGGCACTCAGTGCCAAGCTCACCACGATAGGCAGCATCAAAGCCACCGTTCCCGTATTGCTCACAAAAGCACCAATGGCAGAGGTAACCAGCATAACCAGCAAGAAGAGTTTCAGCTCGCTTTTGCCTGCCAGCTTTAAAATGCGCGAACTTATCATTTTAGCCAGCCCGGTCTGAAAAATGGCGCCGCCCACAACGAACAAGCCCACCATCATAATCACCACCGAGTTGGAGAAGCCGGAAAGGGCCTCTTCAGGAGTAAGAATCTGAAATATCAATAAACCAATCAGCGCACAAAGCGCCACAATGTCCGAACGGACTTTGCCTGCTACAAAAAAGGCAGCGGAGAGAACAAGGATAATAAGGGTAATCAGCATAAATATGTATATTAAGAATGCACAAATATACTTATTTACGCATGATCACACAACCCCTTACTACCTCAAATTACTGATTCAGAACTCGAATTTTTCCAACTTCATGGCAGCCAGCCCCTGGATTTTGGGCACCAGGGCCACAAAATGGTCTGCTTTTTCATGGGCAGACAATGACTCTGCATCTTTCCATGTTTCACAAATCATAAGAACATCGCTGCGAGTGGCGCTCTCAAACACATCATAAGCAATGCATCCATTGTCCTTCAAGGAATATGCGACCAGTTCTTTGGCAGATTCCAATACTGCGGCACGGTTCTCCGCACTTACCTGAATAAAAACATTTAATCTAATCATACTTGTATAAATTTTAAGTGCATCGCAAATTTAAGCAGAATAAATATCTCCACCAACAAAAGTAAATTGTTATTAATTCCTTTCTCGCCGGATGAACCAATCTTTGGCAAGTATGTTGTCTCATCAGAATTGATTCTAACTTTAACTATTAAAAACTGACTTGATTATGAAATGTAAAGATTCTAATTTCTGGATTGGACTGGAAATAGGTTCGGTTGCCGGTGCATTGGCCTACCACTTCTCCCGTACGGAGAAAGCTAAAAAGCTGGAAGATGCCATATGCCGTGCCATCCACAAAGCAAGTGGCGAAGCCAAGGAGTTCATCAACACTGCTGAAGAAGAAGCATTGCACGTTGGCACCAAAGTAGCAGACAAGATGGCCCATGAGGCCCATGAGGCCGCAGAGAAAGCTGACAATCTGAAAAACAAGGTTCACAATTTTGCCGATGCTAAGAAATAAAACAAGCACTTGGAAACTTCTGAAGGGGTGTGTCAAAATTCACCACAGATTACACGGATTAACACAGAATGAGCTTAATCTACTGATAATCAAAGATGCTTATCTGTGCAAATCTGTGTAATCTGTGGTGAATACCAGTTTCGACACACCCTCTTTGCATATCGCCCCATCAGTTCTGCAGACTGCGCCGATTCAAAATATCATTCATATGCTCCAATGCCCATCCTACCAAAGATTCAATATGCGGCATCAGGCTACATCCGGTTTCTGTAAGGTTATACTCCACACGGGGAGGAACTTCCGCATAGACTTTCCTGACAATCAGCCCGTCCGTCTCCAATGAGCGCAATGTAACCGTCAGCATCCGCTGGGAAATATCCCCTATGGTTTTCTGTATATCGCAAAAGCGCATCGTTCCATTCGCTTTCAGTGTGACCAGCACAAGCATTGTCCATTTGTCTCCCAACCTGCTCAGTACATCCCGTACCGGACAAGCATCCATACGATGAAAATTTTCCATTCCTTTATTTTACCAATCAGTTCAACCTCAGCAATGGCGGCTCTATGCTTAGTGTCCGGCATTACACCACAAAAGTAATAAACTTACTCAAAATAACTATCGTTTCATACAATAATTAAAACATTCTTTATACTCGTAAATGCATCCGCCTCATCCGGATTATTTGTATTTTTGCAACATCGTTTCCTATTCATATGTAACTGCAAGACTCTTATGAACGTAAAAATAGAAGAAAGCTGGAGAAAACACCTGCAAGAGGAGTTTGACAAACCTTATTTTGAGAAGCTGGTAGCATTTGTAAAAAGTGAGTATGGACATGCCAACGTGCTACCTCCCGGCCATCAGATTTTCCACGTCTTCAACTCTTGCCCGTTCGAGAAAGTGAAAGTCGTCATACTCGGACAAGACCCTTATCCTAATCCCGGTCAGTATTATGGAGTCTGCTTTTCCGTACCGAAAGGAATAGCCATTCCCGGTTCTCTGGCAAACATATTCAAGGAAATACATCAGGACTTGGGAAAGCCCATTCCGACTTCCGGAAATCTGGACCGTTGGGTAGCGCAAGGCGTGTTTCCTATGAATTCCGTCCTCACAGTACGTGCCCACGAAACCGGCTCGCACCGGAACATGGGATGGGAAATCTTCACAGACGCTGTTATCAAGAAACTGAGTGATGAACGGGAGAATCTTGTATTCATGCTTTGGGGAGCGTACGCCAAAGAAAAAGCCGCTTTAATCAATAGCAGCAGGCACTTGATTCTGACTACCGTCCATCCGTCCCCACGTTCTGCCGAATACGGATTCTTCGGTTGCAGGCACTTCAGTAAAGCCAACGATTTCTTACGGAGCAGAGGGATACAAGAAATTGACTGGTAACACGCTACAATACTCCGCTGACTCCGCTTCCAAACAAAGCAAAGTCCCCCAGGCACGGGTCGTCCGGAAAGGCCTCTGCCAGAGCTTCAGTAATCCGGCGGGCATTCTTCAAAGAAAATGTTTCTGTCTCGGTGAGTCCCAAAGCATAGGCCACACGGCAGACATGCGTGTCCAAAGGCACAATCAGGTCCCTGCAATCAAATCTCTCCCAAATACCAAAATCCACTTCCGGACCTTTCCTTATCATCCAGCGCAAAAACATGTTCAGTTTCTTTTGGGGACTCTTTGCCGAGACTTCCAAAAACGCACATAACCTTTCCATCGGATTACCGGCATACGTACATAAGGCATCCTCCAGACTGTCAAAAGCAGAATAGGCAGCATGCAAACGCCTGAAATAGGAATGAAAGTCAGCATAAGAAAGCATTCGGTAAAAACTGCTTCTGTCCGTAGCAGGGAAGTCTTTCTTCCATTGGCAAGATAATACGTATTGATGAGGCGATACCCCCATCAACCTATGCAACTCATCAGCCTTTTTCAATATCTGCTTACGGTTGCCGAAACTCATGATAGCAGTCAGCAGCCCACTGATTTCAATATCCTGCCTCCGTTCATAGCGATGTGGAAACTGTACGGGGTCGTTCTGAATGAAGCCGGCGCAATGATAGGCCGCCGCCCACTCCCAAAGTTGTCTTTTAATCTCCTCGGTCATCTGCAAGCATTTGTTTTTTCATCTGAAATGCAAAGATATTGCAAATCGAATGCAAAACTTTCATGCTTGCACGAAAAAGTTGTGCCGGGATATAGTTTATCTTATTTAAAGATATTGCATTTATAGCAACATCGGACAAGTAACCTATTTCTTTTCCTCCTATTTTTGCAACATGAAAAAGCCCAATAGAACCATGCAACAGAAAAAGACAACCCAGGAGGAATACCAAAAGTGCGTGAACGCAGTAGTGGATTATATAAATCTGCACCTCGGAGAAGAAATTGACCTGAAATCTTTGGCCAGGATTTCCCATTTCTCTCCCTTCTACTTCCACCGCATCATGAAAGCTTTTCTGGGTGAACCCGTCGGTACGTTCATTGTCCGGACGCGTACCGAAGCCGCTGCCCGGTTGCTTCGTTACTCGGACATGCCGATAGCGGACATAGCCTACCGTATAGGCTACTCTTCGCCCTCGTCACTGTCAAAAGTATTCAAGCAGTTCTATGGCATTTCACCATTAGAGTATCGTAACAATAAAAACTTTGTAATTATGAAACCAGCCATTATTCGTCCGGAACTGGAACTGAAACACGAAATCAAAGAAGTTCCTGCCCGAAATGTAATTTACCTCCGCCTCTTTGGCGACTATAAACTGAACGACTATTGCAGCGCATGGATGCGCCTTTGCCAGTTCATCCAGGAAGAAAAACTGCCTATGGGAGAAGTGATGCCCTACTGTATCTATCACGATGACCCCAAAGTGACACCCGCTGAAAAGCTGCGTACCGATGTATGTATGGTCCTACCCTCATTTGCAACGGCCAAAGGAGACATAGGATTTAAACAGCTCGCGGCAGGCCGCTATGCCATATTCCTATACAAAGGTCCATACGAACATCTGCAGGCCGTATACGATACCATCTACGGGAAGTATATCCCCGAAATGGAATGTAGCTTACGGGATGAGTCCAGTGCGGAACGTTACCTAAACAACCCCGCAGATACGGCGCCGGAGGAACTGTTGACAGAGATTTATATTCCGGTAGAGTAGGCAAACTGTTCTGCCGGAGCTATCAGACTTTCTCCCCGGAAGAGTTTAGGAGCCGGACAGCGAACAAGTATTCGTTCCTCCATGGAGTAAAAATCGTTCCACCATGGTGGAATGATTTTTACCTCATGATGGAACGAATAAATATTAGGCAAGCCGGTCGATACTATATTAGATACCCATATCTATACTGTATTGTAAAAAAGGGACACTCCCTTGTCTGTATGCTTGTTTTTATTCATTAATTTTGCACGACGCAATGCGAATCAAGCAATTGACGCAAACAGATAATTTTAAAATCTCCATTAAAATCAAGATAAAAAATGCAAAATGTCTCCATAAAAGGGTTTATATATGCGGCTCTCTCCTCTGCCACCTTCGGGCTGGCTCCTTTCTTCACCATTTCATTACTCCTTGCGGGCTTCTCCTCTTTCGAAGTATTGGCCTACCGATGGGGAATAGCTTCACTTACCTTGGTCGTTTTCGGCATTATGCTGGGCGAGACATTCCGCATCAGCAGGAAAGACTGGGGAACGGTGTTCATCCTCAGCCTGCTCCGGGCAGCTACCTCCTTCAGTCTGGTCATCGCCTATCAGAACATAGCCAGCGGAGTGGCATCCACCATTCATTTCATGTATCCGCTGGCCGTGGCACTGGCCATGATGGGCTTTTTCGGAGAAAAGAGGTCATTCGCCATTCTGTTTGCCGTGTTGGTGTCACTAAGCGGAGCTGGACTTTTGTCATCCGGCAAAATAGACTTTGAAGGAGGAAACACGACCATCGGGCTGATTGCTGCCGGCCTGTCCGTATTCTTTTATGGAGGATATATCGTAGGAGTAAGGAAGAGCCGTGCCGTGCAGATTCCCTCCACTGCATTGACATGCTACGTAATGGGGTTGGGAGCCTTGTTCTTTATTATAGGAGGATGTCTGACCGGAGGCATCCGGCTGGCCAATGACACCCATACATGGCTGAATATTCTCGGACTGGCACTGCCGGCAACAGCTATATCCAACATCACCCTGGTAAAGGCCATTAAATACATAGGGCCTACACTGACTTCCATTTTCGGGGCCTTGGAACCTCTGACAGCCGTAGTTATCGGTTGCCTGATATTCAATGAAAGCTTCACACCGGCCAGCGCCGTCGGCATGGCGCTGATAATAACGGCCGTTACAGTCGTGGTGGTACACGAAAAGAAAAAGGAGAGCCAGAGTTGATTGTCCTTATTTCGCCTTTTTATAATCCGTGATGAAACCCTCCATCATCCACTTGGCCAAAGCCTGACGGTTCGAACTGATTACAAAACGGCGCTGGTCAAAAGTGTTCTGGATATTTCCCAATTCCACGAATACGGAAGCGGGAGAAGTATTGGCTAACACATAAAGATTGCGTGCGCTGACAGTTCCGGTAAACCCACGGTTGGGCTGGTGCTTGTCATATTTCGATTCGAAAGTTTTCTTCATGGTCTTAGCCAGACGCTTGCTGTCGGGCTTGCTTTTAGAGTGGTAAAAGAACACATCGGTCTGATGGCTCTTACTGCGACTGTCCACATGAAGAAAAATGGCACGGCAATATTTATAGTTCTTGCGGTCCTTCTTGTAAAACTCATTGATTTTGGCGCAACGTTGCCGGAGACGTGCCACTTGGTTCAAGGGTATGGGAGCTCCCATGCACGTCTCACGTTTGCTGTTGGAAAGGTACTTGTCATCACGGATTCCGTCTTTAGCATCCTGGATAATGATACGGACTTCCGCCCCCTCTTGCATCAAGTTACGGGCAAGGCGCAAAGCCACATCATACGCATACTCATCTTCATGCAGTTCTATTTTGCCGATTCTGCCGATAGCTCCGGGGTCGGGGCCTCCATGCCCGCTCACTACATAAAAACAAGCGCCCTGCAAACGGTTGGATGTCACTTTTACACTGGCAAGCGCTTTCCCGAACAAAGGTTCATTGATTGTCTTCTTCCCATTGCCGACCGGCTTTGATAATGGGGGCAGTACATACTTCACTCCCAGCCGCAATTCCTCCTTCCCTTTAAGAAGTTTCTTGTTCAGCTCCAAAAACTCCTTATAATAGGCTCTCCCCGGGCGCTTGTTACGTTCCAGGAAAACAGAGATTCCTTCTCCACGTCTCGGACTATCCCGCTCTTCCTGAGCCGAAGCATTAAAAGCAAACAAAGTACAAAAGAAGATGGTCAGTAAACAAAATATGCGTTTCATATTCCAATTATTCATCATTTATTCGGTTCGCTACAAATTTCCAGCCGCTAATTTATAGCATTTTACCATACTTAAGCACAAAATTATAATTTTTTCCCTACTTTTGCGACAACTTACGCGATAATAGATAAGAAACTTTTAAAACAGATAACATTATGGCAAAGCAATTCAAGCCGGAGACGCTGTGCGTACAAGCCGGATGGACTCCTAAAAAGGGCGAGCCCCGTGTACTCCCCATCTATCAAAGTACAACTTTCAAATATGATACCAGCGAACAGATGGCACGCTTGTTCGACCTTGAAGACAGCGGCTATTTCTATACCCGCCTGCAGAACCCTACGAACGATGCAGTAGCCGCCAAGATTGCCGCCCTCGAAGGTGGTGTGGCCGCTATGCTGACATCCAGCGGACAAGCAGCCAACTTCTATGCCATTTTCAATATCTGCCAGGCAGGAGACCATTTTGTTTGCTCCTCTACCATCTATGGCGGAACATTCAACCTCTTCGGAGTAACTTTGAAGAAATTGGGCATCGACGTCACTTTCGTCAACCCGGATGCCAGCGAGGAAGAAATTTCCGCTGCTTTCCGCCCCAATACCAAGGCCCTATTCGGCGAAACCATCTCCAACCCTACGCTCGAAGTGCTCGATATAGAGAAGTTTGCCCGCATTGCCCACAGCCACGGCGTGCCCTTGATTGTGGACAACACCTTCCCTACCCCCATCAACTGCCGTCCGTTTGAGTGGGGTGCCGACATCGTAGTACACTCTACCACCAAATACATGGACGGACATGCCACCAGCGTAGGTGGAGCCATTGTAGACAGCGGTAACTTCGATTGGGATGCACACGCCGACAAATTCCCCGGACTGTGCACCCCGGACGAGTCTTACCACGGACTGACTTATACGAAAGCCTTCGGCAAAATGGCTTACATCACCAAGGCTACAGCCCAACTGATGCGCGACCTGGGCAGCATCCAGTCTCCACAAAACGCATTCCTGCTGAACCTGGGTCTGGAAACACTGCACCTACGTATGCCCCAACATTGCAAGAATGCACAAGCGGTAGCCGAGTATCTTGCCCAGAACGACAAAGTGGCTTGGGTGAATTATTGTGGTCTGCCGGGCGACAAATACTACGAGCAGGCACAGAAGTACATGCCGAACGGCTCTTGCGGCGTTGTCACCTTCGGCTTGAAGGGCGGACGGGAAGAGTCTATCAAGTTTATGGATTCACTGAAACTGGCGGCCATTGTGACTCATGTGGCCGATGCACGTACTTGCGTGCTACACCCAGCCAGCCATACACACCGCCAGTTGACAGACGAGCAACTGATGGAGGCAGGTGTACGCCCCGACCTGATTCGCTTCTCGGTAGGTATAGAGAATGCAGAGGATATTATTGCCGACATCGAACAAGCGCTGAACGCCTAAAGGAATAAACAAAAGGGAGTGCATTTTCGGACAATGCACTCCCTTTTCATTTCAATATTCTCTATTACTCAACATTCAATATAATCGTCAAACTTTCCTTGCCTTGGTAGAAGGTCTTTGCTTTCACTACCAGGGAACCACACTTCACCGGTTCTTTCCATAAGGTTGACTGGGCAGTAGGTTCCGAACCATCAGTTGTGTAACGTACTTCAGCACCATCAATGGCCACATTAGCATACAGATTTCCATCTTTTACCAATAATCCCGGCTGAGGCAAGCGGAAGTTAATCCCATTCTTTGCCCAATAAGGCATTTCACTCTTGCTGATTTTCTCATAATAAAGTGCCAAAGCCTGATTGAAAGCCTGCTCCTCCCGTATATCGGATAAATTTTCCCATGCCGGATGGGCATTCCAGCCACGTTCTGCCAGCCCTAATATTTTTGGGAAAAGAAGATATTCCACGCCATCAAAACTACGGATAGTTTCGGCGAACAATTGCCCTTGTACACCCATAATATGCTTCTTGCCTATCTCTGTCAAAGCAGTCTTCCCCTTTTCCGCATTATTCAAATCAATGGGATTGCCTGCCATATCCACACGCAGCGAACGATAAATGCTGAAAGGAAGCATAGAGAAAGAGACAGACTCATCCACATAACCTCCCCAATCGAGTCCACGCTCGTCCGGATGACCATTGTAAGCCATATCCATATAGAAATTGCCCACGTTGCAAAGGATGACCGGGTAACCGTTATTGGCTGTCTGATAAACCACTTCATCAGAGCCCGGTACAGTATTCCAGCAATACACACCGGCAGCCTGGCCCCTCAACTGTTGATGAGCCTCTTCGGTATGCCCCAAAGCAACTTCCTGCCAACCACTGAATTTCAGTCCGTTCTTCTGCATCACATCCGCCATTTGCGTAATGAAATACTCTGACAAATCATGAGCTTTCGTCATGCCTTTTTCCTTCATCAGTTCCTGGCATTTCGGAGAGCCCATCCACACGCCGCGAGGCACTTCGTCACCACCCAAATGCACTGTGTACAGTGAAAGACCGGCTTCCTGATACATCGCATTAAGTTCCTGAATCACCTTCTCCATAAAACGGTAAGTAGAAGGCAAGGCGACATTCATCACATTGTCCGTATAATATTGTACAGAAACATAACGTGAAGTATCTTCCGGTTCACTCAACATATATTCTGTAGCTTTCCCCGGATCAGTTTCAAAATATTTGTTATAGCGTGCCTTCATGGAGACAATGGCAGCGCGGGCATGCCCCGGAGATTCTATTTCCGGAACAATGCGGACATGTCTTTCGGCAGCATACTTCAGCAAATCAATAAATTCCTCGCGGCTATAATATCCATTGCCTACAGTCTTTGCATCAGGGTCATAGCCACCGTCATAACATGGGTAGAGGCACTGGCTTTCGTCAGTGGTATGCCCGCGACGGCTACCCACAGCAGTCAGTTCCTCCAAACCGGGAATCTCCAAACGCCAGGCTTCATCATCACAAAAATGGAAATGCAGGACATTCAATTTATAAGATGCAAAAATATCCACCAGTTTCTTCAAGTTCTCCGGAGCGGTGAAATTACGGGCAATATCTATCATTTGTCCACGATATGCCAAGTCCGGATAATCCCGGATGGAGACTGCCTCCAGCAAATAAGGTGTCTGCTTGTCCTTCAACATTGACAAAAGTGTCTGTGTACCATTAAAAATGCCATGAGGAGTGGCAGCACTGATTTTTATCAGGTTGTCACCTATATTGATAGTATAATATTCATCATTTACGGCCTCCTTCCTATCAAGCAGTTCTTCCAGCACAATCTTCACGGAAGCATTTCCGACAACTTCCAAACCATACAAACCAGTCAGTTTCTCTTTCAGCAACTTGGCTTCACCGGCAAAGTTCTCCGGAAATGCCAAAGCTACCTTACCTTCCAATACGACATTATCGCCTTCAATGGCTACCGCTTTCTTTACAGACGGAAGAATGTCTGACTGCACCAAAGCAGGAGCACCAGCCAAGCGAAGATTGGATTCATAAATCTTAGTCGCATCCGGATAGCCGCTCATTGACTCGGGAGAAGGAAGCGGCAGCGCCTTCAAAGCCACGGGCAACGGACTGCCCTCTTTACCATCCACAGTCTCCACCCAATAAGTTCCTTCCGGTACATGGGAGTTCCGGTCCAGCTTGTAAGTGCAAAGGAAAGTAATCCGCATGGAATCACCGGGAGCCAGCGGAGCAAATTCGTCTGTCGGATACATTTTGAAAAAATTACCGTTCACTACCTCTACCTTCACTTCAGAGGCTCCTTCCTGCTTCACCCCTCGGGGAAGCTGTGAATAGTAAATCGTCCAGTTCTTTTTTAGAGGTTTTTGAGAGATATTCTTGAGAATAAAGGTATTCTCATAATATCCGGGTTCGATGTCACTTGCACCCATTTCCCAGGTCAGAGCAACCGGTGCCTTAGGTTCATTACTCGTTTTACATCCAGCAAATAGTGCCATTACACAAAATAATAATCCTGCCAGAGGAAGTTTCAAAATTCTCATGCAACTCATGTGTTAAGTTAATAAATGGGGGTAATTTCTAAAATCTGATGCCAAAAATAAGCATTTTAAGCTAATTAACTGATAAAAGTAATAGATTTTATTGACAGCGAGCTACAATTTAGAACTTTTATACCTACATTTGCAGCCAAATTATAACCAATTTAACTATTCTACCATGGCTAAAATAACCAAAGAAGCAGCCTTGCTCTACCATTCGCAAGGCAAACCGGGTAAGATTGAAGTAGTACCCACCAAGCCTTACAGTACACAAACCGATCTTTCTCTCGCCTACTCTCCGGGCGTTGCAGAACCGTGCCTCGAAATTGAGAAAAACCCGCAAGATGCATATAAATATACAGCAAAAGGCAATCTGGTAGCTGTCATCTCCAACGGAACCGCCGTACTCGGCCTGGGCGATATTGGCGCCCTCAGCGGCAAACCCGTCATGGAGGGTAAAGGTCTGTTGTTCAAAATTTATGCAGGTATCGACGTATTCGACATCGAAGTAAATGAAAAAGACCCCGACAAGTTCATCGAAGCTGTCAAGGCTATTGCCCCAACATTCGGAGGTATCAACTTGGAAGACATCAAAGCACCCGAATGTTTCGAAATAGAACGCCGCCTGAAAGAGGAATTGGACATCCCCGTGATGCACGACGACCAGCACGGCACCGCCATCATCTCCAGCGCAGGATTGCTGAACGCCCTGGAAGTGGCAGGCAAGAAGATAGAGGAAGTGAAAATCGTCGTAAACGGTGCCGGGGCTTCCGCCACCTCATGTACCAAACTGTATGAAGCGCTCGGTGCACGCCGTGAGAATATCCTGATGCTGGACAGTAAGGGAGTCATTACCAGCGATCGCGAGAATCTGACCGAGCAGAAACGTTACTTTGCCACCGACCGTCGCGATGTACATACTCTGGCAGAAGCCATCAAAGGCGCCGATGTATTCCTCGGACTGTCAAAAGGTAATGTGTTGACCCAGGACATGGTTCGCAGCATGGCAGACCATCCCATCGTGTTTGCCCTTGCCAACCCTACTCCGGAAATTTCTTACGAAGACGCCATGGCAGCACGTCCGGACGTACTGATGTCCACCGGTCGCTCCGACTATCCTAACCAGATTAATAATGTAATCGGTTTCCCCTACATCTTCCGCGGTGCCCTCGACACGCAGGCAAAAGCCATCAACGAAGCCATGAAAATTGCTGCCGTACACGCCATTGCCAACCTTGCCAAGCAGCCCGTGCCCGATGTTGTGAATGAAGCATACCATGTAAACAACTTCACCTTCGGTCCCGAATACTTCATCCCGAAACCGGTTGACCCGCGCCTCATCACCGAAGTGTCCTGCGCTGTGGCCAAAGCCGCCATGGAAAGCGGTGTAGCCCGCAAAGACATCGAAGACTGGGATGCCTACCGCCTGCAACTGCGCGAGCTGATGGGTTACGAAAGCAAACTGACCCGCCAACTCTACGACACCGCCCGCCGCAACCCGCAACGTGTGGTATTTGCCGAAGGCATCCACCCCAATATGCTGAAAGCTGCTGTGGAAGCCAAGGCTGAAGGTATCTGTCATCCTATTATATTGGGCAACGACGAAGCTATCGAGAAGCTGGCAAAAGAACTAGACCTTAGCCTTGAAGGTATTGAGATAGTAAATCTGCGTCATCCGGATGAAGCGCCGCGCCGTGAACGCTATGCCCGCATTCTATCCGAAAAACGTGCCCGCGAAGGCGTCACTTACGAAGAAGCCAACGACAAAATGTTCGAACGTAACTACTTCGGTATGATGATGGTGGAAACGGGTGAAGCAGACGCTTTCATCACAGGTCTTTACACCAAATACAGCAATACCATCAAGGTTGCCAAGGAAGTCATCGGTATCCGTCCGGAATACAAGCATTTCGGCACCATGCATATCCTGAACTCCAAAAAAGGTACATACTTCCTGGCCGATACGCTGATTAACCGTCATCCCAATGCCGAAACGCTAATCGATATTGCCAAGCTGTCGGAATATACCGTCCGCTTCTTCAATCATACACCGGTAATGGCCATGTTGAGTTACTCCAACTTCGGTGCGGATAAGGAAGGTAGCCCGGTAAGTGTACACGAAGCAGTGGATTATATGCAACAAAACTATCCTGACCTTGCCATTGACGGAGAAATGCAGGTGAATTTCGCCATGAACCGCGAAATGCGTGATGCCAAGTACCCGTTTACACGCCTGAAAGGAAAAGACGTAAACACACTGATTTTCCCGAACTTGAGTTCTGCAAACTCTGCTTACAAACTGTTGCAGGCCATGGATACAGATGCCGAACTGATTGGTCCTATCCAAATGGGATTGAACAAGCCTATCCACTTTACCGATTTTGAAAGCTCCGTGCGAGATATCGTGAATATCACCGCAGTGGCAGTTATCGATGCTATCGTAGACAAAAAGAAAGCAGCCAAATGAAACGACCGTTATCAAAATTCCAAATAGTTTGCATTATGCTGCTTTGGGCAGCACTTTGCTACATTGTTTTGATATCTGTCGAACGAATTGACGGTCCAATCATCCTAACGCTTGCCATTTCGGCGGCTTTAGTATTTATTCCCGTCATAAAGTCTCTAAAAAGAGGATAAATAATATCTTTTTATTCCATTTTGCGGTATAAAACAATAAAATTGTTGTTTTATACCGCATTTTCTTTATAAAATGTTTGCTCGTTTCATTTTTATGTGTACTTTTGCAACCGCAATGAGAGGAAAAGGAAACAAATCGAAAATCGAATTGTTTTAGGTAACATATAGTAGCAACCAATAAAAGAAATAGATTATGAATGCAGCTAAGGTATTAGAAGACCTGAAAAGACGGTTCCCCAACGAACCGGAGTATCATCAAGCAGTAGAAGAAGTTCTTTCTACGATTGAAGAAGAGTATAACAAGCATCCGGAGTTTGACAAAGCCAATCTGATTGAACGTCTTTGCATCCCCGATCGCGTTTACCAATTCCGTGTTACTTGGGTAGACGATAAAGGTAACGTACAAACCAACATGGGCTATCGTGTGCAGCACAACAACGCTATCGGCCCTTATAAAGGCGGTGTTCGTTTCCACGCTTCTGTAAACCTGAGCATCCTGAAATTCCTTGCTTTCGAGCAGACATTTAAAAACTCATTGACAACTCTGCCTATGGGTGGCGGTAAAGGCGGTTCGGACTTCTCTCCGCGCGGCAAGTCAAATGCTGAGGTCATGCGTTTTGTTCAGGCTTTCATGCTGGAGTTATGGCGTCATATCGGCCCTGAAACAGACGTACCTGCTGGTGATATCGGTGTAGGTGGTCGCGAAGTAGGTTTCATGTTCGGTATGTATAAGAAGCTGGCTCATGAATTTACGGGTACTTTCACCGGTAAGGGCCGTGAGTTCGGCGGTTCGCTGATTCGTCCGGAAGCTACCGGCTACGGTAACATCTACTTCCTGATGGAAATGTTAAAGACTAAGGGTACTGACTTGAAAGGCAAAACTTGTCTGATTTCCGGTTCCGGTAACGTAGCTCAATATACGGCCGAGAAAGTATTGGAATTGGGTGGTAAGGTATTGACCATGTCTGATTCTGACGGTTATGTATACGATCCGGACGGCATTGACCGCGAAAAGTTGGATTACATCATGGAGCTGAAAAACCTCTATCGTGGACGTATCCGCGAATATGCTGAACAATATCCGGGTGTCAAGTACGTAGAAGGTGCACGTCCTTGGGGTGAAAAGGCAGACATCGCCCTGCCTTCTGCAACTCAGAATGAAATAAATGGAGATGATGCCAAAAAACTAATTGCTAATGGTGTCATGGCTGTGTCCGAAGGTGCAAACATGCCTTCTACCCCTGAAGCAATCCGCGTATTCCAAGATGCAAAGATTCTGTATGCTCCGGGTAAGGCAGCCAATGCCGGCGGTGTATCAGTATCCGGTCTCGAAATGACTCAGAACTCCATCAAGTTGAGCTGGAGTGCAGAGGAAGTGGACGAGAAATTGAAGAGCATCATGAAGAACATTCACGAAGCTTGCGTGCAATATGGTACGGAAGCCGACGGTTATGTAAATTACGTGAAGGGTGCCAATGTGGCCGGATTTATGAAGGTGGCAAAGGCGATGATGGCGCAAGGGATTCTGTAAGAACTAAAGCCATAGTACAACTACAACAGAAGAAAGGTGAGGGGCTCAAAGCTTTTCACCTTTTTTCTGTTTAATAATATAGAAGAAACAAAATTTTGTTTTTTTCAATCCATTATCACATAAATCAGATAACTTTGCGGAAGTTAATAAGAGAAGACCATTATCATTGAAGCAAACCAAACGATTATGAATACAATAGAAATCCCCGTACTGCTGTTGACCGGTTATCTAGGCAGTGGCAAAACGACGTTGGTAAATCACATTCTTTCTAATAAACGTGGCATTAAGTTTGCCGTTATCGTCAATGACATAGGCGAAGTGAACATTGATGCAGACCTTATACAGAAAGGTGGCGTGGTGGGAAAGAAAGACGACAGCCTGGTAGCTCTGCAGAATGGCTGTATCTGCTGTACGCTGAAGACAGACTTGATAGAGCAGATGTTCGAAATCATGAAGATGCAACGCTTCGACTACATCGTGATTGAAGCGAGTGGCATCTGTGAACCGGAGCCTATTGCCCAAACACTCTGCTCCATTCCTCATATGGGAGGAGCGTATACTAAATACGGTATTTGCCGCTTAGACTGCATTACCACCGTGGTGGACGCCTTACGTCTGCAAAGTGAATTTTCTTGCGGAGATGATTTGACACGCAAAGGCATTGATGAGGAAGATATAGAAAACCTCATCATTCAGCAGATTGAGTTCTGCAATATTATCCTGCTGAACAAAGCAGCAGAAGTACAGCCCGAGGAATTAAAACGTATCAGGCAGATTATCCACACCTTGCAACCCGGTGCCCAAATTATAGAGTGCAACTATGCAGATGTAGACCTGGATAAGATTATCCATACCCACCTCTTTAACTTTGAACGTGCCGCAACTTCCGCCGGATGGATTCGTGGCATAGAGCAACAAGTAAGCGAAGAGGAGGAAAAAGAGGCGCATTACCATCACGAAGATGAACATCATCATGAAAGCGAACATCATCACGAGAAATGTCATCACCACCATCACGAAGGAGGTGAAGTAGAAGAATACGGTATTGGCACATTTGTCTACTACCGCCGTCCTGCATTCGACATTCATAAGTTCGACCACTATGTCGCTACCAAATGGCCCCGCAGCGTTATCCGCGCCAAGGGTGTCTGCTACTTCAGCCACAACCGCGACATGTCCTTCCTCTTTGAACAAGCAGGTATACAGAAGAAAATAACTGAAGCCGGACAATGGTATGCCACCGCTCCCGAAGAAGACATGATAGAACTGATGCGCCAAGAACCGGGATTGCTAAGAGACTGGGACGAACAATACGGCGACCGCATGCTGAAGATAGTATTCATCGGACAAAATATGGATAAAGAGCAAATCATCCGCGACTTGGACAAATGCCTTGAATAACTTCCTAAAAAAGTGCTCCCCGTCATTCCGATCTTAAGAACAACGGGGAGCATCGTCCCAGACGCGTAACTCTATTTTAAGAATCAGGAACCATATCAATTCTCCATAAAACGGAACATTTTGAAATACACCTTCTGCTCTGTGTCGGATACATTCACCAGCCTCATCTTCGCAACGCTCAAATCCTTGAGAGATGCCTTCACCTGCGTTCTGTATCCCGGTTTCAAATCCACCGCCTGCCAGTTTGTACCATCCGAAGTTACTTCCAGTTTAAACTTAGAATTAGCCACCTCCGCATCTCCCAAATCAATAAGCACCGAACTCAACTGGCGGGCATAATCCATCGAAATGGTCAGCACACCGCCTGCCTGCCAGTTGATGACTTCATTGGACGGAATAATTGTATTCACCTTTCCCTTCTGCTGAATAGGAAGCGAAGCCAACTGATTCACGTCGCTCTTCAACGTGTAGGGAGAATAAACAGCCTTTGTATCAAGTCCGGCATGGAACGCTGCATTATAGCCCGTTGTCGCCGCTTCGAACAAAGCATTGAAAGTAGGCATCAGATGCAGGCTGCCGCTCTTTATGCCCGCTTTATATTGGGCATCCGTCTCACCCATCAGCACCAGCAGGGCGCGGGCGTGTTCGTAGCTACCTATAAATGCATCCTTCTGCTGGCGCAGGCGTATCATGTTCAGCACCTCCGCACCATACTCTCCCACTTGTTTGAACTGAATGAGCCAAGGCCTTATTTCAGTTATCAATGGACGATTCTCATTTCCCGACGCAAGCAATCCATCAGCGGCAACGATTATCTTCCGGCATTCCTCAGCTACCTGCCGATAGGCATCTTCATCTATCTCGTTTTTCTCTTGATAGGCTTTCAACAAGGCAGAGAGAGCAGGCTGAATGGCAACGGACTCTTCACGACGGAAGCGATGTCCATTCTGTCCCGGGTCGGAATTATGAGCTGCGAAGATTTCCAAATATTCGGCATGAAGTGGCATAAGGTCTCTGACTGCATGTTTCCAAGAAGTTTCACTATCATAATTCTCCATATTCCAAGTATAATCAGCTACACTGTACAGAGAGATTTTGGAAGCCTCGGCATGTTCCATCGGATTGGAAACAAAAGCAGACATATCATCTTTTATATCAAGCCCGTTTCCATAAACCGGCCCTAGCAGCAAATGGTCTTGTACATAATCCGAAACGGGGAAATTCCACCAAATGTACGCCTTACGTTTCAGCAGCGGATTGACGAAGTCCAGCGTAGACTTATCTATAGTAGCAACTACCATATCACCGGTCCACATCACCTTGATACCCTCGTTCAACTTATCACCAAGCGTAGTGAGATAGCCCCCCTCCACATCAGTCCATGACTTGTTATACTCCGTGGGACACAGTATTAACGGCGCAACATCCCGCTTGACTTTTACAAAATGGTCATCAATATAGTTCAACAGTTCAGCCTGCTTGTCCGCCTTTGTCCCTTCACCCGAAATATCATCAAAGAAAACGGCAAAACCACGCACACCCAACTGGTACATGCTTTCGAACTTCTGCAACAATAACGAGCGGTCTTCTTCATTCCAGCGAATATCCTGACCCGGATGAATGGCCCAATAGAAAATAACATTGTTCTCCTTCGCCCTATTCACCAATACTTTCAACTCTTCTCCTTCTCGAGCAGGATAAGGCTTGCGCCAGTTGGGAGTCCGGTGATAAGGATCGTCTTTCGGTCCATAGATATAGACATTCATTTTGTTCCGACCATAAAAATCAAGCTGGCGTATACGCGCCTCCTGACTCCAAGGAGCACCGTAAAACCCTTCCACCACACCCCGATAGGGAACATCGGGATAGTCCGTCACTTCAGCCAAAGGCAGCTTGTCTAAAGCAAGCAACTGCGCAAGAGTCTGTACACCATAGTACGCTCCCCGTTCGTCAGCACCGGCTATGACGATGCAGTCTTTTTCTATTTTCAGGAAATAACCTTCGGATTTGCGTGGAATCCGATGTTGGTATTTCTTAATAATCTTATCTCCTTTCACTCCTATATATACACGGAAAGAAGCGCCAAGCACCTCTTCCGGCATCAATGAACGGAGTAAAGGCAACGCAGGTCCGTCCTGCACGGAATTGCCGGAAAGGATCTGGTATTGTCGGGGAATATCAACAGAATCTTTTTGCGTAATATATTCTTGGGGAGTAGGTTGCAAATGAAACTCTTGCGCACAAAGCGTCGCTGTCGTCAGCATACCGAATGCTCCCAGTAACAGTAGTTCTTTTCTCATAAGCGGATTATTAAATTAAGGAATATCTATGTATTAAGAAAACTCTTCCATGCATTCAAGGTTGATACGTTCAAAAATAAGAAATAAATATGAAAACACGTACAAATACAGACATTTATTTCAGTTTAAAGATTCATTCTGCATCCGTTTGAGTTCATCGCACACTGCCGGATGCAGGAAGTAGCGTACGTCTTTCCCCTCCTCCATGGCCCGACGGATAAAAGTGGAGCTGATTTCAAATATCGGAGAAGAAACTGTCCGCACATTTTGAGGTAAAGAGGCGGCCTCTACCGGATAGCCGGGGCGAGGATAGACCAGAAGATGATTTTCGGCAAGAATACGTTCCGACTTGTACCAACGGTGGAACAGCCTCCAGTTGTCCGAACCAATGACAAGATGGAAAGTGTGTTGAGGATAAGTTCGTTTCAGCGCATCCAACGTATGAACTGTATAAGAAGGCCGAGGCAGATGGAATTCAAAATCGGAAGCGCGAAATTTGGGATAACCCTCAGTGGCTAGCTGCACCAGCTTCAAACGTAACTTGTCATCCATCAGTTCGTTTTCTTCCTTCAGCGGATTGTGGGGGGTGACCATAAACCACACTTCGTCCAGGTCCCCGTATTCGCAAAGATAGTTGGCGAGGGCCAAATGTCCGATGTGTATCGGGTTGAACGAGCCGCTGAAGATTCCTATATTCATTTATTCTTATTCATATACAACCTTACAAAGGACGTCTTTGCAACGCACGCCAGGCAGCCCAAGCATTGAAAATCGTCACTACAGAGATAAGAAACATTGAAATACTGGAACGAGGCTCGCCATGCTGTATATACAATACACCCACAACAAGGGAGCAGACGAACAAAACGCTATTAATAATCAACAAAGCCTTGTTCAGCTTCGGGCTGTTCTTCCTCCTCGGTGCCAACTGGTTGTACACTCCTCCACGTTGTTTCATTCGTTCAAGAATTGAGAGATTACTTTCAATGCTTCCGCTTTGGCTGTCTCCAGGTCATCGTTCACAATCACGGTATCGAACTTCGGTGCAAAGCCCAGTTCGTATTCGGCTTTCGCCACGCGGCTCTCTATCACTTCGGGAGCATCTGTTCCGCGCCCCACCAAGCGTTTGCGCAATTCCTCCACTGAAGGTGGCTGAATGAAAACAGACAAAGCACGCTCACCATAGAATTTCTTGATATTGCAACCACCCACTACATCCACATCGAACACTACATTCTGTCCGGCAGCCAATTGCTTTTCCACCTGCTCCTTCAGTGTTCCGTAAAAACGGTCCTGATATACCTCTTCATACTCCAGGAATTCATCATTGGCTATGCGACGACGGAACTCGTCAGGAGTCAGAAAGAAGTACTCCACTCCATCTTTCTCCGTTCCGCGGGGCGGACGGCTGGTCGCTGAGATGGAAAATGCCAAGTTCAGATTTTGAGTCAGCAGATAGTTGATAATCGTTGACTTGCCGGAGCCCGAAGGGGCTGAAAATATGATAAGTTTTGCCATCGAATTATTTACGATTTGACGATTTACTATTTGATACTACATGACGTTCAATACTTGTTCCTTGATTTGCTCCAATTCATCTTTCATCTGAACGACAATCTTCTGCATCTCCGCATGATTGGACTTACTGCCCAAGGTATTGATTTCGCGTCCCATCTCCTGGGCGATGAACCCTAACTTCTTGCCTTGTCCGGTTCCGGTTTCCAGCGTATTGATAAAATATTTCAGATGATTGCCAAGACGCTGTTTCTCTTCGTTCACATCCAGTTTTTCGATGTAGTAGATGAGTTCCTGCTCCAGACGGTTCTTGTCATAATCCACGCTCAAGGTCTTTTCCAGTGCATCGGTAATACGCTCCTTCACTTTGGCCACACGCTCTTTCTCGTAGGGAGCGATAGTCTCCAACAAATGGGAGATATTGGCGATCTTCTCACGGAACTTCTTTTCAAGGGCAGCTCCTTCCTGCTTACGGAAGTCCACCAGCGCACCGACAGCCTTTTCCACAGCCGAATAGACCACAGCCCATTCCTCCTCACTCAGTTCCTGCGTATCATTCTTCGTCATCACATCCGGCATACGGAGTAACGTGGCAAACCAGTCCGTCGCATCCGGCACAGGTATTCCTAGATTTTCTGATATAGCACAAATCTGCTTGTAATATCCCTCAACCAATGTCTGGTTGATGGGAGTGGCGCTTTCCGCACTCTCTTTCTTTTCTATCCAAAGGCTGAAATCCACCTTTCCGCGCTCCAGTTTCCGTGATATTTCATTACGGATTTCCATCTCCTTCTCACGATAAAGCGGAGCAATGCGGGCAGATAGGTCCATTGCCTTACTATTGAGCGACTTTATTTCAACGTTGATTTTCTTATCAGGCAGTTCGACGGTTGCTTTGCCGTAGCCTGTCATAGATTGTATCATAATGTTATAGTTTTGCGCAAAATTACACGATTATTTTAATTAGTGAAAATAATCACGTAAATTTGCCACAATAAAATCAAGAATAAAAGTTATGTCATGTATCTTGCATATTGAAACGTCCACTTCTGCCTGCTCCGTAGCCGTGAGCGAGGATGGACAGAACGTTTTCAAGAAAGAGGACCTGAATGGCCCTTCACACGCCGTTTCATTGGGAATCTTTGTGGACGAGGCGCTATCCTTTGCCGATAGCCATGCCATGCCGTTGGATGCAGTCGCCGTGAGCTGCGGCCCTGGTTCGTATACCGGGTTGCGTATCGGCGTGTCGATGGCAAAAGGTGTCTGCTATGGACGTAACCTGCCACTTATCGGGCTGGAAACCCTGAAAGTCCAGTGTGTACCGGTATTGCTCTACCACGATGAGTTACCCGACGACGCATTACTCTGCCCGATGATTGACGCCCGCCGTATGGAAGTCTATGCTGCCATCTACGACCGTGCCTTGAAATCGGTGCGCGACATTGCAGCCGATATTGTGGACGAAAACTCCTACCTGGAATTTTTAGAGCAACATCCCGTCTATTTCTTCGGTGACGGTGCAGCCAAATGCAAAGAGAAAATCACGCATCCCAATGCACACTTCATCGACGGCATCCGCCCGCTTGCCGGCATGATGTTCCCGTTGGCAGAAAAGGCAATAGCCGAACAAGATTTCAAGGATGTGGCCTATTTCGAACCCTTCTATTTGAAGGAATTCGTAGCCGGCACGCCAAAGAAACTTATTTAGGGTTTAGCGATTAGGGATTAGGGATGAATACCATGCGGTATCACTACGTAGCCCATTAATCACTAACCACTAATCGCTAAACCCTAATCACTAATCGTTGAACATTAATCACTAATTAAAGATGCAATATAACACTCAACAAAAACGGATGCCCCTACCCGAATATGGTCGCAGCATCCAGAATATGGTAGACCACGCGCTGACAATCGAAGACCGTGCAGAACGCCAGCGTTGCGCAAACACAATCATCAACATCATGGGAAACATGTTTCCCCATCTGCGCGATGTGCCCGACTTCAAACATAAGCTATGGGACCACCTTGCCATCATGGCCAACTTCCAATTGGATATAGATTATCCGTACGAAATTATCCGCAAGGACAATCTGAATACCAAGCCGGAGAGCATCCCCTACCCCAGTACCAAAATCCGCTACCGCCACTATGGCCGTACACTGGAAGTACTGATAAAGAAAGCCATCGAATTTCCGGAAGGAGAAGAGAAGCAGAACTTGATAGCGCTCATTTGTAACCACATGAAGAAAGACTACATGGCATGGAACAAAGATACCGTCGATGACCGTAAGATTTCAGATGACCTCACCGAACTCTCTGACGGAAAACTGCAAATGACAGACAGTATCGTCCGTCTCATGGCCGAACGTATTGACCAGAACTACCGTCCGAAAGTGAACAACCAGAATAACCGGAACAACAACCGGAACAATAAACGGAAATACTAAAATTGAATGATTAGTGGTTAGTGATTAATGCCATGCGGCATCACCATGCAGACCACTAATCACCAACCCCTAATCACTAATTTCATGGCATCATTTGTAATCGAAGGAGGACACAGACTTTCCGGTGACATTTACCCCCAAGGAGCAAAAAACGAGGTGTTGCAAATTATCTGCGCCACATTGCTCACTGCCGAAGAGGTGACTGTGCACAATATCCCGGACATACTGGACGTCAACAACCTTATCCAATTGATGCGGGATATGGGAGTCAGCGTATCTAAAAAAGGCATTGACACTTACAGCTTTCAAGCTGCCAACATTGATTTCGCCTATCTGGAAAGTGACGCGTTCCTGAAAAAATGTTCCAGCCTGCGCGGTTCCGTCATGCTGGTGGGGCCGATGGTGGCACGTTTCGGCAAGGCCATGATTTCCAAGCCGGGCGGAGACAAGATAGGACGCCGCCGTCTGGATACACACTTTATCGGTATCCAGAATTTAGGAGCCGACTTTGTCTATAATGAGGAGCGTGGCATCTACGAAATCTCAGCCAAACAACTGCATGGCAGTTATATGCTACTCGACGAGGCATCTGTTACGGGAACTGCCAATATCGTAATGGCAGCCGTCCTTGCCAAAGGCAAGACCACCATCTACAACGCCGCCTGCGAACCCTACGTGCAGCAACTTTGCAGAATGCTGAACCGGATGGGAGCTAAGATAGAAGGCATCGCCTCCAACCTCCTGACTATCGAAGGAGTAGACGAGCTGCACGGAACCGAGCATACCATCCTCCCCGACATGATTGAAGTGGGCAGTTTCATTGGCATGGCAGCCATGACCCGTAGCGAACTGACCATCAAGAATGTCTCCTACGAGAACTTGGGAATTATCCCCGACAGTTTCCGTCGACTCGGCATCAAGATGGAGCAGTGGGAAGACGACATTTACGTGCCCGCACAAGAGACGTACCAGATAGAGTCCTTTATCGACGGCTCCATCATGACCATTGCCGACGCACCCTGGCCCGGACTGACACCAGACTTGCTCAGTGTGCTGCTGGTGGTTGCCACCCAGGCAAAAGGTAGTGTACTCATTCATCAGAAAATGTTCGAAAGCCGTTTGTTCTTTGTGGACAAGCTGATAGATATGGGAGCGCAAATTATCCTCTGCGACCCGCACCGCGCCGTTGTCATCGGTCACGACCACGGCTTTAAACTACGTGGCGGCAACATGACCTCGCCCGATATCCGTGCGGGCATCGCCCTGCTGATAGCTGCCATGAGTGCGGACGGCATCAGCCGCATCCACAACATAGAGCAGATAGACCGTGGGTATCAGAACATCGAAGGGCGACTGAATGCGCTCGGAGCAAGAATAACAAGAATAGAATAAGATGATAAAGAGAGAAGAAGTATATAAGATAGGTATATTCAACAAGCCCCACGGCATTCACGGAGAACTATCGTTCACTTTTACGGATGACATCTTCGACCGGGTGGAAGCCGAATACCTAATCTGCCTGCTGGATGGTATACTGGTGCCTTTCTTCTTGGAAGAATACCGTTTCCGCTCCGACACCACCGCCCTTGTCAAACTAGAAGGCGTGGACACGGCAGAACGCGCCCGCATGTTCACTAATATTGAGGTCTACTTCCCCGTAAAGCATGCAGAAGAGGCAGGACCAGGTGAACTGAGTTGGGACTTCTTCGTCGGTTTTCGTATGGAGGAAGTACATCACGGCACGCTGGGAGAAGTGACGGACGTGGACACATCGACCATCAACACACTGTTTGTGGTAGATTATCAGGGAGAAGAACTGCTGGTGCCGGCACAAGAAGAGTTTATCATAGACATTGACCAGAAGCACAAGGTCATCACCGTAGACCTGCCGGAAGGTTTGATAGCTTTGGACAAAACAGAAGAGGTATGAAAAAGAAACGAAGAAAAGCATTTTGGAGTAACATCAAGTTCAAGTACAGACTGACGATTACGAACGAGAATACCCTTGAGGATATCATCACGTTGCGCGTATCCAAGCTGAACGGACTGTCCGTATTGCTCTCCGTGCTGTTCGTATTGTTTCTCATCGCCTCCCTGATCGTAGCCTTCACCCCGCTGCGCAACTACCTGCCGGGATATATGAACAGTGAAATCCGTGCCCAGGTAGTGGAGAATGCCTTGCGCGTAGATTCCCTCCAGCAACTGGTGAACAGACAGAACCTCTATATCATGAATATCCAGGACATCTTCCAGGGCAAGATAAAGGCAGATACCATACATTCCATCGACTCGTTGACCCACCTGCGCGAAGATTCGCTCATGGAACGTACACAACGGGAAGCCGAATTCCGCAAACAGTACGAGGAGACAGAAAAGTACAACCTGACGAGCATCACCGCTCGCCCCGAAATAGACGGACTGATTTTCTACCGCCCCACACGCGGCATGATTTCATCTCCCTTCAATGCCGAAACAAAACACTTCGGCACGGACATTGCCGCCAATCCGGGCGAAAGCGTATTGGCCACCTTAGACGGTACCGTCATACTGAGTACCTACACTGCCGAGACGGGTTATCTGATAGAAATACAGCACAACCAGGACTTCGTGTCAGTCTACAAGCATTGCGGCTCTCTGCTGAAACGGGAAGGCGATGCGGTGAAAGGGGGTGAAGCCATCGCACTGGTAGGAAACACCGGCGAGCTGTCCACCGGTCCCCACCTTCACTTCGAGCTGTGGCATAAGGGCAGGGCCGTAAATCCCGAGCTTTACATCGTATTTTAGTCTCCAAATAGTAAATTGTAAATAGCATAATAGTAAATGAAACAGATTGCCATACTCGGTTCTACCGGTTCCATCGGTACACAAGCGTTGCAGGTCATCGAAGAACATCCCGACCAGTACGAAGCATACGTATTGACCGCCAATAACCGCGTAGAGGAACTCATAGCCCAGGCACGCAGATTCAAGCCTGAGGCAGTGGTAATAGCCAACGAATCGAAATACACGCAACTGAAAGAAGCGCTTGCCGACCTACCTATCAAGGTATATGCCGGCGCAGATGCCCTCTGCCAGATTGTGACCGAAAATCCCATTGATATGGTATTGACCGCCATGGTGGGATATGCAGGGCTGAAGCCCACCATGAATGCCATCCGAGCCCGTAAGCCGATAGCCCTTGCCAACAAAGAGACGCTGGTGGTGGCGGGAGAGCTCATCAATGACCTGGCACGCTTCAGCGGTGTCCCCATCCTACCCGTCGACTCCGAGCACTCCGCCGTTTTCCAGTGCCTGGCCGGTGAGATAGGCAACCAAATAGAAAAAGTGATACTGACTGCCTCCGGAGGTCCGTTCCGCACCTGCACTATGGAGCAACTAACAACCGTCACCAAAGCGCAAGCACTGAAACACCCCAACTGGGACATGGGCGCCAAAATCACGATAGACTCTGCTTCCATGATGAACAAAGGGTTCGAGGTAATCGAAGCCAAATGGCTGTTCGGTGTACGTCCCGACCAGATAGAAGTCGTGGTACACCCGCAATCCGTCATCCACTCCATGGTACAGTTTGAGGACGGTGCCGTGAAAGCACAACTGGGAATGCCGGACATGCGCCTGCCCATCCAATATGCCTTCTCCTATCCCGACCGGTTGAAAGCCTCTTTCCCGCGCCTGGACTTCAAGCTGTGCACGGAACTGACGTTCGAGCAACCGGACACCACCCGTTTCCGTAACCTCGCCCTGGCCTACGAAGCGCTACATCGTGCAGGCAATATGCCTTGCATTGTCAATGCCGCCAATGAAGTGGTGGTAGCTGCCTTCCTGCAGGACAAAATTTCGTTCCTTGGCATGAGTGAAGTAATAGAAAAGACCATGTCGCGCGTATCCTACTTACAGAAGCCCACCTATGAAGACTATGTGGCTACGGATGCCGAAGCCCGACGGATAGCAGAAGAGCTGATTTGATAGATACACCGGAATGAAAAGAATTATAAAAAACATCTACTCATTTGATACGTTAAATAAGAAAACGTACCTTTGCGAAAATTATAAAAATCGTAAAACAGCAAATAATTAGATGGAAACATTCTTGATTCGTGCCCTGCAACTCATTATGAGCCTCTCGTTGCTCGTTATTGTTCATGAGGGGGGGCACTTCCTTTTTGCGCGTCTGTTCAAGACGCGGGTAGAAAAGTTCTGCTTATTCTTTGACCCTTGGTTCACATTATTCAAGTTCAAGCCCAAACACAGTGACACGGAATATGGTATCGGGTGGCTACCCTTAGGTGGTTATGTAAAAATAGCAGGTATGATAGACGAATCTATGGATACCGAACAGATGAAGCAACCCATGCAGCCATGGGAGTTCCGTGCCAAGCCGGCATGGCAGCGCCTGCTAATTATGGTAGGCGGTGTATTGTTCAACTTCCTGCTCGCATTGTTCATCTATTCCATGATACTTTTTACTTGGGGCGACGAATATATACCAGTACAAAAAGCCCCATTGGGTATGGATTTTAACGAAACAGCCAAAGCCATAGGCTTCCGCGACGGCGATATCCTAATATCTGCCGACGGGGTACCATTCGAACGCTATGACGGCGACCTGCTGACCAGTATTGTCGATGCCCGCCAGGTAAGCGTATTGCGTGACGGGGAAGCTGCTTCAGTCTACATCCCCGAAGACATGATGAACCGCTTGCTGGCAGACAGCGTGCGTTTCGCCAGTTTCCGTTTCCCTTATGTAGTCGACAGCCTGATTGTAGGATACCCTGCCGCTTCCGCCGGTCTGCAAGTAGGTGACAGCATCACCCACTTGGATGGAAAGTCAATAGCCTACTACGACTTCAAAGAAGAGATGCTGAAGCGCAAGAAAGCCAATGCATCCCATGAGGTAACCTTGACATACGTCCGTAACGGTGTGACAGACACCTTGAGCATGATGACCAATGCCGACTATGAAATAGGCGTAGCAGCACGTACGGCAACCGACAAACTGCTGCCCGTTGTCCGCAAGGAATACAGTTTTCTTTCCTCTTTCCCTGCCGGCGTATCTTTGGGGGTAAAGACTCTGAAAGGCTACGTAGGCCAGATGAAATATCTCTTCTCCAAGGAAGGAGCCAAGCAACTCGGAGGTTTCGGAACCATCGGCAGTATTTTCCCCGCCACGTGGGACTGGCACCAGTTCTGGTACATGACGGCATTCCTCTCCATCATCCTTGCCTTTATGAATATTCTGCCCATCCCTGCACTGGACGGCGGACACGTGTTATTCCTCATTTACGAAATCATTGCACGCCGCAAGCCCAGCGACAAGTTTATGGAACGTGCGCAGATGGTGGGCATGTTCCTCTTGTTCGGTTTGCTGATTTGGGCAAACTTCAATGATATACTGAGGTATTTCTTTTAAAGAACAAGATATAAAAAAACGTATCATCCATTCGCGGTAGAACGGATGATGCGTTTGCATCAAACAGATGATGTATTCGGGGCAAGCAGACGATGCGTTTGAACCAAACACATCATCTGTTTTTTCTGTGTCTTATACCAAATGGCCGATCCACTCTTCGCGGTCGCCCGGAAGCAGGTCTATTACCGGAACTTCAACCATTGTATAGCAACCAGGCTGCTGACGCATAGCGGCACGCGCCACACATACCAGCACTTGTGCCGTGAGGGCAGGATTGTTGATACGCATGTTGAACTCAAATAGCTGGTTCTGCGTCTTGCCAGACACACCTTTACGGGTCAGGTTTACCCCATGACCCATATCGAGCAGTGCATCCACACTCGGAACCAATTTTACATGTGTTTCGTCATTCACAAAGTACGGGTCGGCTTTGATGGCTGCAGTCACCTTGTCAAATTCGTAGCCATCCTTCAACTCGATGTACACCATACGACGGTGAATGCCGGTTCCTGTAGGAATAGTCATGGAAAGGGCGGCTTTCACACCTTCGATGGCCTTTACAGCCACGGTATGTCCCATGCTCATGCCCGGACCAAAATTAGTATAGGTAATGCCCTTCGGAGCAATGGCTTCCAGCATGGTGCGGACAATGGAGTCACTACCCGGGTCCCAGCCGGCAGAAATGATGGATACCGTATTATGCTTTTTAGCCTCTGCATCCAGTGTGCGGCGCAAGGCAGTGATACCCGTATGGATATCGAAACTGTCCACAGTATGAATGCCTAAAGCAAGGATCTCCTTTGCATACTCTTCCACTTTGCGGGTAGGCGTACAAAGGATAGCAACATCCACGTCTTTCAGTTCCTTGATATTCTTCACAACGGGATATGCACCCAGTTCCGCAGGACAGTTTTCAGCTCCGGCACGGCGCACTACACCGGCAATTTCGAAATCGGGAGCTGCTTGCAGGGCTTCGAACACATAGTGCCCGATATTGCCATAGCCAACAATGGCTGCTCTTACTTTTTTCATTCTTTTTATGAGTTTATTTATCAGTTTTCTACTTTATCGGCGCAAAAGTAAGCATTTTAATTTATTATACCGGCAGAACTCACTGCTGTTTTACACAGTTTTTTCTTTTTTTAGTGAGTGAAAGTCCAATAATAATTCATACATTCGCAGATGATATGTGCGCAAGGTGCATTTTGGGCCAACAAGTAAAAGAATTATGATAGAATACATCAGAGGCGGAATTGCCGAACTAAGTCCGGCAACCGCAGTAATAGACTGTAACGGACTGGGATACGGTGTCAATATTTCATTGAACACGTATGCTGCCATCCAGGGTAAAAAAGAATGCAAATTATATGTATACGAAGCTATCCGTGAAGACGCCTATGTCCTCTACGGATTCGCCGACAAGCAGGAACGCGAACTATTCCTGCTGCTCATCTCCGTGTCAGGCATCGGCGGAAATACAGCCCGCATGATTCTCTCGGCACTCTCGCCATCCGAACTGATAAATGTCATCAGCACGGAAAACGCCACTCTACTGAAAACAGTCAAGGGTATCGGGCTAAAAACAGCACAACGGGTGATTGTGGATTTGAAAGACAAAATCAAGACCGGCAGCGTTGCCACCGGCAACGCAGGGACCATAGGTACACTGGTATCGGCAGCCAACGTACAAGTACAAGAAGAAGCCGTAGCCGCCCTTACCATGCTGGGCTTTGCACAAGCCCCCTCACAAAAAGTAGTGCTTGCCATTTTGAAGGAAGAACCAAGCGCACCGGTGGAACAAGTCATCAAATTGGCATTAAAAAGACTATAATATTTATCTAAAACAAATCATGACAACAATCAACATGCAATATTGGTTGGGGGCCAATGAACGCACCCACGTACTGCCAACGGACAAATGGTACCTCGACTTTGCCACAAGCATCCTGCCCCTCGTCAAGACCTCTCCCTTGTTCAACAAGGAAGACCTGCGTACCCAAATTGACGCAGCCATCTCCCTCGGCATGTACTTTCAAGACGCCATTGCCCAAAGCGGAGGCTGGAAACTTTTCTCCGAAGCCTTTCAGGGAGTATACGGAACTTACCTGCCGTTCTATCCACTGGGTGACGATTATACGCCCGATGAAATAAATCAGGAAGACATTGCATTCGTACTGTGGACATTGAAATCACAATTCAGTATTTTTGACAAGGAATACACCTTGTTCAGTCCTTATGACAAAGACCTGCTTGCATTAAGCCAAAGCGCCTATGAACTGATGGATGCACGTTTCGAAGAAGCTCCCATCAGCGAGGGAGAATCTTCCTTCCTTTGGGTAATGGGACTTGATTTACTGGATATGCCCATTACTCCGCTGCCGGAAGTCACTCCGGAAACCAAACTGAGCAAAGATGCCGCCCGCTGTCTGGAATACAGCCAGGGGAAACCGCTGCTATACTTCACCGATTACAAGGAGCTTTGCACTTTCTTTGTCGATGTCTTGGGATGGGAAAACAAACGGTCCGCATTATTGCCCGACCTGGAATACCAAAAAGAGTTCGTGATTTATGCCAACGCCAAAGGTATGCTCGTAGCCCACAACGTGGCCGCCTATTTCTGTGAAGAACATAACCCGATGTACGATGCCAAACGCGCTGCTGCAGAGGGTTACAAGATGTTCTGCCAACCCGGAGAGTGTCCGTTCGACCTGCTGAAATACGGAATGACCAAAGGAATTCTACCCGATGTGGAACTTCCCTTCTTGAAAGGAAAAGAAACACTGCATCAATATTGGGACTTTATAGCCCGCTACTACTTATGTGAATATTATGAAGGCGAGTAACCATTCCGGCATAAAGCCCAAACGGAGCAACAAGGCCAAGTCAACCGGAAAACGGATTGGTAAATCCAAACCTTCGAAAGCGAATAATCAGCTTAACAGAAGGGTAAAATAATTGAAAATGGATAATGGAAAAATAAACAGTGCAGCGTATTTATTGAAACCGCATGGCAATTTTCCATTATCCATTATCAATTTTCAAAGTTCCACAATCTCTTCCTTACACAACGTCAGTTTCTCCACTCCTTCCGCTGTTACAACCCAAGAGTTTTCGATACCGACGGGACCAATACCTAGCAAAACAATCTTCGGTTCCAAAGCAAAGACCATGCCCGGTTCCAGCTCCTGCTTCATGCGTGGAGCCAGCACCGGCATTTCATTGATTTCCAGTCCGATGCCATGACCGATAAACTTGGCTTTTTGAGTGGCTCCCATAAAGTTGTCGGCAAAGCCCGCTTTGGTGACAATATCGATAGCGAGATTGTAAAGGTCCTCACAAACAGCACCCGGTTTCGCTTTTTCTACAACAGCCTCTTGTATGTCCAGGCAAACCTGATGGGCAACATATGCCTTTTCCGGCAACTTTCCGATAGAGAATACACGGCTCATGTCTCCCATATAGCCATAGAAGTTACCCCCCATATCAACCATAAAGCTCTGGCCGGGTTGCAACAGTGCACCGTTCACACTGATAGGCAGTGACGGGTCAAGTCCTTCGCCTCCCAGAGCAAAATCATAGGGGGCAGGCGCAGTGGCATTGTCTCCTGCCAGCAGACTTCCCATAAAAATCTCCATACTTTGTCCGAAGGTACGGAAAATACCCAGACAACCTTCCAGACGCATCAGGCGCTCTATTTCGATGGATAATTGGCGGTCTGTCATTCCTGGTCTATAAACCGAGGGTATTTGTTCGTAAGCTTTAGCATGTGCAATGCCGGAACGACGGAACATCTCAATCTCTATTTCAGTCTTGACACTTCGGGCCTTCCGGATAAGTGCCGTACCACAAGGAAGCACCTCCGTTTCAGGGAAACACGCTGCCAAACGGTTATATTCCGTAAAAGACAACTCATCCCCCTCCAGCATCAACCTCGCAGGTATGGGCAAACCACATTCCTTTAGTAAGTCAGGCAGTTGTTCCGGTTTACGGATAGGATGAATATGTTCCCCTTCAATATTGTTGGGACGTTTGATGAATAAACGGGCGGGAGCATTCAACGGCAGATACAAGTAACCGCTGACGACACGTCCGTACGTATAGATTAAGTTTACATTACAAGCGATAAGAGCGGCATCAATCTCTTGTTGAGCCATGAGAGAGCGTATTTTATCACGTCTCAGTTTCAATTCAGGTAGTAACATCTCTTTGTAATTTATGGTTTCGTGAAACAAAGGTAAGAATAAAAAGTGAGATAACGAAAAGCACCGCAATAGAATTGAAAAACAGATAGTTGGGGATTTGCGACAGAGAGAAGGTGAAGCCATCGAAAACCGGGAAAAAGCCAAGTTAAACCGGAGCGGCGTTTCCTATTTGTAACCTACAACGGGTTACGCATAAGAAACCGAAGTGAAAAGTTAAAGGCTTGTGATTGAACGGTTTTTGTGAGGAGTATCACCCCAAATACGGTGTAAATATAGCGATTTTCGGCAAAATGGCAGGAAAAAGTTGTAAATCCGGTTCTTATTCTGTGATACACAGTGTTTTGCGTAACAACAGGTAACTCTACACAACGTAATTTTGAAACTTAAAAATTGTAGAGTTATGAAGAGTACATTTTCAACGATTTTCTATCTGAAAAGACAAGTAGTAAAGAACGACGGCACATCCCCAATCATGGGACGTATCACCATCGATGGAACGCAAACGCAGTTCAGTTGCAAACTGACGGTCAACCCCAAAATCTGGGATGCCAAAACAGGCCGTGCCACAGGCAGAAGTTCAATGGCATTGGAAACCAACCGTATGCTGGATAAGATACGGGTAAAAATCAATGGGCATTATCAGGAGATAATGGACAGGGACAATTACGTGACGGCAGAGAAAGTGAAAAACGCCTTTTTAGGGTTGGAACACCGTCAATACACCCTCTTGAAAGTATTCGAGCGTTACAACGAGGATTATGAGAAGTTGTATGAGGCGGGAATGAAATCCAAGTCCAGCCTTAGCAAGTACCAAACGGTATATAAACACCTGAAAGAGTTTATATACCAGCGTTACCATTTAAGCGACATCGCTTTGAAAGAGCTTACCCCGGCTTTCATCACTGACTTCGACATGTTCCTGCGTGTGGACAAGCACTGCTGTAACAATACGGTATGGATTTATACCTGTCCCCTTCGCACGATGGTTTCTATCGCTATCAACAACGGCTGGCTGGTGCGCGATCCGTTCTGCGATTACGAAATCCAAAAGGAAGATACCGAACGCGGCTGGCTTACCCGTGAAGAAATCAACTTGTTGATGAACGGCAAATTGAAAAACGCCAAACAGGAATTAGTACGCGATTTATTCCTGTTCTGCTGCTTCACGGGGCTTAGTTTCACGGACATGCGCAACCTTTCGGAAGAAAACCTGCGCACTTACTTTGACGACCACCTTTGGATTTACATGCACCGCCAAAAAACAGGCGTGCAGTCCAATATCCGGTTATTGGACATTCCATTACAGATTATAGAGAAATACAAAGGACTTGGAAAAGGCGACAAGGTTTTTCCCGTTCCGGCATATATGACCTGCTTGTATGGCATCAATGCCGTAGCCAAACGGTGCGGAATTACCAAACGTCTTACGTGGCACATGAGCCGCCATACGATGGCGACGGAAATCTGCCTGACCAATAATGTGCCTATTGAAACTGTCAGTTCCATCTTGGGGCATAAGAATATAAAGACAACGCAGATTTACGCCAAAATCACGAAAGAAAAGCTCAACAAGGATATGGAGAACTTATCCGCACAGTTGGAAAATATTCAGGAATATAACAATGCAGTCATTTAACACCCGCAGTCATGGAAAGAGGAATTATATCAATCAGTAAAAACGGCGTTTCCATCACGGGAGCCAATGTCTGGATGACCGATTATGAGATAACCGAACTCTTCGGCGTTACGTCAGGTGCCGTGCGCAGCCATATCAAATCCATCTTCAAAAGCGGGGTATTACCGGAAAGCGGCACGTACCGCTACCTCTTTTTGGAAAACGGTAACCGCGCGGATGCCTATAATATGGAAATGATAACCGCCCTCGCGTTTCGGCTGAACAGCCTGCCCGCAAAAATCTTCCGGGAATGGGTGGTAAGGAAAGCGGTAACACCTTCGCGTTCCGCTGCGCCCATCGTCCTGCAAATCGGGAATGGGTTCCCATGCTGACAAACGAGGGGGCAGACCATGCAAGACGGCCTGCCCCCGTTTTTGTTTGATACCCTACCGGACAGCCTTTTTATAGCTTTCTTCCAGCAGCCTTTCAATGTCCGTTTCCCGGTACAGGACTTTTCCCCCGAAAAGGATAAAAGGTATTTTCCGGTCGTTGCGGTATTCCTGCAAGGTGCGGCGGCTTACTTTCAGCCGCTCCGCCACCTCCTTGTCGGTCATGTACCGTTCCCCATTCAGTGGCGGGCGGTAGTTCTGTGCCAGCAGGCTTGCTTCTTTTGCACCCTTGCGCAGTGCGGACAAGGCACTTGCGATGCGTTCATCGTCCGTTGTCAAAACATTGTCATTCATATTACAGGATGGATTTTAGTGGTGGCATACGATAATCACGGCGTATCCCTTTCCGTTCGGAACTGATTCATCACAGGCAGGAGGCGTTCCACTTCCCCCGGCTTGTAGTAGAACTTGCGGTTTATCTGCGAGAACCCGATGAGGCGGTTATCCCGAAGCGTCTGCAATGTCCGTTGGCTGATATGCAGCAGGCGGCACACGTCCTCCCCGTCCAGCCAGTTACTCATTTTCTTGTCGCCGCACCTTCGGTACAGCACGTTCACTTTCTCCGTCAGTGTTCCCACCCCGGAAAGCAAGGCTTCAAAAGCTGCCTTTTCGATAATTACTATTTCCATATTGTATATCAGTTTCCGGCAAAAGTACCGCTTTGCAGGCGTACCCTGTGCTGTTCCGCTGCTGTTGGCAGCTTGTGTCTTCCGCATGGCAGCTATTGTCCCTTTCACCTTCCCCGTATTGCACAAAAATCTTCCATAGGTGGTTGCCTACCTGTGGAAACGCCTCATGCAATAGAGGGAACTTTGCCCCGAAATCAAAAAGCAACAGATATGGAAATCATTACGATGGAAAGTGCCGCCTACAAGGAACTTACGGCAAAGATAGATTTGATAGCGGGCTATGTCCGCCAAAGTGAAGAGAAGAAGAACGAAAAGGCGGCAGAGATTTGGATGAGCGGCAGGGAACTCAAAGGAATGCTGGGCATCAGCACCCGCACGCTCCAACGCCTGCGTGATAACAAACGCATCAGTTACGCCATCTTCGGGGGTGCTTGCCGCTATCCCGTTTCAGAAGTGGAACGGCTGGTAAAGGAAAGTATCTACAACTGTGATGCACACACGATTGAAGAGTTCAAACGCAATTACCTGTTACGCACGGGAGGGGGAAAGAAGAAATGAGCGCATTGGATTTGGAAACCTTCGAGGGTTGGATGCGGCAAATCATGGAACGCTTCGACCGGAACGAGCGTCTGCTCGCCTCGCTCACGGGCAAGGAACTCAAAGAGGTGAAATACCTCGACGGGGAACGGCTGCTCGATAATCAGGACTTGTGCGAGCTGCTCAATACGAGCAAACGCTCCATCCAGCGTTACCGCAGTTCGGGAACGCTGAAATACCGGATGCTCTGGCACAAGGTCTATTACAAGGAATCGGACGTGCAGGAATTTTTGAGGACGCATTTCAACGAGTTTGAGCAGAAAAAGGAAGCAAAGAACGGAAAGGCATAACGTCACAAACTTCCATGCGGAAGCCACAAGCTGCCACGCCCTCCGCCATCCATTGCGGAACGGTTCATAGCCCTTACTTTCGCTGCGGAACAATTCCATTAATAATTAATAGAAGACCAACTTATGGCACAAAAAAAGAATCAGAAGAATGAAAAGAATGTGCTGATTGTCCGGGACGAGAAGACCGGGGAAATCAGCGTGGTTGCCGGGCTGAAAAGCGACGGCACACCTAAGACAACGGCTGCCACGGAAGCTAACAAAGGGAGTTTCTTGCAGTTCGACAAGAACAGCAACGCATTGGACAGCTTTCTGGACAACTTCTTCCGTCAATGCAAGGAGCCGAAACGCTTCGGCTTCTACCGTGTGGCGGCAGATACCGTGGAACAGGTGATAGACGTGTTCAAAGACCTGCTGAAAGACCCCGAAGCCAACAAGGATTTACTTGCTCCGCACCGAGTGGATACAGAGAAGTATGAAAAGCAGGAGGAACAGGCACAAACTGTCTCCGAAGAAGTTAAACCTGTCACCAATGAGTCCGATGACCTTGACCCTTTCTGGCAAGCGGTTGAAGACCATTGGTTCCCTGACGAAAAAGAGGCCGGGCAACAAGAACAGGCACAGACACAGGAACATGCGCAGGAGCAGACACAAGACGGGCAATCCGCACAAGAGAAGCCCGATGATAAAAAGCACCAGATAGACGAAAGCCGCATCGACTGGTCGGACATGAAAGAGGTGTACGGCATCGACCGTGCGGCGCTCGAAGCGTCGGGCGATTTGGAAAAGATGCTGGGTTACGGGAAATCGGGGCTTGTCACCGTCGCTCCCTATATCAACGGCGAACGCTTCGAGCTGGAAGCACGTCTCTCGTTCAAGGAATTGCCGGATGGCAGCATCGGGCTTGTCCCCCATGCCATCCGCAAAGAACCGAAACTTGACCAGGAGTTCATGGGACACACATTCACTCCCGAAGACAAGGACAATTTGAAAAAGACGGGTAACATGGGGCGTGTGACGGAGCTGGTGGATAAAGAAACGGGCGAAATCATTCCCTCGTATATCAGTATCGACCGCCAAACCAACGAGGTAACATTCCTTCCCGTAAAGGATGTGCCGACCATGACAGGCATCGGGCAGACTAAATTTACCGAGCATGAAATAGGCGAGCTGCGAGCCGGGCATGCCATCCCCAACAAGGAGATTGTCTTGTCGGAAAAGCGGAAATTCATTGCCACCCTGCAAATCAACGTAGAACGCCGGGGAGTGGAGTTCGTACCCAAACAGAACGGGCAGAACCAAAGACAACGTAACAGGCAAACTGCGCAGCAATCTCCTAAGCCCCGCCCCTCTGCCCAAACAACAACCAGACAGACAGCCACCGGGCAGACCTCTGCCCAGCCGGAAGGCGGACAGAAACCGAAGGTCTATAAATTCCAATGGCTGGATGAGAACGGGAATATACGCGCCCCGAAAACAATGGGCGGCGTGCTGCTCACCCCTGAACAGCAGAAGAGTTTCACTGAAGGGAAAGCCATTCTTGTCAAGGACATGAAACGCGACGGCAAGGGAGAACCTTATACTGCCTACGTCAAATATGATTTTGAGGCGGGTAAACCGAAATACTTCCGTACCAGTCCCGAAGTGTCACAGGCTAAAGTGGTTGCCCCGGCTTTGGAAAGCCGCACGCAAGTAGCGGTGAATACCGACGGGAAAACCAACGAGGCGACCAAGCATGTACGGGAACCTTTGCGGCAGGGACAGACACAACCGACCGGTGAGCAGCAACGAAGACAGAACAAGTCCAAAGGCATGAGCGTGTAATATCATGATAGCATTTATCATTCTTATAGCCGTATTCCTCCCCTGTGTGATTGTCCGCCGGGTATGGCGTGCCGATTGGCAAGCCATCGAGGAAGAAAACAAACGGTATTATACAAAGGAAGGACATCATATTTATTATGACCGTAAACTGATTGCGGAACTTGAAAAAGAGAAGCGACAGATAAAAGAAAAATAACAGATAAAGAAATAACAAGATAAAATCAATAACCGGGGCATTTGCCCCAACCACTAAAATCCACAATAAATAAAAGAAGTATGAAAGTAATTTTGGCTGAAAAGCCCAGCGTGGCGAGAGAAATCGCCCGTATCGTGGGCGCAACGAAAAGAGAAGAAGGCTATTTGTCCGGCAACGGATATGCGGTAACATGGGCTTTCGGGCATCTGGTCATGCCCGCCCTGCCCGACGGGTACGGCATCAAAGGTTTCCACCGTGACAACCTGCCGATTATCCCGCCCGTGTTCACCCTTGTACCCCGTCAGGTGAAAACCGACAAGGGATATAAGCCCGACAGCGGCGTGGTGGCGCAAATCAAAATCATCGCCAAGCTCTTCCGTGAAAGCGAACGAATCATCGTAGCCACCGACGCAGGTCGCGAAGGTGAACTTATCTACCGCTACCTATACGAATACATCGGATGCGCGACACCTTTCGACCGCCTCTGGATCAGCTCGCTGACCGACAAAGCCATCCGCGAGGGACTGGAAAACCTTAAATGCGGCGCGGAATATGACAAGCTGTATTATGCCGCCAAAGCACGCAGTGAAGCCGACTGGCTCGTGGGGATTAACGCCACGCAAGCCATCACCATTGCTGCCGGACGGGGTACGTACTCGCTGGGACGTGTACAGACACCCACACTGGCGATGATATGCGAACGCTATCTTGAAAACAAACGCTTCGTCCCCGAACCTGTTTTCCAGATTCATTTATCGACGGACGGCGCGGCGGACGGAGAGGTGGTGAAATTCTCTTCCGCCCTGAAATGGAAGGAGAAAACCGAAGCCGAAACCGCCTACCGGACAGTCAAGGAGTGCGGGAACATGACCGTTACCCGTGTGGAGTGCAAGGAAACCGTACAGGAAGCCCCGCTTTTGTACGACCTGACCACGCTGCAAAAAGAGGCGAACACCAAGCACGGGTTTTCTGCGGAGAAAACCCTCTCTATCGCCCAAAAGCTCTATGAAGCGAAGCTCGTCACCTATCCCCGTACCGGAAGCCGCCATATCCCCGAAGATGTGTTTGCGGAAATTCCAACCCTGTTGCTGACCTTGAAGAACCATCCCGTATTAGGCGGCTACCTCTCCACAATGGGCTACCTCTCACGCCGAAGCGTGGACGACAACAAGATTTCCGACCATCATGCCCTGCTTATAACGGAGGTCAAGCCAAAGAATCTCGAAGCCGACGACCGCACCGTCTACGACATGATTGCCGGACGTATGCTGGAAGCCTTTTCGGACAAGTGCGTCAAGGATGTTTCCTCCGTATCGGCAGAGTGCGGCGGCATGGAGTTCACCGTCAAGGGAACCGTCGTCAAGCAAGCCGGATGGCGTGGGGTATATGGGGAGAAGGAAGCCACGGAAGAGGTGGCGTTGCCCCGCTGGGAAGAAGGCGGTACGCTGCCTGTAAAGGCAAGTTCGCTGACCGAAGGGAGAACGAAGCCCAAACCGCTACACTCTGAGGCTACACTACTTTCCGCCATGCAGACCTGCGGCAGGGAGGTGGAGGACGAACAGTTGCGCCAGTCACTCAAGGAGTGCGGCATCGGTACGCCCGCTACCCGTGCCTCCATCATTGAAACGCTCTTCAAACGCGAGTACATGGTGCGTCAAAAAAAATCCCTTGTCCCCACCGAAAAAGGGCTTGCCCTCTATTCGGTAGTCAAGGCGATGCGCATCGCGGACGTGACAATGACCGGCGAATGGGAAACAGCCCTGTCGCAGATAGAGAGCGGTGAAATAAGCGCCGAGACGTTCCGCAAGGGGATTGAGGAGTACACCTCGCAGATTACCTCGGAACTGCTGACCTCCGAGAAGCTGTTTCCACGTAATGAAACCGGATGTACATGTCCCAAGTGCGGCAAGGGTGTGATGCAGTTCTACGGCAAGGTGGTACGTTGCGGCAACCCGGATTGCGGGCTGCCCGTCTTCCGGCAGAAAGCAGGAAAAACGCTCACAGATGCGGAGATTACCGAACTGCTGACCGGCGGGCAGACGGGAGTTATCAAGGGATTCAACAGCAAGCAGGGCAAACCGTTCAGTGCCGCCGTTGCCTTTGACGGGGATTTCAACACCGTTTTCGTGTTCCCCGATACGAAAAACAAGAAGACGAACCCGCGAAAAAAGAAATAATGCGTATATTTACCACTGAATTTACAGTCAAAGGTCATTCATACTATCAGATAGTTGATGCTGATTTTTACTGTGGATTTTAGTGGTGGCACTCGGCGGGGACGTCGGGTGCCTTTCGCGTTTATCCTTTCCTTTATTTAATAATCCACTAAAATCCACAGAATCATGATAGATAAAAATCAAACGACCGACCTGTCCTATTATGGACTTTACCTGCTGAAATACCTCAAAGAGAACCACCCCGACAAAGCCGCCGACACGGATTTCATTGAAAGCCGTGCCGACCATGCCGCCGACGTGTACGAACAATCCCGTCTGGAGGGATATACACCGGAGGGGGCGCAGGAGCTGGCAATGGCGGCATTGACAAAGGGGCTTCACTTCTCCAAGTACAACACAATCATCGAAGTGTTGTGGAACGAGTTCGGGGATGAAGTAGAGCCGGGTAACGCACCCGCATTTGCCCTGACACTGCAACCTGTGCTGGAAGAGGTGTTCGCCCGATACCCGCTCACGGACAATTTCGCCTACACATCCGAATACGACCTGCTCTATACCGAACTGACGGGAGCCGTCGCAACTTATCTCGAAGAGCATGGCGTTTAACCGTAAAGAGAAGCTGCGGGACAACATCGAGGCGATACGGACGGTATTCACATTGGAAAAACAGCAGAGGGCGGCTACTCCCGAAGAAAGGGAGATACTCGGCCGCTTCTGCGGTTTCGGCGGGTTGAAATGTATCCTTAACCCTGCCGCCAACCTGATGGATGCCGCCGGGTGGACGAAGTCCGACCGCGAGCTGTTTCCCCTGACAGCGGAGTTACACAGGCTGATCCGTGATAACTCGAAAGACGAGCGGGAGTACAAGCGCTATTTTGACAGTTTGAAAAGTTCGGTGCTTACAGCGTTCTATACTCCCCCCGAAGTGGTGGCGGCACTTGCCGACACCCTGCATGACAACAGCATTACTCCCCGCCGCTTGCTCGACCCGTCGGCAGGTCAGGGGGTGTTCATCTCCGCTTTCGGTGCGAACGCTCCGGGAGCGGAGGTTATGGCGTTTGACAAAGACCTGCTCACGGGCAAACTGCTCTCGTTCCTCTATCCGCAGCACAAGGTGCGGGCGGAAGGGTTTGAACGGATTGAAAAACCGTTCACAGGTTATTTTGACGTGGCAACTTCCAATATCCCGTTCGGGGATGTGGCGGTGTTTGACCCCGAATACACGGGAGCCGGCAATTATCCCCGCCGTGCCGCCGCCAAGACCATCCACAATTATTTCTTCCTGAAAAGTCTGGATGCGGTCAGGGACGGCGGCATCGTGGCGTTCATTACCTCGCAAGGGGTGATGAACGCCCGTGAGGGAGCTATCCGTATGGAGATGCTCAAACATGCCGACCTTGTTTCAGCCGTCCGCCTGCCTAATAACCTCTTTACCGACCATGCCGGGACGGAAGTGGGCAGCGACCTCATCATCCTGCAAAAGAATGAAAAGAAACAGGCGGTCAGTGAAACGGACAAGCTGTTTGCGAACGCTGCGCCGGATGCGGCAGGCTTCGTTACGAACACCTATTTCCAGAAATACCCGGAGCGGATTGTCCGCACGCAGGAGAAAACAGATACCGACCCTTACGGGAAACCGGCAATGGTCTATCTACATGAGGGGGGCGTTACGGGCATTGCCAGAGACATGCGCAAAATGCTGTCTGAGGATTTTGCCAAACGGCTCAATGCGGATTTGTATCAGGAAATGGCAGCCCCGCAGGTAGGGCAGCCCGCACCATCCGTTTCCGTTCGTCAGGAGCGGATGCCCCGGTACGAACCGACACCGGAAGACTGGCGGGAAGCAGACGAAATGATGCAGGAGAGTGAACGAAAGTTCCGGGACGAACATCCGCCACAGCCGGAAGATTACCAACGAAGTGAATTGAAAAGCGAACCGGTGAGAAAAGAAGAGAAGCCGGAGACTGCCCCTCCCGTAATGGATTTGTACGACCTGTTCAACTTCACACAGGAAGAGCGGCGGCTGGCGCAATCGGGACAGAAGAAAAAGCAGGCGGGGAAAAAGGCAAGGCGTGCCGCGCCCGTCTCCCGAAACCTGTTCAACCAGCCTGCCGTGGAGAAGGAGCAGAAACCGACTGCGCCGCCCGAACAAGAAACGGTTACGCCTCCCGAAGTCCAAAGCATGGACATGGAGGCTGTTTACAACGCTATCAATTGGGACACAAACCCACCCATTAACGGCTTCTACGAAACGATGGCGCAGCTATCCCCCGGACAAAGGGAACAGCTAAGGCAGGGGAATTTTGCAGCCCGGCAGGAAGAGAAGCGACGGGAAGAAGCGGAGAAAATAGAAGCGGAACTGATGAAGCCCCGTCCCTTGATGGGCAAATTGGAACCGCACCACAAAGAGGGCATGTTGGTAGCGGACGGCAATCAGGTGGGTTATCTGAAAGGCGTTACCCGCTATGGGGCGACTTTCCACCCGTTGGAACTGGACAAGGCGCAACAGGAAAAAGCGGAGCTTTATATTACTATGCGCGACAGCTACCAGCGGCTCTATACCTATGAGGCGGAGATGCACGAGGAGAACAAGCCGGAGCGTGCCGCCCTGAACGCCTCTTACGACACATTCGTGGAACGCTACGGGCGGTTGAACGCCAAAGCGAACGTGAAGTTCCTGCTTATGGACGCTGCGGGACGCGACATGCTCTCGCTGGAACGTGCTGAAAACGGGCAGTTCATCAAGGCGGACATTTTCGACCATCCCGTGGCTTTCGCCCTGAATGACGTTACGCACGTGGATACGCCGCATGAGGCTTTGTCCGCTTCACTGAACCGTTACGGGGCGGTGAACCTCGATTATATGGAATCGCTATCGGACAACAGCAAAGACGAACTGGTAGAAATGCTGAAAGGGCAAATCTACTTCAACCCGCTTGTGGACAATTACGAGATTAAAGACCGCTTCATCGCCGGGAATGTCATGGAAAAGGCGGAACGTGTTTCCCGCTGGGCGGCGAACAACGAAGGCAACGAGCGAATGCCGGAGGTGGAAGCCTCGCTCTCGGCACTGCGGGACGCGATGCCCCGCCCGATTACGTTCGACGAACTGGATTTCAATTTCGGGGAACGCTGGATTCCGACGGGAATGTACACCGCCTATATCAAGCACCTGTTCGACACGGACGTTTCGATAGCCTATTCGGAGAGCATCGACGAGTATTCGGTAAAATGCCGGGAGAAGAACACCCGAATCACCGACCAGTATGCCGTACAGGGGCAATACAGGAAGTATGACGGCATCAACCTCTTGAAACACGCGTTGGTCAATACCGTGCCGGACATCAGCAAAAGCATCGGCAAGGACGAACATAACAGGGACATCAAGGTAAGGGACAGTGAGGCAATACAGCTTGCCAACGCGAAGATTGACGAAATCCGTAACGGCTTCACCGATTGGCTGAACGACCAGTCGCCGGAGTTCCAGCAGCGGTTGGCGGATATGTACAACCGCAAGTTCAACTGTTTCGTGCGACCTTCCTACGACGGTTCGCATCAGGATTTTCCCGGTCTGGACTTGAAAGCGCTTGAAAAAAGGTACGGTATTAAGGAGGTGTACCAGAGCCAGAAAGACTGCGTATGGATGCTCAAACAGAACGGAGGCGGGATATGCGACCACGAAGTCGGAACCGGTAAAACGCTGATTATGAGCCTTGCAGCGCAAGAAATGAAGCGATTGGGATTAGCGCACAAACCGATGATTATCGGGCTGAAAGCCAACGTCGGGGAGATTGCCGAGTGCTACCGCACGGCATACCCTAACGCCAAAATCCTCTACGCTACCGAGAAGGACTTCTCACCCGAAAACCGGGTGAAGTTCTTTAACAACATCAAGAACAACGATTGGGACTGCGTCATCATGTCGCACGACCAGTTCGGGAAGATACCGCAGCCCACGGACGTGCAGCAGGAGATTCTGCAAAAGGAGCTGGATTCGGTGGAAGAGAATCTGGAAGTGCTGAGAGCGCAAGGCAAGGAAGTGTCAAGGGCGATGCTGAAGGGATTGGAGAAGCGGAAAATCAACCTGCTCGCCAAGCTGGAAAAGGTGGAACACGCTATCAAAACCCGCACGGACGACGTGGTGGATTTCAAGCAGATGGGCATCGACCACCTGTTCATTGATGAGAGCCACCAGTTTAAAAACTTGACATTCAACACCCGTCACGACCGGGTGGCGGGGCTGGGAAACAGCGAAGGGAGCCAAAAGGCACTCAATATGCTGTTTGCCCTGCGTACCATTCAGGAACGCACGGGAAAGGACTTGGGGGCGACGTTCCTGTCGGGTACGACCATCTCCAACTCGCTGACCGAACTCTACCTGTTGTTCAAGTACCTCCGTCCGAAGGAGCTGGAACAGCAGAACATCAACTGTTTCGATGCGTGGGCGGCGATTTTCGCAAAGAAGACCACCGACTTCGAGTTCTCGGTCACGAACAACATCGTGCAGAAAGAGCGTTTCCGCTATTTCATCAAAGTACCGGAGCTGGCGGCATTCTACAATGAGATAACCGATTACCGCACGGCAGAAGATGTAGGCGTGGACAGGCCGGAAAAGAACGAGATTCTGCATAATATCCCGCCTACGCCGCAACAGGCGGAATTCATTGAAAAGCTGATGCAGTTCGCCCAAACAGGGGATGCCACGATATTGGGGCGTTTACCCTTATCGGAAACGGAGGAAAAGGCGAAGATGCTGATTGCCACCGACTACGCCCGCAAGATGGCACTCGACATGCGCATGATAAACCCGGAAAAGTACGAAGACCATCCCGACAACAAGGCTTCCCATTGCGCCGCACAGATTGCGGAATACTATAAAAAGTATGATGCGCAGAAAGGCACGCAGTTCGTTTTCTCGGATTTGGGTACGTATCAGCCGGGAAAATGGAGCGTGTACAGCGAGATTAAGCGTAAACTCGTAGAAGACTACGGCATTCCGGCAAACGAGATACGTTTCATTCAGGAGTGCAAGACGGAGAAAGCACGCAAGGCGGTAATTGATGCCATGAACGAGGGAAAGGTACGGGTATTGTTCGGCTCCACGAGTATGCTCGGAACAGGGGTAAACGCACAAAAAAAAGCGGTTGCACTTCATCATTTGGATACGCCGTGGCGACCTTCCGACCTCTCCCAACGGGACGGGCGGGCAGTTCGTAAAGGGAACGAGATAGCCAAGTTTTTCGCTAATAATAAGGTGGACGTCATTATCTATGCGGTGGAAAAATCACTGGACAGTTACAAGTTCAACCTGCTGCACTGCAAGCAGACGTTCATCTCGCAGCTCAAGAGCGGAGCGATGGGCGCGCGTACCATCGACGAGGGCAGCATGGACGAGAAATCGGGTATGAACTTCTCGGAGTATATGGCGATTTTGTCGGGCAATACCGATTTGTTGGACAAGGCAAAACTGGAAAAAAAAGTGGCGGCTTTGGAGAGTGAGCGCAAGAGTTTCTACAAGGACAAAAGCGGCTCGACATGGAAATTGGAATCTCACACCAAAAAGTTGGAAGAGAATAACAGGCATATTGCCAAGCTGACCGCCGACTACGCCACCTTTACCTCACGGGCGCAGACCGATGAGGACGGTTACTACCGCAATCCGGTACGGCTGGACGGTCTGGCGGCTACCGATGCCAAAAGTGTAGGCACACGGTTGCAGGAGATAGCCAAAAATGCCGAGACGGGCGGCGAATACACACCTATCGGCGAGTTGTACGGTTTCCCTATTCTGGTGAAAACGGAAAAATCCATCCGTGAAGGCGTGGAGGTGAAACAGAACCGCTTTTTCATCGAAGGGGCATATAAGTACACCTACAACAACGGGCAGTTGGCAATGTCCGACCACAAGGCAGCGGCTACGAATTTCCTCAATGCGCTGGAACGTATCCCGAAACAGATGGAACAGTACAAAACGGAGAACGCCAAGCTGGAGAAGGATTTGCCCACGCTGCGGGAGATTGTCGGCGGCACATGGAAGAAGGAGGATGAATTAAAGCAATTGAAATCGGAGGTGGCGGTATTGGAGCGGAAAATACAGTTGGAACTGAAACCGCCGGAAAAACAGGTGCAATCGGCAGAAGAAGATGCGCCTCACGAGAATATTTCCATTGCCCGTCCCATGAAAACTGAAAATAAAGGGATAAGGATTTAGAAAAGTTCACTCGAAGACCTTTAGCAACGCCAGCCTGTCCTCCTCCTTTTTCACACGCAGGTAATTTCGGTAGTTTCCGAATCCGGCCATCAGCACCAGTTCCATGTTGCTTTTGCCGCTGTACCGGGGTGAAAGGCGGAGGCGGTCGAGTTCGGCGAGACGGTAGCGGTTAATCAGGCGGCTGAAATTCATGCCGTACTCCCGGTTGATAAAGGCTGACAGGTAACTGCGGTTGGTGTTCAGCCCTGCGGCCAAATCGGTAATGCGCAGCTTGGGATCAAGGTGGGGTTTCTTGTCGCGCAGGTATCGCTCGAACTGTTTGCGGTCGATAGTAGCTTCTTTTTCCTGTGTTGCTTCCTCGGCGGCGGCATCGGGCTGGATAATCAGGTAATTGCCGTCGAGCATATTGTAACACAGGATGATGTAGTAGACAAAGTAGGGCAACGCCCCCAGCCATACGAACCACGGGGAGGCAAAGGTGTCGATGCCCAGTAACAGCCCGGCAAAGGGTACGGGCACGCAAACGAGGATGAGCAGTTGCATGGAGAAAAGCCAGTCGAGCGAGGTGCGCTGCGCCTCGGAAGAGTAATCGACGACAAAGCGTCGGTAACGGCGTATATTGCGCAGGCTGAGCAACGGATAGAGCGTATTGTAAACGATGAAGACGACACTCGTGGAGGCATACACCACGCCGAGCCATACGTCGGACGTTGCGCCTTCCCCGCCGTAAACCACGTTCATCTGTTTCTCTGTGGGAACGAGCAGGTCGCACCCCAGCGATACCGCCGTAATTACGAACGGGATCACCACATGCAGTCGGTTGAACGGGCGCGAGCCGCCCGTATCGGTCAGGATGGCGACAAGACGGTAGAACATCACCTGATCGAGCATCAGGGTCAGCAGAAAGACGGTGTGGTAACTGATATATCCGTCGGGGCTGACCACATACAACACCATTCCCAGCCACCCTAACGCAGTGACAAGATAGATAAAAGCAAGGTACAATCGGAGCCGCTTCTCCTGACGGTTCCGTTTGCAGTTATGGGCGTCCATCAGCATCATGAGCATGCAGCCCACAGCACATAGCACGGGCGTTGAGAATGCGAACGCCTCCACCAGACCACGCGCTATCATGGAGTACCTCCTTTCTTCTTATCGCGCTTTTCTTCGTCCGCCTCGCGTTCGGCGGCGACAGCTCTTAAATAGGTGCGGTAATTGTCGAATCCCGCCTTTTCGACCAGCGAACGCATGCTTTTACCGCGATTGGAGGGCAGCGCACGCAGGCGGTCGAGTTCGCGGAGCCGCCAGCGGTTCAGATAGCGGTTGAAATTCATGCCGTAGGTGCGGTTGATAAAACTCGACAGCGCGGTGCGGTTCACATCGAACACCTCGACCAGATCGGCGATTTTGCACGCCGGATCGAGCCACGGCTTTTCATGGCGGAAATAAGCCTCCAAACGGATGCGGGTGAGCTTGCCGCTGTGATGCCTGCGCAGGGGTTTGGATTCCGGTTCCGGTTGGGGTGCGGATTCCGGGCTATCGGTGGCTTCCGTCTGCATTTGCGGTACAGACGCTATTATTGGAACCGCACCTTGCCGGGCGTCGTTGTCGGGCAAGATGTAAAGCCAATACTTGCGGCGGATGATGTGGTACGAGAGCAGGACGTGCTGAAAGGCCATCGCCCCGGCAGCGAGGATCGTCCAAAACGAATGCAGGATCGTTGCGCGGGGCATAAACGTAGGCAACAGCGACGAGAGCAGCGAGGCGATGGAGATGCCTACCAGAAACACCACCCATCCGGCGGTTCGCCGAACCGGAGCAGGCTTTCCGTTTGTTCTTCGGTAGAAGCGTAGCAGCACGGCAATCGTCAGCACGTAATAGGCCATTCCGAAGATCACGCGCAAAAGCGGTTTGAGAGTAAAGAAACGGGTGAACGCTTCGTACCCTGCGGGAAAAACGAGTGCTTTGCCCTCGACGATCTCTACTTGAATTTCCATCGGAACGAACAGCGACCAGACGAACAGTATCCCGCCAAGCAGAGCGGGGAGCAGGTAATGCAGGGACGAGAACCGCTCCGCCTCTCCCAAACGGGTAAGGTAGCGGACGATGCGATAGAAAAAGATGGAGGGCAACACAAACGACAAGAGGCAGAGCACGTTCAGCCAAGTAAACAGCACCGGATGAAATTCGTAGCAAAAAGCCATATACCAGCCCAAAGCGGAGAGGGAAAGATAGACCAGCATGATCTTTTTCAGTCGGCGTTCCTCCTGCGTGAGGCAGTCGCGCAGTGATAGAGCCACCAACGCTCCGCAGGTGAAGGCTGAAAAAACAGGAATCAGCACCGTGATACCGATCTTATATGCAGCTAAAACATCCATTTTGCGAATATATCCATTTTTTTATAGGATGCCCTCGATTTTAGGTGAAAATATGCAAAAATACACCTTTTGTCACCTGTTTTACGATTTGTCACCATAAAAAATGGCCTTATTACGATTTGTCGCCGCATATTTTGTCGATATGTCCACCGAGTTATTGCCTTAACCGGTAAATTTGCAGATAGAAAAACAAGACAACCGATGACCATACAAAGCCGGACAGAGAGCACAGGCGTTTACCGGACAGACGACCGGACGAACGCAAGCGGAAAAGAGATCTTTTCCCGCACTTTCGTGCCTGAATATTTGGAAGTTCGGAAAATTCGTGTAAACACACACACACACACACATTCTCACCGCCGGTAACCCGCGCGTTATATACTTATTTTCAATCAGTCCGCAAAGGGGTGTAACTCCTTTTTGCGGACTGACTGTTTATTATCCCCATCCCGAACCGGAGAAGGGCGTGACCATGACCGAAGCATATCGCATAACAATCCTAATCATAGAACCAATAATTATATATCACTTAATAACCCGATTATGAGCAAAATGATCAAAACACTACTTACCCTTGTGCTGATGCTGTCGGTTTCGGGAGCATCCTACGGGCAGGCCGACCGCCCTGCGGCAGCGGAAAAGACCGCGACTTTCGTATTCTTACCGGGGAACGACCTGTTTCTTCTGAAAGGCAATGAAACGGAGCTGGAGCGACTGTACGCTCTGGTGGAGGATTACCGCACGGAGATCGCCACAGGTGCAATGCCTGTGTATGTGGACGGCTATTGTGCCTCGCTGCCGACCTCGAAAGAGAATCTGACGACGGCTTTCGTCCGCGCCAACCGCGTCAAGTCGGAGTTAATCCTCTCGAAAGGACTGACGGAGGCGAATTTCATTACGAATAACTACGCGCACGCGTACCTTAATAATAAGGACATGGTGGTGGTTACGCTCCGTATTCCCGCAAAGGAGGAGCCGCGCCAACCGGAACCCGTGCGGGAGGAACCCCGACCGCAGGAGCCGCAGGTAAAGGCGCAGCCCCAACCGGAACCGGAACCGCAACCCACGCAGGAGCCTGTTTCAGCGGTCACGACCGAACCTGCCGTGCCCGCCAAGCCCTATTGCTTTGCCGTGCGGACGAATGTGCTTTACGATGCGCTGCTGCTGCCCACGCTCGGCGTGGAGTGGCGCGTGAACCGCGATCTGGGCATCAAGCTCGACGGCAGCCTTGCATGGTGGGGCGGCGAGACGGGCAAGGTACAGAAGATGTGGGTGCTTAACCCGGAGGTGCGGTGGTATCTGCTCCGCAACAAACGGTTCTACGTCGGGGCTGCGGGCAACTACGGGCAGTACAATATATATAAGTACCCAATCGGCAGCATCGTAGCGAAACAGACAGGCTATCAGGGTTCGATGTGGAATGCAGGCGTGACGGTCGGTTACCAGCTCTACCTCTCGCGCTGCTTCTCGGTCGATTTCAACCTCGGACTTGGTTACACTCGCTTCGATTACGACACGTTCGGCATCACCGACGGCGTGCGGGTGTACAAGGAGCGCGACCGAACGAAGAACTTCTGGGGGCCGACGCAGGCGGGCGTATCGCTTGTCTGGACTATCGGAGGTAACAAGTAGAACAAATATAAAAACAGGAATATGAAAAGAGTTATAAAACTACAACTTGTCGGGGCAGTGGCGATAGCTACGCTTCTCGCTGCCTGCGACGTGAAAGACCCCATCTACAACACCCCGCACCCGGAGCACGGTAAAATCACGCTGACTACCGAGTGGGACGGAATCGGTGAGGGACTGACCGCACCTGCCGCCTATACCGTGGCGACACTCCCTGCTGCCGCTTCTGCGGCAACGGGTGGATACACAGCCACGCTGAACGGTACGACCAACATGCTCGACCATCTTTTCGATCCGGGTGCGTACCGCATCCTCGTCTACAATACGCCAGAACATATCACAGTGAGCAGTACGACGGCGAGCGTAGAGGCGGCAACCCCATCTGCCGGGCTGTCGGGCACGTTCGTTCATAACGCTCCGGACTGGTTGTTCGCTTCGGCCACGGACGCCGTGATAGAGGCAGATAAGGAACACGCTGTCGCCGCCGTGATGCAACAGCAAGTGCGCGAACTTACGCTTATCATTGAACCGACGGGCGAAACGACCGACAGGATAGAAAGCATCACAGGCACGCTTTCGGGGGTTGCCTCGTCGCTCAACTTCGCCGACGGCACGCACGCCGCGCCTGCTAATGTGGCGATGACCTTCTCGAAGATCACCTCCGGCACGGATGCCGGGAAATGGTCGGCTACGGTGCGCCTGCTGGGCACGGCGGGCGCGGAGCAACAGCTCGCTGTTACCATCGCCTTTACGGGCGGCAATCCTACACCCATACAGCTCGATAGCGACCTCACCACGGCACTCGCCACCTTCAATGCCGACAAGCGCACGCCCCTCACACTGGGCGGCTCGGTGGTGGAAACGCCTACGGAAGCCGGGTTCGGAGCAACCATCAACGACTGGATGGCAGGCAACGGCGATGGCGAAGATATAGACGCGAATATGTAATAATCATTTATATAACAATTAAATTACAAACGAAATTATGAAATCAGTAAACCGAATCCACCTGTCCGCTATCCTGATGGCGGCAGCTTTCCTCTTCACAGGATGTGAAAAAGAGAACGAAAACACAGTAGACAACCAGCCCGTAAAGGCGCGCATCACCTCCACCATCGACGGCATGGTCACCCGCGCCGCAGGAACGGCATGGGCGGCGGGCGACCGCATCGGCGTCATTGCGTATAATGAGGGGGGTGAGTTAATCCTCGCCAATGCGCCTTACGTTACCACGGAAGGCAATGGCGTATTCACCGCCGGGGGCGGGGAGTTTTATTTTCCATATAAAGTAGATGTGTATTTCTATGCCTACTATCCTTTTGAAGGAACTGACGGCACAGCACCGGGAACATACGGCATAATCAGCAAAACAATTACCGCAGCCGACCAGACCCCCGATACGCAGCCGAAGATAGACTACCTCTTTGCCGGAAACTTCACGGGCAGCTCCGCCAGTCCCAACGTGCAGTTCCGCTTCGACCACTGCATGAGCCGCATCGTGCTGAAATTCCTGCCGGGCGACGGCATCACCACGCTCGATGATATTGAGTACACGCTCAGCGGAATATTGCCCGCAGGTACGTTCAACACCATCAATGGAGATGCCGCAGCCAATGACGCTACGTCCGCCGCACCGCTCACGATGTCCGTGCCCGGCAGTGCCGCCACGGAATTGTCCTCCGCGCTGATCCTCTTCCCGCAGCAGAGCGATGCGGATAAAACGCTTGCGCTCACTATGCGGGGCAAGACCTACACCGCTACGTTCAAGTTCAAGGAAAACCCGGATAACGGGGGCGTGCGCGAACTGGCGTCAGGACACACCTATACCTATAATGTAAAGATAAACAATACGTCGATGACCATCAGCCCCGCCACCATTGCAGGTTGGGAAGAGGGCGGCAACGAGAATATCGAGAGCACCAATTAAACACGATCCGTTATGAAACTGAATAATCACCCATTTCGCACTGCTGCGCTGCTGCTGCTCGTAATGCTGGCGGCAGCCTGCACGAAGGAAGACGACTTTGCCGCGTCCCCCGACGAGGGTACGGCAAACGCGGCGCCCCTCACCATCACCGTGACAGACGGCGCATACGCCCCGACAGAAACGCCGGACAACGATAACACCCCAGCCACCCGCGCCGTGGAGCGCGGCTACGGCACGGAGTTCACCAAAGGCGACCGCATAGGGCTGTATGTGGTGAAGCAGGATGCCTCTGAAAACAGAAAATTCCTGTACCAAAACCTCTGCCTCACCCACGACGGCACGGGCTGGACGCTGCCCGCCGGGACGGAACTGACATACCAACCGCCCGAAGGCGGCGAAATCCTCTACTTTGCCTATTATCCTTATCAGGACAATATGGAGGGTAAAGTCAATATTGACGCCTTGAACCCAAATGGACAGGGTGTCGAAGCCCAGCGTTTTTTCATCCGCCTAATCGAGAGGTGGATGCCCGCCGACGACCAAAGCACTTACGAAGCCTACACCGCCAGCGATCTGATGGTGGCACGCGGAGAGGTGGCGAAGCGCACCGACGGCACGGACGGTTCCGTGCTCAGCTTCACGATGGAGCATCAGATGCCGCTGGCGGTATTCCGCCTGCCGACGACAAAATATACCTACTCCGAAACCATCGACGGCAAGCCGACGGAGAAAAGCTACCGCCTTTATTCCGGACTGGATGCCAAAGCATGGCTGGCAGACGACAATACATACCGTCGTATTATGAATTGGTATTCTACGAGCAACATAGGATTCTCATATTCCTATTACAATTCCTCACTCGAAAAGCGTCATTTTGACGGAACTATCAAGGCCGATAGCCCCGGCAAATATTTCTTATTCACTGTCGACGGCGGCGGGGAAACCGAAATCGAACGAGCTCTCCAAGTGGGAGATTTCTACATGAGCGACGGCACAATCATTCCGAACGAACATGTTTCGACTACGATGCCTGCTGACATACAGAAAGAGTGTGTAGGCGTGGTGTACGCCGTGGGCGAAGAGAAAGTCGGCGGCTACAAACGGAATGACCACCTGCTGAAGCGCGACTATCCTAACTGCACGCACGGATTGGTGCTGGCTCTGCAAAATGCATCAGACAACTGCGCGTGGAGCAATACGAATGAGTTAGCAAATGATTGGACAAACGCGCCAGAAAGGGGAGAGGAACAGGTAGATATATCAGAGCCGAATAGTTTCAGAGGATACTCTTCAACAAAAGCATTGTTGGCTTATAACGCTGCCTATCCCGATAAGGCGGTATTGGCCGCAGAGACTGCCAGACAATATAAAGTTGCAAGTCCCGAAGGGAGCAGCGGATGGTTTATGATGGATATAAATGATGCTGCAGTAATAAAATTGAAGGCTCTTAATTCGATTCAGAATGCTCTCGAAAAAGCAGGAGGTGCAAAAGTTGAAGGCTCCTATTGGACGAGTTTTGAATCGAGTCAGAATACAGCATTCTGTCTCGATATGCCTAATCAGGATCAACTTGGTCTATGGTGCTCTAAGAGTGACCAGCGTCCTGTCCGTCCCGTGCTCGCCTTCTGAGCGGGCGGGCGGAAGCTGCGGGATAAAACGATTAAAAAAAGAAAGATATGAGCAACTACATACTTCTTATCGCCTGGTCAATCGCCGTTTGTTCGCTGGCGGCGGTGATCCTTATGTATTGGCGTTACCGTCGCATGGTGCAGTATTATAACAACTATATAATGAAGTACATCCGCGAGCATGACCTATTGACGAAAGAACTGGAACATACACGTATTGAAAAAGTTACGATGGAGAAATTGCTCGAAACTTACTTTTCGGAAGAAGCTACGAAATGAAATGATACATCAACCCCCGTCCCGCCAAAGAAAGGAGGACAACGCAGAGGGACGGGATTAATGAACCTGATTATAAACTTTAAATAAAGAGAATCATGGAAAATAGTAGAATTAAAGAAGCAACGTTGGCTATCAGCCAATCGTTGGGAATTGATCTTGATGTTATCATCAGTGATATTCAGTTGGAACCACAGCAGAAATTCCGCCTTATCTATGAAAAAGTGCTGACAGCATCGCTTACTCGATGGATACGGAATGATGATAAAGGAGAACTACGATTACCACCTGACTTTAACATCGAAGAATTTGTAACCGGAAAGATGGCAACCTTGCCCGTAGTCGGTTCACCAGAGGCAACCGACGGGCAGTTGCAATACATTCCCAATATTTTACTGACACCCAAACGTGCAGAACGTGTAAAAAATGCAAAGGAAAGCCAAGTAACAGACGAAGTTAACAGTTTATTCGAGATGACGATCGCTATTCTGCAAAACGAACGCTTTGATTGGAAAGATGTGACAAGAATCTTTATTGAGGCAGGAGTAGCTGCACTTACAATTGCAGCAGGTGTGGCTGTCGTGGAAGCCGCTGCTATTGCTGCTGTGATAAATCCTTCTTTTGCAGCAGGTTTTGCGGTAGCCGCCGGCTTATTTTCTTTAGGGGTTACAGAGCTTATTACCATCCTGTCTCAATTGTATGCTTTCTTTACCTCGGGTATACTTTTCAACCGCAGCTTTTTGGGAGTAGTGATTAACGATACAGATAAGGATTTGTTAATCCCCAATTGGAAAGATAAGAGCAATGCCAAATCCCGTAATAGCGGCATCTACTGCCGTCATGGCTGGTTGTCAGGGCTAATGGTGGATGATTACAATGGTGGTCAAGGGGCGATTGTCGGCAAAAGAACAGCTGTCAATAAGGATATTTGCTGCTATTGCGGATTATATCTACTGGAGAAAAATACGGGTGCCACCGGTTCCGAAGGTTTCTTCCGCTTCAAGATAGGCAAGGTGGAGTTCGACTTGAACGCCACATGCCCCATGTCGTCTCACAACCGGGTATACACCTCGTTCAACTATACCGACGAGAACTTGTACAAAGCCAATTCCGATGTAGCCAATGAGTGGAAGAAGAAGAGCAAAGAGGAATTGTTGTATGGAAAAGCCACGAAGGATGACGTTAGTGTGACTTATTCATTGAATGATTTGACCGGTTCACCAACTTACGGAATCGTTACTGTTGAATAGAAATTTACAGCATGATGGACGTGTTTATTGGGCTGCAAAATGATTTAGATATATCAATTTCACATTCTGCCGCTCCTGTGTTTTTCGCGTCTGCGACCGGTTGTTCACGAGTCAGCGACAAGGGAAACAGGGCTCGGCAGCATGTTTATCTTTACTAATAATTACATTTTAAACAAGTAGAATTATACCATTCTGGGAAGTTTCCTTTCGTATTGGATAACAATGTATCAATGAATAGAAAACAAATTACAGATACGCTCAAGGGACAAATCCCTCCGTTCTGCGACGAGTTCCCGGCCGACTGCTCCTTCGAAATGAAGAGTTACCCTGCCGGGGATACGGTGCGGAATGAGGATACGAATATCAACTACCTTATCTTCTGCCAATCGGGACACGCGCGGATTACCAGTACGCTGTTCCACGACGAGATCCTGTGCACCGGCGAAGTGATGTTCGTCCCCCGCACGAGCGAATGCAGCGGCGTGGCTTTGAGCGATGTCACCCTGCTGGTACATAAGTTCAACAACACGGTATGCCGGGCAGAGAAATGTATTCTTTCCTATCTCTATTCACACAAGCTGCCGGATTCCAAAGTTTATTGCTGCAAGCTGACTGCCCCGACCTCCATGCGGGTGCTTATGGACACCGTGGCTACGTATATCACGGACGAAACGCATGATTCCGACCTTTGGAAACTCAAACACAAAGAACTTATCTGGGTGTTCACCCGTTACTATACGGCGGAAGAGTTGCGCATCTTCTTCCATCCGATGACGGGCGAGCAAGTACCGTTCCGGAACCTTGTGCTGACCCACTACCGCAAAGCCAACAATACCGAAGAACTTGCCGGACTGTGCGGATACGGACTGCATACCTTCCGCCGGATATTCAAGAGTGAGTTCGGCGTACCCGTGTACCAATGGCTCATCAAGAAACGTGCGGAAAACATACGCTATCGGCTGTCACAGTCCTTTGTCCCTTTGACGGACATTATCGACGAGTTTAACTTCTCGTCCGCGCAACACTTCAGCAGTTTTTGCAAACAGTATCTCGGCGACACTCCCGGCAACCTGAGAAAAGCGATGCAGGTTGCTTCGGAGTAAACCTGCCGATGCATACTTTCTATGATTATATGGCGAATTTCTGTGATAAGCCATCTTGCTGATATTCGTAACTTTGCGCCCTGAATCAGAAATTAAACAGAATGCAAGAAAAGTACGAAGAAATAATGCAGGAGGTGGAAAAGGAAATATCCGCCATTGACCTGAACGGGAAGCATATCATCAAGGATTGCAAGGCGATTATTGTTTTCCTCCGGGACAAATTAATAGGACTGAAAACCGATATGCAATCCATCCCTTTCAGTGACAATGCCGAAGAAATTGCTTTCTTCAAAGACCACAAACCGATGCTTTTGGGACGATTGATATATTTCCACGAAATATTGCGCATCGAGAGCCAACGACCGCTCGGTGAAGACACGCTGGACGAGTATTATGAGAAGCAGCAGGAAGAACAAAAGATGTTTTTCGACCGTCATGTGTCCTTCTTCCAATATTACCGCAGTGGAGCCACCTATATGGACAAGTTTTATTTCCTGCGCGGGAATCAGGAAAGCATCGTAGATATAGACGTATGCCATCTGGACGACGATTCGGAGTTCAGTACGGGTTACGACCATCTTGTCGCCCGTATCATGGCAATGGAGATGCTGTACGCTTTCCTGTCGGTAAGACGTACCTGCCTGCAAAACGTAGCGGAGGGTGTTTCACCCGAACTGCTGAAAATAAAGGGCACATACAAATGGACAGGGAGCGGCATTGAATTGGTGGAAATGGTGTATGCCCTCGACGAGATGAAATCCATTAATAACGGGGAAGCCCCGATACATGAGCTGGCGGCATTTGTCGGTACGCTGTTGGGTGTGGACATCCGCGATTGTTACAGTGCCTATACGGATATGAAGCGGCGCAAGAACGAAAGCCGCACCTATTTTCTGGATAAGATGCAGGAACGGCTGAACAAGCGGATGGACAGGGATGATGAAAAAGAACAGAAACGCAAGAAATAACAATCGTAAAATAATGAGCAAGGGCAGTAACTTTTTTAAGGTTGCTGCCCTTGTCCGTTATACCTTGTATATATAATAAGGTGAATAAATCTATCCTTTCTGCTGTAACAGGTGCGCCAGTTCCGGATCGTCGGCGATACGTTTCAGTTCGTCAGCCACAATCTGCTTCACTTCCGCCTTGATACGGTTGTAGTTCTCCTGTATCTGCTCCTTCATGCGGTCGTTGTCGTCCGCATCGGTGAAATCCGTGATAACGGGGATTTTCTTGTAGGCGGCTTCCTCCCGCTTTACCTTGTCGGCATCCACCACAATCTCCGCATGGAAAATCTTCTGCTCGATGCGCTCCGTGAAATTGTCCGATACCGAACCAACGAACATACCCTGCGTCAAGCCGGAAATCTTGCTCGGCGGGATAAGGCTGTCCATCTGCGTGTTGATGGAGGTGGACTTGTCCTGCCGATTGATGGTGATGCTCTGCCTTTTCTGCAACACCTTGCCGAAACGTTCGGAAAGGTTCTTGGCGGTTTCGCCTACCACTTGCCCGCTGAATATGTTGCCGACGGTGTTCATCACGACCTTCGCCTCCCTGTCTCCATAGTCACGCACCAACTGGCTGAAATCCTGAAAGCCCAGACAAACGGCAACCTTGTTGGAACGTGCCGTTGCAATGAGATTGTCCAGCCCTTTGAAATAGATGGTAGGCAGCTCATCAATGATTACAGAGGATTTGAGCTGCCCTTTCTTGTTTATCAGCTTCACGATACGGGAATTGTACAATCCCAAAGCCGCGCCGTAGATGTTTTGACGGTCGGGATTATTGCCTACACAGAGTATTTTCGGCTCTTCCGGGTTGTTGATGTCCAACGTGAACTCACTGTCTGACATTACCCAATACAAGGCGGGTGAAATCATTCTGGACAGCGGGATTTTTGCCGATGCAATCTGCCCCTGCAACTGCTCCGCAGCCCCTCCAAGCCACGCATCCATAAAGGGTGAGAGATAGTTTTCAAGGTCGGGATAACTCGTCAGGATAGGGAAAATATCCTCGTACCGACGGTTCAGGAACTCGATGGCATGAGGGAAGGTACAATACTTCCCGTCCTGATAGATTTTGAGATACCAGATGATGGAGGCAAAGAGGATAATCGGGCTTTCCACGAAGAAATCGCCCTGTTTCTGTACCCACGTCTTGTTGAGGTTGAGCATGATGGTATAAGCCGATTCGTAAGCGTCGGTAATATCCTCCATGAAATCCGGATGTATGGGGTTGCAACGGTGGCTACGGCGCGGGTCATCGAAGTTTATCACGTAGAACTTCGGCTTGACCTTATACCCGTCTAAATTATTGATTAAGTGGTTGTAAGCAATCATCGAAAGGTCGGGAAATTTGAAGTCATACACGTATTGCGAATAACCCTTTTCAATCTGCTGCTTGATGAATGAATTTACCACGGCGTAGGATTTTCCGCTGCCCGGAGTACCCAATACGATGGACGCACGAAAAGGATTTACAACATTAATCCAACCGTTGTTCCACTTCTTCCTGTAATAGAAGCGGGTGGGCAGGTTAATGGAATACTCGTTTTCAAGCAGGCGTGTTTCCTGCATGAACGACTCATTCTCCTGATTGAACACGTCGTCCATCAGGTTGTTCTTCAGCAGGCGGCTCATGTAAAGTCCCGACATGAGCAGACAGATATAGCCGACCGCCATCGTGAACACGTACAGGGCGGTGTTCGCTTCCACCCCGAAGGAGAGGGAAAGCACCCACCAGTTGAGGAAAAAGAACACGAAACCCACACCCATGAACGTCCATATTTTCGCCCATGTGATTTTTTCCTCTTTCACGCCCGAAGTGCCCAGACAGGAGAGTCCGAGCAGCAGGACGGCAAACAGCTTGGTGTAGATGATGCACCCGAACAGCCCCGCCGTGCGGTGGAAGTTCATCAGGATTCTATCGACCACGCCGATGTTCACTCCCCATAGCTTGATAGCCTCGTAACAATACCAATAGATATTGATTACGACAAATAAAATACTTACGGCACGCAGAAAATCCATGATTTTTGCCAGTGCCCTCAAATCGTCTTCTTGTTGCGACATATTGATTCTGTTTTTTAGTTTTACAATTAAATACCTCTTCCTTTCTTCTTCTTTTTCCGCTGCATCCTCCGGCGGAAGGCTTCTTCCTCCGGGTCTGTGCCTGTGGTCAGGGACAGGTCGAACATTCCTCCGGTTACGGATTCTTCGCCCGGTTCATGCGGTTGCGGCACGAATGGAGCGGACGGTTCCCTTTCACCGGTGGGTTGCCCTGTTGCAGTAGTGCCTATGCCCATCGGTATCGGGCTGTCCTTTGCGGTCACCCACTCCTGCAAGGCATTCGCGGAAAGTTCCTTTCCCATGCGTGAGCCGTTCAGCACACAGCCCGTGTTGTGGTCGATAAAGGTCGCACCGTATATCCGTCCGGTGTCCGTTTCACGAAATACCACATCCACGCCTTTGGCTTTAAGCAGGCTGACAAGTTCCTCCCTACCGGATGCCCGGCGCATTGCGGCGAGTACCCTGCCTTTCGTGTATTTGCCCCAATCCTTTTCCCGTATCAGCTCTTTGGATGCGGCACACGTTGCCTCGAAAGCCTCATATCCGGCATACTTCCCGAAACGGGAGGCTTTGATGGGATTGCCCGTTTTGACACCCGCATTGTCCGTCGCCGAATAGACAAAGCCCCGGTATTCCCTGCCGTTCACCTCTCCCCGTGCTTCTTCCACAGTGATGTTGTAAAGGGAGAGCAGGGCACGGTATTCCCCCAATGATTGGAAACGGTAGTTGCCAGAAAGTCCTTTCAGTACATTGCCTATCTGCCGCTTCACGTTCCCGGCTGAAACGTCCACCTTGCGGAACGCTCCGGGTTCCATCCGCTGCTTGCGGTCGCCCGACGGACGAAGCTCGTACTTCTTTTCCAGCGCATTTGTCGCCCGTTTGCTGCGGCGGTGGATGTAGTCGTTGTTGAGCCGCTTCCCGTCCAGCCCTACCCGGATGGAAACGATGTGCAGGTGATGGCGGTCGATGTCCTCGTGCTTGAACACGACGTAAGGCTGTCCGCCATAACCGATTTTCTCCATATACTCACGGGCTATGTCGCTCAACTCCGTATCGGTCAGCTTGTCATCGGGGTGCGGGTTGAGCGAGATGTGGATAACGGGATTTTCGGTGCGCATACGGGCAGGAAGATACCGTTCGAAATCTGCCATCGCGCGAACTATGTCCATCGTACCCGTGCCGTTGTCGAAGATTTTATTGGATGCCAATACCTTGCCTTCCCCCTCGTTCACCTTCTGCCCGTTGTACTCCAACGCGCCGCGCAGGGAATTTCCTACACTGATTTTTGCGACCATTGCTCTTCAAATTTCTGTGTGAGTGCCAGAATCTCACGGCTGACGGTAACCAGCTCGCGCGTGACTCCTTCGAGTTTATAGAGCAACGCCATTGCCTTTTTCTCCGAAAAACGGCTCTTCAACTCCTTCACGACTTGGTTGTAATTGACCCCGATACGCCGGTATTGGGCGTGCAAGTCCGATAATTTGGCATAGTATTCGGGATAAGAATTGTCCACTTGGATAACCTTGAACTCCTCTCCGAATACCCTCGCCTTGATAAAAACCGCCTTCGCATACTCGCCCGAACGCTCGTACATGGTGAGGAAACGGGCGTGTTCCTCATCATCGAAACGCACCATCACGCAGTGCGTCTTGGGGTTCAACTTGGGCGTCCGCCCTGTCCTTTTCTCTTTTTCTTTCATTCAATGATGGATTTTAGTGGTATCACGACAGAAGCCATCATCCCAACGCCTACGGCAGGTATGAACAAGGGGTTTCCGACTTCGGAGGAATCCCCAGCCCTCTGCAAGAGCAAGGTGTGACGGGAGTAACCCGTTGCCTTTTGAGTTACTCAAAAGACACCTTGCTATGTTCCGGTGAACATAAAAATCCGTCCGGGGGGACGGATTGGAGAGAGCTTATCACACTGCGCAGCCATGTGGGTAGTGAACCTTATCGCTTGGGGACAAAAGTACAGCCTTTAACGGCTTGATTTTAAGAAGTGAAAACGCCACAAACTTCCATCCCGAAGCCACAAGCTGCCACCGCTCCCGGAAACGATACAAGCTATGATTATTCGTTGTTTATTTGCCGGAGAATTGATTGAGAAGCCAATTCGCCGACTGATATAAAAGTCGGTTTATGAGTTGAATGATTAACCTGTTTATCTGTCAATCATGTGCTCAATCAGCTAAGTAATCTGTAAACCGATAAGGTTACAAAATGATTGGCTGCCTGACAGGTTGAACGATGAACAAATGAATTTGCCAAGTGGCAAACTGGCAGACAGACCGGAGTACAAACAAGCCGGATGATTCATTTGTAAATTGATTGACTGATAAGCCGACAGACAAAGCGACCGGATGATAAATGTGTTTATCGACTGACAAGCAAGTTCATCAATCAGTGAAACGATTAGTAAAATAACAAATTATATAACCAATTAAAAGATTAAGAACATGAATGAGCCTTTATTAGTAGCGTTCTCCACCCAAAAGGGCGGCGCAGGAAAAACAACCCTGACCGTGCTTGCAGCAAGTTACCTGCATTATGTCAAGGGGATGAATGTAGCGGTAGTGGATTGCGACTTTCCGCAGTATAGCATCAAGGATATGCGTGAGCGTGACATGAAGAGTATCGGTCAGAACGAACGTTTCAAGGTTGCCGCTTACGAGCAGTTCAAGCGTTTGCAGAAAAAAGCCTATCCGGTCTTGGAAAGCCGTCCGGAAGATGCGGCAAGTGCAGCCGAAAGACTTATCAATTCGGGAATGCCATTGGATATTATCTTTTTCGACCTTCCGGGTACAATGTACAATACGGCTATCATTAATACGATAGCCATGATGGACTATATCTTCTGCCCGATAGCCGCCGACCGTGTAGTGATGGAAAGCTCCCTGCAATTCGCTTCAATGGTGAACGACCATTTAATCAGCAGCGGAAAAGCGAATATCAAAGGTCTGTACCTGCTGTGGAACATGGTGGACGGACGGGAAAGGACAGACCTCTACCGGATTTATGAAACGGTGGCGGCACAGATGGGCGTGCCTATCCTAAAAACCGTCCTCCCCGACAGTAAACGCTTCCGCCGTGAGGCTACGGAAGAGAAGGACAAAGCCCTTTTCCGCTCCACGCTTTTCCCACCGGACAGGACACTGATAAAAGGCAGCAATCTGGATGCGTTGTCGGACGAAATACTAACCATCATAAAGCAGTAGTCTATGGCAAAGAAACTTCATGTGGATGTGGATGCCGGTTCGATTATCAATTCCGTCCGACCGGATATTCCACCTGCCCCCATACCCAAACCGCCTGCTACTGTTCCGGAAGAATTGCAACAGGAGAAAAAGCCGGAAGAAATTAAAAAGGCAGAATCTGCCCCACCGCCAAAAACAAAGGAAGTATCCCGCAGCAAGAAAAACGAAAGCGAAGAGGAATATTTGGAGTTGTTTATTCGTGAGGTGGAAATGTCAGCCCGTTCTGGAAAGCTCGTGTATGTGCGAAAAGATTATCACGACCGCATTCTGCGAATCATCCGGGTTATCGGAAAAGACAAACTGTCCCTGTTCGGTTACATCGACCATGTGCTGACATTGCATTTCGAGGAATACGAAGAAGTGATAAAGAAACTATATAAGAAACATTATGAAGAAGTATATTGATATGAAAAAAAAGAATTTGACATTGCAAGATAAAAAGAAGAGTTACGCCAAGCGTTTTCTCAAAGAAGCTGAGATTTCCGCAAGATTGGGTAAAACGATTTATATCCGTCAGGAGCATCATCAGAAAATGCAGGCTATCGTGCAGACTATCGGTCACGGAAAGGTTTCCCTGTTCAGCTATCTGGATAATGTGATTGCAGCGCATTTGGAACGCTATCGTGCGGAGATTGGAGAATTGTATAACGAGTATTGCAACCCCTTGTCTGACATTTAAGAATCAGGGATATGAGTAAAAAAAGAACAGTAATGGAGTGTTTGGCTCCCAAAGAAATAAAAAAGCAGATAGACAGCCTATGGAAACCCTGTTGATATGCCTGCTGCTACTCTATAACGCATGGCTGGTGAGTTATATCCTATCCGGGAAGCGGCAGAAAGACGCTCCTGCGGCAGCGGAGCGACCACCCGTGAAGCCCACCCGACGGGACGAGGGAATTGTCGGCAAAAGCCTGTTCAAGATGGAAGTGAAAACGCCACAAGCGACCATCCCGGAGCCACAAGCTACCAAACCCGATGAAGGTGAGGATGTTACGGATATTGCCGTTACTTTTGCCGACGGAAAGGACGAAACACCTCCGTCACGCCTGCCCGATGACAAGCTGGATGAAGCCTTTACCGACATCCGCATTACCGACGTTCCCGTGGAGTATGCGAAAGATGAAGAGGAAAAGCGAACAACGGGCAGGCAATATGCCACCGGAGCCAGCTTCGAGGAAATCGGGGAAGCGGTGAAGATAGCTGACAACCCTGCAGCGACAGCGGAAGAGCGCAAGCGTGCCGGACAGGTCTTCTCCGAAATGGAAGGCAACGAACTTTTCAACAAGATGATTGGAAGTAACGCTCAGCGGGCGAAACGAATAACGGGGTTAATGGATGAAATTTCCGGTAAGACTATCTCTGGGGAGGGAAAGGCGATTGGAAATGTAGTCCATCCCCAAAATAAAACCGGCGTGGAAATGCCTGCGGACATCAGCGGCTTCGACATCCGGGATTTTGTATAACAATTAAAAACAGTAACGGACAATGAAACAGAAAGAGTACGGATAAGCGGGGTGCCGCCACTAAAATCCAAAAAGTAAAAACAGTATCAACCGTCGCGGGAGCTTATCCACCTCCTGCGGCACAATCAAAAAAGTATTTATGACAAAGAAACAGATTCTTTTTTCGGCAGCCTGTCTGATGGCTGCATCCTCCGCTATGGCACAAGGCAACGGCATGGCGGGTATCACGGAAGCCACTTCGATGGTGACGAGTTATTTCGACCCGGCGACCAAATTGATTTATGCCATCGGCGCGGTGGTCGGCTTGATTGGCGGGGTTAAGGTGTATGGTAAGTTTTCTTCGGGCGACCCCGATACGAGCAAGACCGCTGCCTCATGGTTCGGCGCGTGTATCTTCCTGATTGTCGCCGCCACCATCCTCCGCTCATTCTTCTTATAATATAAGGTATGGCAGAGTTTCCAATCAACAGGGGGATTGGAAAGTCGGTTGAGTTCAAGGGGCTTAAAGCGCAGTACCTGTTCATTTTCGTGGGCGGTCTGCTGGCTCTCTTCATACTCTTTGTGATAATGTACTTGTCGGGTGTGAACCAATGGTTCTGCATCGGGTTCGGGCTGGTCGCCGCATCGGTTCTGGTGTGGCAGACCTTCGCCATGAACGCCAAATACGGCGAACACGGGCTGATGAAAATGCAAGCCCGTGGCAGCCATCCGAAGTATATCATCAACCGGCGTAAAATCCCCCGGCTATTCAAAAAGGGTCGCAGACCCTCTTAATTCTCTATACATTATATAATAATAGTGTAGCTAACACTTGAAAAGGGACCCGGGTAGCATTTGAAACGTGTACCACCCG